>Ga0116229_10003510_pt1 | contig 25798 bp, 22 predicted proteins | sample S1TSphgellanicum_3_FD_87313 | JGI IMG/M metagenome (GOLD analysis project Ga0116229, IMG submission 87313) | Host-associated microbial communities from peat moss isolated from Minnesota, USA - S1T2_Fc - Sphagnum magellanicum MG | ecosystem: Host-associated > Plants > Peat moss > Unclassified... | reverse complement strand
ACTAGCTTGAGCTTACTTAGGTTTATGTAGGGATTACCTAAGGCATTTTTTCAATTGATTAGTACTTATGTAGTTGTAAGATCCTAATCACATAGGATTACAAGTCATATAATCATGATTAAAGTCACATATGATTGTTTTATATAATTATATAATCAAGGTTGACTAGTAATGATAAGATGTCTTAATCATGGATTCCATGTTTTAACTTAATATCCCAAGCTCACCCAATGTGCATATCACAACCCTCAACTCATATGTGTGTATATATATATTGAAATAAGAAGTGTAGATGAATAAACAACAACTGAAGTTACAAAATGGAAGCATGTACCTTCAAAATTCAAACAAAATTTTCTTTAGCTTCAACTAACAAAAGATCAAGAAACAATTTTGTATTGATCCCCTCATTTTGTTTTTCACTCTCTTTGTTTTTGCATTCAATTAACTCACAATCAACCCTAAGCCAAATCTGAGCCTCTTAATGTTTATTAACACACAAAATCTTGTGTCCTTTAGGCAATTTGTAAATCAAACATCTCAATCTTGGCAACAATGGCATTTGTCTATAATGTAGGGTTATGATATGGCATCCAATGGTTCCAATGATTTGACATAGGTAATGCAAAATAGAAATTGTAGATCATGCACATGACCCATGAGTTTATCAATTGTTGGAAAATTTGTCAAAATCTTACAACTTGGTTTCCTGTGGGCAATTTAGAAAGCATTTTTTTCTCTTGGTAGTGTTTAGAAATTTGCCCCAAAAAAAAACTCTGCTTAAATAATGTTATTGGGTGAATGGAAGAAGTTTAACAAGGCAAGATGGAAACATTTGTTAATTAAATAGGATGAAGACAATTAATTAGTTGGACATGATTAAGACCTTTGATCAATTTTATTTTCAAATTACTTTTGAAGGGAAAGGACTTAGGATGTAATTTTGAATTTTGATGAAGGTTGGGAAAAAAAAATTTACACAAAGACAAAACTTAAAAAATTGTCAAAGAGTAGAATAGAGACACATTATGTAATTTAGAGTTATGTTGGGCTATGAACCATATATTTTCATATTTAGTTTCTACACTTTATACTACAAATGTTTGAAATATTCAGTTTTGAATAAAGAAAAAAATGGAATATTAATGAGAAAACATTGAGTATATTCTAAAATTGTTGTGTTTTCTAAAGAAAGAATTAAAGTTTGATCATAAATTTTGCTTATTAAGGTAATACAAAATTTGGAAAAAAAATGGAACAATAATTATAATGAAAAAATGTGTGAATACAATCTATAGATGAATTTGAAATAGTTAAAACAACAAATTGTATGTGTTGTAAGTATTATTAAGAATATTATTTATATTGTTTGTTAGTAAGTAGAGAGCAATTCTAAGTAGAATTTCCACCTACCAAATAAATGTTTATGTTTTTTAAATATAAAAATGCATTACATTTTATTACATATCTTTAGATTTCTAAAACATAAAAATTATGCTTAATTATGTTTATGTTTTAGAAATTTAAAATATGTTTTATATCATAGTAGGTATCTTTAAATTTTTTACATATTGGACATGTATTATGTTTACTAAACATATTTTGAACATTAGATTATACATACCATAATACATGGCAACTTCAACATATGTCTATCAAAAAATTAATTAATTTTGGAATTTTCCAAATTGAAAAATAGAATATTTTCATATATTCTTTAGTTTCCTTAACAAAATTTTATTTTTGAGATTTCTTTTGTTGGAAATCTCAACATTTTAAAAAATAATTTAACTAATAAAATTAACAATAATATAAATATGTAAAATTTCTATAATATCTAAATAATTAATATTTAAATAAATATAAATGATGCTACTGCGATGTTTAATCATAAAATTATCGCAAAATGATGATGCTTGTAAGTTGGTTTGGATGGATGAAAAGTTCATGTAAATCGCATCTTTATGCAATTGCCATTACAACTTGTTGCCATGTATTGTCTTTTGCAACTAAAATTTTATGTGATTTGTCCAAGGCAACTAGGCCCTCTAACAAATTGCATGTGGTAATTATAACTAAAAATTAGTCATTAATACAATTGTTTGTTTACAAATTCCTTGTATTGTTTTACAATATTGTGCACTCTATTTGATATGTATATATCTTTGACTAAAGAACAAGCATTGGCCAAGATTCTTAATTCCTACATAGGTTTATAAATGGATAAGGTACAAGCCTTGCATGTTTGGTCCTCTTTTACCTTTTTACTAATGAACTTCAATTTTTTAAAATATTATCACATTTCAATCCTAGACTTCCTCCCATCAAAACAATACAAGGCAAGAATTAATTATCCATTTTCAAGACAATAACAAAATAATACAAATTTACATGCATCCCCCCACCATTAATTAATCCTTCCAAAACAAAATATATGTTGAAACTATATCATAATGTTTAAACTTGAGACCTATGACATTAAGCTTCCCCCCATGTCATGAGACATGACCATGTTGATTGCCATGATTCACATCAAAGTTTCAATGTTCACCAATATTCTTATATTATAATCACTAATGTTTGACAAGTATAACATTTTGTTTGTTACCAATCATTTACCTTCATTTTTTAACCATCAATATTGTGATGAAATCATAAATATCTCATCCACCAAAAATGTTAACCTCACATTTTCAAATGTTAATTTGATTGATGTTTCAGGTATTTGACAATTGACTTGTGATCAAAATAAAATCAATTAGCGATATGATTTTCATACATTCAACAATTGTCCTAAACTGTTTAATATATTAACTATATTTATGTAGACAATTCCATCATGAATTTTTCCATTTTTCACTTACAACATTGTTATTGTAATGTATTGAAAAAAAATCCTTGGCATGTATTTGTTAAGAAGATCTTAAGTAAAATTTTCACAAGTTCAAGTCCATTATTCCACTATGGTGGTTTTATCGTTAGTGTGATGTTACCATTAGTGTTTTCTTTATCATGTGTTGGATGAAGCATCATTGGCATTTCTCATATAATCTTCATAAAAACAAATGACAATTAAATGTTTCAAAGGACCAAATATTTGCTATAACACATGAACATTTTGTGACTAGGGGCTACATGGTAATTTTAGGAATATAAAATGGGTGGCAACAAAAATGCTCAAGTTTAATTTTTATTTACAATTTGAATGGAAACCAAAGCTAAAAGACCACATTCAAAAAACCTAATTTGTGTTGGGCATTGTGCAAAAAAATGAACAAGAGGGCTAAGAATTTGCGACTCACGCAAAATTTGAATGTCAAATGCAACTACAAGATTAAACAACACACATCCTCTAGGGGGCTTGAATTCCAATCCAATTTTTAGATTTTCCCCAACTAGAATAAGAAAAGGGTATGCACAAAACAAGCAACATAAGTACATACATTTAAAACACTTACACTTGCTAACCCATTGTATGCCTACTAGTTCATATCAATGTCAAAAGGTTTTTATTTATAAGAATCCTCCTACATATGCCAAAAACTCAACTAACTAAAGCCCACCAAAGCTTTGTGTGCTTACAAATGTTAAACCAATCTTATCAACCCTCATCCCATAGACAACTCCATGAACTTGCACTTAATAACATCAAAGAAAATAAGGTAATAAGGAATCCACATTTACTTTTTTTCAAAACAATTTGAAAGATCCATTTCTTTCAAAATTGTTTTAAAAATCAACCAATATAGATGCCAACTCAAAATAATTATTTAAAGCACATTAGACTTCTTCTGGGATTTGGATGATGAAAAACTTGGTTGTTTAAAACTCTAACCAACTAATGTTATTCGTCATATTGAGATTTCCCTTTAGCCCATTCATAAAATGTATTGTTGAAAAGAAAAGTTTGCATCTTGTTAAATTTTTGTGCATACATGCAAACCACCAAGTCCAAATTTGTGGTTAACCGATTATACAGTTTCCATTTCATGAAGGTCATTATAAAGAATGTATTATGACGTAAAAATAGTGTCAAACATTTTCTATGGATGAAAGCAGAAAACCCTAATTCAGTTTTGTGACTGAACTATTAAAGGTGTGGTGTTTCAAAGGCAATGAATAAGTTATTTTCTTATTTTTTTGTTTTTGGTTTGTTTTGTTGTTTTGCAGGTTATTGTGGAGGGATCTTGGTGAGTTGGTTTCAGTGATGGAGCGTGATCCTGGTTGCTCAATGGAAACTTTTTATGAGTTGTGTGAATCATGGTTTTACATGTGGATTGGTGCAAAGATTTCAAGGAAGCGAAGGGATGAGGTGTCGCAACCTCACTTTGGCCAAGTGTGGGGGTGAAGCCCAACACTTGGAAAAGTTGGAGATTTGGAGTCCTCTGGGACTCCCGAATGTTTAGAGTTCGACAGCAAGGCCCAAAACATCTCGCATTGGGGTGTTTTTGGTGTCATTGGAAAGGTCTTGAAACGTAAATATCGAAAATGACCTCGCATTGGCCATTCGGATATCTACAGCCCAAGTTATGGGCAAAAGAAGGGCCGGGAGTCAAACTGCCAATTTGACTCCTGACCACTAAAAGTCGAGAATCGACCCTTTCCCGATGTCGCCTTAGGGAGTGCGACATGGCGTTGAAAAGATCTCGATGAGGACTACAACTTTGGTTCAGACCTCATTGCGATCGGACTCCACAGTCGGGAGTTATGGCCGTTCAAAGTTCCGGGAGTCCAGCCGGGACAGTTTTGGGACTCCATTTCGGGAGTCCCAACAAAATGTGCCATTTGGATGTAGCTTCAGCGGCGAGCTGCAGAGAATACTATAGGGAGTAAGGTGGTGGCTTACTCCCGAGTCTGGGCCGTGGTGAGTCTTGTGTGTCCAAGTGCCCATGGCAAGTCCTAACACCCAAGGGCGTCCTGAATGCTAAACTAACCTCTTATGGTTGGTTTTTGGATGCAGATTCACACGAGCTAAACTAGTCCCTCTTCCTAGTCTAATCCCTGGGCTCCCAACTTGACCCTTTACCCCTTTTTAGAGTTGGAAGCCGGGAGCGCGCGGTTAAGTCACAATTTTCCGCAATTTGACTTTGTGAAACCCTCAAGTGGGTTTCGCCCTGTGACTTAGGAGTGCGTCATGAGGAAAATATATATATATGATGCTACCTAAAGTGAAAGAGGACAATGTGGTGAGGGGATGAAATTAAGTTTATAGATTTTATGATAACCGACAAGTGTGGAGTGGATTTTGAAGATTTGGATTGTAATAAGTTAGGGGCAGAAGTTGATCTGGACTTCTTGCTCTTGTGAATCCTAACGCTTGAGCTTTTGTTGTGCCAAAAACATAAGGAAAAGATCAAGAGGTTTAACATTTTCTTTTTAAGGACCAATACAAGGGAGATGATGAATGTGTCAAGGATTTCAGGAGTGGTTGTTATGGCAGCATCATCTTTGACAACTTGGGGGTCTTAATGTGCAATGTGTTCATGTTGAAAAGAGAGTATTTACTGGATAGTGGGAGCTTCGGGGATTTTGGGAACAAGGGGATATTGGGAAGTGTAATAGATCACACTCACCACTTCTATCATGAATCTTTATCCAATTTATGATAAAAACCATCTGATGATGTCAAGGTAGTATTTGTGGGATTTTTCTTATTGGAATATGAGTTGCCACTCTCATTAAACAACTAGTTGATTCCTCGAAAGGAAATCAGGAGAGAATCTGATCCCTTGTGGTCCATAGAAATAAGATAATAAAATTTGGTGTTTGTAAGGATCTGGAGGTAGAAATAATATTTGTAACAATTTTTTTTGTCTCAAAAAGATTTCAGCAATTCATATTGAGTTTGTATACCAAACATTAGAGGTTTACACATGCAAAAAATATCTCCCTTCTCTTTTATGGTGATAGTACATTCATCCTTAACATTACCAAGAACCATCACAATTGTTATCTCCACCAACTTCACATATTCAAATAATCTAGAAGGAACAATGGCATTAGAAGTCACATGTACCCACATCTTGTAGTCCCCCCAAAGTAGTCACAAAATCCACCAACAATTTGGTCAACATGTTAGACCCACCACCTTGAATGATCTTCTAGAGATTTTACAATATTGGAACCTGATTTTCAACCACATGTAATAGTGGACAAACATCCAACTCTAGTTATCAAGAGTTGTTACCTCATTGCAACTCAACAAAATAAAGCAAAAGGTTTTAATAACACGCCATGTTGTAAGCCAAGACCACATTGTGCATGCATTTTGCCATTTTTCACCCATTGGAATCACTCCAATGTTTTGTCAACTTAACAAACTCAAATAATCCTTACATGTTTTCAAAGTTAGTCATTGGCTTTTCATGTTCCAAAAGATGGAAAACAATATTGAATTACATGTAATTTTTCATCTTGGTAGCTTTAATTTTTCCATTGATCATGACTTGCCGAAAGATAAATTAGGCCTTGTAATGACATAAATTCTTTCATTTTTTAGATGTTGGATGATAACGCTTAGATAAACTCACCAACTCTTTGCCTTGGAATATAGTGAATAATTTTTTTCTCCCATTCTACATATTGAGGCCATCCAATTTTGGCACCAATAACTTTCACAACATTTTACCATAGTGCAAACATACATCTCACATGGTGGAGTTTATTGTCTTCTTCTAATACAAGCTCTGCCCATGGGAATTTGACTACCCATATTTATTGGAAAAATCTTTCCATTCCTCACTCGGCTTTCCTTTTCCTTTTCTTGTAGGCCATTATTTTAGGGTTTAAACAATGAGCCATTTACTTTACCTTATTTTCATTTTGCAATATCTAAACTTGCAGCACAAGAACTAGTTAAAGGAATAAAAGAATGTAAATGTGCAACATGTAATCATCGAAACTAAATGCCAAATATAAAGTTATAATGTTAGAACCATTGAAAAGTAAGTCGTATTTGAAGTTTGTAGGGTTCTTCACAAAGGCCACTATTGATCAACAAATTAAAATGTCAATCCCAAGAAACAATAACACCTTATATTCCAAAAATGCAATTAACCAGTAATTTTATGAACATCTATAAACAAACAAACAACATTAACACTTGTTAAATGAGGAAATCATTAGAAAAAAAAGTTTTGGTTTAGACGTTAAAGGCAATAAAATAAACAATAAATGTTAAGAAATTACTTTAAGATGATGTCAAATAATAATTGTAAAAACCTTTAATATGTTTTAAAGAAATCATATGTTAAGACATTACTTGGAAATGATGTGAAATAGAAATTGTAGCAAGTTCTTACACCTGATAAATTCATGTAATGAAATAACACCTTTATGAATGACAAAGGAGTTGCACCGAACAAAAACTTGTTTGAAAACTTAAACCTTAAACAAATTTACTTGGAAACTCCTACATATTATGGCAAATTCTTGCACCCAATAAACTCCTATAAACAATTTGTTTAGCCAAAGATAAGCAATTGCAAACATCTATATTAAAATAAACACCAACAATAGAAATCGACCACCATGCAAATAATTAACATCCTTGAAGAATCCAAGTTGTAAAATATTGTAGATATGGGAGGCTTGGAGCATAATCTACACAAGATATATATGCATTTACTTCCTATTACATAAAAGGAATTGAAGGTTCTTAGATTTTAATTCTTGTGCAAGAATTTAAAGCTTTCAAGCATGAACCTTAAAAAGTTCCTTATAAACTAGATAGTGTAAATAAGCAAATCCATGAACAACCAAACATTTTATAAGAGTCAACTTGTTTTAAACATGCTCATGCAAAACCTTAAACTTTCAAAGAATTGAAGCTAACAAGAATCATGTAAGAACATAAATGTGCTTAAATAAAAAACTTGCAAAAACATATTATCCTCCAAATCAAAACCTACAAACACCTTCACACAATAATTCTAAAAGATATTTTACCCTAAACCTTCAAACAAGAACAAGAGTAAGAAAAAAATGGAATACAAGCAAGAGTTTGCAAGTGACTTACTCGTAATATACTTGATTGTGAGCTTGAAGTCTTTTGGTGATGGTGCCATCGATTCTCCTTTTCTTTAAAACACAAAACCTAAACCTTAAACAATGTGATTGTACACCAAAATCTAAATCTTTGTGGTGTTCAAAAAAAATAAAAAAATGCTTACAAAACTTTTAACAAATTTTGCACATGAAATTTCAAATCCTTTCATATCTTCAACAATATGCAACAAAGATACAAATAGGGTTGCCCTTCCTTAAAAATATAATGGGATGCAATGTGTGGCAACAAGTTGTAGATTACAATATGTTTTGTGCAATGGAGCTCTTGCACAAGTTGAAAATGTTACAACAAAGGATAGAAGGAATTCGCAAGTGCGCTACAACGATTGGAGTGTGATGAGAGGAAAAAATGATTAAAGAAAAAATAGGTGCACAAAATGATGGTGAATGTCATCACTTTTGAAGTGTCAAATGTGAAGCATCATTGAGATCTAGGAATATTTAGCGATCAGTCACATGCAATCACATGCAACCATCGGTTTAGGGCCGTGACAATCATCAAATTGCCCACTACAATATTGATAATGTTTCTTTCAAATGGCTCATATTTGGCGAGTTTTTAAAAAAATTGAATGTTTCATTCATAGCCTTTCATTGAGCTTCATTGGATTTCACAATCATACAAAATTTCACACCCAAAAAAAAAATTGCTTACCATCACATCAATAAAGTTTGTTAAAAAAATAGGCATTTTTTTCCCTCATCCTCTCTTTGCCCCTTCCCCCCCCCCCCCCAACAACATTTTTGAATCATGTCAAATTTCATTTTATGCAATCTTAATCCACTTTTACAAAGTCTACATACATGGTTTACTATTGCATTTGCATTTGTTCATCACCTCACATAAAACATAGAAACTAATTAGTGGATACTCATTTTCATCTTAGTTGATTTAATTTTAAATTTTTTATTTATGAAAGCAACAATTTCAATTAATGAGAGACATCATTCTATTTTTAACCATATTTCACATTCCTTCAAATATTGTTTCATATTAAGGAACAACATTTTTACTAAGTTACATTGTCTCATAGAATCTACTATGAAAATGGTATCTCATAATATCACCCAAATAACAAATGTCACCTACTTCTAAAAGGTATGTATGTGATTTGATTTACATCAATTCTATGATACTTAAGAATACATGATTATCATTTCATGGGATTTGACTTGTTAATTATTACAAGTTCAAATGTCTGTTGAGTCTATCTTTCACTTCATACTGAATGGACATATTTCATGTCTTACTCAGTTTCATTTTTACCTATCATCACAATGCTTGAACCTTTGCGGTCATTCAAAACTTTTTAAGGCCTCATGCAAAAATTGGTGGCGAGCTCAGATTGTTACAAATTATTTGTAACCTGCTTAAAGCTAAACTTACTATAATGCATATATGTTTGTAGGCATATTGTTATTTTTCTTATTTATTTCACTTTATGTAATAAATAAACCTCACAATAATGTTTTATTTCTTGGATTCGTTTTGCTTGTTTTACATCTCACTGGATGACCTACCATCCTTGTTAATTTAAAACACTTGGTGCAAGTTACATTTTAATACCATTTCTTTCCCAAATGTTGTTTTGCTCCTAATGTCTTGCCTCCATGTAAACATGGTTGATGTCACATAATGTTTCACTGCTACATAGCAATTGATAACCGCCACTTTTGACAAATCTGAAGGTCACATGTGATCATAGATGCATAATTTTTGAGAAAGAAATTTGTTCTTATAGCCATCCAAGAAAGGAACAACAGATGATATCACATTGCTTGAATATATGTTACATTTAAATAACATTTACAGTTAATTTCATGACAACAAAGAAGGTGATTCCTTCTAGGGAGTCAATATCAAAGCAAGTGTAGCACATACCATATTTAGTAATTGCCATTTTAGTGTTAAACACATTCAATCGAACTGAACATTAAATCTTGGCAACCCACATGCTGGAAAAAAGGGCTTTGAAACACAAATCATTGAACAAAACTGAAGATAATGTGGTGAATTTATAAATTCGGTTTCATTCCTCTAGCATAGAATAAACTTTGGAACCTATCACCCACAATTTGATTCAGAGTTTAAACGATTATAGAGTTTCTTTCTATTCTAACACACAATGTGTGACAATCATTGATCAAGTCACAACCAAAGGAGACATCAACAAACCAATAAGATTGTAAAGAAATCTCCACAGTAACATTTAGGAGGAAGTTCATAAGCTAGATCAAACCAAACAAAGACAAACACAACAAAAATGAATGGTCATAACCTTATAAGTCATTTACAAAGTGTCAAACCATCATGTCATCATGAATGGTACTAGGTAGTTTCTAATTCCCATTGCTCTCCATTGACTTCATCAACTCTCAATTATGGGTCAAGATATAGAGACCATGTATCCAAACTTTCAACCAAACAACTATACAAAAATCTCTATTCATTTTTATTGCATTTCCACACTCAATCATGATGTTGACCGCCAACATTTGAAAGACAGAGCTTATGAAGAAAGTTAAATAGTATCCTGCAACAAACCTATGAGGTCACATTTGATTTCATTTTAAATGGCCATGAACAAGCAAACATTTAAGCTTAAGACAAAGAGAGGCCTACATAGAGGACAACTGTTTGGCCATGGGTCACTTCTAGACCTTGAAATGCTTCAAGCACACTACCATGCCTTAGAAAACTGTCGTGCATGTTCAGTTGCCTTCAACATCAAGATATTATGCAGGTATTGATGAGTGACGATAAAAATTCCCACAGACTTTATCACCTATTGATGATGGGTGGAGGTCAAATTTGTCATACCTCAACATCAAAATATTGAACTTCACGATACAGAAAATAGCTTCCGTTCTCAGTCCTTAGTCTTCAAGATCTGACTTGTAGCTATTGAACTTGGACTTAGGTCCTCTCCTTTTGTACTTCCACTTCCTCACTGGATTGGAGCCTTTTTTAATAAAGATTGACAAGGTTACATTGAAAACAACAAGAAGACTCAACAGGAGATGACCAAAGAAACCAATATGGAAAATTAGGAAGTTCATAAAAGGAAGAAAACCCCCCAAAAAAGTACCAATGAGGAAAGATGGAAGAGGAGAGAAGCTGTGACAAAGAGAACTTTAAGGGGGTGATCTTTGGAGAACAAAGTGGGATTTGACAATGTCAAGAAGGAGTCAACACTGCAAAAATGATTTTGAATTACATAGTGCTATGTACAGGCCCGATTGACCCTCTAGATCCTGGAACATCTAAACTTGAAGACTCTGAAGCCTCTAGTTGTCAATCAACCAAGACAGCTGAGAATAATTGAATGCAATGACCAAAGACAGGCTCAAAAAAAAGTCATAAGCAGCACTGACTTTGCAACTAATGTTGCCACTCTAGCTGCAGTAGATAACAACAATTCAGCAAAATCTTTAATGAACCTAAGGCAGTACTACTTCTAACAATTTTTGTTAAGGTTTGTAAATGGAAAACTGCAGGTGGCATGCATTGAATGATGAGCCATTTACAAATCACAGAGTGCTTTGTGTCCATCAGAATCACCTCAAAGTATTAATTAAGTGTGTGTCGAATCCTTCCAACACAAGCGGCATGTTGCATAGTGGCTGCTATCCATGCGGATGACAAATAGTCAACATACTAAATTGGAACCACATGCTGATTAGCATGGTGAAGCCTAAGTGGATCCTTCAGTTATGCTGGAAATGCTTCTATACTGGACTCCACATGGTCCTAGAATGTAGGGATACCAAACTTTGGCCTGTTTCTGGATGCTATCACAATGTCTCTACCCTGAAGGGCAGAGTCAACAAATTCTACTGAAAGTTGGCAATAACACCATATTTGTCTACACAGGGAGCTGACAATTCAATACTGCAATTGCAGAAGAACCACCATGAGGCTGCTAGACTCATACCACACAAATGAGTCAAAAAAAGAAAGGGTTGACAAAAGAAAAGGAGTAAATCAAGGCCAACATTTCTGATTACGCAAAAACATACGCGAGGAAAACGGGGCCTATTTGCAATCCACTTGCAAAGAAAACCAACGAATTCATCTTGAATCAAATAAAATGATAATTACATGATGCATAATCTTGTAGTAGGAGTTGAGAACCCTGAGACATCCACGCTTGTTTGCGTCTCTCTCGCTTGCTCCTCATGCACAGATTGGTGTGGAACTTCAATTGGATGATGATACCCTAAGTTTTGGATTTCCAATCACAAAGACCCTAAGGGCGTCTATCTTCCTGCCCCTCACTTCGCAAACTCCAATGCAGTAAACCAACTTCAGATCTATAGAGGTGGATCTTGGCTATTATCTCGACCATCTTCTTTACAGAAAACACCTCTGATCTAACCAAATCTAGAAGAGAAGAGGATTCCCATTGCAACTCTGACACTAAGAGAAGACCAAGCCAAGAGCACCGACCAAAAACGAAACTGTAACTCTCTGCAAAATCTACCGCATCATGCACAGTGTCGCTCGAGCTCAGAAGAACTTGAAAATCTATAAATATCCTCAAAACAGGAAATCAAGCACCAGCTGGGGGTTTGGTAGTCGGGGATGTAGCTCAGATGGTAGAGCGCTCGCTTAGCATGCGAGAGGTATGGGGATCGATACCCCACTTCTCCAGGTCCCGTTTCGTTTTCGCTGTTTTGGATTGAAAAATAACGTGTGACTATCATTTCCAGTTTTCGTTGTTTAATTTTTTTTCTTGGAGACACCTCCCTAATGAATAAAACACCTTTAAAAGGTACAAATTCAACATGGAAAGGTGGGTATTGAGTCCTGCGTTATACAGAGATTTGAGCTACATCCTACATACCTATAGGGGGGGATGGATACCTGAATTATTTCCAATTTTTGCAGTCTTATATTTTCTTTGGGGCCATTTGGAAACACCTAGGGTAAACATGCCCCCCACCAAACATCACCCGGTGATCGAGCACCCCTATTGTGCAGATCAATGTTGATTAGTAAACGCACTCATTTTCAAAAGCGTTTAAAAATAACCCTGTGACCGGATGCCTGATCTTGAAAAAATGTGTTCAGCCTTTTTACATTTTACACCCAGACACTTGATTTTAGTGCGTGGTTTTGGGTGTGGGAAAGTACACTTTCAAAACAATTGTGTGCAGTTTTGGGTGTGGGTAAATACATTTTTTTTAAAAATGTCACTGTTATGTGTAGTAGTGTGTGGTGATAGGAGAGGACTAGCACATTGGAATGTGTTGATAATGTTCATTTTAGGGGTCGTTCACCTAATTTTCACCAAACCAAACTTAAAGAAGGAAAAAAATTGTTTGGTTAAGGGGTGGGACCAACACTTTCTCATGTACAAAAAAAAAAGATATTAGAGTTATAATTTTTGGTTTTGGGGTGGGATCCAAAGAGTTTCACAAAACAAAGAAAATCAAAGAACAATAAAACTTAGTGCTTGGTTATGGAGTTTAACCTCCCATTAAAAGCAACAAACTGTTCATTAATTATCCTTAAACCTCAACAAAAATACAATGCACAAGGATCAACACAAGGATGCATAACCTTTTGTCATTGTTTCGTTTACTTGCAAAACACACAAAAGGAAACAAGCCTTTAGTTGATTATTCACAGTCACATGCTATGATTAATTCTAAATACTTGGATATCTTAAGGAGAAAAACAATGGAAAAGATAGTTGCAGAATAAATTAGGGAAGGCAAATGAAAGGAGAAGGAAGAAAAGAGAGCCAAATGAATAATAGAATTGGGTTTTGTAATAAATCAAACAACTTGGAAATGTGCAAAAAAAGGTGTTAGAATAGAGTTCATTTCAGCCTCGACTCCAACAACTATAACTAAAGTGGTTGACCGTTTTCACTAGGAGTTTCAGGCAAGTCTGTGTGCAAATCAATGTAGGTATAGGGGGGTAAATCTAGGCTACACAAGATGGATTCAACAACATGCAAAGTTGCACACACGAACTTAGCAACAAACAAAAGGGTGTCAACAAAGCTACAACCCCTTTAATGACTAAGGAAGAAATAAGGAATTGGTTAACATTGGGACCAACATAAGGATAAAATCATATAGATGACTGGTACCAAAAACAAGTTGAACAACTTCAAGAAAATAAGTTGTAATAGTAGAGATGATCAATCAAATAACAAAAAAACCAGTAATAGCAGCAAAGAGGATTGATCAACTAGAGAGGACCAACTGTAACACCAAAGAGGATCAAAAGAGACAAAGATTGCAGTAGCTGGCTAGGATTGAAAAAGAAGAGAGATGACTTGAAGTTGATTAAAGAAAAACATGACCAAAGGTTGATCAAGGAAAAAGGATTAAATTTTGGGAGAAGAAAGGGAAGACTAAGCATGGAGAGGATCAAACGAAAAGGATTGGGCTCAAAAGACCAAGATTTGGAAAAAGACTAAGCATGAAAGGATTGGAAAAAAAAGAGGATTGAACGTTTGCAAAGAAGATTGAAAACACCAAACATGCATAAAAAACATGCAAAAAGGATCAAGAACATTAGGTGTTTGGGAAGAGGATCAAAAGCACCAAGCGTGCATGAAAAGCATGCGAAGAAGATCGAGAGCACAAAGCGCATGCCGAGAGTGCACAACAAGGATCGATAACACCTAGCACACATAGAGTGCACACAACAAGGATCAAGAACACTAGGCACATGTGAAGAGCGCGCATAAAGGATTGATAACACCTAGTGCACATAAAGCACGTGCAATAAGGATGAACAACACTAGGCACACGTAGAGAATGTGCAACAAGGATCGACAACACCTAGTGCACATAGAACGTGTGCAAGAAGGATTGAGAGCACTTAGCAAGCATAGAATGGGTGTAATGAGGATTGATAGCACCTAACATGCATAGAAGTGTGCAAAGAGCACATGCAATGAGAATTGAAAGCACCTAGTGTGCACAGAAAGCACATAGAAAGGACCGAGAACGTGTGCAATGAGGATTGAGAACACCTAATGTTCATAGAAAATGCATAAAAAGGATCGAAAGCACATGAGATGATTGAAAGGACCAAGCGTGAGTGAGAGGAGATGGAAGACTAGGAATGAATGAGTGGAGATGGATCAAACGTTGAGAAAAAGGAGAAAGTGTGAAGAGAAAAGAATTCACAACATGGGACTAGGCACTTGCTCTAAAACAAACCACCAAAGGCCAAAGAGTTCCCATAATGCAATCACTTACAATACATGTGCAATAGCAAGATCACCTTAAACACATAACCATCACCAAGAATTCACAACACTCAAAGGAATCAACATCTACTTACCTACACACAAGACCTTCACCCAAGAGCTCACAACACTAGAGGTGGGATTAACATCTACTAGCTTCAACTAAGAGTTCACAACATGAAACAAAATCAAAAGCTCTTGATTTTTCAAAAGGACAGAAAGAGGAGGACAATTGAGCAGGAGAGGGAGGAATGAGAAGATTGAGGAAAGGAAAGAATGAGCAGATTGAGCAAAAGGAGCATTAGAAGTCAGAGAGTGCGACTAGACATCGCATGGGGAGGATGGACCAGTTGTTGAATGCTTGTGAGGGTAACAAAAAATCGTGCCCATAGACATTCGGAATGGGAAGGACGATTTTGATGAATGGGATACTGAAACCCTGTTATCATCGATTTGTTAGCCCTAGATTTCTTGGGATCTAAGCCCTAGGTTGGAAAGTAAACATTTATTTTGAAGATGTTGATCACCCTGATTTTTATCTAGTTCAATTATGGGAGTAGGTAGTGTTCAATGGTGGGGTAGTGACTGGTTGGTTTTTTTTTTTTTTTCAATTTTTTGATGTTGCCACAATGGTGATCATCCACAAGGAGATTTTGTTAAAATCCTTTTATATCATGGGTCCTTGCTTTGAACAATGTATAAAAACATTTTTTTGAATTAAAGAAAATTGGTGACTTTTCAAAAGGAGTATTCGACAGACTATTTATTTCTGGAAAAACAAATCTCCAAATGACAAAAATTCGCCAAAAAAAATTTCAAAACAAAAACTCTGCCTATAGTGTTCACAAGTTGACTAGAAAAACTCACACCATTCCCCAAAGTTCAGAGAATTGGCAATGACTATGTACCTATCATAACCAGATTACGAATCAGAATGGTCTGAATAAGAAGATTATCAAAAATATATTTATGTGTAATGGTCTGAGTTGACAAATTAAAGTCTTGTATTGTGGTCCAAGAAGTATCGGGCGACAAGTCCTCCACAGTCAGACTTCGATCTATCACTCGCTTCTTTCTATGATTCGAACGTCGCACCTGGACCCGGAACCTGGAGTGAAAACGTGGGAAAGACGATTACATACCTTGCGTCAGGCTAAGGGTTGGTTGAGAAGATCGGTACAGATTGATTGCTCCTTAGATGTCAGAACGGAGAGGGGATGCTCCAGGATATTCCATGATAGCTGGGTTCCATGCTGGAATGATCTTGGCCCAGCCCATTCCAGCAGGCTCCATATGGCTCGCGGCATATCCAGTGGTTATAACAAGCAAGCAATACTTACGTGCCTGCGGGAACGGGCCAGGATGAGCCCATTCCAAGCTATAAAATGTGAAGTTTACTATTGCTACAGATTTGGGGATTCGAAATTTGGTGTATTTTTCTATTCACCGGCGCGGGTGGCAATTCGTTGCACGACTGAGCATGTCGACAGATTTGATGTAAATTATGTCGCAATTTGGGTCCATGTGGCGCCAGCGCATCGGATAACGCAAGACGCGGTCGCCAGGGCCCATGTCACGAAAGTGATGATTCACGTTCGAGGCAGCGAAGCAAAGAACGGTGACATTGATTGTCCGCCGAAAGAGATTTTTGTGCAGGAGTTGTTGGGATCTGTATGTTGCAGATCATGTCTTGAGGCCGTTGTTTGGGCGGATTAATCAGTGTGCGAAGAAGAGGAATCGGTAGCAGGAATCGATATAAGGAATCGGCGGAGTTGACGAGGACTAACTTACTCGGGTGCAGGACTTGAGGAGGGAGTTGGACAACGATAGCACAAGAAACGGCGGAGTTGCCGAGGACTACTCGTGTGCAGGACTCGAGGAGGGAGCTGGACAACGATAGCATAAGAATCGGCGGATTTGACGAGGACTACTCGTGTGCAGGACTCGAGGAGGGAGCTGGACAACGATAGCATAAGAATCGGCGGAGTTCACGAGGACTACTCGTGTGCAGAACAACGATACTAGCGTAGGGGAGGATGGCTGAGCATCAGTACACGAGTGTGAAGAGGGCGGAGTATGCGCGCTCGCTGGGCGTGAAGAAGGGATTCGAGCGCTTGGATCGACGCTCGGCCTCGGGGATCAGAGGTGGTACCAAGAAGAGCGGCCATGGCGGAAAGTTTACGTGGGATGGTCCCAATAGTGAGGAGGAGGATTACGATGTGGCTTCGCCTCCAGTAACTGACAGAAACGATCCTAATTACGTTGATGAGCCTGTCAAGGAGGAGGAAGAAAAAGTAGCAGAAGAAAAAGAAGTTGGCATAGCGGCTACACCGATGGTCTTTGGCCTTGCAGAATTAGCTGCCAAACTGCCCGTGGCAGCTGCTGCATCCTAAAACTTGCAGTCGGATATTTCCTCGGCATTAATATTCCGATCAGCATCGCGATGCAGCATGCGGTACTGAGGGTTTGGATTTCGCAGTGCCGTTCTTTCTTAAGATCATGTACAGAGAGGAGCAGAAGCGGGCGCTAGAGTATGACATCTAGGTTTGCAATCCTAGGATGAGAATGCTTTCCGTGTCTAGGGTTTCGGTTTACGGTGCTTTACTTTTGTACCAATAATGCTGATGTACAAAGAGGGTCACACTTGCAAGTCAGTAGAGTGTGTGTAAGATAGTTTTCTCTTGACTTAGAACCCCAGGATTATCAGGAGTCCAGTACTCAGGGTTGTCATCTTTCAGTGACTGGGATTCAGTGTTCTCATGTAGATAGAGGAGCACGCGTAGTTGCAAGCTAAGTTAGTTTTCTTGTTGTGCAGTTAAATCCAGAATCCATAAGAGCAGGAAAATCTAGCGCCAAGTGTATGATGATTCTGCGCTTTTTTCGTTTGTGTTAACAATGACATAACAATTTGGTGTACATTGAGTGTGTGCTATAGCTCCAGGTCCTTAGCACTGAATTGCAGTGGCATTTCATTTAGAATCAAAATGTATCCCTTCTATCATTCTCCCTGCTCACTGAACAGGACTTTGGGGTATAAGTTTGTTGGTGGAAGGTTGCCGAGGACAGGATCGAGTCACAATGATGATGTCCTGGTCCTTCTTCATGTAACACCTCAGAGATGGATTGTGGAGGGCATTCAAGTGGAGCTTTTCTGTGCTAGAGAAAATGCACCTTAGGGTATGCTATTTCTGTGCACACTATTTCTCTTGTTATAACAATGACGCAACAATTTGGTGCTCGTTGAATGTGTGCTATAGCTGGTCCTTAGCAATGAATTGCAGTGGCATTTTGTCTAGAATCAAAATGCATTCCTTCTCTTGTTCTCCCTGCTCATTTGACAGGATTTTTGGGTATAAGTTTTGTTGGCTGAAGTTGCTGAGGAGATCATGAATCAGTCACAACAATAATGTCATGGTCCTTATTCATGTAACTCCTGAGATGGATTGTGCAGGCATTGAAGTGGAGCTTTTCCATACTAGACAATGCACCCCAGGGTGCACTCCAGGGTGCATTCTGCCTCTTAGTGAGTCACTAGAGCGAACTCAGTAAGCAGAATGCACCCTAGGACCGCTTTCTCTGGCATAATGCACCATAGCCAAGTTGGCAACTAGCATTCGCAGGTGTCCTAAAGTGGCACAGGTAGGCAAGAAATAACTGAATCCATTGTAGTGGCTAATTCCACCATTTAAGACTAGATGAAAACCTACTGGATTTGCCCTTTAGGTTCACAGGATGTAATGCCCTGACAGCAAGGCCTTCTCCTTGTGCTGAAAACCTGCTGATTCAGCAGGTATGGTCCTTTCTGGGTACACAATGGAGGAATGTACTGAATCCACAGTGTTTGCCAATTCTGCCATTTCATTATTGCTGCAAACCCTACAGAATTTGCCCTCAGTTCACAAGGTGTAATACTCTGACAATAGAGCCTTTGCCCATGCTGAAAACCTGTGAATTGGCAGGTAGCAATTTACACAAAGTTTCCTCTTGAATGTCTTATGACATCCTATGTATCAGCGACATGAGATGCATGTATGACATTGTTGGAACTTTTGCTTTATGTTGATCGTTTTAATTGGGGTAGATTAGAGTTATCCGAAAAGTAACCCTGTCTTTGGGCCTCCTTTCACCCCCTATCCCGTCTTTCAGTGGTATCTGTAAAGTAAAGACATTTTAGCAAATCTCAGTATGAAATGCTGATACTCAGCATTTAATGCACAAGGTTCGAGACTAATTATAGTATTTGTACAGTTAGGAGCAGTGAAAATATATGTAGCAGCAGTGGAGGCGCTCAGGAAAAAGGAAAGACAGGATGAAACTCAGTTTACCACCAAAATTGATGGTTTCTGAGTTTCATCCCCCGTGAATGCTAATGTACTTTTTTGCACCTTTTTTTTTTTGACTCTCACCCTGTTTATGACCAAACTCAGGGTGCTGTGTTTTTCTTCCTTTACCGATAACTCTATTAACGTAGGGGTCATTTCCCTTTGCAGGAATTTTTCACCTCACCACATTTCAAGAAGACAGCCTTGCATGACCCGGTCTTCCATGCCATTTTCTTTCCTAGACACAAGGAAGTGTGGTTGTAGTTCAATATCCCAAATTTTCACTATGGAGTTTCAAAACTGAAATGTGTTTAGCTCACTCTAGTGCCATGAATTATTTCACCTTCTCTGAAACACTATGTAACTATATAGTCATCATGCCCAATTTGTAGTTGAAATAATTAACTGGGGTTTATTTTGCGTATTATTCAAAGGTTTACTTCAATCTTGGATAAAGTTTTACAATTAATCATTAATTCATATGTTGCATTATCTTTATGGATAAAATTAATAGCTATGTATAATAATTTTTTAAAGTATCAATTAGTTAGAATGTGACATACTACTTGATTGTTTAAACAAAGTTTATAATTAAATAAGAGATCTTATCATAAAGTTGAAAAAAAATTATTCTATATATTCATAAAAAAAAAAAAAGAAAAAAAGATGAAATTCATTATTCTTTCATCATTATTGATTATGTAAAACCGAAATAAATATAATAACAATAATGATAAATGATTAAAATGAAATTTCATTTTAATCATTTCATTAAAAAAAATTTTGAAGAATTTTTCTTGAATTGTTATCAAAAAAATTTAGTCATTTTTTTTTCCTTTCAAATGATTTGAAATTCTGTGTGTGTGTACATTTTTATTTTATTTCTTATATATATATATAAGCATATGTATATTATGTGACTAGTTGTTTTTGCTATAGTAAAATTGTTCCAATTTCACCCAAATGTCAATGAAATACATAGTGAACTACGTCAGATCCAACATTTTTTTTTTGGTGGCAAAATTTGGTCATTGGCAACCCAAAAAAAAAAATGTTTTTGATTTTTACAAAGGATTTTCAAGGAAAAAATCCCCCAAATTTGCCATACTTCAATGAAAATGAGTTCAACTCATCATATTTAGACTATAGGTTTTTGCAAGTCACCAATACATTTCAGGGTTTCAAAAATATCTACTTTTCTCCCTGAACTATAACCAAAGTTGGCTAAGTCCTCTTGTAGAGGATTGCCAATCCACCTACCTCATGAGATTCAGGAAAAAAACCATGTTCACATCTCCTACTAGTCAGGGTTGTTAGGTGAAAGTTGAAATAAGGGTTTCAATTTTGGCTCTTTGGTTGTCTTAAAATTATTAAATGGACACTTGCATGCATTGTTAGTGGTACCTATAATTAGGTTTATAAATCAGTTGAGGGTATGGGGGGAGTGGCACCCAAAGTTTTTATTTTATTTATTTATTGGGTATTGCAAGGAGCCACTTTGATTGGCCCATCACACAAAAATTATTGAAATATTAAACATGTCCAAAATAGAATCATGGTGGAACTTCCCTTTGGCCCATCTTTATAAGTTGACATTCAAACTTTAAGTATCTCCTATGAGATAAATTGTGCTGGTGTTGGGTGCATGTTGCATCATCAAGCAAAAGAAAATACATGTTGTGTCATCATCGGTTGGTTTAGTGAATTATCATATGTTTAGTGAATTAGTATTTAAGTGGCTACCACTCACTTGTTCCCTTGGTGAACTAATCGGCAATTCACAAGTTCCTCCTATCCTAGAAAACAAACCCAAATAAAATCATTCTCTCTCCCCCCCTTCACCCCTTTCTCTAGATCTTCTTCACTCCCTTGTTTCATTGGCTGGTAAGAATTTTTTCCCCTAATTGTGTTCCTCCCCAATTTTCTCCTACGCTACCTAATACATCACTCTGAGTGGGGGTAGGAGGTACCTAGTACCTGCATTAGGATACAAGAAAAAGATGCCCAAGTTTTTGCTCAATAAACAATTTGCAGTATGATGTGATGTATGATGTGATGTTGAGTAAGTGTTTCTTCTTCACTAGTTCCCATGCTACATGGGTTGTTGGCTTATGGATAAGGTTTAGTTTTTGCGAATGCCACTTCATGTGAAACTTCTAATGTCACATGTGATAAATGTCACAAAACTTTTGTGAAACAAAATTTGGATGACAACTCTACTCTTTTGGTGTGTGGCACAAAACCTAAAAATGTTTCACACAAAATAGAAAAGTATTTGGTTTCATACATAGTAAATGCAATCTATTTCCCTAATTATCATTGAAGAGGTTACAAAGGTTATTCAAATGAATGCCTATTCACTTATTGTATTTTGCATCCAATTTCAATGAATTCCAATTTCAACTCTTATAATAAACTTGCATCACAAAATAAACAATAAGCTAAAATGAACAGAAAAAAGATATATGAAACATGAAATGATAACAAAATCAATATTTTAGGTCGGGTTTTATATTAAATTATTTGTAAAAATGTTGAAATATTTTCAAAATATTTTTCAAAGAAAAATTATTTTAAAAAATACACAATCTATGAAAATGTTATTTTTTAAACATGAAATCTACAATTTCAATTATTATTCAATAGACATGTGTTGAGACTGCCCTTATACTCTGATAACCAAAATTAAGAGTATTTCAACCCTTCATAGTATTTTGAATGTCAAATGTGGTAGGTGAATAGATAGCATCCACATTGAGTCTACTCACAAACATGTGCATAAGACCATCTTACATCTATTCCTAACGTAGTACCAAATTGGTTTTCAATTAGGTTTTTCTTTGAAAAACCCCAAATCACATATGCTTGATTGAATCACACAAGAATGTTTTGTAAAATCCATGTGAGGTTCCACCTATGAATGCACTATCACTATGTTTGTCCCACAATAATTTCATGTGTCAAACATGAATATAGTATACATTCATGCACAACAACTTTGTGTATTCAATTAGTTTTCCCATACAAAGGTTACTCTCTACTTGATCATATTGTAACTCCACCATTATTCAAAGTCAGAAGGAAAATTATGTGCAAAAGGGACATTGCAAGTTGCAAATGCTAGGACAAGTTGTGATTGTTAAGGTGATTTCTTAATAGGAGGTAGTTCAAGATGCATTCTACATGTTAAACACAAATTTGCCATCACAATTGAGCTTTTTCTTTTTTAAATGCATTAGTATTTACATGCACTTCAATTTGCTATTGCTTTGGTTTCACCTGTATGCATGGTGTTCCATGCATGCGGCGTAGTAGGTAAAGTCATTTCTCGGATGACTTTCATCTAAGAAAGAAATATGAATGTTGAGATGTTTTCCTAGGCAACTTGGCCAAGTTCCACCAGGAGAAAGGGAAGTTGGGCTATCCTTTTCCTAAAGAACTTGACCACAATTCCTCAAAGGAAATTGGCTAGTTTTTTAATAATTTTTTTCTTCGCCAATAACCAACTTGTGTAGAATGTTTTAGAAATTTTTAAAGGTTGAATGAATTAAAAAAAACTTGATCACACTTTGTTGAGGAACACACCCCTAAAAAGTATCAAGGGAAGTAGTTGTAGGCCCTAAAATATGATGAAGGTTGTGCACAATGTAGGAAAAGTTTCAACTAGTATGTAACCTTAATTCCTCATCTTTCCATCCATCCTACAACCTTTTGAAAATTATTTAAAATTTCGCACCAATTAACTGTTGGTAGAAATTATTTTAATCTTTCAAATTTCTCTCCCTTAGGAAAAAGATGTTGCCCCTTGGGGAGGGGCTTCAAATTTCCCCAAGGAAGGAAGTCAAATTTCTAAAAAAAGCAATTTCGGGCTTATCACACATTTGAGGCGATTTGAGGGTTATGAAGCCTTGTAGTAATGAAAGGTACTTATGGCTTCAGTTTTCCCTCTTTGCAATGGATTTTGTCCATTTGTGTCAATAATAATAGTAATAATAAATTGCGGTTTTGGCATTTGTTGTGTTCTGGGTGTGTGCATACTTTTGGGCTTTGCAACCTTCAGAAGTATTTCTTTTAGTGGCAAAATTTAGCCAGTTGGCAATTCTTTTTTTTTTAAAAACCAAAAATGCTCAAAATCACCAGATTCTAGATTAGCTTTAGTAAGTGACCAACCAAATAGAGTGATGCTTAAATATATTTATTTTCATCTTTTAAAGCCAATTTTGGCTAAATGGCCTCAAAAATGAGTGCCACCCATGCTACATGGCAAATGAAAAATTTGAACAAAACACACACACACACACACCATAAAAAGAAAGAGAGAAAGTCTTTCTTGATTGTGTGACATTTTAATTTATTTTTGGCTTTCTTTTATAGGGGGATTTTTGGGTATACACGAAGTCCCACGACCAAATGGAGAATTCGGTGGAGTGGCGAAATGAATATATTTGGGTTGTGACCGTCAAATGGATATATTTGGGTTGTGATCGTCAAATGGATATAATTGGGTTGTGACTGTCGTGCAAGCGTCGCGATGATAGAAAGCCGAACAGGATTGTCATCGTTGAGCTACCCCACCCGGCACAATTTGTCAAAGAGAGAAAGAAAGTACCAGAGGTGTGGGGTCTGTGGGGTCTGTGGGGTCTTTTTGTTTTTGGAGGCTGCTTGTCGGTTCGCTAAGTAGCAAATCTTTGATTCCAAAGTCAGCAGCACATCGGGAGCAATATTTTATGCGTAAGAAAGGCCACCAGCATCACTAAAATGGCTTGTACACGGTACTTTATACGAATTACATATAACCTTCAAATATCAAGACATTGGGTTTGGACTAGTGTTGTGTGAGTATTATTGGTTTTAAAGGGAACATACGGTCCCGTTATTGTATTTTTTATAAATTTTAATTAGCCTTCCAAATAAGGTTTTGAAATTTTTAAAAAACATGTTTCAGAGCTTTCAATTTTTTTTAAAATTTATTTTCATTAATTCATGGAGGTTATTGGGTACATGGTTTAAAGTTGTTGAATTGGATATGGTTTCAAGCTTAGTTAGGATTTAGGGTTGTGATTTTAAAAGTGCTAATTAGATTCAAATTGACATCATCTAGCTTTTCTCATATCCATCACATTGTTCCAAAACTTATAGAAAGACCCCAAATAAAAGACATAATATGTTATTTTATTAAAAAAATGTTATAGAATCTATGATCTTTAAGCTTAAAGTGTTCGCTTCCTATGGTCATCTTTGGAAATGACTTTTTTTTCAAAGTTGTTGTAGTTGAATTCTCTATTGAAGGCCTTTGTAAAATATTTCCTCAAAAAGGACTTTTGTGTACAATGGACCATGAACATACAACAAATTCATATAAACATCCAAGACATAAGACAAAAACTCAAAATTCACAAAAATAAAAAAAAGACAAAATAAAAACTCAAGATTCCAAAAACCGACAAAGACCCAAGACACAACTCAAAACTCACAATTATTTTTTTAAATCCAAATTTTTAAAAAATGATTTTTTGGACTGATTCATAATAAACAAAATAGACAATTGACATGTAAACAAAATATCTATTAGGAGTGACAGAATTTAAAAAATCAGAAATGAAAGGCATAATTAGAAATTCAATCAGGAAGTGCAAAATCAACCACCCAAATAAAGCCAAACCTAAAAAAATCTCACAAAACACAATAAAACCAATGATTTTTTTTTAAAAATCACACTTACCACAAATCTGTACATGACAAGCAACGAGGATATAAACATAAGTCTCATCCAATGATCTGCATGTGACAAAACTATGAGCAAAAAAACCATTGTGCCATCAAAAATCTAAAAACCTGATTTTTTAAAAAAAAAACTAACAACATTTCTAACCCTAATAATAATAGATTGATAGAAAAAAATTTTAAGTAAAAACTATCTTATATATTAAATTTACAATGTCTGTTTGTTTGTCTGTCCGGGCAGTTTCTAGGCATTGCCCGGACCTTTGTTTTTTTGTTTTTTTTTTTATGGGTTTTGTTTTTTTTGTAAGTTTAACTGCCCGGACCTTTTTGTGTGTGTGTGTTTTTTTTTTTTTTTTTTTTTTTGGTTTTTTTTTTTTTGTATGTTATTTTTTTTAGGGTTTATTATGAGGCTTTTTAAAACTAGTTTTCTTAAAAAGTTAGGAACTTAATTTTATTAGATAGTTTTTT
>Ga0116229_10003509_pt1 | contig 25798 bp, 21 predicted proteins | sample S1TSphgellanicum_3_FD_87313 | JGI IMG/M metagenome (GOLD analysis project Ga0116229, IMG submission 87313) | Host-associated microbial communities from peat moss isolated from Minnesota, USA - S1T2_Fc - Sphagnum magellanicum MG | ecosystem: Host-associated > Plants > Peat moss > Unclassified... | reverse complement strand
CTAGGCGGCGCTGCCGAACCGGCCGCCGGCAATGCGCAATTTCGGCACCAGATCGGTCACCACGCAGCCCGTATCCACCATCGCCGGCACCGGCCCGGTTTCCGCCAGAACCGCCTCGAAAGCGTCCGACAGACTGGCGAAAGTGCCGACATCAGCACCCGTCAGGCAGCACCAGGCGGTCACCGTCGCGCCCTTGCGGGCAAAGCCCCAGCGTGACCAGGCCTGGCCGCTGCGATGCACGCTGAGGAAATTGCCGATGTCGAAGCTGTCGCCCTCCTCCCGGTCGTGAATCACCATGCGATCAAACCCGGCAATTCGGGCGCGATCCTGCCATCGTACGATGTCCATGCGATCAAGCGGCGTCAAACAGGCTGTTGCATGCGCACGCGACGCAAAACTAAGCACCTTGCCCGCAACTTCAGATTGAAAATTTGCCATGGCTTTGAGCACCGAATGGTTGGTAACCTTCTTTTAACCTGAATTTATCGTGATGTGGTGTGATCCGTTTCACACAGAGGGGGTGTTTACGATAGGATAACAAGGTTTTGGTGCTCAAAAGTCACAACCTGTCTGTTACCTACATACCAAATGCTCGCAGAATAGGCTTATATTTAGAGGTATTCATCCCCTCTAGGTTGTGCGATCGAGCATGCGGTACCCCACTCCGGGTTCGGTGTACAGCAGTGAAGCGCCAATCGGGCCCAATTTTTGCCTGAGATGGCCCATATACACGCGCAGGTATTGAATATCGTCGGTATGCGCCGGGCCCCACACCGCCGTCAGCAATTGCCTGTGGGTGATCACCCGGTCGACATTGCGAACCAGCAGGGCGAGCAGATCAAACTCGCGCGGCGTGAGTGAGACCGGGTTGCCCTCTACGCGCACCAGCCGTTTGAGCAGGTCGACTTCCAGGGGCGGGTTGCTGAACAAGGATGGTTGCTCGCGGCCGCCAGCATCCAGCCGCAGCACGGCGCGGATACGTGCCAGCAATTCCCCGGTGTCGAATGGCTTTTCCACATAGTCATTGGCGCCCGCATCCAATGCCGCGATCTTCTCGGCGGTGCGCTCCCTGGCCGATAATACAATCACCGGTGCAGTGCTGAATCGACGCAACTCCGTCAGCACAACCTGGCCGTCGATGTCGGGCAAACCCAGATCGAGCAAGGTGAGTGAGGGCAGTTTCTGCGCCGCCACCCGCAGGGCCTCCGCACCCGTATCGGCGCGCAGAACCCCATACCCGGCCGCTTCCAAGCTAGGGCGCAGAAAGCGGTGGATCTGCGGCTCGTCATCCACCAGCAGGATCACCTTGCGGTCCTGCAAGGCTGTATCGGCCATCATGGCGCGGCTTTCAGGCGCAGGATGATCGTCGTGCCGGGCGCCCCCTGCGCCGCCGCCGCCGGGCTTGGGCTCAGCGCCTCGATCGAGCCGCCCATTGCCTCGGTCAGGCCACGCGCAATGGCAAGGCCCAGCCCGGTACCGGGGATCGTCCGGTCCTCGCGGCGGGCACGATAGAAGCTGTCGAACACATGGGGCAGATCGGCCTGCGGAATGCCGGGCCCGCGATCGGTCACCGAGAGGCTGATCTCCGCACCAGCCCGGCGCGCCGCTATGTCCACCTGTTCGCCGTCCGGCCCATATTTCGCGGCATTTTCCAGCACATTGACCAGTACCTGCTCCAGCAAGGCGGGATCGGCGAGAAAGCCTGGCAGGTCCGCCGGTATGTCCAGCCGCAGCCCGCCCAGACCCGGCACGCGTGAGGCGGCACCCTGCGCCGCTTCAGCCACGTCCACCGCTTCCAGCCGCGGCGTGATCTCGCCGGTTTCCAGCCGGGTCATTTCGGTGATATTGGCCAGAAAGCGGGTCATCCGCACAATGTCCTGTTCTATGCTGGCCAGCAGATCGGCCCGCACCGCCGGGGAGAGCGTATCCCAGGCGGCCCGCAACGTGCCTGCCGCGCCGCGAATCCCGGTCAGCGGCGTGCGCAGATCATGGGAGAGGCTGTTCAGCAACGCGGTGCGGAGCTTTTGCGTTTCCGCCTGAACCGCGCTGCGCGCCGCCGCCGCCGTCAGCCGCACCCGCTCAAGCGACGAGGCCGCCTGCTCGGCCAAAGCGAGCAGAGCCTGCGCCAGATTCTGGTCGATGCCCGCCGCCGGCCGAACCCCGATCACCCCGAATCGCTCGCGCGAGGTACGCAGCGGCAGAAAGCGCCAGGCGGCGCTCGGCAAGGTCGCGGTAAAGCGCCCAGCCTGTTCCTGGCGCGAATAAGACCAGCGCGCCGCCGCCCAGCTGCCGTCATCCATGGTGTCCAGCGATGGCGGCTGCGCCGCTCGTATGTTGATGTCCTCGCCATCGGCCAGCAGCACCAAAGCCGGCGACACCATCTCGGAGGCCAGTTTGGCGATTTCGGCCAGCAGATCGGCCTCGCTCACCGGTTCACCCAGCCGCCGGCTGAAGGCGGAAATGCGCCGCAGGCTGTCGATCCGGCCCTGCGCGCCCTCTGCTTCACGCCGAAGCCGGCTCGCCAGCCACCCGGTGGACAGGGCAACGCCCATGAACACGATAAGGGCGATCGCGTCGCGCGGGTCGCCTATGGTGATCTGGCCGATCGGCGGAATGAAGGCGATATCCCAGCTGAGATAACTCAGCACCGCCGTGTAGAGCGCCACCGGCAGCCCGCCGATGATGGCCGATACCACCACGGCGGCCAAAAAAATCATCCCCAGCGCCTCATGCTCCAGCCAGGGATGCAGCATTTCGCCGGCGGCAACCACCACGGCCACGATCAATGTGCTGGCCACCCAGGGTAACCACCCTTTCGGCCAGAGAGGCGGCCGGCGCGGCTTCGCGCCCAGGCCGCTTACAGGCACCACATGCAGGGAGAATTCCGGCCCCTGCCGCACCAGCGTGCCGGCCAGGGTTTGGCCGAAGATCCGCCGCAGCAGCGTCGGCCGGCCGCGCCCGATCACCAGATGCGTCACATTGCGGCTGCGCGCCACATCGAGCACCGCGGGAACCAGCAGGCCGCCGGCGCGGATTTCCACCTCGGCCCCCAGGCTCGCTGCCATCTCCAGGGCCGGGCGTGTGGCTTCCACGCCATCGCGCCGTTCCAGATGCAGCACCAGCCAGGGCGCGCGCAACGCATCGGCCAGCCGCTTGGCCTGGCGCACCACGACCACCGCACCCGGGTCGGTGCCGACCAGCGCCAGCACCCGGTCGGCAGCCGGCCAGGGTCCCGCCACGCCATGGGCGCGCATATATTCGCGCACATCCTGGTCAACACGCTGCGCGGCCCGGCGCAGGCCGATTTCCCGCAGCGCCGCCAGATTGCCCTCGCGGAAGAAATTCTCCATCGCGCGGGAAGCCACGTCCGGCCGGTAGATCTGGCCATCCTTCAAGCGGGTGCGCAGGGCAGCGGGCGAGATGTCGATGAACTCGATCTCGTCGGCCATTTCCATCACCCGGTCGGGCAGGGTCTCGGTAACCCGCACCCCGGTGATGCGGGCCACATCGTCATTCAGGCTTTCCAGATGCTGCACATTCAGCGTGGCCCATATATCGATGCCCGCCTCCAGCAGCTCCGCCACATCCTCCCATCTCTTGTTATGGCGGCTGCCCGGGGCATTGGTATGGGCCAACTCGTCCACCAGCAGCAGGCCGGGCCGGCGGGCCAAGGCGGCATCCACGTCGAATTCGTCCAGCACCTGGCCGCGATAGGCAATGGTGCGGCGCGGCAGGATCGGCAATGCGCCGATCTGCTGCTGGGTGCCGGCGCGGCCATGGGTTTCCACCACGCCGATCAACACGTCACGCCCCTCGGCGAGCAGCCGCCGGGCGGAGGCCAGCATTTCGTGGGTCTTGCCTACCCCCGGCGCGGCGCCGAGAAATACTTTCAGATGCCCCTTGCCCTCGCGTGAGGCTGCGAGCAGCAGCGCATCCGGGTCCGGGCGAGCGTCCTTGTCCATAATGCCCGGGGTTTCCGCCGGAACCGCATCTTAGGCAAGGCCCGCCGCGAACCCGTAGGCCAATCCGTAACCTGTAGGATGGCTACCCACCAGGCCGAGCCAGAGCAGGCACAGTCGCAAGGGCCGGAATTAGGTGGTGCTGCGGTAGCGGGGCCATCACCGGAGGCTATTCAGCGGCCTTCCTACGAGGTTGTTCCCGCCGATCGAGGCCTCGATCGCGCCGAAATGGGGCGATTCGCCCACATGGTTGCCGCTGCGCGGTTGCGCCTGGCTGGCTTGGCCGACCAGCTAGATATGGCGTTCGAGCCATTCCGGCAGCGCCAGGCCGAGCAGCAGAGACAACCAGTGTTGCCACCCTGGCGAACGCCACCAGCCTGGCAGGCGCCGGCGCCGACCTTGCGGCCGACGGCGCCGCAGCCGGAGGCAAAGCCACCGCGGCCGCTAGCCGACTACGCAGACGAGCTTCTAGCCAGGGCGCGGGATCGAGTGCGGCAGGAGGAGCAGAAGCAACCAGGCCACCGCTTGGCGGACGAGATCAGACGGCGGCGGGGATTGGACCTGGACGGGCCGGACTTTTAGGGTAAGTCGTAGGCGTGTGAGAATGAAAACGACGCTCTGGCGTGTGACATTGCTATGTCATGTGATCGGCCTTGCCGGGTGCGTCAGCACGCCCGAACAGCAAGAATACAGAACTACCCTGGCGGCTTTCCGTGATGCGATAGCGCAGGGGAAGCAATGTTACAGCCAACTCGCCAGCAACCCGACCTATGCGCCCCTGGCTCTACATATCCCGCTAATTCCATCGCCGCCCACCCTGCAACAGCAGGCCGACACTGCACTGCCAAGTGCGACCCAAATCGCTTTATTGCTAGATTGGTATAAGGGCGTGCAGGCCTGCCGCCAGCAGCTTCTAACAAGGTCGCAGCAGTCGTTTGCGTTTCTTGCCCCGGTGTTCCAGCAAAATTTCAGTGCTGCAGACGCCGTCTTTGTGCAGCTAGTGCGCCAGCAGGTGACTTATGGCGACGCAAACCGTGCACTCGGCCAGGTGCGAAGCGAAAACCAAGCCAGAGTCCTTGCCGCAGGCAAAGAATGGCAGACCGATTTACAGCAGCGCAGCGAGATCGATGCGATAGGCGGTCCGCCTTATGCTGGGGTCGCTGGTCCAATGCCCTTTGCAGGGCCTGGGTGTTCCGAAACTGGCTCATGCTATGGCGACATAAGCGCCATAAACAGCTTGCCAAAAACCACGTATGTGCCGGGATATTTTCGGTCTGACGGCACTCATGTCGGCAGCTACTACCGAAGCAATGACGACTAGGGTCGCCACCAAAAGACGGGGCCAATCAGATGTGTTCCGGCGACGAACCCCAGGCGAGGCAAGATCGTCGCCATGTTGCTCTGATTATCTGGCAGAACCTCTGCAAACAAAGGCAGTCTGTGCTGCATAATGGTCTTCACCAAACAACGAAACACGCCCTTGCACCGGTAGGGGGCCGCCACCCCCGTGTAGACCAGTTTAATGCAGGGTGGTTCACCGGGACTCTCAAAATCCTCCGCTAGCTTAGCAAATTGAAATCCTGCCACATCGCCGTTTTGCGCAGTGGCGATCACGGAATATGGGTTACAAAACGGTCCCTCGATTGCGGCTCTAAGGGCCGCAACTGCCTCGGGGCTTAGGTTTCTTATGGGGATGAGGGGAGCAACGTCGAGAAGGACGACTAGAGCGGACGCAGCGTCCGCCATGGTCAGGTTGCGAACGCTGAATGTCGCCTCGCGCGAGGGTGAGTCGGTGCCCTGATTTTGCATAACATCCCTTATGCGACAGGTTTTTAAGTCCCTCCGCAGTATCCGTAAAGCAGCCAACCGCGCCGCAGCCCCCGCATAGCGCGAGGACTTCAGCGCGGCAGTATTCAGAACCCGCCAGGCGGCCTTCGGCGGGTTCTGAATACTTGCCATCAGCCTGCCAAAGACCCGGCGTTTTAAGGCATGGAAAGCTCCTGCCTACGCGGGTATTGTTCGCCATGACGAACGAAGCCGACCCCGCGCCAAAAGGCCCGGAACCCGAACAGACACCGCCCCGCGTCACCGTGCGAATCCGTGCGGCTCCCAAATTGCGGCAAATCTACTGGTGCGACTTTCCCCGCGATGCGCAGCTGCCCGAGATGTGGAAGACCCGGCCTGTCGTGATCGTGTCTTACAAAAACACCCTGACCGGGCATTCCCTGGTAGTGCCAACCACGACCTCGCCACAGGGCAACAATCCCTGGGCCTGCCAGCTTGCCGCTTATATCGCAGGCCGGGAAAACTGGGCCGTTTGCAACCAGCCCTACACCGTGGCGAACAGCCGCCTTTCGCAAAGCCATGGCGCAATCCCGCTCGTATCAGAAGCCGAGTTTAATCAGATACTTGAGCGGCTTATGCGTTGGTTGCCCCGGCCTTTCGAGCGTCAAGAAACTTGACGAATGAGTTTTTTAGTATTATCTAGTCCGTTACCGCGGCTCCAGGAAACCGGATGACCGTTGCCCGAAAGGGAGCTAATTGCCAAGGGAGCCTTACGGCTCCCTTTGGTTTTTCTAGGCGACGGCCTCAACGCCAGAAATCCGACATTGTGCGAAACGCATGTAGCGTTTACCGCTAAGACCCCGTGCGGAACGCGGTGAGTTTTACCTCACCGCGCCGTCCCGCGAGGGGGCACCAGCAAGGACGACCCTTGGCTTTGTCAGGGACTCGGGCCGCTCTTGCGTCCCCAGCCTTAACAGCCTCAAAAATCGACGAAACACCCCACGGCGGTGAAAAAGGCTCAGGGGGGGAAGAGAGGAAGCTTTCGCGCCGCCTAGGGCGGAGGCGACTCGACGGAACAGGACAAGCCCAAGCAACGCAGCACCAGCAACGAACGCTTGGCCCGTCTGCTCGATGCCGCCGACGCCACCCAGGACGATCCCCAATCAATCCTCTACCAGCATACGATGTTCTGTCAGACCGGCTTGCCCTACAGAAATCCCGGCAACGATGTGCTGGTCTGGGAAAAGCTGAACGGCGGGGTGCATCTGAAAATCCGCGCAGGGATGCGATGCACCCCGAGAAACGGCAGCTGGTGCAAGTCGGTCTGCCCTATGGTCCGAAGCCCCGCCTGATCCTGGCGCACCTTAACGCTGAAGCCATTCGGCAGCAGTCGCCGGAGATCGAGGTGGAGGAAAGCGTCACTGGCTAAGCGAACAGGCTGGGCGAGCATTCGCTGCACCGAGCCAGAGGCGCCTCTTGGCGCCACCCATCGCTTGATGCCACCCACCATCTGCGCGCGGGGCGAAGGATGGCGGCGGGGGCGTATGCCGCCATCCCCTGGCGAGGAAAACAGGATGCGCACAACCACACCCTGCAAGCATGTCATAACATTATCATTATTAGTGCGCAATCGATATTAATGCGGCTGCGTCGAATCATTCGGACAAACCGGCGCTTCAGCTCCGGCCGAAGCTCATCACCATGGCACCGAACACCGCCGCCATAAGGGTGAAAACGGCAATGTAGCAGCGCAGCCTGAACCCGTAGATCGCTGCCTCCCCATGCAACTCGGTCAGCATGCGCACGCGCTCGGCAGCCACCCGGGTCTCTATCGTGCCTGGGCCGGCCAACACATGCTCCGCACTGTCATCGAGCAGGGGAAGCAGAGCCGCTTCGGCGGCTTTCGGGTTTGGCCCGTGCGCCGCGATCACCGCCTTGTCCAGCGCCTCGCTACGGGCCAGGGCACGGTCGAACGGGATTTGCGCGGCATAGGTGCCGAATGCGCCGATCAGGCCCAGCGCGCCGAACGCCACGATCAGGAACCCGGTCCAGGCGCCCACACTGGCAGGTCTCGGTTGGTTCTGCATTCGTCCGTCCCCGCTTTGCCAGCAACGATCCGCCTTGCACAGGCACCTCTGGCAACATTTTGGCAAGGTCTGGTGCCCAGGATCGGCCCAATGGAGCATGGCGAGTCGAAACGCGTAGAAGCCGGAAAAGGGTGGGTGAGCCGCACAATGTTGGATATGGCCGGCCGGGTATCGCCCGGTGGACGCCACGGCGAACAGCGGGCCGACAAAGCCGAGACCGGGCTTGTGCCGCCGTCAGACACGAAGCTGCCGGAAGGAAGATGGACCGAGTCGCGTATTGCGGCGGTGGAAGCGTTGTGGGGCGAGGGGTTCACCATGCCAGGCGGTGCCCAGGAAACCACCCGGGTAGCCCAGCCGATGGCATTGTCGCCCGATGTCAGCCTGCTGCTGCTGGGCGGTGGCCTGGGCGGCCCGGCCCATGCCATTTCCAACGGCTTCGGCGCCTGGGTCGCCAGTTTCGAATCAGACCCGGTGCTCTGTGCAATCGCCGCATCACGCCGGCCGTCGCTCGACCCTGACGGCCGTATCACCATCGCCGGCTGGAATAGGGCGGCGCCCTCGTTTCAGGCCCGCAGTGCCCATTGTGCGTTGTCCCTGGAGGCCTTGCGTGGCGCCAAGCTGGCACCGCTGCTGGAAAGCCTGGCCGTGGCGTTGCGCCCGCAGGGCCAAATCCTGCTCACCGAATTGGTGTCGGAGGTAGCACCCAGCGACAAGGACCGTGAATTTGCCGCCTGGTGCCGGCTGGCCGACCGATTGCCGGAAATGCCCAGCTCACAGGATGTCACCGGCACGTTGCAACGCCTGCATTTCAATGTCCGGATCATGGAGGACATGTCCGACCGTCACATCACCCAGACCCTCGGCGGATGGCGGGAGGCGGTGCGCAACATGGCCGCCGGGCCTCGCCCCACCCCCCACAGCGCCGCGGCCTTCGTCACCGAAGCCGAACTCTGGCTGCTCCGAATCAGGCTGATGCGCCGCCTCGGCGTCAGGCTCATGCGTTGGCATGCCGTGGGCAGCGGGTAAGGCATCGTCGGCACGCCGACAAAGATGCCGCTTCAAACACAGGGTTGGCCTGCACCAGCTTGACATGGCGGGGTCCTGGAGGTATCGGCCGCCCTCCAATATGAACACCCTCGGCGTGCCCTGCGCCCCGAGCCACCAAGGTCGTGCCATGAAGATCCGCAACAGCCTACGCGCCGCCAAAACCCGCGACAAGAACTGCCGCGTCGTGCGCCGCCACGGCCGCGTCTACGTGATCAACAAGAAGAACCCGCGCATGAAAGCCCGCCAGGGCTAACACCAGCGCCCTTCGGTCACGCGCAAACCCGCCCCACACACCAGCACAATCATGTGCAATGCCCCTTGGCATTGCACATTGGCCCGGATGAAATTCCACCTAACCGGCGCCAGCCGATCTATCGCCCTGACCTGATCCGGCCGCCGCCGATCGCGCCATCAAGCGCAATCACCCTGTACCGTCCCACCGTCCATGTTGCGGACGAGGCGGACAGCGTTACGGTGGCATGCGAGATGCATTAGTTCGCTTGCTCATCGTCCCTTGGGGGTAGCCTATGCAAGGACGGCAGCGGATCATCCGTGTCCGGCGACAGTATAATCAATGGGTCGCCGACCAGACGCTGGAAGATTATGCGCTTCGTTTCACCGCCGATGCCGCCCGCCGCTGGTCACCCTTCCGGGTCGGCAACACCGCGCTAGGGGCCATCTCGTTTCTGGCCTGTGAAGCGATTGGCGGCTCCATCACCTTTGCCTTCGGCAGCGTGAACGCGCTGGCCGCCATTGCCGCGGTCAGCGTACTGATCTTCCTCAGCAGCCTGCCGATTGCCTATTACGCCGCCAAATTCGGTGTGGACATGGATCTGCTCACCCGCGGCGCCGGGTTCGGCTATATGGGCTCCACCATTACCTCGCTGATCTATGCCTGCTTCACCTTCATCCTGTTCTCGGTAGAAGCCACCATCATGTCGCAGGCGCTGCTGCTGTGCCTGCACATTCCGCTGCCGATCGCCCATCTTGTCAGCGCACTCACCGTGCTGCCGATCGCCGCCTACGGCATACGCCTGATCTCGCGCCTGCAACTCTTTACCCAGCCGGTCTGGCTGATCCTGCAGGCGGTACCGCTGCTCATCATGGCCCAGGCCTCCTCAGCCACGCTGCATGGCTGGGCCGGGTTCGCCGGCCTCTCGCCCGGCGGCGTGCATGGGTTTCATCTGGTTCCCTTCGGCACCGCCTGTTCCATCCTGTTGTCGTTCCTGCCGCAGATCGGCGAACAGGTGGATTACCTGCGCTTCCTGCCGGATCGTGGCCGGGTGAAGGGTGCCAGGGTGAAAGCCTGGGGCTGGTGGTCGGCGCTGATGGTCAGCGGGCCTGGCTGGATCTTTATCGGCGCCATCAAGCTGGGGCTCGGCTCGTTCCTGGCCTATCTGGCCCTCACCCGCGGGGTGCCGGCGGCCAACGCATCGCAGCCCGATCAGCTTTATCTCATCGCCTTCGGCGACCTGGTCCGGTCACACCGCGTGGCCTTGGCACTGACCGGGCTGTTCATCGTGGTCTGTCAGCTGAAAATCAACGTCACCAACGCCTATGCCGGCTCGCTGGCCTGGTCGAATTTCTTTTCGCGCATCACCCATAGCCACCCAGGGCGCGTGGTGTGGCTCACCTTCAACGTGCTGCTCGCCCTGCTGCTGATGGAAGCCGGCATTTTTCGGGTGATCGGCGCCATATTGGGCATCTATTCCAATCTCGCCGTCGCCTGGATCGGTGCGCTCACCGCCGATCTGCTGGTCAACAAGCCGCTCGGCTTCAGCCCGCCCACCATCGAATTCCGTCGCGCCCATCTCTACGATATCAATCCGGTGGGCGTTGGCGCCATGGCGGTCTCGCTGGTGATCTCCACCGCGGCGTTTGTCGGTGTGCTGGGGATGGTGGCGCAGAGTCTTGCCGCCATTATCGGGTTTGCCGCCGCCTTCGCCACCGCGCCGCTGATCGCCTGGTGGACCGGCGGCCGCTATTACATCGCCCGCCCCGCCGATACCCTGCCAGGCACCGCCGCCATGGTGGAATGCACCATCTGCGAAAACCGCTTCGAGCGCGCCGATATGTCGTTCTGCCCGGCCTATGGCGGCGCCATCTGCTCGCTCTGCTGCACGCTGGAAATGCGCTGCCACGATCGCTGCAAGACCAATAGCCGCGTCGGCGACCAGATCAGCGCGCTCGCCGCTAAAATACTGCCGCAAGCGGTGGTTGCCCAGGCCGGCGGCCGGCTAGGGCGATTCTTCACGCTGCTGGGCGCGCTCACCTGCGGCATCGGCGGCCTGATGCTGCTGCTCGATTTCGAATTCAGCACCCTGCCGGGCATCGATCGGGATGTGGTTTCCAGTGCGCTGGAAATCGTCTTCATGGTTCTGCTGGTGCTGCTTGGCGTCGGCTCCTGGGGGTGGGTGCTGGCCCAGGAGAGCCGGCGCCTGGCCGAAGACGAGGCCGAGCGCCAGACGGCCATCCTGATGGAAGAGATCGCCGCCCATGAAGTAACCGACATCGCCTTGCAAAAGGCCAAAGAGGTGGCCGAGGCGGCGAATTTCGCCAAGACCCGCTTCATCGCCGGCATGAGCCACGAGATACGCACGCCGCTCAATGCCATCAATGGCTACGCCCAGTTGCTGGAGCGCCACGCTGCCCGCAACCCGGAAGATGCCGTCCGCGTCATCCGCCGCAGCGCCGAGCACATCACCAATCTGGTCGACGGCCTGCTCGACATCGCCAAAATCGAAACCGGGTCGCTGAAGCTTTACAACGACAGCGTAAGGCTTATTCCGTTCCTGGACCACGTGGTGGACATGTTCAAATTCCAGGCCGTGGCGAAAGGCCTGGAATTCTCGCATTATTTCGCCGCCAACCTGCCCGACTGCGTGCGCGCCCCGGAACGCCGGCTGGGCCAGATATTGCTGAATCTGCTGTCGAACGCGATAAAATACACCGAACATGGCCGGGTCTGGCTGCATGTGCGCTACCGAAATGGGGTTGCCGAATTCGAAATCGGTGATACCGGCATCGGCATCGGTATTGACGAGATGGAGCGCATCTTTGAACCATTCGAACGTGGCCGGGCCGCCACCGTGCATAACATACCCGGCACCGGCCTCGGGTTGACGATTACCCGCTTGTTGACACAATTGCTCGGCGGCGAGCTGACCGTGACGGCGCGGCCAGATGGCGGCAGCCTGTTCCGCGTGCGGCTGCTGCTGAACGCCACCACGCCGGATGATCTGCGTGCGCGCGAACGCAGCATTCGCGGCTATGCGGGGCCGCGCAAAACCGTGCTGATCGTCGATGACGATCGTGCCCATCTGGATCTGGTGGAGCAGGTGCTCAGCCCGTTGGGATTCACCGTCTTCGTGGCGCTCAGCGGCCCGGAAAGCCTCGAAGTCGCATCGCGCTGCCACCCCGACCTCGTCCTGCTCGATCTCGGCATGCCGGGCATGTCGGGCTGGGAGGTCGCATCGCGCTTGCGCGCCGAACGTCACGACGAATTGGCCATCCTGATCGTCTCCGCCGACGCCCATGTGCTCACCGGCACCCGCCCTGGCCCGGTGGATCACGACGACTACCTGATCAAACCGGTGCAATTGCCCGATCTGTTCGACAAGCTGGAGCTGTTGCTCGATCTCGACTGGATTGTGGAAGCCCCGCGTGACGAAACCGGTTCCGGCGCCGATGAGGTCATCGCCGGTGGCTGAGCCATACGCGGCCGGCGATCTTGTGCTGCTTGTCGATGATTCGCCGGAAGAATTGCGCATGTTGTCGCAAACCATCCAGGCCGCCGGCATGCACCCTGTCATCGCCTCCGGCGGCGAGGCAGCCTTGGCGCTGCTCCGCCAGATGACACCGCGGCTGATCGTGCTCGATGCGATGATGCCCGGTATCGATGGTTTCGCCTTATGCCGCCGGCTGAAATGCGATCCGCTGGTGGCCCATGTGCCGGTGGTGTTCATGACCGGGCTGACCGACACCGCCCACGTGATCGAAGGGTTGCAGTCAGGCGCGGTGGATTACGTCACCAAGCCGGTGATCATGGAAGAATTGGTGGCGCGGATCCGGGTTCACATGGCCAATGCCCGCAAGGCGGAGGGCGCCTGGATCGGCCTGGATGCCACTGGCCGCCATCTGATGGCCCTCGATAGCAGTGGCGCCATCCTCTGGTGCACGCCGCAAGCCGCCTCTTCGTTGCGCAGCCTGTTTCCCCATAGCGATCCGGCGCATGGCACCGCCACCGAAGACCTCAGCATGCAATTGCGCCAATTGGTGCTGCGTGTTCTCGCCGGCCACAGCGGCAACATCGAAAATCAGAGTGGCCGCGCCCTGAAGACGGAATATCTCCATGTCGAAGACCAGGTAGGCTTCCTGTTCCGGCTGGCGAATGCCGATGAAGGCGGCGAGGAAATCCGCCTCGCCCGTGCCTTTCAGCTCACCGAACGCGAATCCGAAGTTCTGGTCTGGACAGCCCGCGGCAAATCGAACCGCGAGATGTCCGAAATCATGAGCATCAGCCCGCGTACCGTGAACAAGCATCTCGAACGCATTTTTACCAAACTCGGCGTCGAAAACCGCGCCGCCGCCACCTCCGTCGCCATGTCCGTCCTCCTCGGCCGCGATTAGGCCGGCTAGCCTGGCAATATCATCTCAACTTAGGATGAGTCAGCGCAGCGCTACCCATCGCTTTGCCTCCTTGCGCTGCATCGGCCATCAGACGCGCTTACGACGTGCTCCTCCCAACGCCATGCCATCCATGCTTGCCTAAACATGCATAAAGGGCGCGCGCCACCGAATGATATCCCGGCGCCGGCGCGTAATCCGGCCCCAATATCGCCACACACGCCGCGACGGCGTCGTGCAAATCGCCTGATCCCCCGCCGAATTTAAACCACGCGCCAACCGGAACGAGTGCGGTTGGGCTTCTCGCAGGCGGTGGCGAAACCGGCGGCGCGGCCGGCCCTGCCGCAGCCGCTCCGGCTGCACTCTGCTGCGCCGGGAGCGCTGGCGGCGAAATGGCCGGGCTGGCGGCAGCAGGGGCATCTGGCGCGGCGGGCGCCCCATCCGGCGCCAGATCCGCCACATGCCAGCCCAATTTCGCCAGACAAACTCTTACAGCATCAGGATCGGCATTTTCCGCGCGGCATCTGCGCTGGTCGGCCGTGAACGCATCCGAACCACTGCCGCGCTTGAAAGCAACCTCGCCACAACCGGTCAAAGCCACCAGCCCGATCATCGCCATCGCCGTCCACGCCGAGGAAAAACCCATTCCGTCTCCAGCACTGCCGCCAAGTCAGGCACTGACTCATACGAAGCGGCAACCATCCGCGCAACACGTAAACGCATCGCCGCATGTCGGCCGCATACGCCATTCGACGTATTCACGCTGGCCGTAACATTCCCCAGCATCATCACGTTAGGTTGTTCGAATGCCGCGCTGTGGCGCGCAGGCCGAAACAATCTGTGCGACCAGAGGGGGACTATCTTGAAACACAAGCGCTTTGCAATATCGGCCTCGTGCCGCGCCGCGTTGTTGGGCTGCTGCGCCAGCCTGGCTCTGATCACTGGCACCGACGGCGCCCGCGCCGCAGCCACCGTCACCTTCGGGCCCGATAACGATGAATCCGTCAGTATCGGCCTGGGGCTTCGTACCAGCTACGATGACATTCAAGACGGCGCGCCGAACGGCAAATCCGGCTCCAACGATTTCAGCCTCGACAGCTTGCGTATCTACCTCAATGCCTCGCTCAATAGCTGGATCAAGGCAACGCTGAACACCGAACGCACATCGGATGGTTCGATCAACATCCTCGATGGCTATGCCCGCTTCGAGCCAATGCCCGAACTGAATCTCTGGATCGGCCGCATGCTGCCGCCGAGCGACCGTTCGAATCTCGACGGCCCGTATTATCTCAGCTCCTGGCTCTATCCCGGCGTGGTCTCGCAATATCCTTCCAAATTCGATGGCCGCGATGATGGCGCCACCGTCTGGGGCAAGTTGTTCGACAAGAAGTTGGTGTATTCCGTCGGTGTGTTCGATGGCCATAACCGCATCGAGGGTGCCTCCGACGAGGGGGGCAATCTGCTCTATGCCGGCCGCGTCGTGTATAATTTCCTCGATGTGGAAGACAACCCTGCCTATTACGAAAGCAGCACCTATTACGGCTCTGCCGACATCCTCACCTTGGGTGCGGCTATTCAATACGAACCCGACGGCGTCGGCACCGCCGAAAAAAGAGGCGATTACACCGCCTTCAACATCGATGGCTTGTTTGAGAAAAAGGTGCTGAACGGCGGCGCCATCACCATCGAAGGTGCCTATTACCACTACGACACCGGCGGTGTCGTCGATGTGGCACCGGGTTTCAACGGCGCGGATTCGTTCGCCAATGTCGGCGGCATCGAACAGGGCAACGCTTATCTGATCTCCGGCGCCTTCCTGTTCCCGCAGAAAGTCGTCTGGGGCAAGTTCCAGCCGGTCCTCCGCTTCCAGAAATTCGATGCCACCGTGCTGAAGACCACAACCAAGCAATACGATGGCGGTCTGAACTACATCATCGACGGGCATAACGCACGCGTCAGCGCCGTCTATGCATATACCCAGAATTCGGCTGCCAAGGATGCCCACCAGTTTACCCTCGGCGTCCAGCTGCAATTCTGATTGATCACTGCTGGTCCATACGTCAGACTGCCCATGGGCCTGGCGATTGGTACGAGATAAACTATGTCTGACCGAAGAAGGATTCTCCCGTAATGTCGAAAGATCCCACGCTCATTTCCCGCCGCGCTTTCTCGCAGCTCGGCTTGGCGGTTTCATCGGCCGCCCTCGCAGGCGTTGCCACCGGTATCCGCCCCGCCTACGCCGCGCCGAAGGGCGAGCCGATCAAGGTGGGTATTCTGCACTCGCTCTCCGGCACCATGGCGATCAGCGAAACCACGCTGAAAGACGTGATGCTGATGCTGATCGCCGAGCAGAACAAGAAGGGCGGCTTGCTCGGCCGCCCGCTGGAAGCTGTGGTTGTCGATCCCGCCTCCAACTGGCCGCTTTTTGCCGAAAAGGCGCGCCAGTTGCTGTCGGTCGACAAGGTATCGGCGGTATTCGGCTGCTGGACCAGCGTGTCGCGCAAATCGGTGCTGCCGGTATTCGAGGAATTGAACGGCATCCTGTTCTATCCGGTGCAGTATGAAGGCCAGGAATGTAGCCGCAACGTGTTCTACACCGGGGCCGCGCCAAACCAGCAAGCCATTCCGGCGGTGGATTATCTGCTCAGCGCCGCTGGCGGCGGCGCCAAGCGCTTCGTTCTCGCCGGCACCGACTATGTCTATCCCCGCACCACCAACCAGATTCTGGCCGCCTATCTCGCCACCAAAGGCATTGCCCCCGCCGACATCATGGTCAACTACACGCCGTTCGGCCAGTCCGATTGGCAGGGCATCGTCTCGCAGATCAAGGCCTTCGGCTCCGCCGGCAAGAAAACCGCTGTCGTCTCCACCATCAATGGCGATGCCAACGTGCCGTTCTACAAAGAACTCGGCAACCAGGGGATCAAATCCACCGATATCCCGGTGATGGCCTTCAGCGTCGGCGAGGAAGAACTCGCCGGCATGGATACCACCCCCCTTGTCGGCCAGCTCGCGGCGTGGAACTATTTTGAAAGCGTCAGCACCCCGGCCAACAAGGCATTCATCAAGCAATGGCATGCCTTCACCCACAAGCCAAAGCGCACCACCAATGATCCGATGGAAGCGCATTACATCGGCTTCAATATGTGGGTACAGGCAGTGACGAAGGCCGGCACCGTCGACCACGATACGGTGATCGACACCATGATCGGCATCAAGCAGCCCAACCTCACCGGCGGTGTCGCCACCATGCTGCCGAACCACCACATCACCAAGCCTGTCCTGATCGGCGAGATCGAGGATAACGGCCAGTTCAACGTGGTCTGGAAAACACCGTCGCTGGTCCCCGGCAAAGCCTGGTCGCCTTACGTAAAGGAGACGAAAGACCTGATCGGCGATTGGAGCAAGCCGATCTCCTGCGGAAATTACGATATCGTTACCAAGAAATGCGTCGGCACCAAACATGCCTGAGGCATGGCGCAAGCGGCCTTTCTCGTGGTTCATGCTTCTCCTGCTGGGCGCGCTGCTTGCGCCCAGCATCTGCCGCGCCGAAGATACGCCGCTCGCCGGCCTTGCCTCCGATAGCTACGATACCGTCGCCACCACCGTCACCGATCTCGCCGCCAAACCAGATCCGCGCGCCAAAACCCTGATCGACGCCTTGCGCGACGGCAAACTCTACAAGACCAGCGAAGGCACCACCCTCTATATCGAAACCCCCTCCGGTTTCGTCGACGCAGCCACCAATGCGCCGGTGCCGAACCTCGATCCCGATTCGATCGACCAGATTCATCCCAATAACCGCGTCCGCGTCGCCATCGCCAGCGCGCTCGCCTTGCTCGATCTGTCCAGCCCGGATGCAGCCACACGCGGCAAATCGGCCTCCGCCATGCTGGAACATCCCGATAGCGCCCTGCTGCCGGCGCTGGATCGCGCCCTCGCCCAGGAACATGATCCTGGTGCGCGCAGTGCATTGGCCCTGGCCCGCGCTGCCTCGGTGCTGTCGGCCGGTGCGGTCAACCAAAGCGTCGCTGAGCAGCTCGCCGCGGTCGCCACCTTGCGCGCCGAAGGCGGGCCGAAAGCCCGGGCCATCCTGCTCAGCATCCCCGCACCGCCGCCAGAGGTGCGCAGCGCTGCCGCCTCAGCGGTCGCCGCCATCGATTTCAAATTGCGCCTCTGGAGCGTCGGCCAGGGCCTGTTCTACGGCATCAGCCTCGGCTCCGTTCTGCTCATCGCGGCGCTCGGCCTTGCCATCACCTTCGGCGTCATGGGCGTGATCAACATGGCCCATGGCGAGCTGGTGATGATCGGCGCCTACGTCACCTACATGGTACAGGCGGCCACCATGGCAGCCAGTCCCAACGGCGCCGCCATCGGCCTGGCGCTCGCGGTGCCCGCCGCCTTCCTGGTCTGCGGCGCCTTGGGTGTCGCCATCGAACGCGGGCTGATCCGCTTCCTCTATGGCCGCCCGCTGGAAACGCTGCTCGCCACCTGGGGCCTGTCACTGGTGCTGCAACAGGCCATACGCTCGCTATTCGGCCCAACCAACGTCGCCGTGGTCACCCCCGCCTTCATGTCCGGCGCGGTGCCGCTGGGCGGCATCGAAATCACCCTGAACCGGCTGGTCATCATCATATTCGCCGCCCTCGTCATGCTGGCCCTCACGCTGATCCTGCGGATGACCCCGCTTGGCCTGCAGATGCGCGCCGTCACCCAGAACCGCCGCATGGCCGCCCTGATGGGCATTCGCACCACCCAGGTCGATGCGCTCACCTTCGGCCTCGGCTCCGGTGTCGCTGGCCTGGCCGGTGTCGCCATCAGCCAGATCGACAATGTCAGCCCCAATCTCGGCCAGGGCTATATTATCGACAGTTTCATGGTCGTGGTGTTCGGCGGCGTCGGCAATCTCTGGGGCACCCTGGCCGGCGCGCTGTCGCTCGGTGTCGCCAACAAGATACTCGAACCGATGGCGGGCGCGGTGCTGGCAAAAATCGTCGTTCTGGTGCTGATCATCCTGTTCATCCAGCGCCGCCCGCGGGGCTTGTTCCCGCTCAAGGGCCGGGCGGCAGAATCCTGATGCAGGCGCTTCTCAAACGCCCGGCATCGGATCTGGCGGCCATTATCGTTCTGGCCATCGCCCTGGTCATCGCCCTGCTCAGCCTGCTGCCGGAACAGAGCATGCTGCACGTACCCGCTTTCACCGTCGGCCTGGCGGGCAAATATCTCAGCTACGCCATGCTGGCGCTGGCCGTAGACCTGGTCTGGGGCTTTGCCGGAATCCTCACCTTGGGCCATGCCGCGTTCTTCGCGCTCGGCGGCTACGCCATGGGCATGTATCTCATGCGCGAAATCGGCACCCGCGGCGTCTATGGCAACCCCGATCTGCCGGATTTCATGGTGTTCCTCTCCTGGGACCATCTTCCCTGGTATTGGTACGGGTTCAGCCATCTGCCCTTCGCCCTGCTGATGGCCCTGGTGGTGCCCGCCACCCTGGCCGGCGCCTTCGGCTGGCTCGCCTTCCGCTCCCGCGTCTCCGGCGTCTATCTGTCCATCATCACCCAGGCGCTCACCTATGCGCTGCTGCTCGCCTTCTTCCGCAACGATATGGGGTTCGGCGGCAATAACGGCCTCACCGACTTCAAGGATATCGCCGGCGCCGATCTGCACCAGCCCGCCACCCGCGCCGCCCTGCTGGCCCTCACCGCCCTGCTGCTGGCCCTGTCCCTGTTCGTCAGCCGGATCATCCTGCGCAGCCGCTTCGGCGACCTCCTGGTGGCCGTGCGCGACGCGGAAAGCCGCACCCGCTTCATCGGCTACCGCCCGGAACACATCAAACTCGTCATCTGGGTGTTTTCGGCGCTGATCGCCGGCCTCGGCGGCGCGCTCTACGTCATCCAGGTCGGCATCATCAACCCCGGCGAGTTCGCCCCAGGCAACTCCATCGAGGCGGTCATCTGGGTCGCCGTCGGCGGCCGCGGCACCCTCTGGGGCCCTGTGCTCGGCGCGCTGCTGGTCAATTTCGGCAAGACCATCTTCACCGGCATCCTGCCCGAACTCTGGCTCTACGCGCTCGGCCTGCTATTCATCCTCACCACCTTGTTCCTGCCACGCGGCATTGCCGGCCTGCGCCGCCGCGCCGCACCCGACAAGATCGAAGAGGTCACCCCCGAAATCGGCCCCACCGATGGGCAGGTCACCCCATGACCAGGCATGCAACCCTCGGCACCGACAGCATCGGCCACCGCAAAAGCGAAGCCCTGCTCTATCTCGATGGCGTCTCCGTCACCTTCGATGGGTTCCGCGCCCTGAACCAGCTTTCTCTGGTTCTGGCCCCGGGCGAAATGCGCGCCATTATCGGCCCGAACGGCGCCGGCAAAACCACCATGATGGATGTGATCACCGGCAAGACCCGCCCCGATATCGGCGACGTGCTGTTCCGCGGCGTCGATCTCACCCGCATGGACGAACCCGCCATCGCCAGGCTCGGAGTCGGCCGCAAATTCCAGAAACCCACCGTGTTCGAACAGCTCACCGTGCGCGACAATCTGCTTCTGTCGCTCAAAGGCCCACGAAAACCCTTTGCCATGCTGTTCGCCCGGCTGAAGGCGGAGGAAACCGACCGGATCGACACCATCCTGGCCACCACACGCCTTACCGCCCATGCCGCCCGCCTGGCCGGCGCCCTCAGCCACGGCCAAAAGCAATGGCTGGAAATCGGCATGCTGCTCGGCCAGGACCCGGAGCTGCTGCTGGTCGACGAACCCGTTGCCGGCATGACCGACGCGGAATCGATGCAAACCGCCGATTTGCTGCGCGACATCAACCGCACCCATAGCGTGGTGGTGGTCGAGCACGACATGGAATTCGTCCGCGCGCTCGGTGTGCGCGTCACTGTCCTGCATGAAGGCAGCGTGCTGGCGGAGGGCTCGGTCGAGCAGGTCAGCGCCAATCAGCGCGTGGTGGAGGTCTATCTTGGCCGCTGAGTTTTTCGGGCAACCATCATGCTGAGCGTGGAAGCCATCGACCTGCATTACGGTGCGGCCATTGCCCTGCGCAGCGTCTCTCTGCAGGCGGTTCCCGGCGCCGTCACCTGTCTTCTGGGCCGCAACGGCGTCGGCAAGACCAGCCTGCTCCGCGCCGTCACTGGCGTGCACCCGGTCTCGCGCGGCCGCATTCTCTGGAATGGCACCGACATCACCAGGCTGCCGGCCTATCAGCGCGCCGCTTTGGGCATCGCCGCGGTGCCGCAGGGCCGCGACATCTTTCCGCTGCTGACGGTCAAGGAGAACCTGGAAACCGGCTTCTGCCTGCTGCCGCGCAAGCAGCGTTCGGTGCCTAGCGAGATATTCGATCTGTTCCCGGTTCTGGCAACAATGCTGCGCCGGCGCGGCGGCGACCTCTCAGGCGGCCAGCAGCAGCAACTCGCCATCGCCCGCGCTTTGGTGATCCGCCCCAAGCTGCTGGTGCTGGACGAGCCAACCGAGGGCATTCAGCCCAGCATCATCAAGGATATCGGCCGGGTGATCGACATGCTGCGCGGCCGCGGCGACATGGCCATCCTGCTGGTCGAGCAATATTTCGAATTCGCGCGCGCCTTGGCGCAAACCATCACGGTCCTCGATCGCGGCCGGGTCGTATTGAGCGGCCCCACCGAAACCCTGGACGAACGCGAGCTCCAAGCCCACATCGCCGTCTGATCCAGCGACGACAAGCGTAACAACCATAACCTTAGGCATCGTCGGCACATACGTGCGTCGGCACGCCGACAAAGATGCCGCTTCGAAAAAAGGCTAAGGGCCTGTTCGACCGCGTAACCCGATCCGGTTGATGTCGAAGGGGCCCTTAGGTTGGGTGAGCGAAGCCCGCGCGTCAAACCCTCTCCCGCATGTCGCGGGAAAGGGCTTGGGTGAGGGCCTCGCCGCACCTCCTATTGTTCCTTCAGCGAAACACCCTATCTCATTGCGATCTACCATCGTCTGCGCCCTGCCTGCCCGCCAATACCGTAAGCAAATCGTAACCATGTTAACCAATGAACAAAAACAAACAACAAAACTCATTATTGTGACAAAATAAACCAAGCCACGGGTTTAGAGACGCTCCCGGGCTGCAAGTCCTTGTCGTCATTCTTTTTTAACCGAAATCACTTTCTTTGCTGCACCTGCACATTAGGCTTGCGAAGCCGTATCGTTATCACTTACACAATCTTTGGGGCGTAATGACGATGACATTGGCAAGGTGGTATCGAGCATGAGCGTTACGATCAAGGGCGGTTCCGGTCATCCCCCTGTTGGTTTGACCTATGATGCGAACGACAAAGCTCAGGCTGAAGCCAAGGCACTCAGCAAATTCATTAACGCGCATTATACCACCGCCACCTATTATGTGCCCGGGGTCACCAAGAATGATTACGGCGGTGGCGGCCATTTATTGATCGTTCCTGAAAGCGTCATTGGCGGCAGCACGACCGCGAAGACCGATGTCGTCGCCGCGGGTGTCATCCAGGCCCTGAATTTCGGTGCGATTGTCGTTCAAAATAATGGCATCGCCGCCACGGTCATCGGCGGCGGCTCGCACGATCAGACAGTTCTGGCGGGCGATGGCGGCCTGGATTTCTATGCCTCCTACGGCAACGTCACCGTGGTTGCAGGCGGCGGCAACAACAAGATCGACTTCAGCCGGGTCTATGGCACCGATTCCGACAGCGTCGCCGTCTACACAAGTATCGGCAACGATACGATTCGCGGCGGTGACGGCAACACCACCATTTCCGCCGGCGGCGGTGACAACCTCATCAAGACCGAAGGTGGCAACACCCACGTCATTACCACTGGCAATGACGATATCCGTCTCGGCGATGGCTACGACACCATCGATGTCTCCACCGGCGGCAGCGCCTATGTGCAAGGTGCAATGAGCTTTTCCGGCACCGGAACGTCTCTCGTCTTCTACGGCGGTGCCGAATCGAGCACCGTTCTCGGTGGCGCTGGCAGCTACAAGATCATTGGCGGGGCAGGCGGCGGCGTATTCCATGGTGGTTCGGCCGGCGATAACCTGATCGTCGGCGGCACTGGTGCCGTCACTATTTTCGGCGCCGCCAGCGGCGATACCCTCCAGGCCGGCTCCGGCGGCGGCATGATCTATGCCGGCGCCGGCAACGAAACACTCATCGGCGCCGCCGGCACCGGATTGCTGGGCGGTAGCGGCAGCGATACGATCAGATTCGGCAGCGGATCGGAAACCGCTGTCGGCGGCATGGCGCCCGACCTGTTCTCCTTCACCGATGGCAAAGGCGGCCCCGGTGTCGTCGATTACATCAAGGGGTTCACAACCGGCGACCTCATCCAGCTGAACGGATTTGGCCCAGCTGCGGTGAAGGAAGCGCTGGACAGCTTTGTCACCAACGGCAAATCGGGCAGCTTCATGCTGGAAGACGGAACCAAGGTGGTCCTCGTCGGCGTCACCCATCTATCGGCAAGCGACTTCAAATGATCCTGGCGTTGGTGGGCTGCGCGCAACCCACCAACGCCGAGCGGGGCAAAATCCACAGAATGGCTCACCCGCGGCAGCAAATTGTTGCTTAACCGATCGAAAACTGCCCGTAACATTCTGGTAAAATGGCCCGCACACCCCATCATCTCACCATCTGGGTCGTTGGGTCTGTCCGGAGAGGTATTTGAGTGAGCTTGCAGCTACACGCCAAACGCAGGGCCGAGGCTCCACCAACGGAAGCGAAGCCGGCTGAAACGAAAATCGAAACCACGGTGCAGGTCCTCACCGTCGAACCCGGGCTCTATTCCGTTGGGCTGGCCGCCAGCGAAGTGGTCCGCGGCAAAAGCGGCTTGATCATGCCCTGTATCAGGCTAGACCCGATCAGGCCCGGCTCTGCCGATATGGGTATTGCCCATGTCGCCGCCTTGTCGGACGATTCCCTGCTCACCCCGAATCAAGCGGCGGCCTATCTGCGCGTCCAAGGCGGCGATGCCACCGTTCTGCTGACGATTTATAGGCTCGGCAGCGCAATGAAGGCGCCGGAATTGCGCATCACCCGCGTCCAGCCCGATGCAACGCCATCCTTGGCCGCGCCGCCGGAACCGAAGCTATTCTCCGAATCGCTCACCCTCATGGCCCATATCGAACGCGTGGGCGATGTGTCGTCCGAAGGCGGGATCTGGGTGGGCTATGCCGGCGCCGGTGGTGCCGTCGAGGGGTTTGCCGTAACGCCGTCCGGGCCTTTGGCACCAAGCGATATCGAATATCAGGCGGTGCTCGGTGCCGACTGGACCACGCCCTGGCTGCCAGGGGGTGAGTTTTGCGGCAGCCGCGGCCTATCGCTCGCCTTGCTTGGCGTGCGCATCAGATTGGTGGGGGAGGCCGCAAAAACCTATTCCTGCCGCATCTGGGGCCGCTTCATCGGCGCCGGCGAGGCCGGCCCGTTCGCCGATGGCGAGGTATGTGTCAACAACCATGCCCCGCTGGAAGGCTTGCGCGTCGTCATCGTCAAGCGCGATCAGGCCAGACAACGCCACAAATCACCCCAGGCTGCGCCACCGCCGGCCACAGCCACCGCCCCGAACACCAGGTCGGCCGCCAGACCGTTTCAAGAGCACGCGGCAAAGCGTGCTGCGCCGGCAAAGCGCCCCGGCAAACAAAAGCCGTTACCGAAACCAATCGTCAAAGCCCCAAAACCCCACCGCGGCCGCACCACCAACCACACCGCGTAGCCTGTATCGCGCTTGGTCAAGCTCGCCGCCCGGCGGTCCGGCACAGGCAACGCCTTGCAGGGTCATGCCGGCTGCCCTTCCGATGTGCCGATCGGGCAAAGCTGCTTGCTCATATAGACCGCCACGCCCCCTTTGAATGTTTCCTCACGGTCCACTTGGTAGCCGAGTCGGTGGTACAGATCGACGTTCCCGGCAAAGAGCGGATTGGTGTAGAGCCGTATGACAGAAAGGCCCAGCGACGCCGCGACCGTCTCCGCGTGAGCCAGGAGTTGGCGGCCGTAGCCGCGCCTCTGCAGAGCAGGCAGCACCGCCACGTTTTCAATCAGCAGGTGGTCGGTTGTCGGCACCAACTCGATCAGGGCTGCCAGGCGATTTTCCACGTAGAGCAGGTCGATGCAGTGGTCTCGCACCCGCACATCGTACCCCACCGTCATCGGCAACGGCTCGCGGCCGATCACCGGCACCCATTTCGCGTAGGCCGTACGCGTCAGTTCCCGAACAGCGGCCACGTCCGCCGGCAGAGCCCGCCGAATCTCCCAGGGCAGATCAAGCAGCGGCCTGATAACCTTTCCCCTGACCTTCAAAATACGCCACTACGTCCGCATCGATACCAAAGCTCTTCAGCCGCTTCACCGGCTTGAAAAACCATCCACTCTCTGCGCTCGCCCAATCCGTAACAAGTGGCGCGTCAGGATCCGACAGGTTGATGTCGTCATCCGCCACGGCAGCCGCGCCAGCATCGAACGGCCGATCACGGCGGGCTCCCCACCTTCGTGCCCGGCTGCGCCGGCATGCCCCGCTTTGGGCCGTGTTGTGGTTTTGGCGGCTTCAGAACTCTTGGAAGCCGCCTCTCTCATCGGCATGCCGTTCCTGTCTCTCCGCTTTGCGCACACTGATAATCCGGCCAACCTCGCGTCCATCCGCCCCGATCACCGACCATAGCTGACTCTGATACAAACAAACAACGGCAACCGTAGGATGGGTAAGCGCAGCGCCACCCATCACTTTCCGCGCGCCACGCCCAACATCAACCCGCCACCGAAACATTTTACTTGCCCAGCAAAAGACAATTTTCCTACATTGCCCCCCGCCATGCACATACCCCAACGCATCCTCCGCGCCGAAATCGACAACCTGCCAGGCGAGCGCGCCCGCCGCTCCAACCGCGATCTCGAAACCCAGGATCGCATCATCCGCGCCGCCCAGCACCTCTTCGCCCGCCATGGCCGCGCCAATCTCAGCTTCACCGATCTGGCCGTCGCCCTGCGCATGTCGCGCACCACGCTCCACCGACAGTTCTGCGATCTCGATGCCATCCTCGGCGACATCATCGCCCGCCATCTGCACGCCATCGCCACCGCACTCGGCAAAATCCCCGTCGACACGCCAAACCCCCAGGCTGCCCGGCGCGCCGCCTATCTCGCCTTCACCCGAACCGCCTTCAACGCCCCCACAGAGGCCCATCTCCTGCTGATCAGAGACCGCATCACCCTCCCGCCCGACCTCGCCGAGCCGATCGAAGCCACCCGCCTCGTCATCGGTCAGCTTCTCGCCGGCGCCGATGCCGGCATCG
>Ga0116229_10003505_pt1 | contig 25814 bp, 22 predicted proteins | sample S1TSphgellanicum_3_FD_87313 | JGI IMG/M metagenome (GOLD analysis project Ga0116229, IMG submission 87313) | Host-associated microbial communities from peat moss isolated from Minnesota, USA - S1T2_Fc - Sphagnum magellanicum MG | ecosystem: Host-associated > Plants > Peat moss > Unclassified... | reverse complement strand
TGTCGGTCGACGAACAGTCGCCCGACATCGCGCAGGGCGTCGACAAGTCGCTCGAGTTCCGCGGCGGCCAGCACGATGAATTCGAATCGACCGGCGCGGGCGATCAGGGCATGATGTTCGGCTATGCGTGCCGCGAAACGGACGAGCTGATGCCGTTACCGATCGTGCTCGCTCACAATCTCGTTCGCGTGCTGGCGAACGAGCGCAAGAGCGGCAACCTGCCGTGGCTGCGGCCCGACGGAAAGTCGCAAGTCACGGTCGAGTACGACGGCGACCGCCCCGTTCGGGTCGACGCGGTCGTCATCTCGACGCAGCACAACCCCGACATCTCGCTCGAAGATATCCGCAAGCACGTGACCGAGTCCATCATCGATCGCGTGATCCCGAGTTCGCTGCGCGATGCGGGCACGCGGATCTTCGTCAATCCGACCGGCCGATTCGTGATCGGCGGCCCGAAGGGTGACGCCGGGCTGACCGGCCGCAAGATCATCGCCGACACGTACGGCGGCATGGCGCGTCACGGCGGCGGCGCGTTCTCCGGCAAGGATCCGACCAAGGTCGACCGGTCGGCCGCCTACGCCGCGCGTCACGTCGCCAAGAACGTCGTGGCGGCGGGTCTCGCCGATCGCTGCGAAGTGCAGGTCGCGTATGCGATCGGCGTCGCGCATCCGGTCAGCGTCCTAGTCGAAACCTTCGGCACCGGCAAGCTCCCCGACGAAACGATCGCGGAGCTGGTCAAGACCCACTTCGACTTGCGGCCCGCGGCGATCATCCACCACCTGGATCTCCGCCGCCCGATCTACAAGCAAACGGCCGCCTACGGCCACTTCGGCCGTCCCGATCTCGACCTGCCCTGGGAACGCCTCGACAAGAAAGACGCGCTGCGCGAAGCCGCGGGTCTCTCGGTAGCCGTTCCCGCTTAGTCTCGCGTCCGTTCGACGGTGAGGCCGGCCGGTTCCGTTTACGGAGCCGGCCGTTTTCGTTAGCGGCGTTCGCTGCGGATGGAGGGGATGGCGGCAAGTGCAAGCGCTAACGCGAGGTAGCCGTAGCCGGCAACGAGGATCGCTGAGCGCGCGCCGAAGTGATCGGCGAGCTCGCCGCCGGCGAGCGCCCCTGGAACGGTGCCGAGCAGCGCGATGAAGCGCGCCGCTCCCGAGACGCGTCCGACCAGCTCCTCGGGGATGATGCGCATGCGCCAACCGATCAATTGCGCGACTTCGAAGAGCACGCAGCCGTTCGTGAGTGCCAGGAACGTCACGGCGAGCGCCAAGTTGTGGGTGAACATCACGGGCACGAAGAGCAGCCCGTCGAGCGCGTACGCCACGACCATCATGCGCCCGAAGCGCCAGGAGTGCGGAACGTGCCCCGCGACCCACGAGCCGACGACGGCCCCGATTGCCCCGACGCCCAGCGAGTAACCTACGACGGCGTCGCTGGCCCCGAAATCGCGCTTGAGAAACGGAATGAGGACGGCCCCGGCCATGAGTCCGAAGAAGTTGAAGGCGAGCGAGACAGCGGAGAAACTACGCAACCCGCGGTCGGCCCACATCGTGCGGAAACCGACGCCGACGTCCGAGGTGATGACCCGCAGCGACGGGAGCCGGCCGGGGGCGTCGGGACCCAGGTTCGGCACTGCCGCGATCGAGACTTGCGAGATCAAATACGTGCAGGCGTTGGCGATCAAGGCCGGCAGCGGGCCCACGAGCGCGAACAGCGCCCCGCCCACAGGCGGCAGAATCGTTTGCGAGAGTTGTTCGGCCGCGAGCAGCGCCGACATCGCTTTGGTCGCGCGATGCTTTCCCAGCAGGTACGGAATGGTCGACGCCTGACCGCCCACGAATACGGCGGCGGCGATCGAGATTGCGGCGATTCCCGCATACAGCGCGGGCAACGTCAAGACGCGCGTGGCGTAACCGACGGCGAAGAAGGCCATGACGAGGAACCGCACGGCATCGCACGCGATCATCAGCATCCGCCGGTCCAGCCGATCGGCGAGCGACCCGCCGACCAAGCCGAAGATTGCGAACGGTCCGAGCTCTAGAGCATAGGTAACACCGACCGAGAGCGCGGAGCCCGTCAGATGATAGACCAGCAGCGGAATCGCGATGATGCGCAGACCGTCGCCAATATAGCTAAAGGCCTGTCCCGCGTAGAACAAGCTAAAGCTTCGGTTTCGGAATACGCTTTCGACGCGCACGGACATGACCGGAAAGACCCCATTTCGGCGAACCCGATACGATTCGCGATGTGGCGCGTCATGCCTCGTGAATGCAAAACGCCGCCCCGGCTTTTGCCGAGGCGGCGTTCCGCTACGCTCCGAGCGGCGCGAAGCGGGTTAGCGCTGCGCGGTGTTCTTCGGGGCGGCGGCCAGCGCGTTCCAGCTGGTGCCGTCGCTGAAGTCGACCTTGGCTACGCGGCACGTCACGTCACCGGCGGAGACGAACGGCGCGATCGCCGCGTCTTTATCGATGCGCGCACCCTGAGTGAAGGTGCCGGTGCTGTCGAGGTACTGTTGCGTACCGTTGTACGAGAGCAGGAACTCGACGTTGGTCGCCGGCACGGTGGACGTGTTCGTGAAGCTCACGTGCACGTTACCGTCGGTGAACGACGGGGTCACGAAGGGAACGCTGGAAGCGGGAGCCTGCGTCTCGGCGTTGCACGAGGTGACGGCGACCGGGGGGTTGGTTTCGAGGGCCGAAGCCGCGAGCGGTGCGGCCGCGAGAGCGGCGAACGAGACGGCGGCGGCGAGCGAGCGGGGTGTAAACATTGGTGGTGATCCTTGTATTGACGTTTGCCGTAGGAGCGGCGTGCGGATGGTGTTTGGTCTCGCGCCCTGGCGATTTGTTACGGCGTCACGGTGAGATCGAGGTCATCATACGGCGATGCGCGGGCACGGTGCAGTAACGTGCGTTACCTAGGAACAGATTTACCCCGATAAACAAGCCACTTTCGTCGTCCTCGCGCGTGACGAAAGTTTTCTTGCGGAGGCGAAGAACGAGGGCTCGATGGAACTTTTCGCGCTGGTCGCGTTTCCGGCGACGATGGTAGCACCAGACGACGCGCCGCTCGCAATCGTTCCGCGACCGCGCAAAATCGTGCAACGCCCTCGACGCTCGCGACCGGCCTTCGGAACCGTGGGTAATCGTTTAGAGATTAACGAGCTCTTGTGACCGTCGGCGGATAGGCTATCTCGCCGGCCGGGCGAAGGGCCATTCGCCTCGCAACGCCGCGCGAATGGTGAAAACCGCGCCGCCGGCGCCGAGCGTCGCGAACCCGAATGCGATGGCCGCGGTGCCGGCGCTGAAGAATAAGTAGAGCCACCCGGCCAACGCGACGAGCGCCGGCATCGGGAACAGCCACATCCGGTATGGAGCTCGGATGCGGCGCGCGCGAACGGCCGCGAGCGCCGCGATCTGGCCGATCGATTGGATCAACACGATGCCCGTCGTCAGCGCGTTGATGACTTGATCGAGTGGAAAGAGACACGCAGGCAGCGCGAACAAGCCCAGCGCCACGAGCGAGACGTCGGGGAAGCGGTCCTTGCGGTTGACGTGCGCGAACGCCCGCAGGAACACGCCGTCGAGGGCGGCCGCGTACGGGATGCGGCTCGAACCGAGCAACACGCCGTAGACCGAGGCGAAAGCGGTAACGAGGATCAGAATTGTGACGCCGCCCGCCGCGGCGACGCCGAACGCGCGCTCGACGATGGCTGAGGCTAGGTGTTGTCCGAGCGGGGGCACGTTGCCGTCCGGTCCAGCCACGACCGATTGCCACGGCACGGCGCCGAGCACGCCGAACTGCATCGTCACGTACAAGATCGCGACGAGCACGATCGAGATGACGATCGAGCGCGGCAGCGTCCGTGCCGGATCGCGGATCTCGTCGCCGATGCTATTGGCTTGACTGTACCCGAAGTAATCGTACGCCGCGATGATCAAGGCTTGTCCGAGGCCGGCCCGCAGACCCGCCCAAATCGAATCGTGCGCCGGTAGCGCCAGCGCTTGCGCCGGCGAGAAACGCGCGTACGAAGCGATGATGACGCACAGAAGCGTCAAGAGCGCCGCGCCCGCCAGCACGATGCCGATGCGCGAGATCGTCGTGATCGCCCGATAGAGGGCGAACAGCGTCACGAGCCCCACCGCGATTGCGAGCGCCACGTTCGCCTGGTGGGATGCGGCCAGCGCGGGAAACAAATACCCGCTATAATTCGCAAACCCGATATAGCCGCTGGCCAGCGTCAGCGGCGCGAAGAAGAGCGTTTGCCATACGAAGAGAAAGGCCAGCAGCCGCCCGAGCTTGGCGCTGCCGAAGACGTTGAGAAGGTAAGCGTACGTGCCGCCCGAGCCCGGCAAGAGCGAACCGAGTTCGGCCCAAACCAGTCCGTCGCAGAGCGCGAGGAGCGCGCCCGCGAGCCAACCGATCAGTGAGAGGGGGCCGTGCAGCGCGGTCAACACGAGCGGAATCGTGATCAGCGGTCCGATGCCGATCATCGAGATCACGTTGACGGCGATCGCGCCCGGCAGCCCGACGCCGCGGATCAGGCCTTGCGCGTCCTTCACTGCGTGTCCGCGATCAGGGCCTTCGTCAGGCCGCGCGGCGCGTCGCCGTCGATCCGCCGCGCGCGGCCCGCATAGAGCGCGATCAACTGCGCCGTCACGAGCCAAGCCAAGGTGTTGAAGGGGTCATCGACGGCGGGGCCCACGGCCGTCACGCCCGCGACCGCCCGCGAACCCAGCGTGTACCGCAGCGGCTCCGCCGGCGAGACCTCGCGCAGCGGCCGCTCGACGATGTCGAACGCATCCGCATCGACGATTCCGATAACGACGTACGAGGCGTCGATCATCGCGATGCTCCCGTGACGAAACTCGCCGGCCGCGAAACCTTCCGCGTGGAGGTAGCTAGCCTCTTTGAGTTTGAGCGCCGTCTCGAGCGCGATCGGCAAGCCGTAGTCCGACCCCAACACGACGACGTTGGGCCGTCGCGCGATGCGCTCGGCGGCGCGGGCGACGTCGCCCGGGCCGTCGCTTTCCAGCCACGCGGCGATCGCGTTCGCGGTGCGCGTCAACGCGGCGGCGTCACGCCGTCCGTCGCGTCCAGCCAGCGACGCGGCCCACAACAAGAGCGCGGCCGTCGTCGAGACGCTCTTGGTCGCCGGCACGGCGAGCTCGGGGCCTGCGCCGATATCGAGCGTGAGATCCGCCCGGACCCCCAGTGGTGAGTCGATCGTGTTGGTCAGCGCGATCAAGCGTCGCGGGGCGAGCACGTCGAGCGCCGCGAGAAGATCGCTCGACCGTCCGCTCTGCGAGATCGCCACGACGGTTCGGCCTTCGTAGGCGCGGCTATCCAAACGCGCTTCCGTGGCGGCCAGGGCGTGGGCGCTGATACGTCGCCGCCGCAGGGCGAGCGCTCCAAGCTGGGCGACGAAGAGCGAACTCCCGCTGCCGACGAGGACGACCTCACCCTCGAGCGCGCCCGCCAGCCGCTCCGCCGAATCCGAAGCCGCCAGGCGTTGCCAGACGCCGGGTTGTTCGCGGATCTCGCGCTCGAATGCAAGGCCCAGGGCGCTCCCTGACATCGGGCTCCTTTCATTTGCGCCTTGCTTGACGGCGGCGCTCGCGGCGTCCTACGCGCGGCATGGGAGGCAACCGTTGCTTACAGCGGAGTATCGCGGGAGTCCGCGAGCTTGCTGCCGCAATTTCCAGGGACAGCCGGAGCGCCGGCGCAGCCATCCGAGGAGGAAACCCGTCGATGCCCAACGCCGCCGTCGAACAAGCGCGAGAGATCGTCTTGGCCCAGCGCCGAGCCGCCGGCCGTGAGTTGCTCGCGAACCTGATGGCCGTGCCGCACGAGGAAGTCCCCGAGCTGCTGGCTCTGGCCAACGACGTGCGGGCCGATGCGTCGGGTTCGAGCGTGGGCGTCGAAGTGCTCTTCAACGCGAAGAAAGGCGGCTGTTCGGAAGATTGTAATTTCTGCTCGCAGTCGGCCCGGTACGCGAGCGACGTCGTGCCCGAGCGGCTGCAATCGGTCGAGTCGTTCGTCCGCGCCGCGGCCGACGCGCACGAGCGCGGAGCGACGGAATTTTGCATCGTGGTCGCGGTGCGCGGACCTTCGGATGCTTTGCTCGCGCGCGTGTGCGAGGCGGTGCGCGAGATCAAGCGCACCTTACCGCTCAAGGTCGCCGTTTCGCTCGGCATCCTGCGCGAAGATCAGGTCGGGCCGCTGGTCGCGGCCGGCACGGACAAGGTCAACCACAATTTGGAGTCGTCGCGCCGCTTCTTTCCGAAGGTCTGCACGACTCACACCTACGAGGAACGCCTCGACACGTGCCGGCTCATCAAGCAGAACGGCCTCGAACTGTGTTGCGGCGGAATCATCGGGATGGGCGAGAGCGACGAAGACCGGATCGATTTCCTGCTCGAATTGCAAGCGCTCGAACCCGAAGAAGTGCCGGTGAATTTCCTCAATCCGCGGCCGGGCACGCCCTTCGGCGATCGCTCGATCGTCCACCCGATCGAAGCCTTGCGTTTTGTGGCATTGACGCGCCTGGCGATGCCGCGCGCGCTCGTGCGCTTCGCGGGCGGCCGCGAGATCACGCTGCAAGGCCTGCAAAACCTGGGCATGCTCAGCGGCGCGAGCGGGATCGTGCTGGGCAATTACTTGACCACTGAAGGACGCCCCGACGACGGCGACTTCGCGATGCTCGAACAGCTCGGCTTCGAAGTGGCCTGAAGCGTGAGTCGAGTCTGATACTAAGCACTGGCAACGAGGCCTACCAGTGCGCATTGCAATCCGGCGCGTCGCGGCGGGCGGTACTCCTTGGATGTCCGGCGGGTAAGCGCGGCCTTCGCCGGTAGGTTAACCGCTGTTCATTGCCGCAGGATGTCGGCGATGTCCGGCCGGATGTTCGGGTGCTAAACTGTTGACGCGCGAGGCGCGCGCGGCACTGCTCGTGTCGTTAGCGGAATCGAGTCTCGACTTCATGGCGATCGTATCGCTGGAAGGCCGCGTTCTCTACCTCAATCCGTCCGCTGCCGGTTTGTTGGGACTTGGAGACGACGGCCGGGGCGAGCTGCGGTTCGAAGACCTCTTCGGGTCGGGCAATCGCGCATTCGCTACGGAGGTCATTTGGGCATCGATGCGGCGCGACGGGCGCTGGCAAGGCGATTGCCGGCTCGACGATCGGGCCGGGCGGTCGCCGCTGAACCTGCGGCTGGGCGCCTATTATCTGGACCCCGGGTCGGGCGGCGAGCGGGCCGCCGTGGTACTGACGGGGCACGATATCGGCGTGCAGCGGCGCGCCGAGCAACGCCTGCGCACGCTCGTCGAATCGGGCCCAAGCCTTTCGAGTTCCCTCGACTACCACCAGACGCTCGCGAACTTGGCCGATCTGGTCGTGCGGACGCTCGCGACCTTCTGCGTGATCGACGTTTTCACGGCGGGGCCCGCAGGGACGATCCGGATCGAGCGCATCGCGTCGTCCCACTTCGAGCGGCACCGGCGCGAAGAAGTTCGACGCCTTTCGAAATATCTGCCGCCGCCGGGTAGCGACGCGCACCCCGTCGCGCGGCTCTTGCGCGATCGCGTGTCGTCGCTGGTCCAGCACACCGACGACGCGTGGATCACGGGCGCGACGATCTCCCGCGAGCACGCCGACGCCGTGCGCGCCCTCGGTCTGCGTTCGCTGCTGGTCGCGCCGATCGTCGCGAATGGCCGGCTGCTGGGCGCGCTGACGTGCGCGCTCGCCGACGAAGCGCAGCCGCGCGCGCTGCTGCCCGACGTCTACGATGCGGAGGACGTGTTCTTCGTCGAGGAGTTAGGGCGGCGCGGCGGCGTTGCCATCGCGAACGCCTTGACGTTCGAGCACGAGCGCCTGATCGCGGCATCGTTGCAGGCGGCGTCGCTGCCGGCCGGCTTGCCGCGGGCGCCGGGCTTGCGGCTCCACGCCGATTACCGGCCGGGCAACGCCGAGGCGACGATCGGCGGGGACTGGTACGACGCGTTAGCGCTCGGCGACGGCACCTTCATCTTCACGATCGGCGACGTGGTCGGCAACGGATTGCGCGCCGGCATCGTGATGACGAAATTGCGCCAAGCCATGCAGGCCGCGGCTATGGTCGATTCCGATCCCAACGTTGTGTTGGCCGTCGCCGACCGGACCCTGCGCCTCCACGACCCAAGCGCCTTCGCCACGGCGCTCGCCGCGCGGTACGACCCGGTCACGCGCCGGCTACGGTTCGCCTCGGCGGGCCATCCGCCGCCGATTTTGCGTCACCCCGACGGCCGGCTCGAAGAGCTCTGGAATCCCGGGTTGTTGCTGGGTTTGCGCGGTGACGACCCGGGGCCGACGCGGGTCGCCACCGTTCCGCGCGGCGCGACGCTGTTGTTCTACACCGACGGGCTGACCGAAGCGACCCGCGATTTCGACGAGGGCCGACGGCGGCTGCAGGACGCGCTCGCGGGCGGCGAATTCTTGCGCCATTCGCAACCCGCCCAGGCGCTGGTGACCCAGGTGCTCCAGGGTCTCGAAGCCGGCGACGACGTCGCCGTGCTGCTCGCCGCGTTCGAGGGCGATGAGGCGTCGGCTTAAGAGGCCGCCGCGAACCAAGCTTGGCGTTCGAGCACCGCTTTGGTCGCGTCACGCAGCCGCCCGAAGAGCGGCACGAATCGGCCGGCGTCCTCGCGGGCCAAGACGCTGCGTGAAAAGACGATCGCCGTGAGCATCATCGATTGTCCCGCGAGCTCGCCGCCGAAGCCGAACACCGTGCGGACGCCGTAGCGGTCGACGAACTCCGTTGCCGGAATGATCAGCCGGCCGCGCTCGTCGCTGGCCGTGCGCGCGTCGCCGACGAAGAAGAGGCCGTCGGCGCCGCTGGGCAGCTTGCGCACGAACTGCCACGATCCGTCGTGGGCGCGCAGCGAGCCGAAGCCGAGTTCGCTAAGCAGCCGCGCGAGCATCGGGGCCTGCGCCACAAAATCTTCGGAGGAGAGCGGGATGGCCAGATGCCCGCGCGAGGCCTCGCGCAAGCTCCAAGCCGGCTCGATGCCGCGGGTGCCGAACAGGGTCAGGACCGGATCGCCCCCCGCCAACCGTAACGGGCGCGCCTCTCGCGCGACCAACGCATCGACAAACGCGAGTTCGCGGCTCCCGAGGCGCTCGAGCGGCACCGTCCCAAAGACGCGCACCAACGCCGTGTCGTTGAACTCGCGGTAGAATCCGTCACAAAAGCGCTGCGCGGCCTCCTCGAGGGTCGTGCAAGCCTGAAGACGGTCGACCTCCGCGGAGAACCGCCCGACAGCGGCGGCCCGATCGGTCGGAGTCAGGAGAGGCTCGCGCGCGGTGCGGCGGGCGATCGCTTCACGGTCATCGCAGGTTCTAGGCTAGAGGAGCAGGTCAGTCCTGCGGTCAGCGTCCAGCATCTTCCAGGAAGCCCAGCCATCCCGTTGAACCAGGTCCGGTCGGTCAAAACCGGCGCGACCACAAGTCGAGACCACAAGTCGCGACCACAAGTCGCGACCACGAGTCGAGTGGCAGTTCCCGAATAGCTCAGTTGGTAGAGCAGCTGACTGTTAATCAGCGGGTCGTTGGTTCGAGTCCAACTTCGGGAGCCACCGGAACCCTTACGCTGTAAGGGTTTTCGTTTTTCAGGAATCGATCCTGACTTCATCGGCAGCGGGCTTCGCGCAGCAAGTCCTCGATACATTCGCCGACGCGGTGCTCGCGCGCGGCTCACCGCGCGTATAACATTCCATTCGCATCAACGATCAGTATCGCGTTTGCTTCGTTTGGGACAACGAACGGGGCCCGCTCGCCGTCGAGATCGTCGACTACCACTAATCTTTTTCTCGAAAGAGATCAGGCGATGCACCGCACGTCGCGATCGAGTGCTTGCGCGGATCGCGACATTCAACTACTTACGCGTGTTCGCGCACTGTGCGCTCGTACGCTAAGCGTCCCTCTTGACGATTTCTTCACGCTCCTCTGGTACGCTTCGCCGACGACCGCTTACGCAACGGTGCACGTTTGCAATTTGGCGGTTCCGAACGCGCGCGACTTCCTGGGAGGAAAGTGATGCCGGGCGATACCGCAATAGAATTCGAGTTGCGAGACCTCGCCAACGTCATCGCGCTATGGCAGTCGACCGCCGGAAGCCGCCCCGCGTCGGTCTTGAGCGTCGAGAACGGCGCGGGCGTGGTCGCCACGTTCCCGCCCGTCACTTCGTGGGAAGCCGGCCCGCCGCGCGACTTCGACCTGATCTACCCGGTCCGCGTTCCCGCCCGTGCCTTGCTGGATCTGCCCGCGCCCTGGCGCGCCATGTCGCTCTCCGATTTCCTGTGCCACGTCTTCGACGCCTCGCACTCAGCCTCGCCCGAGGAAACGATCCGCGTGACTGTGCGCTGCATCGAAGCGCTCGGCGGCGGTCTGCCCAAGCGTTTGCGCGCTACGACCCGCCGGGTTGGAGACGCGCGCTCGTGACCGCGGAAGAAGAGCGCCGCATCGCGCAAGCGATCGCCGACGGGCGGCTGGTGAAGGCGGTCCGGCTCATTCGCGCGGCGACCGGGGCGTCGCTTGCCGATGCGAAATTGTACGTCACGGCGCTCGCCGATAAGATGTCGCGCGATCGCTCGTTTCACGAGCGTACCGCGCTGCTCGCGGCCGATCGAAAGCGGCTGGATTCGTCGTCGCTCGCCAGATTCACGTTCGTGTTGACCTTCGTGCTGACGATCGTCATCATACTCGCGAGCTTCGCTGGTGCCGTCGCCCTGCTGACGAACTCGACGCTGTTTCCGGCCTAACGCCGAACGCGGCGTGCCGGAGCTTAGAGATCAGGCGAGCGACGGAGGACGTAGCGGTAAGGTGAGCGTGAAGGTGCTTCCGCGTCCGACCTCGCTCGCGACCGCGATGTCGCCGCCGTGCCGGCGCGCCAGCGCTCGGGCGATTGCCAGACCGAGGCCCGTGCCGCCGTCGCCCGTGCGTGCGTAATCGCCGCGCCAGAACCGGTCGAAGATTCGCTCGCGAAATTCGCTCGGGATCCCGATGCCGGTGTCTCGGACGACGATGCGCAGGTTCGCGTGATCGTTCGCGCACGAGACGTCGACGAAGCCGCCGGGCGCCGTATAGCGAATCGCGTTCTCGACGATGTTGGTGACGATGCGCTCGAGTTGATCCGGGTTACCGACGACTTGGATCGCCTGACAGCGGTGGACCCGCAAATCCAAGGATTTCTGCGCTGCGAGCGGCGCTTGGGCGCCGCTCACGCGGTCGAGCAACGCGTCGACGGGAACGACGAACATCTCGCGTTCGAGCGAGCGGCCGGCGCGCGCGAGGATCAGCAAGTCATCGACGAGCCGGTTCATTTGGTCGGCGAGCGAGGCGATGGCAACCAGGCGCCGAGACGTCGGCTCGGGCAGATCGGGCGCTTCGCGCAGCGCGAGGCCGGTCGTGGTAGCGAGCGCCGCCAGCGGCGTCCGCAGTTCGTGAGAGGCGTCGGCCGTAAACTCGCGCAGGCGTTCGTAGCTTTCTTCGCGTTGCGCGAGCGCTTCGCTAGCGAGAGCGCTGCCGCCGATCGTCGCCGCGACGATCGCGACGATGGATCCGAAGACCAGGCCCAAATCCAGGGCGGCTTGCCCGCGCTGCACTTCGTCGATCGTTTCGCCGGCGCGCACGTAGCCGAGTACCTTGTTCCGGGCGTCCTCGATCACGACCGTATAGGTATCGAGCACGCCGGATTCAGTCGTGAGCTGACCTCGGCCGATCACGGGCGCCACGAATTGCTGCGGCGCGCGCCCTCGAGTCGCACGCAGCCGCTTGTTGACGTCGAACCACTGCAGGCCCTCGGTCGCCGTGTGCACGACGAACGCGCCGAGCGACCGCGCGTCGACGGTGTAGCCGTCCGGGGTGAGTTCGATCGCCGCCGTGCCCGCGCGGGCCAGGGTCGCAAGCCGGGCGGTGGTTTGCTGTTCGATGATCGAGTCGAACGAAAGCCGAACGGCGATCGCGAACACGGCGATGACGACGGCGAACGCTCCGAGATACGAAAGGATCAGCCTGCGCTCGAGCGGTCGCGAGGCGAGTCTTTTCAACAGGCTCACATGTCAGCGAGCCGGTAACCCGTTCCGTAAAGCGTCTGCACCGGATCCTTACATCCGGCCGCGCGCAGCTTGCGCCGCAGGTTCGCGATGTGGGTCTTGATCGATTCCGTTCCGCTTTCGTTGTCGAAGGTCGTCACTTTGTCTTGCAGCATCGCGCGCGTGAAGATCTGCTGCGTGTTGCGCATGAGCGTCTCTAAGATCGCATATTCGGTTTTCGTGAGGGCGACCGGAGAACCATGATACGTAACCTTTACCGCGCTTGGGTCGAGCGCCAGGAAGCCATGTTGCAAAACCGGACTGGCAGTGCGCGTGCGCCGTCCAACGGCACGCACGCGGGCCGAGAGTTCCGCGAGATCGAACGGCTTGACCACGTAATCGTCGGCGCCCGCATCGAGCGCCGCGACCTTGTCCTCGATCGAATCGCGCGCGGTGACCATCAGGATCATTGCCTGCTCGCCAAGACCGCGGAGCTTGCGGCACAGTGAGAGACCGTCGACTCCCGGCAGCATGATGTCGACCAGCATCAGGTCGTACGATCCTTCGATCGCGTAGTCCAAACCCAGCTGACCGTCGGCCGCGACATCGACGGCGTGATGCTGCCGGCGAAGATCCTCGGCGACGGGCTCGGCAATTCGCCGGTCGTCCTCAACGATCAAAATGCGCACTGCCTCTACGTTCGCCCGCGGGAGTCTAAATTCATCGACGCTCTTGCCTCGAATCTACCAGGCAATTATCAAGAAATCGTCGAGACTGGTTGCTCGCGCCGCCCCAAGCGGCACGCGCTCGCCACCGGGACGTTTTGAGGACGCGGGGAGGACGGTCCCGTGCGAAGATAGTCCCTGGCCCGTGCGCCGCGCCGGCTGGGTCGAACCAATCACGACAACTGGGTCGAGCCAATACGAAACTGGAGTAGCATATGACAGCCCTTGGTTATCAAATCATCGCGGGCAGCGAATGCGACCATCCGGCGGAAGCTCGGAATAGCAAGCCGATCGCGCCGGGCGAATTGATCACGGTTACCCTGCTCCTGCGCCCGCGCGCCGACGCCGCCCCGCTCACACTTAGCGATTTTTCCGCAGCTGCGGATGGCGCCGATTCGCGCGATCTCCGCGCGGCCGAAGCGTTCGCGCGTACCCACGGCCTCCTCGTGCTCGCGAGCGACGCGGCCGGCAGGTCCGTCGTGGCACGCGGCACCGCGAGCGCGATCGAGCGCGCCTTCGGCGTGCGGTTGCACGAATACGATTCGCCCTTCGGCAAATACCGCGGCTACGCCGGCGCCGCAAGCGTGCCCCGCGAGCTCGCCGGAATCGTCGAAGCGGTCACCGGTCTGCATACGTGCAAGGCCCACTCGCAACGGCTCTCAATGGCGGGCGCGATCCGGACCTGATGTCGGCCGCGATCGAGCGTCGCGATTTGGCGGCCTGGCCGCGCTGCACGAGATCGTCGTAGCCACTTAGCGCACGGATGCAGATCTAAGCGGCGTTATCGGTCGGGGTACGGTTCGCGCTGCGCAGGCGCGGCATCACGACGATCGCGCTCGGCGGTTTCTTGACGAACTGTTGCGTCGAATCGACGTTGCGCACGGCGTATGAGAAAGGCTATAACGTCATCACGCTCAGGGATTGCACCGCCACGGTCAGTGAAGAAGAGCAGCGACTGGCGGCTGCTTGAAGGACGGTGGCGGCGTTGGCCGGTAGCGAGCGGAGAATGCTCGCTCGTGCCGTCCGCGTCGCCGCGCTGATCCTGGTTTGGGGCGTTGCGGCGTCGAGGCCCGGCCTGTGCCAAATCTTCGGCGGCGGGCCGGCGGCCTCGGCTGCGCCGGCGCTGCAAGCAGGGATCCGGCAAGAGGGCATCTACACGACGGCGCCGATCTCGCTCGACGGCGCCGTGCTCTTCCGCATCGCAGCCCTGCAAAACGCCTCGCCCGATCAGCTCTCGCTGACCCTGCGCCAGAATTACATCCAGACCGCGCTCGCAGAAGCGCTGGCGACGACGGGTTCGAGCGGCGCGAGCGCCACGGTCTACGATCCCCGCAGCATCATCGTTCAGATCCGGCGCGATGGCGACCAGGCGGCGCTGCAACTCGTCGATCATACCCATCACGACGCGTTGCCGTTGCTGACGATCACGACCGTCGACGGCCGCTATCATCAGCTCGCCGTCGGTGAACTAGCCGCGCAGTGGCAGGGCATCGTGCAAGCGGCGCTCGAGCAGGCCTTGCTCAAGCGACAGCCGGCTTTCCAGCGTGCGAGCTTGCTCACCGTGGGTGAGGTGGGCATCGGTCTTGTGGCGCTGACACTGTTGGCGGGCATCGGCATAACCCTCTTGCGCCGCCGGATCCGAGTCCTCGAACGAGAGATCGAAGCGGCGAAGGCCGGCGGCGAGGGCGGCCCGGCGCCGGAGGGCGCGCCGGACGCGGAGCCGCGCGGCGCACAGCGCCGGCTCTTGCTCGACGCCTTGCGCAACCGGGCACCGGCGGAGCGGCTCGCGCTCGCGCACTCTTCGATCGGCGTCGTGATTTGGGTCGTGCTGCTGATTTGGCTCGCGGCGATTACGTGGGCGATGTCGCTCTTTCCGCAAACGACGCCGCTGGCGCACGTCGTCGCGCGGCGTGCGCTCGCGGTCCTGGGTATTTGGATGCTCGCGGGCCTCGCGATCCGCGTGCTCGACGTCGCGATCACGCGCTGGGCGGCCTGGCATTTCGGCACGGTCGGACCGCCGGACGAACGCGCGCGCGCGCTGCTGCGCGGGCCGACGATCTCGACCTCGGTGGGCGGTTTCAGCCGCTTCACGGTGACGTTCTTGGCGATCTTGCTGGGCCTGAGCCAAGTCGGGATTCCGGTCGGGTCGGTCGTCACGATCGGCGGCGTAGCGGCGGTCGCGGTCACCTTCGCGGCTCAGAACTTCGTGCGGGATTTCATCGGCGGCTTTCTCGTGTTATTCGAAGATCAATACGTCGTGGGTGATTTCGTCACCATCAACGGAACGAGCGGTCTGGTCGAAAACCTGACCTTGCGAATGGTGCAACTGCGCGATGCGTCGCAAAATCTGATCACGATCCCGCACGGCTCGGTCTCGATGGTGAAGAACGAGTCCCGCTATTGGTCGGGCATCGACTACCGCGTCTCGATCGATCAGCACGCCGACGCGCTGGAGGCGATGGAGCTGGTCAAGGCCGCGGTGGCGCCGCCGGCGACGCTCGAATGGATCGGACTCGATGCCCTCGACCGCGACTACGTGACGATTCGCGCGAGCATCAAGACCGGGCCCCTGCTCCAGTTCCAAGTCCAGCGCGACCTCAACGACCGCGTCTACCGCGCCTTCACCAAGGCCGGAATCGCCTTCGGCGCGCCGCCCGTCGCGTAAGGCCGGAAGTTGCGCAACGCCCGCGTCCAGACATGCGGTTATGGGTAACACGATGACCATGGTACGCACGATCGCCGCGGTTGCGGCGCTGATATTGGCGGGGCTAGCGCCCGCCGCGAGCCTCGCGCCGGCCTCGGCCGCGACCAACTTGCCGCCGCTGCCCGCCCGCGTCACGTACGAAACGGCGCTCGAGCCGGTCTACTTCGGCACCGGTGACTATGCCGGCACGCTGAACCTCAATATCGGGAAGGACGGCGTGGTAAGCGGCTTCTATCGCTTCGAAGACGTCGGCACCCTACGGCTCGTGACCGGCGGCTTGGAGGGCGATCACGTGTGGCTCGACCTCGGTCCCGACGGACCGCACATCATCGGCACCTTCACCGACGGCAAGATTACCGGTTACACGACCTACGAAGGTCACCAGCCCTACCGCTTCACCGCCACCCCGGAAGCCGCCAGGCTATAAGCCACGTTCGCGAGGCGCTGCGTCTCTGAGTTAGTGGGCGGGGGCGGGTTTTACGGCTACGTCGCCGGGGCGGGGTACGAGGCCGAGGCGGCCGTTCGCGTAGTCGAAGGTGGCGATGAAATGGTCGAGCAGCGCCTCGCCGATCCGCCCTTGCGCGACCGGTTCGGGCGCGCGGCTCGACGCCACAAACTGCCCCATCAGCTCGTACGGTCCCAAGCGCACGTTGGCGAAGCCGGCGTCCGGTCCGGCGCCGCTCCCGCCGGGCTTGAAATCGGCTCGATGCTGGGCGAAGAGGTCGTAGCCCACTTCCAGCGCCGCATCCGACCCCGTGTCGATTCCGAGCGCGAGCGTCTGCCCGGCCGCACGCACGCTCGCGACCGGCACGTAGTTCTCGAAGGTCAGGGCGACGCCGCCCGCCGGCGCGGCGCCCGCGTTGCTCGCGAACGTGACCGTATGCTTTCCGTAATCGACGGTGACCCGCGCGTGGGCGAACACGTCGGCTCCGAGGATGACGTCGTAGCCGCTTCGGTGGACGTCCCGCAGAACGACGTACTGGGCCGCGGGAAAAGTCGCCCCGCCGAGCTGCAGCGCCGGCGCCTTGACGAGTCCACTGACCGCGCGCGACGTGCCGAACTCGGGCCCCAGGGCCTGCGGCGTGAGGCCTAACCGGGCCGCCAGTTCCGCGCTCATCGCCAGACCCGAATTCCCCGAGTCGAGCAAGCATTGCGCGTGCTCGGCGCCGACGTAGCACGGAACGATCGGGGCGAGCCCGCCGCCGGCATGCTGCAGCGCGACCACGGCGGGACCGCTCGCGAATTGCGGCACCAGGCCCGCCGGCGCGACGAGTCGCTGGTCGACGATCGACCGTTTGTCGAAGCGCTGGATGACCGCGCCGTTGAGCGAGATCGTGAACGGCAAGGTCACCCGGTCGTCGACCCGGCGCTGGTCGCTAAACTCGAACGCCAGCCCGCGTTCGTCGGAGATGACGCCGGCGACCAGACCCGTCGCGGGATCGATGACCGCTTCCAACAACGCGCCCAGGCGTGGAGCCACCGAGAGCCGCAAGAACTTGTGGCCGCCGCGCAGGACCGGATCGCGCTCCACCAGGGTCCCGCCGTTTTGGCGAAAGTCGGGCGCCGTGAAGGCGTACGAGGCGATCGCGCGCAGCGTCAGCTGCAACGCGTCGACCTGCGTCGAGAGCGGCAGCGCGGTGTCGTTGAAGTTGGCGTCGTAACTGCGCTCGCCGTCGAAGTAGAACCCGGTGCAGGTCGTCTGCAAGCAGTGGCGCGCACGGTACTTGAGACCTTCGGTTTCGGTTGTGACGTCGTACGTGCGGCCGCCGGCGGTCTCGCGCGAGTTGCTGACGATGTGGTAGCGGAACGGCGCGCCCCCGGCCGTTCGCGCGCGGTCCAGCAGCGCTTGGAGCGAGGCCTCATCGGCGGTCGCGGGTGAGGCCCACGAGCCGGCGGCGAGGCTGAAGAAGCTCGAGAGAACGGCGGCGGCGAAACGCATTGCGGTGGGCTTCGAAATCGTCGACCGCTATCTTCTCGGCGACCCGGTTTCCAAGCCGGACGTCGTGGCCGCTCTCCTGGCGGAGCGGTCGCCCGATCCCGCGGCCGCGCCGTTCTATCGCGCGCTCGAAGCGGTAGGCGCCCGGGCGGCCGACGAAGCCTTCGTGGCGCTGCGGATCGTCCTGGCCGGCAAGCCACCCGCGGACGCGACGGTCCGCCGGGTGCGAGCGCTCGCGGCGGTCGCGCGTGCCTGCGCAACGGGCGACCGCTTGGGTCTGGCCGCGATCCTCAAACGCGACCGGCCGCAGCTCTCCGATCTGCCCGCCGCGACCGGCAGCGCGCCGGATCTCGCGGCGTTGGGCGCGGCGGCCCGGGCTGCCTACGGTCGGTCATTTGAATGACCGTCACGAAGAACGCCGCGGCGCGGGGCGAAAGGAACGACGCCTCCGACACGCTACGTTAGAGGGCAGTGATGCCACGGTTGTTACTCGTCGTCCTCGCCGGCTTGCTTCTGCTCGGCATGACGTTGCCCGGTTCGACGCGCCCGGCCGGTGCGGCCGATTGCAACCCCGGCCCGGCCGTGTCGGCCGCGTCCGTGCCGGGGGTCGAGGCGCCGGGACGCGACGCGGGCAGCGTCGATGGAAGGGTCATGGAGATCGACTACCGCGGCAGCCACATGACCGTGCTGGCGGGCAAACGCTGCTATGCCATCCTGATTCAGCCGAGCACGAGCATCACGGGTAAAGGCAAGGACTTCTACGAGATCGCGGACATCAAGCGCGGTTCGCGCGTTGAAGTGCTGCTGAGCGAGAAGGGCGGAGCCTACATCGCGCAGATCATTCACCTGCTCTGAGCGCGCTCGGCGACCTCGAGCGCCTCGCAGCCGGCGTCTTGTGCGTCGGGCTGACCGGTCCCTCGCTCGACGACGGTCCCGAGCTCGCGGCTTTGGAGCGCCTCGGACCCGGCGCGATCGTCCTGTTCGCCCGGAACGTGTCGTCGCTTGACGGCACCCGCGCCCTCGTCGTCGCTGCGCGCGCGGCCTGCGGCGGCGCGGCCCCGGCCCTCGTGTGCGTCGATCAAGAAGGCGGGCGGGTCGCACGGCTGCGTTTCGGTGAACCGCTGCCCTCGATGAGCACCCTCGGCGCGACGGGCGACGCCGGCTTGGCCGAGCGGACGGGCGCGGCGCTGGCCTTCGAACTGCGCCGCATCGGAGCATCGGTCGACTTCGCACCCGTGCTCGACTTGGCCCTGGCGGCCGGGAGCACGGTGATCGGCACCCGCTCGCTCGGCGCCGAGCCGGGCGCCGTCGCCCGGCTGGGCGCGGCGCTCGTGCGCGGACTGCAAGCCGGCGGCGTGACGGCCACGCCCAAACATTTCCCGGGTCACGGCGCGACCGCCCTCGATTCACACGTTGAGGTGCCGGTGGTCGCCGCTGGGATCGAGACCCTGCGCCGGCGAGAACTCGTGCCCTTCGCCGCGGCCTTCGCGGCCGGGGCGGGCGCGGTGATGACCGCGCACGTCGTCGTCGAAGCGGTCGATGCCGACCGGCCCGCCACCCTGTCGGCTGCCGTCCTGACCGACCTGTTGCGCGGCGAACTCGGCTTTCGCGGCGTCTGTTTCACCGACGACTTGCAGATGGACGCGATATCACGCGGTCCCGGCACCGCGCGGGGCGCGGTCTTGGCGCTGGCCGCCGGCGCCGACGCCTTGCTCGTTAGCCACAACCTCGAGGCCGCGTTCGCGGCGCGCGACGCGCTCGCGGCCGCCGTCCGCGCGGGCGAGGTGCCGTTGTCGCGTTTGGAAGAAGCCGCCGCCCGCGTCGGCGCGTTGCGCGCGGCCCACGCGAGCGCGCCGGCGCACGCGGACGCACGCGAAGACGCCGGTCTGGGCGTCGAGATCGCGCGAAGTGGCCTGCAACGCGTGCGCGGTGACGGGCGTTTGGATCGCGCCCGCCCGGTGACGGTCGTGTCGTTCGAAGGCGTGGCGGGCGACGGCATCGCGGCCGTCGCGGCGCGGCCCTCGCTCAGCTTGGCGCTACGCCGGCGGCGCGTGAAGAGCGAATTGATGCGCGTGAGCTTGGAACCCGATGCCGCGATGGTCGAGACGCTGGTCGACGTCCTGCGCGCACAAGGTTCGCGCGACGTCGTCGTGCTCGCGCGTCGCGCGCACGTCCATCCGGCGCAGCGCTATGCGATCGAGGCGTTGTTGGAGGTTGCGCCGGAGGCGATCGTCGCATCCACGCTCGAAGCCTTCGACGTGCCGTGCTTTACGCGCGCGCGTACGGTCTTGGCGACGCACGGCGACGAAGAACCCAACCTCGAAGCGCTCGCCGACGCCTTACTCGACGGCCCCGCGTGACCCCGGATGCACTCGTGCGCGCCGCGACCGGCGCACGCTTCACGGCCGCCGTTCTGCGCGTGGAACGCCGCGGACGCGTCGCGTTCGAACGCGCGTACGGCGGGCTCGACGCCGATTTGGGCGCGCGTGCGACCGAAGTAACGACGCGTTTCGATCTCGCATCGCTCACGAAACTCTTCATTGCGACGGCGGTGTTGCACGTCGTCGCGGACGGCCGCGCGGCGCTCGATGAAACGCTGCTCGGCGTTTTTCCGGAGTGGCGCGGCACCGCGCACGCGGCCGTTTCGCTGCGCGCGCTGCTCGCGCATACCGCGGGCTTTCAATCGGGCGCGGATTATCGAACGTTGCTGGGTGAAGACGTCGAGCGCTTCGCCCTCACCCGCCAACTGGTCGCCGCACCCGGCGAACGCGTGCTCTACAGCGACCTCGGATTCATCACGCTCGGCGCTTGGTTGACCCGCGCGACCGGCCGCTCCCTGCGGTCGGTGATGGCGGACTTGACCGCGCGCCTCGGCTGCGAAGCGACGGCGTACCGTTCGCGCAACGACGATGCGGAGTCGATTCCCGCCACCGAACTCGATGCCTGGCGCGGCCGGGTGCGCGGCGCCGTGCACGACGAAAAAGCGTACCTGATGAACGGGGTCGCCGGTCACGCGGGACTTTTCGGCACCGCGCGCGACGTGGCCGCCGTGGCGGAGCCGTACTTGGCCGCGGCCTGCGGCCGCCCGAATCGCGCCGCGCTGCTGCCGGCGGCGCTCGCGTGTGAAGCGATCACTGAAGCGGGCAGCGATCCGGTGCTCCGGCGAGGCTTGGGCTGGGCGCTCAAGACGACGCAAGAGAACTCGTGCGGCAGGCTGATGGACGGCGCGACGTTTGGGCACACGGGCTTCACGGGCACCGCGCTCTGGGCCGATCCCACCCGCGATCTGAGCGTGACATTGCTGACCAACGCGGTGTATTTCGGGCGGGGAGACCTGCGCGATCTGCGCGCGGCCGTCTGCGATGCCGCCGTCCGCGAGTTCGCTTGATGCGCGCGATCGGCTTGATGTCGGGCACGTCGCTCGACGGTATCGACGCGGCGCTGGTCGACGTCGTGCCGAACGGCTCGGGTTACGCGCTGAAGCTCGTGCATTTCGCGACGCACGCCTTCGAGCCCGCGCTGTACGCGCGGTTGCGCGCGGCCTTGCCGCCCAACGTTCCCACGCCCGGACAAGTCGCGGCGCTCGATCGAGAACTGGGCGCGTGCTTCGCGGAGGCCGCGGCTGCCGTCGCCGCCGGCGCGCCGGTCGATTACGTGGCCAGCCACGGGCTGACGCTCTATCACGACGGCGCCGCGAGCGTGACCACGCAGATCGGCGATCCGTACGCGATCCGCGACCGGGTCGGCGCGAGCGTCGTGTTCGATTTCCGGCGCGCCGATTGCGCGGCCGGCGGCAACGGCGCGCCGCTCGTGCCCTACGTGGACGCGCTTTTGTTCGCGTCGTCCGAACGCGACGTCGTCGCGCTCAACCTCGGCGGCATCGCGAACGTGACCGTCCTCGAGCGCGGTGCGCCGCCCGCTGCGGCGCTGGCGTGGGACACGGGGCCCGGCAACATGCTGCTCGACGCGTTCGTCGAGCAGCGCACGGACGGCGCCGAACGCTTCGATCGCGACGGCGCCTACGCGGCGCGGGGAATCGTCGACAAGCGCGCGGTCGCCGAGCTCGTCGCGCGCGAAGCCTTTTACCTGATGTTACCGCCGCCGAAATCGACGGGGCGCGAACGGTTCGGAACCCAGTTGCTCGACGCGCATGCGGGTCTCTTCGAAGGCCTCTCGCTCGAGGACGGTTGCGCCACGCTGGCCGCCTTCACCGCGACCACGATCGCCGATTCGCTCGCCTATTACGCGCCCGGCGGCGCGCGCGTGGTCGCCAGCGGCGGCGGCACGCGCAATCGCTTGCTGATGCGCCGCGTCGCCGAACGCGTGTCCTCGAGCGGCGGCGAACTCGTCACGTCGCAAACCTACGGCATCGACCCGGATGCCAAGGAAGCGATCGCGTTCGCGGTGCTCGGCTACGAAACGCTGCGCGGCCGCCCCGCGAACGTGCCGCGCGCCACCGGGGCCTCGCGCCCGGCCATGCTCGGCGCAATCGTCCCGCACGCCCTCGACGCAACCCTCGCGAAGCTGCGGGCAGAAACCGGAGCGCCGGGCTAACAGTCGTCACGGAGAAGCGCGCGATGGCGGCGGCGAATGGAATCCCGATGAGCGAACGAATCGCCGTCGGCGTCGATGCCGGCGGGTCGTCGACCGTCGCCGCGCTTTCGCGCGACGGCAGTTACGAGTCCACGGTCCGCGGCGGTCCGGCCAATCCCAGTTCGCGCGGCATTCCGGCCGCGGTCGAAACGATCGCGGGCACCGTGCGCCAATTGGTCGAGGACACCGATCCCGAGGCACTCTTTGTGGCTGCGGCCGGCGCCGGCCGCGCGAGCGTGCGGGAGGCTTTCGCCGCCGCGCTCCAGGTCGCGTTTCCCTCGACGGCGCGGATCGCCGTCGAGGATGACGCGCGGGCCGCGCTACGCGCCGCGATTCCCGAGGGACCGGGAGTGGTGCTGATCGCGGGAACGGGCAGCGTCGCCTACGGCGAGAACGGCGACGTCCGGGTCCGGGCGGGCGGGGCCGGCTACCTGCTGGGCGACGAGGGCTCGGGGTACGCGATCGGGCTCGCGGCGCTCAAACTGCTCGCGCGCGCCTACGACGGACGGGCGGTCGCCGACGAGACGACCCTGTTCGCGGCCCGCGTATTCGATGCCGAGGACCGCGACGCGCTGCTGGCCGCGGTGTACGGCGAGGGGCTCGACGTCGCGCGCGTCGCCGGCCTGGCGCCGACGATCTTGGCCTTCGCCGGCAAAGGCAATCGCGCGAGCGTCAAGATCGTGCAGACGGCCGCGCAAGAACTCGGCGACCTCGTGCGCGGCGTCGTCTCCCAGTGCGGCCTGGGCGACGCGTCGCCCAACATCGCCTTCGCGGGCGGCCTCCTGCGCGAGAATTCGCTGCTCTCGTTTCTGCTCGAAACGCGCGTGACGAGTGAGGTTTCCGGCGCTGCGATCGTGCGGTTGCGGGACGAGCCCGCGCGCGCGGCCCTCCGCTTCGCGGAGGCGCTATGACGGGCGCCGATCAGCCGCCGGCCACCGAGGCGCGGAACCCCGCGACGCGGGACCTCGATCTGCTGGCGACGGTGGACCTGGTCGAGGTGCTCGTGCGCGAACAGGCCGCCGCGGCCGCCGCCGTTTTGCGCGCCGGCCCCGCGCTGGCCCGGGCCGTCGATGCGATCGCGCTGCGCTTGCGCGCCGGCGGTGCGTTACACTACGTGGGGGCCGGCACGTCGGGTCGCTTGGCGACCCTCGATGCGGCCGAATGTCCGCCGACGTTTGGTACGCCGCCGTCGCTCGTGACCGCGCACATCGCGGGCGGCGAGGCGGCGCTGGTTCGCGCCGTCGAAGGCGCCGAAGACGACGCCGCGGCCGGTGCGCAGGCCTTGCAGGCGGGGCCGAATGACGCCGTGGTCGGCGTCTCCGCGAGCGGAGGCGCGCGCTACGTGATCGCGGCGCTCGAGGTTGCCGGGGCGGCCGGAGCGTTGACGGTCGCGCTCACGGGTGTCGCCGGTTCCGCGCTGGCTCGCGCCGCCGACCTGTCGATCGTGGTCGATACCGGTGCGGAGCCGCTGGCCGGCTCGACCCGCCTGCGCGCCGGCACCGCGCAAAAGGTCGTCTTGAGCGCGCTGTCGACCGCCGTGATGGTGCGTCTCGGGCGCGTGCACGATAACTTGATGGTCGACGTGGTCGCAACCAACGACAAACTGCGCGAGCGCGCGGAGCGGCTGGTCCGCACCTTGACCGGCGTCGACCAGGCGCGCGCACGTGCATTGCTCGCGCTCGCCGGCGGCAACGTCAAGGTCGCGGTCGTCGTCGAGCGGCAAGGCGTCGACGCCGCCGAGGCGCGCGCCCGGTTGGAGCTTTCCGGCGGATTCTTGCGCCCGCACCTCTAACGACCACGCCCATGTCGTCGAGTCCCAAGCGCGCCGAGCGCCCGATCTCCAAATTGCTCGTGGCGAACCGCGGTGAGATCGCGATTCGCGTCCTGCGCGCGGCGACGGAACTGGGCATCGCGACCGTGGCGATCTTCTCGCGCGAAGACCGGTTCGCGCTGCACCGTTTCAAGGCCGACGAAAGCTACCAGGTCGGCGCCGGCCGTTCGCCCGTGCAAGCCTATCTGGACATCGACGAGGTCGTGCGCATCGCGCTGGAAGCGGGCGTCGACGCGGTCCATCCCGGTTACGGGTTTCTTTCGGAGAATCCCGATTTCGCCGATGCCGTGCGCGCGGCCGGCATCGTCTTCGTCGGCCCGCGCTCCGAGACGATGCGAAACTTCGGTAATAAAGTTTCGGCGCGCGACATGGCTGCGACGGCCGGCGTGCCGCTGATGCCGGCCAGCGCCGCCTTGCCGCGCGACCCGGCCGAGGCGACGCGCGCCGTCGAGGCGATCGGCTTCCCGGTCATGCTCAAGGCCAGCTGGGGCGGCGGCGGACGCGGCATGCGCGTCGTGCGCAGCGCGGCGCAATTCAACGAGCAGGTGGCGCTCGCGCGTCAGGAGGCCGAGGCCGCCTTCGGCAACGGCGAACTCTTCGTCGAGAAGTACGTCGAAGCGGCGCGACACATCGAAGTCCAGATTCTGGGCGATTCGCACGGCACCGTCGTGCATTTGGGCGAACGCGATTGCACGGTGCAGCGACGCCATCAGAAGGTCGTCGAGGAGGCGCCCGCGCGGCGGCTCTCGCCCGAACTGCGCGACGGCCTCACGCAAGCGGCGTTAAAGCTCGGCCGCGCGGCCGCCTACGATAATGCCGGGACCGTCGAGTTCTTGGTCGACCGCGACTCGGGCCACTTTTACTTCATCGAGGTCAACCCGCGCATTCAGGTCGAGCATACCGTAACGGAAGTCGTGACGGGCATCGATCTCGTGAAGGCACAGATCCGCATCGCGGGCGGCGCGGCCATCGGCACGGCCGAAAGCGGCGTGCCGCCGCAAGACGAGATCGTCTTGCGCGGATACGCGATGCAATGCCGCATCACGACCGAGGATCCGCAAAACAACTTCGCGCCGACCTACGGTCAGCTGACCGCGTACCGGCCCGCGACGGGATTCGGCGTCCGGCTCGACGGCGGCACGGCCTACACGGGCGCGGTCGTCACGCCGTTCTACGATTCGCTGCTGGAAAAAGTCACGGTCTGGGCGCCCGAACACGAGGAAACGCGGCGCCGCATGTTGCGCGCCCTGCGCGAATTTCGCATTCGCGGCGTCGCGACCAACGTGCCTTTTCTCGATGCGCTGCTCGAACATCCCGAGTTCATCGCCGGCTCCTTGACGACGCGTTTTCTCGACGATCACGCGAACCTGATCGACCTCCGCCGGTATCGCGACCGGGCGACGCGCGTCTTGACCTTCATCGGCGAGACGATCGTCAATGGCAGTCCGGAAGTCAAGGGTCGCGTGTACGCGGAAGCGCGGGCGGAGCCGCCCGTGCCGCCGTCGTGGGGCACGGCGCCCCAGCCGGGCGCGCGCGACCTGCTGGCGCAGCTCGGGCCGGCGGGCTTCGCCGCGTGGATGCTCGCGCAGGAGCGCGTGCTCGTCACCGACACGACCTTCCGCGACGCGCACCAGTCGCTGCTCGCCACGCGCGTTCGCACGCGGGACATGCTGCGCATCGCGCCGGCGTACGCGCAGCGCCTGCCCAATCTGCTCTCGCTCGAATGTTGGGGCGGCGCGACGTTCGACGTCGCGATGCGCTTCCTCAAGGAAGATCCGTGGTGGCGCCTGCGGGCGATCCGCCGCAAGGTCCCCAACATCGCCTTACAGATGCTCTTGCGTGGCGCGAACGCCGTCGGGTACACGAGCTATCCCGATAACGTCGTGCGCTACTTCGTGGAACAAGCGGCGCTGGCGGGCGTCGACATCTTCCGGATCTTCGACTCGCTCAACTGGGTCG
>Ga0116229_10003504_pt1 | contig 25817 bp, 19 predicted proteins | sample S1TSphgellanicum_3_FD_87313 | JGI IMG/M metagenome (GOLD analysis project Ga0116229, IMG submission 87313) | Host-associated microbial communities from peat moss isolated from Minnesota, USA - S1T2_Fc - Sphagnum magellanicum MG | ecosystem: Host-associated > Plants > Peat moss > Unclassified... | reverse complement strand
TTTTGCCCATAACTTGGGCTGCAGATGTCCGAATGGCCAATGCGAGGCCATTTTCGATATCTACGTTTCAAGACCTTTCCAATGACACCAAGAACACCCCAATGCGAGGTGTTTTGGGCCTTGTTGTTAAGCTCTAAACATTCGGGAGTCCCGGAGGATTCAAAACCTCCAACTTTTCCAAGTGTTGGCTTCACCCCCACACTTGGCCAAAGTGGGGTTGCGACATGCTGGTTGCCAACATTCTTGGCTGTTTATTGATTTTTTTCCCACTGCGCTAGTAGCTCGGCCAAGGAATTGCATTTTGTTTTCATGTGGCATTGTCTGAAAGAAGAATAAAGTGAAATCCAAAGCTAGAGATCTGTTGAATGTGTTAGCATGGAAGCCCATGAGCACAAGTTGTGTGTGTGAGCAAAAGTTTATAGGGTGTTTGTAGGCGAATGCTCATGACTAAGAAGGAAAGATCAGAAATGTAATTAGAACCCCAGGAACTACAGATCGTGTATAGATCAGTAGGCAGCAAGGTGTTTGTTTAAGTTAAGCACTCTCCTTTTTTAATTACAAAGTGTCTAAAATGTCATTAAGTTGCCGCTAGAAATACACAAAGTCACCAACATTGATGCACTCCCAACTCCTCAAAGGGCTCAAATGTGAGCCCAAGTAGAAAGCAGCGAAAAAGGAGGAGTCGGAGCACGATCCTTAGCTCACAACACTTTGAGGGGTAGAGGGGCGTGTTGGAGCTCCGGGATGGGACTAGGAAGAGTTGACAAGCTTTAGTCACTTACACGGGCTTGCACACAACCCACACAAAGTGGTTAGTGCAAAGTTGGAGCACCCTTGGTGCTAGGACGAGCCACGGGCAACACGGACACACAAGACTCACCATGGCCCGGACTTGGGGAATCCACCACCTTCCCCCTTATAGTATACTTTGTGACTCTCTAAATGGCTATTTTTCCCAGGACTCCCGAGTGGGAGTCCCGAAATCGCGCCAAATGGGACTCCCGGGACTTTGGAGCCTCATAACTTTGCGAACAAACCTCGGATCGCAATGCGGTCTGAAGCAAAGTTGTAACTCTCGTCGAGAGCTTTTCAACGCCGTGTCGCACTCTCGAATCGGACATCGGGAAGAGGTCGATTCCCGACCTTTTGCGATCGGGAGTCAAACTGGCAGTTCGACTCCCGGCTCTTCTTTTGGCCATAACTTGTGTTTCAGATGTTCAAATGAGCAATGCGAGCCCATTTTAGACATCTACGCTCCAAGATCTTTCCAATGATATAAAGAACGCCACAAGCCATTGAGGTTTGACCCCTGCAATCGCTTTCTGAAGTTTCGGGAGTCCACCGGGACTCCATCTCCCAAAGTGGGAGTTGCCTTGGGAGTGTGAGTGTTCACTCCCTCACACTCCCTCACACTTTCTAACATTCCCGGGAGTATGTGATGTGACTCTCGGGCTTCTTTTTGCCTTAACTCCCAGGCTTCCTCTTGGCCCGCACTCTTGTAATGCCTTTGCCTTGACTTCCGGACTTCTTTCCTCTTGGCCCGTAACCTTGCAACCCCCTTAGCCTTGGTCGCGAGCCCAAAGCTAAGGTTGCGACAAACATCAAATTGTCTCACCTTAGGTTTGTAACTACCACCTCGTGTGTGTGCATACCATAAGGTGTCTCGATGTTGTGCAATGGACAAGTTCTCCATGGCCATGGGCATAACCCTCTTAAATAAAACAACCTTCTCTGTGATGACCCTAGCCCAAGTGGTTAAGGAGTCCAAGTCCACAACCTAGTCCAGTGACTTAGTTAAGAGAAATGGATTGAGCCCGGTGATTAATCGTACCATGTCCATGAAAAGACTAGATCTTGTGTCACTCAAACCTTCTCCAAATCGAGTCGCTGAAAATCCTTGACACTCTTAACCTAAAATGATGAAGTCCACGAGGCCAAGTAATTCCATATGTTTCTTCTGAATTAGTTGTATGTCAGAGGGCAAGAAAGTGAAATTAGCCTTCCATGTCGTGGTTACAAACTGTTTTGGAAATCTAGCTATGAGCTCCATCATTCTCGATGTCACCACTTGCTTTACAATAAGATTAAATGTTTGCATAGAAATACTCCGAACAACCATCCCTAATTGTAATAGGGCTTCGAGACCTATACCAATACCACCAAAGAACTCTAGTAATGTAATCTCTTCTTTAGGCGATGTCGAGGTGATTAGCTGATGAAGTACTAGTTTAATCGGTTTGCCATGGCTCTCCATATTTTCAAAATTAGATAGAGCTTTGACCAAGGGCTCATGGGTTGCTTTGAACATTTATAAAACTTCTGGTCCATGTTGAATATTAGTAGGAACCACCTTCAAGCTTTTAGTAGCTTAGGTGTAAGTTGTCTCCTCTTCATCTCCCTCTATCCACTCATGGTTAGGTTGTTGGATGTAGGAAATAGTGTGTGCTTCCTTGAGCATACAATGGTGAACCATAGGACTATGATTCCCATGTAAATCAAAAGGTATGTATCCCAAGTGGTGGCCATCAATCTTCCAATCCACTCGGTAGTATGCATGTTCAAACTAATTGTCAATTGTGAAACCTAGTGGAAATAAGGCCTCTTGCCCAATGAGCATGTCATAACTGGTGGCATTGGTGACTAAACATTTGACCAATAGGTAAAGCTCCTAATCTATACCTTCATTGAAATTAAGTGTAATCAAATCTGAGCTCTCCCTAAGTACTTCCTCTATGTTCCCACTAACGATGCAAATTTGCCACATAGATTTCTGTAGTTTGGAGTTGAGCATGCCCATCTTCTTAGCAAATTAAACTCCAAGAATCACTTGTTGGGCACCTGTATCAAGAAGTACCACTTTGGGTGTATGTCCTCCCACTTGGATTGCTGACTCAATATTGTCGACAATGGCAATTCCGGTGGCAATGGAAGTTCTCTCAGTAGGAACCGCCTTTGGAAATGAGTGAAAGACTTTGTGGAAAAAATGGCTATCCACAATGCCTTTGCTAAGTAATAAATCCACAAGTGAGATGTTTTTAACTCCCTTCTGATATGTGAATGTAGAATCAGAGGTACGAGACCCCATTAGTTTAGCCATGTTAGAACTAGTGACTAAATCACGAACGCCATCTGCAACACGTGAGCCAATTGAGTGTCTATCTAAGGTGTTGGATAGCATGTGGATCAAGGATTGGTAGAGGACTTGATGTAGTGTTCAGGGTATCCTTTAGTGTTATAATTATGTCCCTGGTGCTTAGCTTCAAAACTTGAAAACTAAACAACGATGTAATCACAAGCTTTTGGGCCACTTCACGCATTTGAAGTTGGCACTCCATAAGCTGATCAGTGGAAAATTGTGTGTTTTCTTGATGTACTTGTATGTTTGGGACATGAAAATTTGATGCCCTAGCAATTTGTGGTGTAGTAGTCTCTTCCCCCCTCGCTAACAAGGTGCGTTTTTCTTTCGTGTTGAGAGAACGAAAAGATTGTGGCATGAATACTTGAGCTCCTCTAGCCTTGATAATAGGACTTGAACTAGATGCGAGTCCATCCGTTTGAATTACCTGCCTAGCTAGTGGCAAAAACTTTGGGTGCCACATTAGCTTTTTGTGTTGAAAGTAAGAAGGGCAAAAAAAAGTGGCAATTTTTGGTGTGAGATTAGAATTGTGTGCACTGGAAAGAACATATTCCCCAACCATGGCATCGTGTGGGAGGCCATAGAATGACTTAGGAGGTCCCTCTCGTGATCTTGAACCTTGTACAAGTTGGGCATGATTAGTTGGTTGGGAAGACTTACTTTTTAGATTAGCAAGTTGGGCTTTCAATGATTCAAGTTCATTTTATAGAGTTTGAACTTGAGCAGCATGGGTTTGAAGCACCTCCTTCTTGTCAACATTGTGCTATTTCTTCTTAACATTCTTACATGAATTACCCTTGGTGGGGAAAGCCTAAATGGAAGGCTGAGGTGCTTTGGCTTTTAGTCGAAGGGCAACAGAAGATGCTAGTAGATTTTGTCATGGTAATCAGAGTTGCTTCCATTCTGGGAATTTGGCAAAACAAACAGCTTCATGATGTCCCTTTTTCCCACAATAATCACAAAAGAAATCCTTGGAAGGAATGTTGCACTCATTAGCTTTGTGGGCAGGGTTGCCACAATAGTTACAAAAAGGTAGGATAGGTGCAACTGAATGCATTGCTTTAGCTTTGAAGAAGAATGTGATGATCTAATTAGCACAACTGGTGGAGGATGAGGCCTTGAATGTGATGGAAGCTTCATAGCATTGGCCTCATAGTGTGCATGAACCAGTTCGAGTTTTCTAGAAATGTTGTACACATACAGTAAAGTGTATGAGTTTCCAAATGTTGCTCGTAGACATCCAATGTTTCGTAGTGCACATAACGGGCTAGTTGTTTGAATGCGAACACCTCGGTGTAAATAATTCCATACTTGAACTCCAATTCACAAACCATAGTTGAGAAAGTTGCCTTGAATTCCCTCAAAGAAATGGTACCTGCCCTTCCACTAAACTTCTCAATTTTTCCTAAAATAACTGCTAACCTCCATGGTGTATATGGGTGTAGAGGTAACAATTTGTAGTGGAATATACGGTGATGGTGTGAAAGCAAGTGTAGCTATAAGCATATCCTACTTATTAACCCTTCTAAATGGATTCTGATGTACCATTGATGTAGTGTAACCTGAACTCGAATTTCTGGTAGGAGTTGTACTGGATGACGGTGATGCTATAAACGCTTGATGGTACCGTTGTGAAGATTGTGAGTTCAAAGAAATCAACTCAAATGCTTGTGTTACTTCGTAGTTTATAACTTGGTTTTGGCTAAGCGGTAGTGCTTTCATCATCCGAGGACATGGTGTTGTCCCATGCTTCAAAATTTTGTAGAAATATAGAGCATTAGATTCGATTTGAAGAATAGGATATTGAATACGTATGTATGTAGTACATACAATTTGAAGAATATGGTGCATCGATGGGGTTGAATGATGATGGACCAAGTCGATGGATGGAAATTCGACGAACGTCGCACAAAAGTCGGACGGAAGTTGGATGGTGGCAACATGATGAACAACATTACGAACACCATGATGTTACAAAGCGCTTGTGAGCTTCATAGCGATGATGAACGCAATGCGATGGCCACGACATTGTGAAACATGCGTGAGTTCTGCAATGATGGTGAGTGGCAACACGACGAACATCGCATTGTAGCTTGCGTTGCGACATTGTAAATTTTTTTTTTTTCTTCTTACTTGATGCTACACCTAGCTTCAAAAGTCTTTGAGGCGAAGGCCTCTGCGTGAGAGAAAAAGAAATCCTCTCCAGGATACATCACTCCCCCATTTGGTTTCATTCTTCCCAACTCCTCCAATCCCGATTCTGTTGGTTGGCAGAGATGTAATTGCATAAGCTCCTTTTAGCAACAACGACAACACCATTAGCAGGAACATTAGCAACAACAACAACACCAATAATAATAACACTAATAACAACAATAACACCAGCAGCAAAAGAAACCCGAGAACTCAAAGCCAAAAGAAATTTGTTGCTTTCAACATCAAGTAACAAATAACAGTTTTTTTAGAATTAAATTGCAAAGAAGGAAAGAATATGTAGTGTATGTAAACGATGGTCGTGTAATAGTCGCCATGAGCATCTAGAAATCCAATTTGACTATGGAGAAAACTCTCTTTGACAAAAGAATTCTAGAAAAACTAACAAGAAAAGGGAAGAGTTTGGCCTTTAGTATAGCCGCTAACAAGTTGAAACCCTAAACAAGCCATAACCTTAAAACACTTAATAGCATATAGTAACTTAAAAATGTACATTAATTTTAAAAGGCATGATTGGTATGCCCATAACTAGCCATCATGTATGAGACCATGCATACGAACACGACAGCCTTCCACATAATGAAGGATATTTTAGTACCTTGGTACATTTGACATGCGAATGTTGAATAATTAATTTAATTTAGTTTCATGCTTCTACCCTTGGGTTTTAATTTAATTCTAAAAAATTCAACAATAAATAATAAATTTGTTATAAGGTACCTTTGTTTCAAACAATTTGAACTATTTTAGTGGTCAAATGGACCTCTATTCAATATCTTCCCTTCAAGGCAACCAAAGACCAAACTTTTACATCTTAAGATTTTTTTTGAAGGTTGTAAATTTATTTTAAAAATTGAAAAATCTAAAAATAATTTAATTTATGTTGAAGCCACCAAGGTATTATAGTATGTATTATATGAAAATATTACAATTCCAACCAACTTACACATTCAAGGTTGGTTGAAATCTACATGTATTATAGTTTTGGCCCACTTATACACAATGAAGGATCTTGGAACATATGTATATTTATGGAACTAATATGAAACTAATACAACAATGTATTATTATCGTACTTACAAGAGAGTACAATTTCCTTATCGCATTTTTTCATTTCTTTCGACTTACTTTTTATTTCACATTTATTGATTTTAGATTCACCCCACCCTCTTCTCCATGTGAGTGGAAGGTGGGGTTTTTAAAAATATTTTAAAGAATATTTACAATAAGAATAGAAAAAATGACAAGTTTTTTTTGTCATGTTTTGTTAAAATGGACTACCATTGATTCTTTGGATGATTATAAAAAAGATGTTTAAGACACTTTAGATTCTGTAAATGAGGACACACTTGGCACCATTGCCCCTTGTGCCATAACAAAAAAAGGTGTAGATTGGCATGTAATTGGGAATGTAGGGAGTCATTTGCAACCAAGTGGTTTCTCCACAAGTATGTGGAGAAGGACCATTCCTTGACCTTAACAACAGGCAAATCCAAGCACTTTTCCATTCACAAAGAGGGCCTAAGATGGCAAGACCATCCTACAATGAATGTTTACATGCATCCTAGGCAATGCATATGTGTAGCAAAAGTGTAATGAAGCCAAAGCCTTTGACAAGGCAATGGAGAAAGCTTCAACAAAGTTTGACAGGTTGTAATTTGAAGCACAAACGTCGAAGGTATACAAACTTTATTACTGAAGTCCATTTATCCTTTTTTGTATAGGATTCTTGGGATTTTTGGATGAGGCATGGGGTTGTGGGCAAACAAATTTTTTTCCCACATCGAAAAAGATGATGACCTTCCTACATTCATTACAATAGTAAGGTGGCATATATCATGGAAGAACGTGTAGCATGGGACCCCAAGCATGAAAAAATCAATTTTTCCAAGGTGTGCCAATTGAAAGAGATGTATGCAATTGCATCTTACCGTGAATAAAATATGATTAATGTTTGATAAGTGTGCAAATATTTTGTTATTGAGCTTTTATTCAAGTTTGGTCTATATTATTTTTTGCATAAGCTAATTATGATTTGCATTGTGTACAATTTATAGCACCACAAAGGATGATTTTGTGTCAAAGGCTATCCGATTCGCCTTGAATATTCATGACATGTACATGACCCAATATGCATAGTTACTATTGAACCTATTCCATTAGTGATGAAGAAGATAATGACGGTTCCCCATTTGAAGCACAACATGTACATAATTTAGTTTTGGGACTTTATGGACACATTACATTTTTGTAACATTTTATTGATGAAATCTTAGTAAGACTTTTTTGCATTACACTTTTTCAACAATTTTGCTATGATAAATTAAAATTATTGCAAATGTGCCTTGGTTTTAAAGTTCAATTTGTAATAAACATAAGGATAAAATATTAGCCCCTAGGTCTTTTCATTAAAGTATGTGCCAAAGAATGTGGGTATTGCAACCATCATTGGGTTCAAAATGTTTTTTCATTTTGTAAAATACCTACATATGGGATCCACCTTATTGTATTTTGAATAATAAATGGTACTTAAGTGAAAGACACAATTTTTTTGGCAATACCCACACATGATCCAAAATCCTTCATTGTGTGTAATAAAAGAAAAAATATAATACCCACATCTTGCCCAAAATCCTTCACAATATGTAATAAACTTGACAGTGCAAAATTCACATTTGATCCAAAATCCTTCGCTATGTGTAATAAAACTAAAATTGCAATATTCACATATCACCCAAAATGTTTCAATATGTTTACTAGGAATGGAATTGCAATATTCACATATGTTACAATATTTTTCATTGGGTGTAAGTGGGCTGAAAGTATAATACCTCAAGCTTTCAACCATCATTCATTATGTGTAAGGCGAAAATTGTATTACTTGCATGTAATACATATCATTCATTATGTGGAAGGCCGAAATTCATTTTAGCCAAGAAAATTAAGAATTCTTAACTATACATCATGCATTAAATGGGCCAAAGTTGAAATGGAAGCATTGAAAATATTAACCTTAAATGCAATACCCACATTTAAGAATTAACACATCTTTTCATCAAGATCTTGAATATTATTTAAATAGCTAATGAGAAGTTCTTTGCAATAATTGCATTTAATTTTTCTGCATCATTTTTGACAGTTGGTAGTTGGGTAGTGCATCAAGGTGGACCATGGTTTTATAATGTTTTGACCTACAATCATGACTTATTGAATAAAAATTTGAACTAGTTCAATATTGAACATATCAAATATTGAATAATATCTTTAAATCTCATTGTTTAATATATTGATAGTCAAATGATTCATGTAAATATTGATCAATTATTCAACAAATGAAAATTCAGTTATATGTTTCATATTTCATAATTGAATATATTGAACATTCAACAGTTAAATACTGAAAATTTACTCAATATTTAATATCAATCAATTTAATAATATTGAATAATCAAATTAATATTGAAATACTATTGAGAATATATTAAATAATTATTAATATATATTTGTTTCCCATTGTGTGGAACTAAATCAAATGGATTACGTTCATTACATACAAATGTCTACATTTCCTTTTTATTTGAAATATCATACATTATAACGTAAAGGCAATTTCGACACACATTTGTCAAATAATTGATGAAATTTGGATGAAAATAAAATGTTTTATAAAGATTCATTAATTTCTTTCACAAAATTTGGATTTTCAGAAAATATTTGGGGAAAATTTCAAAATATTTGACAATAATATATAGTGTGGAAACTACCAAGGTAGTAAAATATTACAATCCCAATCAATTTTTTTGTTTTAACAATACACGGAGATTTTTTTAAAAACTAATACTTATCATAAAAAATATTCAATTTATTTTAATGAAAATATATTCAAATAATTTACAGAAATTTCATTGCAAAAGGGAAAAATTAATAAAATTCTTTGGTTGAGGAAATCATTTGGATAAATACAAGAATATAATGTGAATTTGGAAATTAAATAATCATTTTTAAATATCCAAATATTAATATCTTGTATTAATTTTTATTGCTATTATTTATACCTATAATCTAAATATTGTAAAAAATGATTATATTAAGTAAGAATGATTATTACAAATGTTAATTATTACCAGATTTTGTTTTCTCATTTTTCGAGTAGGTGGACTAATAATCATCCACAATAGGAAGTAGCAAAATGTGGTTAAACATTAGATAGTAAAATATAAGTTTTGTAAAATCCTCCTTAGTTTTAGCGACCAAAAGGAATTCGTTGTTTCAATGTCACAATTTTTTTCATTTTTTCTTCCAAGAGGAACGTTATCCAATTCACATTGGGGTTTTTTTTCACCCGGATGCAAAAAATTGCAAAAAGAAAAATTCAAATTATTACATACATGAAAAGCAAATTGCTTTAAAATTGCTTTCATAGTTGCAATAAAGTGGTAATACTTGGTTCTTTCCAATTATATAACAAACATGCATTGTAATGATGTTGTCCCATTTGCACTAGTTATTTTTACACCTTGGATGATAATGTAAGTTTGCCACAATTGCAAGTATACATAGGGCACTCAGATTGGGGTACATCCCATAATTAACATCCATTGTATTGGTAGGCTTAAATTGAGGATACTTAACAAAATACAATACCCTAATTTGGATTTAAATTTAATTGCAATAAATGAATATGAAAAAATATTACAATACCCCATTTGAATTGCAAACTTTTCTTGGCAACACCACAAATTATAAGGCAATGCAATACCCACTTAAAGAAAATTGCCAATTCACTACACATTTGACCCACTAACAATATCTTCTTCAAGTTAGTAGAGAGCTTTGTTGAGAGGAAGAGGCTTAATTAGGAAGTAAGTTTTTTTTGCCAAGAAATAAAAGTTTAATTAGGTAGTGGAAAGGTTTACATAAGAAATAGAGATGTTTATCTAAGATGTAAAAAGGTTTTGTTAAGAATTACAAGTTTAACCAAGAAGTAAAGAGGTTTTGTCGATAAATAAAAATTTAGTGAAAAAAGATAAAAGTTTTGCAAAAAGGTAAAAGTTTAGTTAAGAAAAAGATAAAAGTTTTGTCAAGAGGTAAAAATTTAGTTGAAAAAAGACTGAGGTTTTGTGAAGGAGTAGAGGTTTAGCCAAGAAAAGATTGAGGTTTTACTGAAAAATAAAAAATAAGCTAGGAAAAAATAGAGTGTTTGCATAGAGATAAATGTTTAGCCAAGAAAAGATAGAAGTTTTACCAAGAGATAGACGTTCAGCCAGAACAAAAAAAAAGATAGAGGATGAGTAGATAAGGGGTTGGTTGTTAGTTGGTAGTTAGGGCCAAGAAGTAGGTCAGTAGGGTAGCTAAATGAGTAGGGTCACTAGGTGGGAGGGTAGTATGGAGGTCAAGGTGTTCAATCACTGGCCCATCTACCCTATTCGCATGCAAACCAGAAGCATGGAGGGCCACCACTGAAAGAGTGGGTGGCTAGCCTATCATGGCAATGCACCCTGAATCAAGATGAAAACGTTCATATCCTTAATGGCCAAATTAACCACAATGGAAGCAATGTTGCAGTCCCACAATCGATGTGAAAGAGAATAGAGTCCAAAACTCAGCATCCACATGAGTCTGTCTGGTGAATGCCAGGGCACACATGATGTGGATCCTCACCGCTCACAAAGGTATAGTGGGTCATGAAACACTTTCTCTCTAGGCAGAGACATTGATTTCTGTGCCCAATCTTGTGTCTAAAGCTTACTTTGACGAATTACCCACAATCAGTCCTCACTGCAAGGTCTGACTGGACCGCGTGATTTCTCCTTGAAAAACACAGTTTGTAGTAGTAGGTTGTCTCTCACTTCTTTGAAGCTAAGCGTTGGAAACTGGAATCTCAGCATAAAACGTGCTGACAAGTGTTTGTTGGCATGTACATGTGGATCTTGGCTGAAACATGACACTGAACTTGCACAGGTCGTCGACTCATGAAGATGACTGACCCATATTGATGACCCGGTCTCTTTTGGTTCAGATCAATCCGGCTTGGTCTGTATGACCATAATTGTACCATAATTGTGCAGATTGTATCTGTCTTCATCTTTGCACTAGCTGTTTCTTGCTGTATAATAAGTTATCGCCTAACCCAAGCAGCTGCTCTCAGGTGTCCACCCAGCCAGAAGATTGGTCCCTTAAAGATGCTTTAACTGTCCACCCAATCTTTAAGGATAGATCTGACAATTCAATCTCTTTCTGGTCTGAAGGACTACAATTTCTCTTTGCCATGAGGTAGTAGTATCCTAGAAGGATTAGATTTACTAAGAATCACAACTAGGCTTCAATTTGAAGGACTGAATGAAGCCAAAACATGCTGACTGAAGGACTGAATTTTGACTTCATTCAGTCCTTCAAATTAAATTTGCTGAGTGAACATTAAATTTGCGAAAACATGTTAAGGAATACACTTAATGCTGATGAACATTAAAATGGTTGGCATTTGAAGGACTGAATTTGACGAACATTAAAACAGTTGCCATTTGTTGCTCAGGCTAATGGCAAGGGTTGGAACTTGGGGAGTGTGGGTGTAGAAGAAGCTAGGGCACCGGCACTTTTATTAAGAGGTTGCTTATAATGGTTGGTAATATTTTATTCCTTCTTTTGAGTAGGCCCATGACAATGAGACATCCCCCAGTTTTATCAGACTCTCTCAGACTTGGGTCACAAAAGTCTCTGGGCTTTGGACCACAGATTGCACATCCACAGTGCAAGCCTGCCTGGAAAACTGAGAGTCATGAACATGAAGAGCACTTTCTTTCAGGAAAGCAATGATTCACTCATATGTGCACGAGGTCTATTCTGAAGCCTATAAAGGTGTTCTCCATGTGTCCTCTTTATTCCTGTGTGGGTGGGCTGGGTGGGTGAGTGGGTCCTCACAACATAACTTTCAACTCATTTACGCGTTGTTTTTTCGCACGCTAACAATTTGTCCCAATGACACAAAAGAAACCTCTACTTTACCACGTTGACCGAATCCATCCATGCTTTACTGACTTGACTTTGAAAGTTTCCCGAACAAACTAGAAAGGGTCCCTGCCTGTTTTTCTCTGATACATACAACTACTTCCTAAAATATTTTGAAGGCAAGAAAGTGAGGACATGAAGATGGGAACCTCATCCCAAGGTTGGTGCATGTCCATACAGCTTATGTGACCAAGCAGCCACCGGTGCAGCCCCACCCCCCCACCCCCCCCACTGGAAACGCCCTTGTGACTCAATTGTGGATGAACTTGGATGAACCTGGAGACCCTGATTTTAGTTGGCCAGAGTGAACCAACATGGATGATGTGTGGATAGGAAAAAACTCTTTCATTGTATTCCTGACCCATAGCTAACCACAGTGGTCAACTATGTATCAACAACCATCCACATGTATCTAACTACTACTACCTAGTAGCACCTAGATAGTAATCACTTACATTCTCTGTACCCTGACTTAACCTCAGGTAGTTAACTAGGTAGTGTGCAGTGCACTGGTGGTTGCTGGGTTACATAATTCAATTTAGTCTAAGGATAATTTAAAAGCAAACCCAAAAAACTTGGAGGTTTTTACCATGGTACCCATGCCCCTTCTGGATCCTCCAAGGCGCTAACTACCTATCTATAGAAGTGGGTAAGTAGGTAGGGATTGTAAGTGGTTACCAATGTAGCAAGGTAAGGCACTCAGTGGCTACTAGTAACTAGGTAGATGCAGGTAGGTGGTTTGTAGTTAGTAAGTACCTTGTTGGCTATGGGAAAGGAGGCAAAAAAAAAGTGTTTTCCAGTCCACAAACCATCCATCCTACTACATCCATCCATGTAGGAAAAAATGTTTCCTGTCCACGACACAATATCCATCCTGCATGGTTTTGAGGACACAGTTCTACACTTGGAGTGCCTAAACTATTTGCACACTATGAAGGAAAATGATTTCATCACCAGACTAAGTCAGCTGTGAGTATAATCAGATAGGTACCAAAATTTTCAGCTCTCATTCAATGTGTGTGTGCCTTCACAGAAGTGTGTTCAAGATTCCATAACGTGCAGTACACTGGTCACAAATGTTGTTTTCAGAATAAGACTTTGGTGTCGAATATTGCTGGATGAACAGTGCAATGTCCCCCACCCAATATGGACCAACTCCTTCTTACTTATAATAATAACATTATTCCTTCCCTAGAACAGTGCCCAATTCTTAGCTGCTGCCCAACTTCCTAACTTCCAGAATGCAGGAAGTGGAGGACATTGAAGGGAAAACAAGACACCAGAATGAATTGTCTGGAAAAAAAAAAGCCTGAAATAACATGGCCCCAACGAATACCAGAAAATCAATTGTCTTTGGAAAAAGCCTACAAAAAAGGGCTGCAAGATTGACCCAAAATCAATTTGAGGTTCGTGGACAAGTTGTACCCTTGCAACCTGTCCTTTCATTAGATTATACAATGGCAAGTTCTGTTCATAAGACTTTCTTTTGAAACCTGTTGCAAAATCTGCCATGTATTTACAGTTTCAAAGACTGCGTATAACTCAATTGAACTAAAAGTAAACCTGGCTGAAAGACATCTGAGTCCCAACTATATTCTCAAATGATGAGGAAATCTTGTGACCTGTGCCTCTAAAATACCTTCTTCAAAGTTGTGAAGGATTGTTTCCCCCCTTTTCCTTAATATACGGTTTACAATGAAATGGTTCCACTATAGCTAACCACAAGTATCTTAATTATCACTTGAGAGCTGACTGCTATAAAGATGCAACAGAGAAAGAAACTGAATTACACTTACAGTATTGACAGCAAAATGTTATGATGCATCTTCCTCCATTGCTTCACTGGTTTCATCTTGTGGAGCCTCCTGTAGTGATTTTTTGCTTTGACATGCCATTGAATCCAGTTGCCTTCCAAAGTCTCTACCTCCAGAAGACCCTGCAATTATACCTCCAGCCATGCTTTGTCGTGGAGGTGTTGGAGGAGCCCTGGTAGGAGAATTGGGTTCACTACCACTTGATGTGCACTGCAGATCTCTTGTGTTGGTAGATGGTGGTACCATTTGGTGACTGGTTCCCACTAATAATGCTGGAGAGGGTGAACGAGTCTGTGGCCTGCTGCAGGGAGGGCTTGGAGACTTGTCACGAGGTGGTGTGGTAGATCCTTCTTTTTTGATAGGATATGGAGCCTTTACCCGTACCCTGCAAGATTCAATGTTTGTCAAGGCAACTGCACACACTGTTCATGTCTGTCCCAGTATATACTCCCACAGGCTTTGGTAAATACAAGTAGTGTTACAGAGTGATCAGAATTTGGCAGAAAACCTTGAACATCTAGCTTCTTTGTTGGACACTAAAAAGTCAATATCATACCTGTCTTTACGCTTCTCCAGAAATCGTGCTAAGGATGCCTTTCTTGCCTGTGGCAGCTCTGTGACTGCATAGACACATCCTAAATATCACTATTTGGTCCACCTTAAAGCTGAGGGCAATACTGTCATGCCAGAATGTCAAATGTGGGTACTACACAAAATTTCTTGAGAGGGCTGCCCTTGGAGGACAATGAAGCTTACCAACATGGACACTCCTAGCAATGGGTCGTGGGAGGGCATTTGCATAAGGTGTTGGTAAGATGGGTATTGAAGGGCCAGCAGTTACTGTGGTAGCAGGTCGTGCAGTAGGTGGTACCAAAGATGGAGTTGACAGGGGGATAATGGTGGAGAATGGCTGAGATGCACCTCCAATTCCAGGCAGGTTCATGAAGCTGGAAGGCCGAGCGTGTCCTCGACCAGCTATTAACATAATAGTCTGTGCCTGTGATTGCCAAACTGACAAAAATTCATACATTTCCAGAAATCACTATCTCACAGAAACAGGGAGAATGAACAAGCTATTATACAAAACAAGCAAAAGAAAAGGTATTTGATCCCTCACCTTCTCCAGAGGGACATCATCATAGACATGGACCATGCCTGCATAGAAGATAGTGAGCTGTGCAGTTGGCTGATGCACACCTGCTCCACCCACCTGAGCTGGTCTGCTACATTCGGCAAGTAGGAAATCACTTCACAGGATTGATACTGTTCAACTTGTACCCAAGAAAATTTATAGCAGTCAAGCCATATTTGCACAACTCAAGCACTCGCAAAATCTACTACATATGTACCCAATAGCAAAGGGAGTAATTTCATTAAGAGATCAACTAATGGGTACCTGGCGAGAGTGGCACTTTGTTTCATCCCATTTTGCATCAGGTGTTGCATTTGGGAAAACCGCTGGTTGTCTGTGGCTGGCCCACTCTCGAAGTTGGACACTCCAAAATGCACTGGCAATGGGGAACCAAAACCTGCATTCTGAGTTGCTGCTGGAGGGTGTGGCTCCATGTCTGGAATCTGTACAGAAAGTGGAGGTGATTCTACACCTGCATGCTCCGGAGGCTGAGCACTTCCTCTTGCTTCAATATCTCTGCAAGAGGATGCCTCTAGTACTGCTGTGTTCTGCACGGTCTTTGGTGCCTGAAAATCTCCAATCGATGTCTTCCTAACGTTTTGTTGTAAAGCCTTGTGAAACCAGCCCACCTGCCCCAAATGAACATGCACCAGTGATGTCAACCAGTTCCATTTGTCAAGATGAAGATATCGGTCTTCAATGCCTATAAAACCACAACACAACTTGAAGAGAAGTTGGATTGGAAACTTACAGGAGAGGTGGAGGGTTCTGGAGGAGGCAAAGGAGACAGCACAAGACCACCACTTATAGTCTCTTTTGCCTTGCCTGTTTTGTCATCCTCACTTGAGGCTGCTCTTTGTTGTTGTAGAGCATCTGCTGGCTTCTTAGTCCATGAAGACAGCTGCATCTCTGTCCAAGATACCAAAGAAACAGATAAACATTCAATTTCCTGGAGCTTCACAATCTAATAATACCGAATCTCCTTCCTGCAACCCATTTGATCATTCCTCGAGCGATCAGATCTCTCCTCACATCTGAAACCCTGCACCAGGAGATACTCTCACTCAGCAGGAACTAAGAAGGCCAAGGAGACCTGTTGGGATCACTTTGCTGTCAGATTTGCACCATTCCAGAGGCTTACTGGTTCTTTCCCAAAAGCGTTAAAGCTCCCCCATTCTACCTTGTTTATACATGCTTCAACTACCTGGCTTTAACATAAACAGTTGCAGCAGGCCATATGATGCACGCCGTTGCTCTATTCAACGGAACTCAGTAGAGTTCAAGAAGCTGCTCGATAAACCACATCAACGTGATCAGGCATCAGCTTACAAACTCTGCATTACGGCAGCACCTGAAAGCTCTTTCGAAGGATTCTTATCAAGGTCATGTCCTGCATAGGTAGTTCTCTAATGTTTTCTCAGTTACTCTACTCCTGTCATGGTCCTCACCTGACAGGCTTACAGACGTCATTGCCTTTTTCCTTTCCTTAAGGGAGGAGGAACAACGTCTGCAGAAGTAACGAAACGCTCTGAAAATGGCTTTGTTGTGCAATCACAAGTGTAACCAGTGCTTGGTTTTTCCTGTTTCACGAGTGTAATCAGTGTTCGATTTTTTATGCATGATTCTCAAGTGTAACCAGTGCTTAGTTTTTCGTAAAAAATTGTCCTCTTCCTCTGGGCCTGCTTTTATGAGTCGATTCTCTGATCCCTGATCACGATAATCCTAAGCATCTTCCTCAAGAAGCTGCTTCTTCTTCAAGTTATATAAGATTTCCAACTAGCAAATGTTCAGGGGTTCACAGAAAATTACCTTTAAATTCAGTCTGTTCGGCGCCTTGTCGCAAACGAGAGATGGATCTCTCCCTCTCTGCAGCCTTCTTGTCAGTTTCCGAAAGCTCCACTAGAGCAGTCGGCTTTGTGGCCATCGCCGCTGCCTCGACAACGTCGCCGCCTCCCATGACCAGCTTCGCCTCCGATAATAACGTCCTGCCGGGAAGCGGTTTCACCAACGTCGTCGTGCCTGCGGGGTCGCCTCCCTCTGGAGCGCTACTACTCTTGTCCTTCTCTGCTGACGATCTTTGACTGGCGAGAACCCCCAAGAAATCCAAGGCCACCCCCTCCCTAACCATGGCGATGTCAGGTAGTCACTCGCGTAGGCTGTCGCCACACTACTTAGTCGTCGACACTCTCCCGAAGTGTCACTCCTATTCACTTCTTAGAGCAACCAAAAGTCGGCCAAAGCAGCAGCAGCAGATTTCCCGCAAGACGAAATACTAACAAGAGCTCCGAGCGTCATTCCGTCGGAGAATAATACATACGGGTCACACACGATCTTCAAGTCATGAATCTAATGCTACAAACAATAATAACAAAAATACTAGTACTAAATCACGTGAAAGTTGAAACCCCACTACACAAGATCCACACGCGAACAAGTTCCCGCAGCAAACACCAACACTCTTTTTGCGGAAACTGGATTTGAGAAAAATAGACTAAGTTACTACTACTATTGCTGTTGCTCAGCGCTGGCGTCGATCCATCGATTGGTTTGTCTCTCTCTCTCTCTCTCTCTCTCTCGGTCGGTCGGTCGGTCGCTTCGTCGTTTGATCGATCGATCAGTTCGAGACTTGTTTGATAGTAGACTAGTTATGCAAGACTATTGTCCGGCAGCAAACCTGAAAACAACAACAATAACAATAGCGACAGAAACGAAACGCAAAGCTCCCGAGGTGTAGTAGTTACAACAACCACCAGTAAGGGACTATTGTTAGAACTTAGAAACTTAGGATGTTTGCTCGCCGACGTTGTTGTTGTTGTTGCAGCAGCATTTCAGATAAAACGAAGTTAGGAACGAAAGTTAGGAGTAGGAGGAGCAGCGCAGAACTTGGCCCCCAAAAAACAAAAAACAAAAAGAAAGTTGGTTGTGTTTTCAAATCTTTTGGAGCTTCACGTTTCGTGTGTGAAAAAATGTTTTGTGTGTTTGTGAGTGCGAAAATGTAAAGTTTGTTTGCGTGTGTGCGTATGTGTGTGTGAAAATGTCATGTTTTGGGTGTGTGTGTGTTTTGTGTGTGGACGTGCAAAAAGGGTTTAGGCCCTACGATGGGCCAAAAAACAGGTAGGCACCTTTGAGGCCAGAAAACGCACGTGCTTTGCATGGTTCAAACACTTGCATGATGGGTAGTAACTTATTGCATCAAATTCTCCGCCGGTTTCATCGTACAAAGCTAACCGACCACCCTCCCCGCCTTTTTTCTCCCCTTTTTTACCCACCCCCTTTGCCTTTTTCCCTGTTTTTGTTGCCCTGTAGTTTTAAGAGAGTTTGGGGGGTGGGGGGCTGTTGGGTATGACACCTTGAGTGAACTGGCACCCACACTGGGTACTACCATGGTATAAACTAAAGACCCCAAAATCCATTTAAATTGCTTCTAAATATTAGCAATATCCCTGGGCTTAACTAGATCAGGGTCTCGGAGTCCAAATCTAACCATTTTTGGGGCTTAATATGGCCACTAAGAGGCTTCACTCAAAAATGTAAAGGTAAAACCAGTGTGGGTGCTGGTTCACCGTGGCCAGTAATGACACCTTGAGTGAACCTCCTTTTTTATAAAAAAAAAACTGGTGAAATCTATGCCAAAAGTGAAATGAAAATATTTCAATGAAAATGATTTTGATATTTTCAGGTTTTTTTTAAAATGAAGGTTCTTTTGCCAGATTTCTGTTAGGCAGTGTTTTCTTTTCAATGTTGTGATTGTAGCTGAAGTGGTGAACATCCATAAGAGAATTTAGCCAAAAATGAAATTAAGAAAATTTAAGCATCCTCCTTTGTTTCTGGTTACTTACTGGAACTTCATATACAGTCTGGTGATTTTTTTTCTCTACATTTTTCTAAAAAAAAGAAGATTATTTGTCGGCCAGTTTGAAAAAAATCGCCATAAAGAAAAATGCCGCTACACATGGTTCAAAGGAGGTAAACATCAATATAGTAGGATTTTTTTAATGAAAAAAATTCATGACTATTTGTAGCCAAATATTGCTAAATCTTGGTATCGGTAATACCCAATTTGGGTACATCACAAAATCCATAAAAAACGGGGTGGGACAGAGTTGGAGGTATCATCAAGCTGGGGAATAATTGGTGGATTTTGATGGGATCAGGGTTGTTTTGTCGTGATGAAATTTCGCCACTTGGTGACAAAATAAAACAAGTTGCGAGTTGTACAAAGGACTTTTTAAAACACAAGAACAGCCCAAAGCCACCATATTTTAAGGAAAAAAAGGTTGAGTTTACGAGATATTTAGGTCATAGTTCTTGCATGTGACCAATATATAATGGGGTTTGAAAAAAGTTCTACTTTTCTTTCTGACTTGTAGCCAAATTTGGTTAAAGTCCTCTTGTGGATGATTGCTAGTCCACCTCCCTCACATAAGTCGTCTACCATAATTTATTTTTTAAGTTTAAAAACATAATTTTTTTTATAAAAAAAAGCCCTGAGTGGGATGTCTAGCTGATGCCCATTTTTTCCTTTTGGGACTCAAATAAGAAGCCTTGTGAAAAGAATGATAAGGGAGGGAAGTGTGTATGATAAACACATGACACCCCATGTAAATATAGGAGGTAAAATAATTACCAAATAAACCATGTGTGGCCCAAACAGCGTTTTTTTGGGGTGTAATTTCGCCAAAATGAGAAAAATAGATTAAAAAAAGAAATATTTTATCATAATATTCCCTTTCTCTGGGGAAAAAAAGGGCCAAATTTTGAGGGAAAAAAATTGAAAAAATTTCGCCACATTTGGATTGTGCTTTTAGTTTGGTATCAGTTTTTACACTAGTTCTTTTTTTCTGTTTAGACAGGTTCTAAAAGCCTGTCGCCATTTAATGCTAAATCCCTTTAGTGATGCTAGCCAATGATGCAACATTTGAAATTCGAAAAGAGATTAAATTTTAAATCACTGTCTCCAATGTACCAGGAAATTTATTTCAATAAAAATATCGATGTGTGTCCCCGACCTAACCATAGGGGTTCAAATATGTTCTGAAAAAAGCCCATGTATGACCCTGGGTGAGGCGAAATGACAACCAAGTTCAGAAGTTACTTGTACAGAAAATGATTGATGAGATTGAATAATTTGTTCATTGTTCCCATGCCTTAGAACTCTTTTGGTGAAATTTTTTGCAATACCTATGGTGTGGGGTTGTTGGACCACCACAAGCCTTGCAATACCTAATGTACAAGCAACAAATATCCTAATAAACTTCACATGTGACCAGAACCGAACGTACAAGAAAAATTGAGTGCCATAAATTAAAAACATGTGTGACTAGAAGGTACGAGAAACGAAATTGCAAGAAACCACATGTTTGAATGAGAAATGCAAGTTTAATAATAAAAACATATCTGATCATAACGCACAAGGAAAAACAAAAATTTCAATAAAATCATTCAATCAAAGAATGTTTATTAGAGTTATCCGTAAAGTAACCCTGTCTTCACCCTCTCTTTGGGCCTCCTTTCACCCCCTATCCTCTCTTTCAGGGGTTTACGCAAAGTAAAGACATTTTATTAAATCTCAGTATGAAATGCTGAAACTCAGCATTTAATGCACAAGGTTCGAGATTAATTATAGTAGGAGCAGTGAAAATATATGTAGCAGCAGTGGAGGCGCTCAGGAGAAAGGAAAGACAGGATGAAACTCAGTTTACCACCAAAATTGATGGTTTCATGAGTTTCATCCCCCGTTGAATGCTAATGTACTTTTTTGCAGGTTTTTGTTAAAATCTCACCCTGTGTATGACCAAACTCAGGGTTTTGGTGCTGTGTTTTTCTTACTTTATGGATAACTGTATTGTCCATGTGAATTTATACAAATTATTGGGGGTGGCATTTATGCCATTGTATGTCCATGGACGAAAGGAAAGGGTGCATACATGGAAACAGTGTGAAACTCATGATATGTCATAAACATGATGTACTATGCATGCATTGAACGGGACATGAGTAATAGGATCATGAAGGCAGCTTGTGCAACATCCAGGTAAGTAGCATAATGCATTAGGCGCAAGGTCTAGCTGAACATGTATGTACGGGGTTCTTTTTTTTTATAATGTATTATGTGTACCCCACTTTGCCTTGGGCTATGTTTTTAAGTAAGGCCTACACGACTACTACATATTCACTTGGGGTCCACAACAGCTTGACATTATAAATAATTTTCTACCCTTATCCGGAGAAATACATGATGGTCAAGCACACTGCCCTTAGTAATTTAGAATTAGCTCAAAAGTCTAGAACTTAGAAGCTCTAGAGTAGGAAAGAGGAGGTACTTTTGATATTTTATCTATTTCTCAAAGATAGGTATATTCTTTATTTATTTACTTATAAGTATATCAATGGTGTTTTCTTTTGTGTGCAATTGTTGGTTTTTGTTGCAATTTTTAGTGTTCTCTTCTTATTTGTAACCAAAAGAGCTTGTTGGAGGATGACTACTACTTGTCTCAATAAACCTTGACTTCAAAACTACCAATATCATGTTTGTGGTGCATTCACACTTGATGTTAAGTTAGTGTTAAATGAAAATCTAAGTGGCATCCTAGGTGGCACCAAATGTTAAATGGGTTATAGCTTAATGTTAAGTGAATGTTAGCTTAACATAAAATCTTCATGGTAAATAGGTTTTAAGTCCTAAATGGCTAGCATCATGTTAGGGGATTCAACACCAAAGTCCCTAACAGCAAGTGTAAATGCACCTTTAGTACATTCTTTTGAAAATTGAGACTAAAGTTTAGTGCTTGTGGATCACACTAAACTTCTTATCATATCTTGCACCGGCCTTGACACACCAGGACGTAATTGGTAATAGATACCTCCAGATTTTAAATTACGGAGATTTAACTTAGTGCCTCTAAGATAAGATACCCACCCCGTGAAAGACGGATCTTGACCAGGATTATTATCCTTTTATATAAGGGCTGATTGGGGTTCCACATATGTGAAAGCACTTGGAGAAATTTCCTAATGTATTTGGAGGGCACATTAATAGCCTTACCATATGGAGACACTTGAATAGTTATCACTTTCGGAATCACGGGAATTGGTCCATGAGCTTGGATTTCCTTTTTATCTGCTTTGTTGCCGGCTTTGTTTTCCTTCAACCTTGTCAACATGGAGGATGGCGATCAAAGAATGTAAAAACGTGTCAACTTTATTTAGATTAAGCACCTAAACATTTAATCCGGAAAAAACTTATCTCCGAGATCACCACCATCACAATAATAATTCGTTCTTTTTCTTTCTTTTACTCGGTGTCGGCCACCTCCAAGGCTGCCACATTGTGCGCACATGCTAAATAAGGAAAAAGATTAAAATTATGGTAGGGTCGACTACAAGGTCACCTATCCACCAAAATTGCGTGTATCCGTCCCGGGAAACAACAATGTTGATGAGTAGACAAAAGTAATGAAAATATTCCATGTAAGGTAAAAGCCCTAGGGTAAGGGCATTCCCAAAATAAGGGGTCTAAGATAAGGCAATGGCCAAGCGTGGGTCCCCAATTTTAGGAGTGTTCCACCTCCTATGAGCTTTACACATTGTGAAGCATGAGGCAAAAAAACATCAAGAACCTAAACATACATGGGTCAAGAGGCATAGGAGCGGGGAAGGACATTACACCTAGTCCTTCAAAGCAGGAGGGATCTTAAGAGTGAGAAAGGGTCTTAGGGCTCCTCTCCCTCCCACTCTTCAGGAGTAGGCACAATATTCCTCCTCTTTTGTCCAATGGATATTCATGGACGTAGGGTGCCCACAACACTACACTAGGAAATTTCTTCTTGTGCTTTATGAGGAGAGGATGTGCATATGTTAGTAGTGGGTTCCCATGAAAAGCAAAGTTTTGAACAATGGAGACAAAACCATTGCAAGTAATATCATGGGTACCAACTCATTCACCTCCATTGGTGCAACAAAGGATGTTGATAACCTTGGGTCAATTGGAATCAGTTTTAAACATGACCAAAGCAAACCACTTATTGATGGGCCAAGGTAAATTTAAAACGACATAGAGGAAATGAGGGTGAACCATCTTAATATGACACATGTTAGTAATCGCAAGTTCGGATGCATGAAAGGATATGAGTTCGATGGAGATTATAACACATCAAAAGTGATGTTGGAATATGTAATATGTTTGTGCAATGTTCTAAAGTATATGTATCCAACTTGAACAAAAAGAAGCTAAGGAGGCAAATTTGCATGTTTCACATCTTCTAGAAGAGTCTTTTAAAGGAAACAAGATGTAGAGGTTAATTAGTCTACCCTTGAAAGGATTGTAGCATTCAAATCCTTTCTATTATGGTTCAAAATATGAAAAGGGAAGCAAAGCCTAAAGAAAAGGTGACCGTGCTCTCTTTTACAAGGTTGAATTATTAAGCTTGCATGACAAATAAATAACAAAATATTCATAAGGAAAGACTACAATTTTAAAAAAGGACTACAATATGGTACCATTTGTAAAAAATGGGAAAAAACAACAACAACACAGATATTTTATAGAAGCTTTAAAAGAGCTCACAAATGAAAAAATGTGAATACAGGACGCCTTGCAATTATGTAAACAATTAAAACCCTAGCAACTCTTCCCAACTTTGGGGTATGCTGCTTAGTAGAGGCTAACTACATGAGATTAGTGGTGATCAATATTTTGGGAACTTGAGAACTCTCCAATGCAAAAAATAACCTAAAGAGGTAAATGGTCTACAACTAGTTGAAAGGAGGTCCTAGTAGCATACAAATAAGAGCAACACATAGAATTGCCAAAGTGGGGAAATGCCTTTGGCAAAATACACATGATTCTCATAACTCAACCATGGTTAAATTATTGGCTTTTGTTGAAAACAGCATGGATGATAACAATGGAAACCAGGAAGATGTTCATGAAAAGAATATTAGTTTCAGAAGTTAGGATGAAATCATTGTATTTTTAAAAGATTTTCAAAATATTGTATGGGTGGCTATTACAGTACCTACAACTGATGTTTGGCACTTCTTTTATTAAATATTTATTTATTTAAAAAAAGAGGTTAGGCAGTTTCAATTTTAATTTTCCAGAATTTCAACATTTGGAGAATAACTATGCAAAGTACACCTTTTGTTGTGTATTTGTAGTAGTAACCAATGTTTGGGATGATAAATAGTGTTTCACAAGTTGAGAGTTTGATCCTCAACAATTTTGACAAATATCAATCAAAATTTTCCTTTTTTTCCAACTCGACCTTTTGCAAATTATTTTGTGTTGAACACCAATCGTAGCTATGGTGTTATGGAAACTTTGGTGCATTTATGAAAATATTACAAGTGGTCAAGTGTGAAGCTTCAAGCAATGACAAATTGATAAATCAAAAATTGATGATATGCAACAACAAATTTTCATCAGAAATTGGTGAAAGATTAAGCATTACAATAACAAACGTTGGTGACATTTACAAAGCCTAAATGTAACTTATGAGCACACAAATTAATATTATGGAATTATTTGGCAATATAAAATTGCCACTAAAACCTCTCAAACTTTTGAAACATTTTGTGGGGTGACTATTTCATGAAGTACAAGTAAAAACACAAAAATGGACAAAACAATAAGAACAATTGGAATCCTAACAAGACACATTGATTAAACACCAAAAACAAAATATTAAGAGGAAAACAACTAAAATAGATATAAGGTAACTAAAAACATTGATCTTGAATACCAAAAGCAAGAAATCAAAGCAAAAACAACATGAACAACTAGAAACATTCATTGACCACAAAACATAAAAAATCAAGGAGAAAACAACAAGAGCAACAATCAAAATCACAATTGAAACCATTGACTGAACATCAAAAACAAGAAATTAAAGGCAACAAGAACAAATGGAATTGCAAGTTCCAACTAAAAGACATTGATTGAGCACCAAGGAGAAAGGAAAGCACACATGGAAATGAAATGTAATCACATTTAACTAGCATAGGGTAAAAATGGCATTGAAAATTATGCATTTCGAACAATCAACATTAAAGAAGGTAATACAATATGGCAATTGAAACCTATATCATCCTTAAGGAAGTTCATAAATTTATATTTATTTTCACAATCTAACCATGTTTCAAATCACAATCAAACAAACCAACAACGAAAAAGGACTCAAGGATGAAAGTTACTTTTAAGGTCATTTTCACTTTTTCATAAAAAATCTTTTTTTAATGAAATTTTTTGCAACATGTTTTTTTCACAACAAAAAATACTTATAATTTCTCCAGTTACATCACATGTTTTTTGTTTTCTTTCTTGAATATCTATGAAGTTTTTTAATGTGTACAAATTATGTTAGATTTTTTGTTTAGTCTTGAAAAATGATCATCATACCAAAATATGTTAACTACTTTCAACTTTAGTTCTTCTATCATAAAATATAATTTTCTTTTCCATGGCACGTACATTACACCCCATTTACATGTGGAAAATATTCTTGAACTTTTAAAA
>Ga0116229_10003503_pt1 | contig 25829 bp, 16 predicted proteins | sample S1TSphgellanicum_3_FD_87313 | JGI IMG/M metagenome (GOLD analysis project Ga0116229, IMG submission 87313) | Host-associated microbial communities from peat moss isolated from Minnesota, USA - S1T2_Fc - Sphagnum magellanicum MG | ecosystem: Host-associated > Plants > Peat moss > Unclassified... | reverse complement strand
TCATGTAGGATGATAATCAAACTGCATGATCAATAAACACTTTTGCCTACATACCATCAACAAATTAACAAATTGAAAACACATCTTCCATGAATTTACACCATTCAATTGGTGTTCCACCATATATGGTAGGATTGCCTTTCACTAGACACTCATTGGTGATTGAATGTTTGGTAAACAAACAAATCCTAATTGGTATCAAATCAAGCATAACCTAAATCCAATTGTTTGGTTTCTAATATTTCTAGTTGAAAATTTAACACCACATACTCATGAAAGAATTTAATATGTTCAATCATGGTACTAGAATACCCCCACAATCAAAATACTGTAGATGTTCATTTGGAACAATGTGTTTGATAATTACGTGGTCATTTGTGTACAATAAGAAATGGATTGCATTTAAGCATTTTCCAATCTCGTTTGGTAATGGGTGGAGATTGTAATTTTTAATAAAAATTAGAACAAAAATTGTTTTTATTTATGTTTGGCAATGAATTGTTAATTAAGCACATAAGTAAGGAAGGTGTATAAAAATGAGTCCATATTTATTTGGTAATGGGATTGACAACAAGATACCCATAATTAGTTCACAATTAATAGATCCTTGTCATGAAGGCAATTAAGGTAAACCATAAGACTTCATTTATCAATTACTTCTAGAAAGAATCAAGATATTAAAATTCACAACATGCACATTCAAGACAAAACTACATCTTTATATTCCCCCCCAAAATTGTGCATCACAACAACTTACTTGAAAAGGCCCAAGTTTAATTCACTTGGATAGATCCCACTCACCTCATTTATTCTTTCATGAATTAAAGGATGAACTCTCTACTAGCATGTGTGGAAAAGGAGTTTTAAAATTTCTTAGATTTGCCAATTCCTAATTTACGTGTGTTGAAAGTGAGATATGAGCATGTAAAAGTGAGACATGAATTTAATATGATAAGAACACAAGTGAAATAGGAGTCTAATCCAATATCAACAAAAGTGAAATAATAAAATATGGTAGGAATGGAAACAAAAATATGATCTATTAGGAGTATAAGTGAAATAGGAGTCCAATGGACTAATAACAAAAGTGCAACAAAAGTTTGATATGGTAAGAATATAAGTAAAACAAGAATCTAATATAAAAAGAATCACATTTGTAAACAAGTTATACATAAAAAGTTTTCCAAGCTTATATACTACTATTTGTTCCAACATAATGGAAGGCATTGGAAAAGGAAGTAGTAAATGCAATTAAGGAGGAAAGGTGAAAGGTGGAGAAAAGATGTAATCTTCGCCTTGAAGCTTCCTATGTATATTATAAAGAGAGTAATGCCTCCTTCAAAACCTTACAGCTTGGTTGTGAAGAGCTAGAAAGTGAACCCAAAGTTTCAATATTTTAATGTTATCTATTCATATGGGGGAAATATTGCCAACACAATTGGTAAGCTTTTATAGCTCATTAAGAATGTGTAATTGATTCAATAAACCTACATTTTTTGGTTTCATGGTTTATTTAATATTCTCATTTGATTGAATGTTTCAATTCATGTGTTCAATCGAATAATCATCCTTTGCATTTCAATCAACGTTGGCAACATATTTAAAAACAACAAAGGAAAAACACCATTCATTATGAAGATAGAAGGAGAAGGCAATGTTAATATAGTAGTGAAAAAATTTAATAGACTTCAAATTCTCAATCGTTAGTAACCATTCACCAAAAAAAAAAGAGTGTTGAAGCAAATTATAATTATTTGGAAATTAAGTTGAACTCAAAGTGGAACTAAAAAGGAATACATTAATGAAACAAAAGTGGAAACAAAATTGAAGCTTCCATTAAAAGGTTTTTTATTAGGATTTTTTTTGCGAAAAAGTTCAATAACAAGACATTGATGCTAGAAGAATCAATGGTCCCACATAGGTTTAATGGATCCATTACTAAAAAAAACTTAGTCATATGGAAGTCAATTAATTTCAATTGTTCAACCAAAATCGAATTGGTTTTATAAAACAAAAATGTTCAATTGGACCAAAAAGTGTGAAACTACTACTCATCATGATGTCAATGCTAAATATGTTAGTGACAAAGGTGTAGATCTTGAAAGGATGGTAGTGATTATAAATCATAGGCCAAAACAAAACAAAAAAAACCAATTAAGATATGAATTTCAAATCAATACATGGACATGAAAAAGAAATTGAATGGATGTAAAACAATATAACAACTAACAACCTTGTGATACTCTTGTGCTTTGTTAAATGAAGGTGCTTCCTTGGCTCAATATTGTGCTCATGGAGTATGGGAATTTTTTTGTGTAATATCACTATTGCAACAAAAATTACAATGTAAGAACCCTAAGCAAGTGGAAATAAGCCATAATCTTGTTTTATCAACATCTCCTATTCGTAGTTGTTACACCAATGGATGCATTGTTATGGTGAAATGAAATTCTTTAATGAGAATGCTTCCTATATACATAATTGTAAACCACACAAAGCAAATCTTTTGTTCAAACATAAAATTACACACAATTGAATAATGCATTATTATTTTCTCAAATCACTACAAAAGGGAAATCTTCAACTCATTTAGGGATCATTTCCTTTGGTTTTATAGTCTAGTTTTTTGTCCTAAATAATATGAAAAGGTATGGTCAAAATCTTCACATAAATTAATTTAACTTTCTTTTCATTCAATGAAACATTCTTACCCACATAAACTTTGAAACAACTTTTTCATGACAAACTTTTTTTTGGGACCAAATACAAGTGACTCAAGTTTATATTCCATTAAAAAAATGAAAATCCAAAGTGACCTCAATCGAAAAATGAAAATGGCTCTAAAAGTTAAAACCTCGTTAATACAAATTTCAAGAAAACGAGTAAAAAAAAGAAAAAAAATTATATAATCCATTCATAAGGGGCTTTCCAATATTAAAATTCTTTTCCCAACCCCACCATGGTGTTACTCCCCCCATCCCCCCTCCCCACCACACACACATATAGGTTAATTGCAATTCAATGTCTTCAATAATGTTCCTTAATCACCTTTATTAATTGTCATAACTATTTCAACATTAATTTAAATGTTATGCAAGAATTGGCAAAACTCATTTATGTTCAAATATAGTAAAACAACCCACACACATTATATCCTTAACTTTAATTCTTCTTTATTCTCCTTCCAATCTATTCATAAAATTTTCTCAAATTTGATTTAACAAATTTGGTTAATTCCCAAAAATAAATGACAATTATAATTCTATTGGAAATTTTGATTGATGTCCATAGATTAATTAACAACATGAATATTATTTTGTTATATGTAATCCAATAGGCTATTAGGTGCTAAATGTATATGTTGTGATTTTATCTTTGCATAAAAGTCATACTCTTTGGGTTAGGCATTTAAAGTAAAAGGAAATTTTAGTGTCTTGTTGACTGATTATATAATAGTTTCATGGGATGATGTTATGTGTATCATAGTTGCTATGCATCAATTTGAATTCGTACATGCTAGGGATATAATTAAATGATGACTTTGGAGTCATGCCATTTGTTGGGTAGTAATGGAGATCTAAGCTACTTTGTTTGTTACATGCATGTGTGGAAAGGTGTTGGAAGTAAATCATGTGTGACACATTTGTTCCAATCCAAATACGAAAATAAGGAATGATTAAAATGACAAATTGTGTATTGTTAAAGCTCAACCACACTTTGGAAATTAAGTTTAGTTTGTGTGTCTTGATCATTTTTTTTTCCCTAAAAAATTGTTTGTATTTAAAATGGCAATCATTCATTGGAAGATGTTTAAAAAATGACAATCATCCTCAGGAAAATTTAATCAAATTTGACTATAAATCAAAAACAAAATACAAATCTTTAATAATCTTTCTATATGTTTGGCTACATGATGCCAACCACATATGTGAATATGTCCCCCCTCTTTTTGGTGATGGAAAATCTCCAAAATCACTTATTATTTAACTTTTTACTTTTTATTTTGCATTTTGACTATATATCGCTTGTACAGAAAAGGCTAATCTTGGTGTTGTTGATTGGGTTTTATGTTATCATTATGCAAACCATACTATGAAAATTGTAATGTTAAACCAAGTATAATGTTTTGCAATTTAGAATTGTTGGCATGGGTTTCCTAGAGATTAAGAAAGAGTGGGAAATTCAATTAGTTACATGGGAATCCAATTGCAATTTCACATATTTGATGTGAATCATTGTATGGTCATATTTTTGTGCTATTATTTTCTTTAATTTTGCTTGTTAATTCATCTTTTCTCTCATTTTTCATCCCATAAAACCATGAAGTTAACTTGTAGACATGTCCTTAACAATAGGTAGTTATTGCATTTGAACAATCATAGGAGTTGAAACTTGCTAGAGGATGGGCACCATGTGACTCCCAATTTCTCCATAGACATTTCTCTATATTGCTAGCAATAACATGTTTGGAAAGTCCCATAGTTCCTCCATTGATTTTTTGTAAATTCCAAAAGTTGTTGACACACACATTTTGAATGTCATTGCAATTTTCTTCCAAAATTTGGTTTAAGAAGTCAATAATTTGTCAAAAGAACTCTTACTAAATTTGATCCAAGGATGTTCCCAATTGTCTAATCATCATGTCTCCAAATGAGTCCAAAAGTTGTCTCTATTCTTTAGAATTTAAGCCTTTGTCTTGTGGATGATGATTGAAATTTGATGAACAAACATTGAGATATGTGTTACTCGAGGAGGGAGAGTTGTAGGTCACATGGAGTCAAAATTAATGACTTCAACAAATAAGGACCTTGATTGACAATTGGGTAGTGTATCAAATTTTCCCAATGAATGAATGAATTAATGGATTCCATTCATTTCATCCATATCCATACTAGACCATATTATGAGATCTTTGTATGGGTATAAATATTGACTTCTAACCTAAGGAGCTTGTCATTCATGTTTAATAGATTGACTTGGTTCAGTTCCCCACCTTTTTATTGGCCTTTCCCATTACTTATATTGGAGTGATCAAATTTGCAAGAAAAGGGTGATTTCCTGTTTCATCCTACACAATCCAAAGTAGAAATCTCCAAGTTGTGATCTCAATGTTACCCAAAACCATTCTTAAGGTCCCATTGTTTAAAGTTATTTACAAGCCCTAACCCATAAAATGCTCCTAGGTTAGAACCCTAAGTTATTAGGAACTTTGAGGACTAAGTTATTTGCTAAACCTCCAAAATGTTCTCTAGAATGCTAAAGGCATGCATTTGGAAGATCAGATGACCCTAAGAATCTTAGGGTCAATATAGTTATCCATAAAGTAAGAAAAACACAGCACCAGAACCCTGAGTTTGGTCATAGACAGGGTAAAATTTTATAAAAAAAACCTGCAAAAAAATACATTAACATGAAACTCAGAAAACCATCAATTTTGGTGGTAGGCTAAATTGAGTTTCATCCTGTATTTCCTTTTTCCTGAGCGCCTCCACTGCTGCTGCATATATTTTCACTGCTCCTAACTGTACAACTACTATAATTAATCTCGGACCTCGTGCATTAAATGCTGAAACTCTAATAGTCCGAAGGGATAAATCTATCTTGAGTCTGTCTTGAGTGACAATTACTTAAGCATCTTGTGCATGCATGCTATGTTTTGGGGAAGTGTGATGGATTGACATTCAAATGATTGATTGCCTCTTTATTTGCAAAAAGACAAAAAGCAAAAACACTCAATTGCAACTCACTTCAAGTGGACCATCTCCAATTTCTTCCTTGTTGGTACAAACTACCAACAAAATTGCACTAAGTGTGTCTATATGTTTAATCCAGTGTTGGGTGGTGGGTTATGTGATTTTGATCCAATGTTGGTTACCTATTTAAGTGTTTTGCTGTTGGTAAGTCACAATAAGATTGTGACTAAATTTTGTTTTTGGGAGTGACAAGCCTCAAGGGTTTGAAATTACTCTTCTTATTGTTTGAGTCACCAGCCAAGCATACATGGGACTACTACCAATTAGTGGGTAATTCAATTATTGCTTTTATCTTTATTGCATGTGTTTCCATCATGTACAACACCTTTAATAATCTATCTATTAAGGAAGGAAGGAAGGAAGGAAGTTTTGTTTGTCCCATTGAGATCTCCCAAACCATACTAGTGCTTTCCAAGGCACTTTGAGTATTGTTGTTGAAAGGTGGTCAATGAGTAGGCGGGGTGGGGGGTGGGGGGGTGCATTGATGTGATTTTGTAATGCTTAGACTTATGGTGCAAGAGTTAATGAATATTGGATAATTTTGTGAAAAAAAAAATTCAGCAAAATTGAAACTACAAATTTTAGGGAAATTTGAGCAAGCTTTTTGATACTTTTAAAAAGCCCTTGATGATTGGGATTTTTTTTTGGAGAAGATTACATAATTTTTAGACCTAATAAGGTGGGGGGAGACATTACATTTTGAGTTTGAGTAAACTTTGTCATTGGAAATTAATTTAAATCTTAATTGTAATTCATTTCACAATTGGGGAGCTCTATGGTCAAGGTCATTTTCACAATTAAAACAGTCACATAGTCCTATTCACACTTGGCCCAGTTGGCACAAGCCACACAAGTGGTTTTTTTTTATTCTATGTTCTATAGACCAAGAGGTTGGGTGTAAATAGAGAACATTATAAAATTAATTTATAATATGTGTTATTTTCTAGTTAAATGTCCACCACATTAAGATCCTGTTCCATGAGTGTTTGGTGAACTTTCCACTAACTCTAATGCTTTCTTCAAAAACCTCCACAACCTAATGGCATTCAAAGGACCCATATATGTTAGTCTAAACAAGGAAAGAATGAACCCAAAATGAGTTTTTTTTATAGCAAAAGATGGTGTTTGAAAAGAATCTATTCTTGAGAAAAGATCATTGCAATAGCTTAGAAAAGGAATCCCATATGTGGTTACTTGGTTAACTACTTGAAACTTCTACACATTGGCGCCACTTGTCTTACTCAAAGGGGATGAGTTAAATGAAAATATACTTCAAAGCTTAAACTTCATAAGAGGTAAATGGTTGTAAAAGTGAATAAAGGAATTAAAATACAACTCCTTTGCATGTGCCTTTCACATGTGATTTGTAAAGTTTGTCATTATTTGACAAAATTTGGTAAAAAAAATTGTTTTTCTAGTGTGGATTCAACTAATTATGATATTTTAAAGGAAAAAAATTCAATACAACTATAGTTCTCATGCAATTGGAAAAGATAAACCCTGCATGTGATATGCACATGCACAAGCATTTTTAGTTCAATGAAACTATAGTTGTATAATGATCCCTTTATTATATGGGAAAAGAAATTGCAAATATTCCACTCAAAAAATGTAAAATTTGGCACTTCTTTCCATGCATTTTTGTCATGTGAATAGTTTATAGTTTGCATGCATTACTAGACCTACACCAAAATAGTTGAGTTCAACATACTAATATTGTCATGCCTATTGTTTGTAGAATCCCTAAGAGTAGGTTGATTGGTAGTATTAAAATGGCTTGTATGGTGTATACTCTGGATGAAGTAGAACCTTCAAATAGTGTGAACATGGTTTCAAACAAGTGTCGACCAATTCTTAAATTTTTTTAATGCCCAACTGGGGAGGGTATTTGTAATGTTTTTTTCCCCCCCTAAAGATATCAAATAATCAGATATTGAAAAATTCATGCACCCAACTCACCTGGTATGAATTTGCAACCCTAAAGCCAATTACCAAAATTCCCAGGCATTATTTTGATAATAGAGTTATCCGTCAGGTCCTGTGATTGGGGGGCGGAAACGGCCAGTTGTTGTGGCATAATAGGGCATCAAACATGTAACTGTGAATGAAAATTTTACAAAGCGAAATAACTGGGACCCAAACTAGATTTTCCACCAATTTTGGTGGTAAACTGAGTTTCATACGGTCTCGCCTTTTTCCTGAGCGCCTCCGCTTGCTGCTACATATATTTTCGCTGCTCCTACTCGTACAAGTACTATAATTACTCTCAAACGTTGTGCATTGAATGCTGAGTTTCAGCATTTCATAGTGAGATTTAATAAAATTTCATTACTTTGCGGATACCACTGAAAGAGGGGATAAGGGGTGAAAGCAGGCCCAAAGAGACTCCACTTTACAGATAACTGTAATACCTACCTGTATGCATAAGAGACAATTTTTTGGAATATCCAGCCTGAGAACCACCTAGTTCATTGTGAAGGTAGGTTTTAGGGTTCAAGTAATTTTTTGTGTGACCATGATTCCTAGCTCTCAGTTCTCAACATGCATAGTTTGATTGTAGGTATTTAGTTTGTTTTTGAGCTCATAAGTCATGCTCCTTTCATTCAGAAATTAAAGTTGGCAATGTGAGCATGATGGAAAAGTCATGTACATGGCAACACAAATTCAATCATGCTACCTACATGACTTTGATTATCTTTAGCTGTTACAAAGAGCATAGATATCCAAGTCATGAAGCAGGTACAGGGTCTCTTCCCATTGGCCCACAACCCCTTTTGTTGTTGTTATCGTCCTCCAAAATGCTTGCAATCTGTGAACATATATACCCTAGTACCTTGGCCAATTCGACACTAATTATATTATTTTCAGAAATGTTGAAATTTTCAAAAATTAATTTTTCAAAATCAAAAAATTATTGTGAAGGATAATAGTGAATATTTAGGAATATCCATTTGTTGAAATGAAAAATTCAAAATTAATTAATTAATTATTAGAGGACATGTGTTGAAATGACCAAGGTATTAGGGTATCATGACAGCTGAATAAATAAAAACAAGCCAATTCCTTTGGTCTTGGCTCCAGTTCTTCAATAAAAAATTGGTTTTGATTTTTGTTTTCAATTCTAAAAATCAGACCTAGTTCCCAATTGTAGGTAACTTGGACCAAAATCGATGGTTAACCTCTAGTTAGCCCTTGATTTTTTTCTTTGAAAAAAACACACACACACACACACACACACACACATTTTTTCTGAAACTATCAATTCCAGTTCTTAAAAACCTCCTAGGAACCCAGTTTTAGTTTGGTTCTAAACCCTTAGAACTTGGTTGGTTTTGGTTTAAAAAATGAGACCTAGTGTTGGTTTGGTTTTTACAAGTGTTGGCAGGTTCTTGGATTTCAAAAGGTTGAGGTTAAAGGTTAGGTTTTAGGGTCTTTGGATTGGAGGTTCCAAATTTTTCTTAGAACTGCCATTTGGAACCTAGTCAGGGAATTAGCCTCTTTTCAAAGTTGAATTAGATCTTGAACTAAGCGGGTGTTATCCTATTTAAAAAAGGTTTAAGTTTTTTTAGGTATATAATTACAATTTTATTTTAAAAAATGAACTTAGCCCAACATTTGAAACAAGTTATTGTATTTGATTGTTTGTACATAATTAATATTATATAATTGTTATCTTGAACGATGTGTATAGTTGAACCAACTAATATTACCATAATTTTGTTTTATTTAGTTCTACAGAGTAATGAAGATGGAATCAAAAAGCTTGTCTTAAACTAAAATGATTTAAAATCATTTGTGAAAATGATCAGAATCAAAGGTTTTAGAAATGGTTTTAAAAACCTGGTCTCGGGACCACCAAACTCAAGGTTTCATTGAAAACCCAAAAAAAAAAAAAGAAAAAGAAAAAAGGTAGAATCAGGATTGAAGGTTTCTTTTAAAATCAAGAATTGGCCAACAATGATTTTTCCTAACCATAACTGGCAGTTCTAACCTGCCAAAACTAAACACTCACCCAACACTGGATTAAGAAGGGTTTAGGGTTTAAGGTTAAACCCTAAACCTGGAACCCCAAAACCCTAAATCCTAAACTTTAAACTTGTGAATGTGTGGAGCAATCTTCACAAGGCCCAATACAAAAGATTGACTAGTTTCTGATAGTGGCTGGCCATAGTGATTGGCCCTAGGTGATGGCTTTTAGGGTTTATAGGGTTTATGGGTGGGACCAGGGAAACAATTAACACTCTAAACCCTAAACCCATCAACCCTATAAATCCTAAACCCATGAAACAACGTTGGAGGTCCAAATGGGAGTGGAGCTATGGTTTGCATGTGCTCTTAAAGGAAACCAAAAGAAAACATAAACAACACTGTGAATAGTAGTATTGTGTACTATATGAGCTCTGGCACTTGGGTCTTTTGTCTGTTTCTCCTCTTTTCATGTTGGATCATGTTCTAGAAGAAGTTGAACTCCCGTGCAACACATGAGTCTGGCACAGCTTTCTTTCTGCATTGAACACTGGGATCACACCAGCACACGGATGGTTGTTGGACCATCTATTGAACAGTTATTGGGAAGGAGTGCATGATGAGTGTGCCCTTCCCACCTAGAACTAGCTGTGTATTGTTTGTTGCCAGAGCCATGAACGAGAAACTCTGACACCTCTTTTAACTTGCTCTCTCAAAACCCCATTTTTCTATCTCCCTTTAGGCTAATCAAGTTCTCCCCATTTGACTTGATCTTCTAACCTCTTCTCTAGCTCCACCCAAGCTTTTAGTACTTTGAAATTGGATGTGCCTAAATCACATTCTGTTGTAGCAGGGATTAGATCAGATCTGTGTTATTATATTATTAATTGGGACTTCGGCTTTTGGCTGTGTGATGTACTCTTGATCCCCATTAGTCTGAGATGTTGCCAAAAGCTGATTTCCACATAGAACGACTGCCAAATAACATTTTACAGCAGTTTTGTGTGGTCCCAGAAGTCAATTTGAGGATTTGAATATAGCATTGTCAGATGAGACATTATCCTACCTACAATCCAAGTAAGACAAGAAGGGTGTGCAAGAGCTCTCCCTAAACCTTTCAAAATATCCTAAATTGACTTATTGGGAAACTTGTGGGGGATGATGCCATGACCAAGCTGCTGCTGCTGCTCCTCCTCCTCATCAGGTTGAAGGCTGCTGCAGGAGACACCTAAGGATTCAGAGTTGCTATGAAATTCATCCACCCACCCACTATTCTGAACTCATTTCATTTCTTGCTAAAGCATTTCCATATCTTTGCAACTTTTCTCAACTTTATGTATTTGTCATGAGAGTGGTGGGTCCCTGCACTAGGATTTAGTAAGTGAGCAGACCCATTATTCACATACAAACAGCAAACATTTGAATGGCCACCATTGAAATAGTGGGTGGGCTGTCATGGCAACACACTTGGAGAGCTAAGATCCTAGTCGCAAGAGCTTGCCTTTGGCAGATCTCTATTATGTGAGTTGACAGTTGAACAATCATAAGTCATTTGTGAAGCTCATTTCATTTTACTATTGAGACATAGGTTGCTCTTTTGCTCACCTTGGGGTGGGGGGGGGTTCCTATTGTTTTCTATACCTTTCTTCCTTCAATTTCAAGATATGGGTTTAGGAAACCCCCTTATGAAAAGACTGATCAACATAAATGTCCCAAAGATACAATACATCCATACATTGTTCAAACCAGAGTTGTGCACATATTGTGGATTTAAAACCCTACAGACCCAGACATGGCAATTGTTACATACCAAACAAGCTTAGCCTACCAAGTTCACATCCTTCCAGTCATCAATCTGCAGCATTTTTTATTGAAAAAACAATGCATCATTCATCCTTATGGTTTAGGCCCAGCACTATTGGAAGAAAAAGTCTTACACAAATCTTAGCAATGAACATAAGTCACACAAAGGACAGAATGCAGGACTGCAGAAAAATTCAGCTTACAATGCAGCTGTACATCCAAGTAATCCTGCATCAGACTTCCAAAACTTGACAGCATTGATGTCATGGTTTGCTACCCCCATTCTAGGCTCATTTTTTGCACCATTCCATGACATCAATCAGAATTGTTCCAGCTGCCACAACTGTGGCACATGTGATGTGAAGAGAATGCATCCAGTTTGCAGTGCAGACAACCTTAAAAAAAATTTAGGGCAAATATTGAAAATGCTATCATTCCGAAGATAGAAAAAAAGGCTATGATCAAGTTGATGTAAAGTTATAATCGAAGGATTGCCCAACACCTTATATAATAAGTTCTGGTGGTGTACATCATAATCCAACAATGGTTGGGCAGATTTATCAATTCTTTGATTTCTTCTGGGGTACATCAGTCGTGGGAGCAACTTCTCCCTCCAATCCTTGTGCCAATCGCTCTTCATGTGTTGCAATCTTGGACTCCCTGATAGCCTGTTCTTTGCGCACCTGGTCTTAAAAAGGTAAGAGCATTTTCTAGTGAGCCTTCTCAGGCTTTTATTTGTGAATGCTCTCCATCAGGATATGCTTGTTCTTCAACGTGTTCACCTTCATGTACATGTTGTGGTACATGTGTTTGTCAATCTTCTTGGAATCACAGTACTTGTGCAGAAGCCAGCTCAACACTGGCAAGCACCTCAACCATGGCAACCTTCAATGCAGATGACACTAGAGCATCAGCACCAGCAGCAATCTCTTTGCAGATGGGAACCCTAATTTCTTATTCACAAACCTACCTATGCACAACATAAGCTGCCCTTTTCAAGAATCTTTTGAGAAGAGACCCGAACAGTTTACAGTCAAGCCAGAGATCCACTTTTCCATCTGTGGAGAATCTGAAAGCAAGAATGGTAAGGTTATGAATCTCAGGTATGCAAGATGTTGCCACAACAGAAACATGCGAATGGCAGAGATAAGCACTCCTGCAAACTTTTCTAACTTCCTGTCAAATGGTTAAGGGACAACAAGCACTTTCTGCAAATTTGCTAACTTCCTGTCACACTAATGGTTCAGGGCCAATGCCTCCTGCAAGATGGTAAACTTGGACACAAACAGCCTGGGCTAAAGCATCTGCAGATTGTGCTGTGATGATGCCTCAGCATACACACATACCACATCCTCTGTTCCTGAAGGCTTAACAAATGTGCACCCAACTTCATATTTCCCTGCAACAGAAAAATGAACCGTATAGCTTATGTTGAGTTTAGGAGAATTATGGGAGATCTTCTGTTGATGGTAACCAAATGAGACGCACTGTAATCTAGAAGAATTGAAAGTTCAAACTATTATCACCACAGAATGCAAGAAGCTCTTTGTTTTCTTCTGTCTGTCAAAGCTGTTGACAGAGTCTGATGAAACAAGCCATTACAATTATGAAAACAAACAAAAGCTTACCAACTTCTGTGTCAAATGCTTCTTGTAATGAGGATGGGGAGGCAACACAGGTCTCATCAGCTGTGGTGATGATGACTACCTGATCCTTTGCCTTCACCTACTTGGGATCAAATGTGTTTGCAATCATCAGATGATCAAGTAAAGAAAAGCAACATGGACACAGAAATTTAGGCTGTTATGATAGGTCCATTGAGAGCCAACAAACATGATTCCACTGCCAACAGCCTCCTGATCACCCTTCCTGTGTCTTGTGTTATTTTGCAGAAGCTGAGCACCATCAGGCAGCTCATGACCATTTATTTTCCCATACTCATGACAAAAGATGCAGGGAAAAGCCTAAATTGACACTAGCTGGCAAATGCGATTTGGCTTTGGAAAACTCTTCACGCTTTTCTGTGCAAGAAAATCTTCAAGTGGTATATCTATCCTATCTTCAGGGACTAACATCCCACCCTCAATTTGAGGTAGCTGCAGAATATCCATCCTGTATGCATCCACCACAACACAGGTCAGAAAGGTAGGGGAAGTAGATCCAACCTTTCTGCTACACTGAAGCATCCTTTATTTTTGAAAAGTTCTGATTAAACAGAATGGTGCCATGACCATTTGCCTCAAAGTAGATCCCGATATCAGTATTCTGCCTTCTTATGAAGATGTTATTGAATCTACTTGAAAGTAGAAAGGAAAGAAAAGCTGTTGGTTCCTAAACTTGATAGTTTGCTCAAGCATTTTGGTAGGCACAAAGCCAAATTTCCTAGTTGTGGTGTGGAGGTTGGTTATTTTTATTTTGATCCTAAAAGCCAACATGCTTAGAATGAAAAAAATTACATTGTTGCAAATCGTCATTCAAGTTTGGATGTTGTTGTTGCAAAAGTTCCTCGTGATAAGAAAAAAAAATGTACTTCGTTGTAATGTTTCATTTGTTGTTTAGAGGTCAAACAATGACGGACTGTGAGGGATTAAAGGATCTATTCACTATGCTTAAAGTCAAACACACACCTTAGAAGCATTGGACTAATTCTTTAAGTTGGGGTATTGTTGAATTAATGAATGATTTGTTGTTGTAATCCATTCGTAATGCTATCAATGTTGTCAATTTCCTATCTGTGAATGCAAATGAAGTGACAATCATAGATAATGCATCTTGGATCTCTTTTCATATTTATGTTGTTCAATCTTGGAAGAGGATCCTTCTTTTGGTTTGTGTGGAAAAGCTTAAAGTGAAGGGGACAACTGGTAATGTGCTTTAGCTCATGCTTAAAACTTTGAAGACTTTTGTTAGTGTGAGTGTTGAAGTATTGGGAACCAAACTCATTTCCATTGGAGCAGATGGCAACAATGTTTTCCAAGGTTCAAGAATTGGTGTGACTATTCAAATGAAGGAAACAACGGCAATGGGAGTGCATTGTTTTGCTCATCGAACAAACTTGGATGTGTTAGTGTTTTCAAAACTCAATTTGGTGGTTCGATTGGAGGCTTTGCTTTAGGCTATGTGTGCATTTTTCTCTAATTCATTTAAGAAGTACCTTGAGTTTTAAAAACTATGTGAAATGTTCATGGAAAAAAAAAAACAAGTTGCTTCAGAATGTGAAGACTAGATGGATCAATATGTTATTTCCTATACAGTGAGTTACGGGATAATATTCACCCCTAATTACAAAGATGTATGCTAATGCTCCAAAAAATAACATTGTCACTAAAAACTTCGTGTGTGATTTCGTTGATGCGGTGAAGGTGTGTTAGCTTGAGTTTTATCAATTCTACTTTGATCCATAAATTAAGTTTGATGACCCAATTTTTTATGAGCTAGATTTTCTTGAATCCTTCATTAGCAAAAATCTACTAATGAATTGATGCACAAATTAAATAGTGAAAAACCTTATTGTCTTGTTATCAAGTTTGTTGGTTTTAAATGTGTGTCAACCAATGTTGTCTTACAACAAGTTTTTTGAAACTTGTGTTAAGGCTAGACTTCCTGACGCACCTTCAAACTCCTTGGTAGACTCAATTGCGAATCTAAATGTGAAATAATGAAAGGATAAAATTGGGGCACGTTCCTTGGCTCGCAGCACTTTAGGGGTAAAGGGGCGTGTTGGAATTTCGGGATGGGGGTTAGGAAGAGTGATAAGAAAATCAATTACTCACATAGACCTGCACAAACCAAACGACAAGTTGGTTAGTGTAAAGTTGAAACATTTTTGGTGCACGAACGAGCCATGAGCAACCACGAACTCACAAGACTCACCACGACTCGAATTTGGGGAAGCCACCACCTTCCCCTTTATAGTATTCTATGTGCCTAGCCATGGGGCTAGCACCCAAATGTCATTTTGTCTCGGAACTCCCAAGTTGGAATTTCGAAATTCTTGAGACCCCTGTAACTTTGGAGGCCCATAATTTTTTCTGAAGACCTCCGATTGATATGAGGTCCAAGGCAAAGTTGTATCCCTTGTTGAAAGATTTCCAATGGTATGTGGCATGCCATCTGTATGTAAGGAAATCAGGGCGATTCCCAACTTTTAGTGGTCAGGAGTCAAACTGCCAATTTTGGCCAACTTTCTTCTTTTGACCATAACTTATGTTTTAAAAACCCAAATGGGTCATGTGAGCTCATTTTAGACATCTAAGTTCCAAGAGCTTTCTAATGATATAAGGAAACTTTCAATCCAATGAGTTTTGACCCCTACAATCGCCTTTTGAAAATTTGAAAGTCCATTTGGACTTTAATTCCCAAAATAGGAGCTCACTTGGGAGTGTGGGGGTTCATTCCTTCACACTCTCTTGCACTCCCGAGAACATGAAATGTGACTCTTGGGTTTCATTTTTGGCCTGCACATTTGCAAGCCCTTGCTTTAGTCATGAGCTCAAGGTTAAGGTTATGACACTTCCTTTTGGTGATGGCTCATGTGAAATCAAGTTGTGAAAAATTTGCCAAAATTTTAGTGGATGAGCTATGAAATGGATTCCCAGATCATGAGTTGATGTCAACATTGAGTTTGATTTACTCAAAATTTTGATAATGCTGGTGATGATTTTCATTAATGCTTGATCATTATCAAAGTTGCCTATTGTAGCCTTTGCAAGGTTGGAAAAGATGGGGTGTGGGTGAAAGCTCTCCTTGGTGGTTAGCTTTTGGATGCACAATGTTTTTTTAAAAAGTTGATAATGGTTGCAAATAGGTCTTTCACCATTTAAAAATGAATTAGTCTTGAAAGAAGTTTTTGACATCAACCTTGTGACTCGATTGTGGGTTAAGATTAGTTCTTTTACAATCCTCAAGCTAAAGCTATCAAAATTTATTAACTAGTTGAAATAACTTGTGTTCAAGTCTTGGGGTCTATGGAAGAAGAATATTGCTTTTTAGTAGTGGTGTTCATAAAAAAACAAATTATGAAATTGCTTGACTTGCCATTTGCATTTACACATTCAATTTTATGCACAAAAATTTTACACACTTGGGAACTTCCCATTTGAAGAGGCCATCAACTTGTGGGGAAGCATGAAAGCCCGATATTATGTTGATTTTTGAAAGCATATGTTCTTTACAAGTGGTAGAACTTAGGTTTCAATTTCCAATTCCCTATTTGTTGGGGTACCTTGCATTATCCATAGTGTAGAATGCACACTTATAATGAATATACCTTTTTTCTTCTTTTGAAATTCATGACTTTTTTTTGGATGTAATGTCTTATTGAATCCTTGTATTCCTTGAATTATTATAGGTTTGTTGACCAATAAGGAGTGCAACATGTGACATGGAGCAAGGAACATGGCTTGGGGTTTGTGTTTGGACTTTATATTTTGTTGTTTGTATTATGGTTGAGGTTTGTGTTTGGTTTTGGGTGCAGGAGCACTGCTTTGCACTGGGCAAAGTCTCTTTTGAGATTAGGGTTCAACTTCCCAAGCAGTGGTTTAGTGGCTTGAGCCTTGCTCAATTATGTAATGAGCATAAAATGTAGTGTGCAACCCTTTTAGTCCACTAATTGTCAAAATGCAAACTTCTCAAATGTTTTGAGTAGTCACATTAGTTATAAAAAAGATATATAGAATTGCCAATTTCTCGAACTTTAAAAAAAAAAAAGGGTAGCCAAGTAATTAAATATAAAAAAGAAATAACCAATTCTTTTCTTAGAAAAAATGGTTCAAATAACCATATTACACATTCTTTCTTTGTGGTTTTAACCACTTTAGTGACTTTGAAAAATTGAAAAAGAAAACGCGGATTGATACCCAAGGGATCATAACTTTGTTAGAATCAATTTTTGTCAACACCTATTGATGACCTGACTTCAATTTTACATATGCTCTTAGGAAATCAAAAGCCAAAAAAAATGGTTATTGAACCTCTAGGATCTAACCTCTTTAAGTGTTTGGTCATGGGGAGGTTTACCCTTGGTATTGCCTTTTGCATTTTGAGGAGACATTATTAACATTTATTTAACTAATGTAACATGTGTTGTTGTCTCAAGTGTGAACACATTTTTTTTGTTTTTCACATTTTCAGAATTGAAGATTTCTAAATTTGGCAATGTGAACACATAGAGGGCTCAACTGATTTTTCCTTCCAAACCCAATTTTTGCAAATTTTTATTGAATTTTCATTAAAAAAAATTCACTCAAAAATCAATATCTTCTACACCTTAGCTCTGAAAATCATGAAATAAACTCTATTAAATCTGACTTGCCAAGGGCTTTCCAACACCACCAAGAATGCCCTGAAAATCCAATAAAGTTTTCAACTGGGCTGCACTGTCAGAGCGAAACCAGCGCCGGACAGAGCTCTTTAGGGGGGCGTTTAGCGTCCCATGTTTGCTGCAGCAGGAAGAAAGAAATGCGGGAGGAACTCGACTATTTTCATGAGAAGAAGGACTTCCAAAAGTCGAGGGAGATAAGGGCCCAGCTTTGTGAGGATAAGCCTCAGAACAACAAGAGTGGCGGGAGAGAGTCCGGGGGCTTGCAATTTCGTGTCGAGAAAATTGTACTGCTGCAACTCCATGTCATTCATTGTGGATTAGACTGCCATGGAAAACAAAGAATACATGTTGCAAACGTGCAAAATGCGGACATGACAACAGGAGGCAACATGAGACACAATCGTCTAGAGGTGGTTTTGTTCCAAGGGCTCCCACCACACATCCCTTTGTACACACACTTATTACTTCACCTTCTTCGCCCGCCCTCTGTTTGATCCCATGTTTGAAGAAAGTTTCTTCCTGCTGTTAGGAATAATATGAATTCTTTGATTCTCTCCTTGTCTGCCAGCACTTCCATGTGATTATGTTTGCCTCATGAGTCTGCAAGGTTCCAGGTCCCCAAGAATATATGTGTGTGTGTGTGTGTGTGTGGGGGCGCGCGCACGCGCAGGGTGCAAGCTGAAGGGAGCATTCCGTTGGTCATCATTCGTGGCAAGCTTCACCTGCAAAACAAGGTTCCAGGAAACAGATTCAGAATGGCTTTTCCATGTCCTTCATCAGGCCCTGCAAGTATTTCCCTTGAAGGTAATACAGATCCATGTCTTCAGGAATTTCCTCTCGGTGTGGACAAAGAATAGTGTGCATGTTTGGGCAAGCCTTATCTTCAGTTCGAAGATTCCTCCTCCGTGCCTCTGCAGTAACACTTTGATTGTTTGGTGCTTTATCCAAAGTGCCTGCTTTGTCATACATTCTACGACAATCTTTGATTGCATGCACAGAGACTGTTTGTCTTATGCTTTGTTTGTAGTGCTTGCTGTTTCTTACATTACAGGACAATCCTTGGTTGTACAGAGACAGAAACTGGACTATGTCTTAGGTGCTTTCTTTATTTGTAGTGCTTGCTTTTTCTTACATCATGGGAAAATCTTTGGTTGCAGGGAGACAGTACCTGCTCTCTCCGCAAGTCTTTGTGAGTGGAAAGACTCAACACATTTGTTTTCTGTGTCTCAAATGCAAATCAGAAAGTTCAGACATGATGTCATGCACTTAGGAACTGCCTCAAAATTACATTGCTGCAGATCAGCAGTTTTTTGCAGTGTTCCATTTTTTTGTGAAAATGATTTGAATACACAATGACAGCAGCTGCATCTATGAAAGTGATTCATATGCAGATTGTTGTGAATCAGCTCTGAGCATCTCAACATTCTGCTGCTTTCTCAGATTTTCAGAATTGCTTCTTATGAGATGGCATTCAGAAAACAAGGCTGTATTTAGCACTGCAGGCCAGTATCATCAAGGAAGCATATGTTAAGACAGCAGCATCCTCAATCAGTGTTGGAAGATTGTATATTTACTCACATAGAATACACAAAGTGCCATACATTGGGAGACAGGTGACATACAACCTGAAGAATGCAATCTACCTCTCCTTAAGCAATGCTGTAAATATCATACTCTATGGATGCCACAATAATACACACTACCTCTTTGTACTGTTTGGGTTTTGCAATTGCTACATACCTTAGTTGACTCTTACAGTTACTTCATTGCTTCCAATCAATGAGTGTTTTTGCCAGAAGTGTCTGTCCATGATTAAGAACCATTGCAACACTAGACTTATCATTTCTTTAGAATTTTTGTTTTGTTTCATAATGTACTGAGGACAATTTACTTCACAACTGTGGCAAAACAGGTTCTCTGTAACAGTCAGATCGTGGTGGCAAATGATAGACCTGCAGAGAGAAGCTCATCTTTGCTGCTTACAGCTGGTTGCTCCTTGGCAACCTTGGCTATTGCCTTATTCTCCTCAGGTGAGCCTCCCTCCAAAAATGCACCCACAACCTTCCCATCCTTGATCCAGTATGTACCAAACTTTGAAGATGATAGTTGTGCTGCCTCCCGTCCCCAGGTTACAGCCTCACCAACATTGTCACCATAAAATTGCCAAGACAAGTCAAATGACCTCGAGTAGAAATATGGGAGGTAATCATACTCAGGAATTGTCTCCCCTCTCTCCTCTGCCTTGATTGCCTGCAATTGATTGTCAAAGTGAACTCAAAAGAAGAAAAAAATGGGTGGAAAAAAATGCTTCTGATCAGATACATTTGGTGGGTTATTTTTGGATTTTGAGAAAGGTAAAAGGGGTTTGGATAACGAACCTGAACGGCCTGAATCGCTGATTTCCGTGCATGATCAACATGCTCCACTCTCCTAATGTCACCATATTTCTTCAAAGGGAAAGCAGCTATGTCCCCCACTGCATACACATGGGGAACACTGGTCTTGAAGAATCCATCAACCTGTGGGACAAGCCAACTCACATCAGCTAAAACCACACATTGTGAATTGCAAGGACAGGATGGTCTTCATGCACCAGTGCAATGTGTTGGAATTGCAACAAGCAGGTACTATTCTACTTAGCAAATTGAGTTACAGCTTTTCTCTGGAATACTGAAGAAGTGTGGTTAACTTGAGTGCAAGTGATTCTTCATATATACAAAAGAAATATGGTTACCTTGAATCCTCCCTTCTCCTCTGCCACTTGCCCTTTCAAGAGCTCCAGTCGGGGCTTAGCCCCCACACCCACCACCACAATGTCTGCTGCTAATGTGGTGCCATCTTTCAGCTTCACTGTCTTAACCTGCAGTGAAGTTTTCCCAGTTGTAAGAAAATAGGACAAATTCGTTGTTGTTGTTAGTCAAAATTACACAGGTAAATGCCACTCAAAGAAGCATTCTTTGTGGCAGTTGGGGTTCTAACTGACTTGTCCACTTTCATCTTTCTCGAACTCTGTTGCTCTGGGTCCCTTGACAATGGTCACGCCCTTGGCTTCATAGTAGCCCTCATAAAAGGCTGCAAGCTCTGGGGTGAACAATCGGGGCACTGCAACATGGACACAGGAAGAAAACATGTGTTTAGACCCCAATACATTTTGCAATTTCTGTCAATACAGTGCTTTGACAATGGTTCCAGGTTGAAGAGCAAAGGACTTACTGAAATGAGGCCCTGGATGGACGATTGTGACCTTGACATCATTCTTGACCAAGCAAGCAGTGAGTTCCAAGCCAATGTAACCGGCTCCAATGACCACGGCTGGACCATCCTTCTTATCCTTGATGGCTGCTAGGAGCTTATCAGCATCATCAATCTCTCGAAGGTAGTATATACCTTGGGCATCAGCTCCAGGTACACCAGAATCAGCAAGCCTAACAAACTGCAAAACATAGATGCTCCAATCTTTTAAGTCCAAGCTTTTCAGAAGCCAAAGTACATTGTGAATATTTGCTTACCAGTCCCAAGGATCATTCCATTTTGCCTTCTGTTTCCAACATTTGAATGGTCACAAGAAAAGCATGCCCAAGAGACTATGAAATAAGGAAGCAAAAGGAGGCTCACTGTGGCACCAGTGGCAACAATAACAGTCTCATATTTGTATGTAGCTCCTGCAGATGTGGTCAGGCTCTTGGCTTCTACATCCAGTATTTTTACTTCTGTGCTCAGGTACAGATCAATGCCTGTGAAGATCCGCCATGATGCAACAACCCTGATTTATGTCAATGCACTGAAAAGCCTGGGTTCACTGGAAGTTGAAAGGTCACAAATGTCAAAAAGACAACAAAACCGGCCACTGTTAAGACTGACCACAGTTGCAAAGAGATGAAGATCTTAGATCTTTTTTTTATTGCACCTCGTATTCATATGGCCTAGCAGGCTCACAGCTTAATCCTGAGCTCTTAACCGGGACTGTGAAAACTTTTCCTTGTTATCAGAGTATCTGTGATTCCCCAATAGCTTGCTTCCTACCAGATTGAATGAACCATCTGAGAATCAGATTTAGTGGGAACCAAGTCTTTTTTGGTGTTCAAATGGTAATCAAAGAGGTAGGGAATCAACTAACCATGCTCAGTATACCATTCTGGTGGCTGTTTTGTTCCTCCACTCCCAACAGTCACGTGGAAATTTGGCAGCCTAGCAGCTCCTGTCATGAATCAACAAGCCCCCCACAAGAAACAAGAGGATGAACATCATCAACACTCAGATCTGTGAAGCTGAACTCTACACAAATTCTCAATCATGAAACTTCCACCAGATTGTTTCGGCCATTCTGTTTTTCCATTGCAACAAATGGCTGAAACAATCTCAAGCTACATAATTTGTTTAACCCAGTGAGACATTCATTCAATCCAATTTCATGAAGTGGCGCAAAATTCTGATTCAAAAGGCTTGTAACATTTGGCTCTTAAACCTGACCCCTTGGTGTACATATCCCAGTGGAGTTTAGATCCATGTGGCTGCAATATCCATGGAAAGCATGAAAAAAGTCAACGCTCTTACAAATCAAAACAGAAGGTTGTGTGCAAGCGGGTTGTTGAATTTACCTTCAGGAAACAGATAAGCCTTGCTTAGGGTTGGCCGTTCGTAAGGTGCAAACTGTACAATGACCAATTGAAATAGCATATGAAAAACTTCAGGGGGTGGAAAAGGAAAGGTAACAATCTGTGCTTGGATTTTACAATATGTACTCTTCTTTGACACTTTTATGGTTTGTTGATTGCTACAAGAAAATTGGAACTTCTCTGTGCTGCAGGAAGAAGGGTTTGTAGAATTTTGATTTCAAGGAAAGTTACTTAATTGACTCAGGTTTTGTATAGTAATGTCTGCAAACTTGGCACCCATGATTCGTGTGAGCTTTCTCGTAACCTAGGATTTGCTCAGTTGGTCAGAACAATGAATAAGCAATCCGACTGACGTACTTCTTCTGAAGAGAAGATGGCAAGCTCCCCAGGCTTTAGGCCTTGCTGCACAAATTCCCGCGCTGCATATCCCTGCACAAAGAGAGATTCACTTGCAGCTATGTATTATATGATCAAAGTTTTTTTTTTCCCAGGAACCAGATCAGATCAGAACCCCCCACAACAAACCAGCAAGCAGCCACAACTTTTTCCCCCCTCTAAACCAGACTCTGCTTCTTCATTATTGCTAGCAACGGATGAACCTAACAAATAGGTACATAAAATCGCTAGTAAAAAAAGCTTGTACAACAATCTTGAGGGAAAACTCATTGAAATGCCTTTTTTGGGGAGAAAAATGCCTGTCTATCAAGTTTGAAAAAGTCATCAAGATCGGTAACTGAAAAAAAAAAACCTGTCCAAGTTCTTCAACTCGATCTAGGTTTGTATAGCACACGGATGGCGAAGAGAGATTGCAACAGTCAAGGTTGGGATGGACCAGATGGCGAAGAAAAAGGAAGGAAGGAAGGAAGGAAAGGGGAGGGGAGATGAAGTAAAACTCACAGCTGAAACACCTCCTCCAACGATCGCGTACTTGTAAACCTTCTCAGTCATACTGCCAGAACACACACACACACACACACATTCACTATTCACAGTCTCTAAGGACGGCTCTGGATTCAGAATGTATTCAACCCACCCAACAACGAAAAAGAAGTGCGAGCAGCAATAAGGGAAGAGAAAACACACCCAAACAATCACACAGAGACGCAGACAAGAGAGGTAGAAACACAGATACACGCGCGCGCGCGCACGTAGACACACAAAGAGAGACCCAAGAAAACGCAAATTCCTTACACACCAGACACGTTTCTGCAGCACAAAAATGACAGACTTTAATTAATTAATTAATTTAATGACAGACTAAACACATTGCTCACGAGGAGCAATGTTTTTTTGGGGTCAATTTTGTGATGTAGCCAAAGTGGCGATCATCCACAGGAAGATTTAGCCAAATCTGGCTAGAAGCTAAATATGAAAGTTAATTTTAAGAAAAAATCCTTCTTTTATTTTGGCTACCCCTCCTTGAACCCATGTATAGAAGAAATGTGGCGAGTTTTCTTAAACTTTGGTCGAATTTTGACTATTAAAATCTCAAAAAAGAAATCTGATTTTAGCACTTTTAATTTTTAATTTCGGTTTTCGGCTATGTATAGCCAGCATTAAAATAATAAAAAAAAAAGCTGACACACAGCTTTTTTTTTTTTTTTCCTGCTGACTATGGAAAGCCGAAAAGTGATAATAAATATTATTAAAAATGCTAAATCAGATACTTTTCGAGATTTTCAATAGCCAAAATTCGACCAAAGTTTAAGAAAACCCGCCAGATTTCTAATACATGGGTTCAAGTAGGGGTAGCCAAAATAAAAGAAGGATGTTTTTTTTTTAAATGACTTTCATATTTAGTTTGTAGCCAGATTTGGCTAAATCTTCATATGTGGACTATCGCCACTTTGGCTACATCACAAAATTGATCCCAAAAACAAATATTAACACAGGTTGAGAATCTCACTAATCCGGGCAGTCGCCAAAAAAGAGAAAGACACCCGGAAATACACTAACGAACGAGGATGCTTCCTCCGCTGCTGCTGCGGCTTTGTAGGCTTTTTCAGACAACGCTACGTGTCTCAATCGGATCCCCAGCTTCAGATCTGGACCTGGTTTCAAGCCACAAATTTTGGTCCAAAATGTTTCAATTATGACCACTTTCCTACTCGGGCAGTTTTTTCGTTGCCCAGGCTGCCCTAAAAGTTAAAACCCTAAGACAAATTTAGTATTAGATCGAATCCATCTACCTATTGTAGAATAAAGGGTTTAGAATTTTGTGCAATTTTTCCTTATTAGGAAGGAAATCAAGGAGTTTTGTCCAATTTTTCTAATTAGAAAAATCAAGGAATTTTGTGCAATTTTTCTTATTAGGAAATCAGGGAGTTTTGTCCATTTTGTCTTATCCAGAAAATCAAGGAATTTATTTTGTGCAATTTTTCTTATAAGGAAATCAAGGAGTTTTGTCCATTTTTTTCTTATTAAGAAAATCAAGGAATTTAGTTTGTGCAATTTTTCTTATTAGGAAATTCAAAGAATTTAGTTTGTGCAATTTTTCTTATAAGGAAATCAAGGAGTTTTGTCCATTTTTTTCTTATTAGGAAATTCAAGGAATTTAGTTTGTGCAATTTTTCTTATAAGGAAATCAAGGAGTTTTGTCCAATTTTTCTTTATTAGGAAAATCAAGGAAATTAATTTGTGCAATTTTTCTTATAAGGAAATCAAGGAGTTTTGTCCAATTTTTCTTTATTAAGAAAAATCAAGGAACTTTATTTGTGCAATTTTTCTTATTAGGAAATCAAGGAGTTTTGTCCTTGTTTTCTTATTAGGAAAATTAACGAATTTTGTGCAATTTTTCTTATTAGGAAGGAAATCAAAAGGAGTTTTCTCCAATTTTTCTTTATTAGCAAAATCAAGGAATTTTGTTGCAATTTTCCGTATTAGGAAATCAAGGAGTTTTGTCCATGTTTTCTTATTAGGAAAATTAACGAATTTTGTGCAATTTTTCTTATTAGGAAGGCAATCAAATCAAAGGAGTTTTGTCCAATTTTTCCTATTAGGAAAAATCAAGGAATTTTATTGCAATTTTCCTTATTAGGAAATCAAGGATATCAAAACTCTGAAAGAAATTAGTTATTTGATTTAGTCCATCTATTCTAGGATTAGTACATTTGTAGTTGATTGGGACATAATTTAAGAACAATGTGATTTTTTTTCCCAAAAAAAAAAATTGATATAAGTCAAGGGAAAAAGTTGAGACATCCTCAAATATCTTAGGCACGTCAATTAGAAGAATTTAAACAATAAAAGACACATGGCTCCATTGGGGGTTTAGAACTTCAAGGAGTAGAACCCGTGTCGTGTTGTGTGGTTCTTTGATTTTGTCAATACCTTGAGGGGAGGCTCGGGAATTAAAAAATTCTTCAGAAT
>Ga0116229_10003501_pt1 | contig 25830 bp, 18 predicted proteins | sample S1TSphgellanicum_3_FD_87313 | JGI IMG/M metagenome (GOLD analysis project Ga0116229, IMG submission 87313) | Host-associated microbial communities from peat moss isolated from Minnesota, USA - S1T2_Fc - Sphagnum magellanicum MG | ecosystem: Host-associated > Plants > Peat moss > Unclassified... | reverse complement strand
TAAATCTTCGTATGGAAGATCACCACTTTTACTACATCACAAAATTGACCCAAAAAAACTTTGGGGCTCCAATCCAGTTGCGGGTGGTAGGTAGGTAGGTAGGTAGGTAGGTACTGGCCCTCCGGGTAGGGTAACTGAAAATTTTTAAAAAACCAATTTGGCCCAATTTAAAAAAAACAATTTCAGGCCAAATTGAAACAAAATTTTTGTGTTATAATTTTATTTAGCTAGGTTGAATGAAGAAGTTATACACCCTTTTTTTTTAGGGGGCTGCCCAAACTTTCTATGTTTGGAAGATGTATTGGAAGGCCTTTGGATTAAGGGCCTTTGGAAGATGCAATTGGAGAACTTGCAGGGTTTTTCTTTATGGCTAAATTTAAGCCACTTGGCTAAAAATGTTTTCAAAAGGGCTAAAGTCTATGTTCTTTTGGGTTTTCAGTAGCCTTTTCTTTTTTATTTTCCTTTGGAAAACTCACCAGATTTTAGCATTGATTGGGTTTCAGCATGTAAACAAAAATGTGAAGGTTACTTGAACTTTTTTTGCTCTTAGATCCTAATTATAACCAAATTTGGCTAAATTGTCTTATGGTAGATTGCCACTTGACCTACATCACTAAAAAAAATTAAAAATTAAAAATTAAACACAAATTACAAGGGGAAGAATTTCATGGAAAAAGATCATAAATTGAAACAAATCAATTGTAGCTTCTTCAATCTTTGAAGATTTGCATAATGTACCAATCTTTGAGGAAACATTTGAATGTAGGTTAGGATTTTACATCATCAATTTTGAGTAGTGTCAATGAAGTACATTTCTAAGTCTATAAATTGAATCAAGATGTTAAAGAAGATTTGATAAATAGTGGAAGATTTTGGAACAAATAGTTAGCATATCTATAATGGTTTTTGGATCCTTACATGAAGAAAGAAAATGCAAATTTGGTTATTGATTATAATATTTGATCAATAAAATGGATTATCATATTCCATGCAAGTCAACATTTAATTAAACTTATAATAGATTTTTTGTTTCACTTGTCTTATATTTAATATTTTGAACCAAATGGGAAGTTATTATTTTTTTTGCAATGTACTAATAACATGAATTGTGGTGGGTTGTTTGTAACCCCAATTAGAAAATGCCAACATGGGGGAAATTGAATGGGAGTTTCACAATGTAAAGGTATAAGTTGGACTAATGATTTTTTTTGTGGCAAAAAAATTACCATTTTGTTATAAAAAAAAGAAGTCTCAAGCAACATGATCAAGGGAACCTCTTGGAAATTTTTCAAAAATATTGTCACATTTCAAGGAGGAAATTAAAGAAGTTTGTCACAATTTTTGGAGGATTTGGGTAGATTTCTAACTTTCTTCTTCTAAAATCATCATATTTAGTTAATAGATTTACTCATTCACCAACATATAATAAGATTTTAAAATTTTTCTATTTCTCTATTCATCTTGTAGCCAGATTTGGCTAAAATCCTTTGGTGGTTGATTGTAATTTTTGGTGCAACATGAGAAAATTGAAGAAAAAACACTAAATTGGACTTGGGTTTTGATGATCAATATAACGTGACCATTCAAAAACTTGTTTAGAATCCTTTTACGAACCTTGCACTTTTCCTTGTCCAAATTCCATTGTGTTGGCAAACAAATACGTATTCATTGCATTCAATTTAATATTTTGACAAACAAAATGGGATCACATGTTGAAGATTTAAGCATGTTCTAATGTTCCTTAAAACTTTATTGGAATTAGTCAAACATCTTTGAGAGTTAAACAATTGTCACACCGAATCGACACAAACTTTCATGAATATTGAAAAAGTCATCAAAAACTTTAAATTAAATTAACCTATTAACAAAACATGAAATGTGACATTTGTTGTTTATAACATGAATATACCCTTAGTAAAGCACTCAGAGAAAATTCATAATGCATAGGGAGAGCACCATATATATTCATGAATTCCCATCCTAGAAATTGAGAGGGATATTATGTCTACTTCTCAAGGGTGAGACAGAAATTATGTCTTCTTATACTATAGGGTAAGGCCCAAGGTGAACCATGGGGACATTCCCAAAATGCAAGGTATGGGGGGCCTCATCTTAGGTCCCTTGTTTTGGAATGCCCACACAGCTTTGCCCTACACATATATTGGCAAATTAAAGTATAGGGGACTACTTGCTCTCAAGGGCTTTCTCGAGTTTCATAGCCTAAGGGCAATAGCCGAGGGGAGTAGGCCCAAAAATTCAAGAAGGCCCACAAGAGCAAAGCCTTCCATGGCGTAAAGCACGCTTCAAGGTTTTTCACATAAGCTTTCACATGTCGACCCACCTTCTCTATGTGACAAAATGATCTTCCACTTTGGGAGGTGTTTTCAAAGACCAAGAAACAAAACCTTACAGCCCTTTACAAATAGGGGAGACTCAACACTTTGAGTAATTTTTCACTAATGTGCCTTTGTGCCTTCCTCCCTCCCCTTATTAATATGATGAAAATTACCATAAGTTGTCAACATTGACACTAATTATAATATTTACAAAAATGTTGAAATTTCATGTATATATATATATATAGTCTATTTTCAACATGGAATCTTCAAAATAAAATAATTATTTGAGACTAAAATGTTGAAATTGCCATGGCTAGTATGGTACTTATTTATGAAGCCTAGAATATTTTTCCACACACACACACACACACCCACCCCTCTCCAAAATGCAAACATGTGGGTCACCTCCCTTCCTTGAACTTTAGGGCATGAATGAATGAATGATCTTCATCCCAAGTTTCCAACCCCTTCACCCCAATTCCTTTTGCCTTCATTCATCCCCCTCACTTGCCACCTTGAGACTTACAACCATCCCCTTCCCCCCAAGGCTCAAAGGAACCTTAATATTTAGCTTGGAATGGGTCAATCACATTATTCGGACCTTTATTTTCCTTGGAAAGTTGAAGATCCTCCTCATGAAACATATCCAACCCAAAGCAAATGTGGTCCATACTATGATGGTGGGTACCAAGAAATTCTTGTTCTTGATGCATAATTGCATCAAAAAAATGAAGGGAAACTTGATTGCTAGCTCTCTCTCACTTATGCAAATTTTATTCATTTCATCTCTCAAGATCTCGTAGAACTTATAGGTTCTTTCTTTATCTATCATCCTTCCTTCCTACACCACTCATTCTTCTTTAACTATTTTTTCAAGCATTCCTTTTTTAAAAATTGCCATTGCACTAGTTATTCATGTTTTCTTAACATTTTCACTATATTCCCACTTATTTCTTGAGGTGGAATGAAGAATCATGAACCATGAAACATACAACAAGAACTACAAATGAATGAAAATGTGAAACAAACTACATGATGGTCAAAATCCGTCATCTTTTGAGTGCACACAAATATTGATAGGTATCTTGCCTAGTAGCAACTTGGGACATAGGCCCACTTTAGATGGGGTCCATGATCCAAAATTCCTAGGCACCAATTTGGACTCATTTGAAGCAAATTGAATCCTTGAGTCGGACCTTGCCTTGGAGCCTAGCTTGCATCTCCGTTCTCCAAATCATGAGCTCTTGTTTAAGCTCTTTTTTTGGGGGGTCTAAACCAATTGATTTTCCCTCCAAAAAATGGTGCCATGTAGGTTTAGCCTTGATTTGCCACTTTTTTAGTCTCGTTCCCTCATCTTTAATGGGTCCAATTTATGGCTATCGAGCAATGGGATTGCTCTATTTCATTGGACCAAGTTCTTCAGATTGCTAAACTTCCAGCATCCAGTTCTTTGAAAAAAAATCCTAAACCTGATCCAGTTCAACAACACTATTGTCGGTGGGGTTAGAGAATGCTAACCAATTCCTTTGTTGTCATTGATGGTTCCAAGTGGCTATTCTGGTTCGGGGTTGGTGTTCTTGCAAAAACTTTTGAATCCTCATCCTACCACTATTGTTTGTTCTTACAACTGCTAGTTTGCAGACTTTATGATCCTCACCCTTTCTATTGATGTTCACACATTCTTCGTTTCACCCCTATGATTATTTGAATGGTGGGTCATGGTTTCCAAATTTGTAGGCAATTCATTTTTCTACTACTCTAAACCCTAAACCCTACTCATTGACCTGATTGGCAATGATGTTTGTGGGGTACCAGTTTTTAAGGCCACACAACTCCATTAAAAGACAATTTAGGTTTGTGGGTATTGGATCTTAACCTTACACACTCCAACAAAAGACAAATTATGTTTGTGGGTATTGCGTATTAACCCTACACACTCCATTAAAAGACAAATTATGTTTGTGGGTATTGGGTCTTAAGCCTAAACACTCCATTAAAAGACAAATTATGTTAGGTTATGCTTTTTAATGTGTGCTACAATGTGTGGTAAAGCAAAAGAGTCATTGTGAAGAAATTTTTGGAACTGGGCAAGGAAATCCCAATTTGCAATGGCATTGTAAGCAGAGATTTTTAAAAATTTTTTTTCAATTTTGTAATACCAGAAATTTGCCAAATTATTCCCAAAAAATAAGACAAACTTACGCAAGAAAAAACAAAAGTTTCCACTTTTCTTTTTTTGGTTGAAAAAACGACAAAAATTTGTCGGAAATGAAGCACTGATTGTAAGTACAAATTTGCTCAGGAATGTGGAAAAATCTCTCTTGTGCTCCTCATGCTAGGTAGCTCTGCCTGCAATGCATGCATGTATTTGAAATTTGGCTTTTGGAGTAAAGTGGGCCCAAAGAAGATCACAAAATATGCATGCACATGAACAGATTGGTTATAATTGAATTGAGGAGAAAGACAACTGACAAGTCATATACACCATGACTACATAAGGAGCTTAGAGGCCTACCCATAACACCACCACCAACAACAACAAGAGTTTGTTTCCATTGCTCCAAATAGAAATCATATGCTACAGTAAGTTAACATGTGTTGCTCTAAAACCTTAAACCCTAAACCCTACCAAATTGTTAAGAGTATCTTCCTTCTCTTGCCATCCCCCCATGCACCCCCAAACAGGAAATTTCAACTGGCAGCCTATTGGGCCCAGAATGTGCAATTGGGTGACCCAATGCCAGAAAGAAGAGAATCTAGAAATTGTGAACCACTTACCAAGTCAAAGCCCCATTGAGCTCAAAGCCCATGAATTTGGGGTCAAATTGTTCAAGACTCTCTTGCTTCCAATTGGAGCTTACAACTATTTAATGTTTAATTTGGGCAAAAGGGGACTTCATTCAATTGTCATGCTTTTAATTTTTTTAAACAACATATCATTTTGGTGTAAGCTAGTTCAGTGTGAATAGGGGTCGGGGTTTTAAAGTTTGAACAGGTTTTATACCCAGGGAATAATGGGTCTGGAGTCATTCAAATTTAATTTTGACAAATTTTGAATGCCAAACTGTAGTTTACAAAATGGGAAAAAATAACGAGACTAAACTACACTTTCATCCGAAATTAAACACTAGTTAGTTAGTTAGTTAGTTAGTTAGTAAAATACTTAAGTATATAATCTCGGCAAGCCAAAATTCAATGAGAGATTTGTGAGCTTCTGATAATCATAAATTTGGGGATTATTTCAGATTGGCTTTGTTGGCATAATCTTGGCTTACCGTTAAATTCTTGCTCTAGAAATGACATGAGGGTCTAGAATGTGCAAATTTCTGAAATTAGAATAACAAAGTTATTTCGAAGAAGTAGTCATGATGCCTTTTTCTTGCATCTTTGGCACATGCTCTGTAAGTCTAAAGTGACTAACAATTTGACTTGTTCACATTTGCACAAGTTTATTTGGTACATGCAATTCACAAGGAAAACTCAACTCTTTTGAGCCTCACTCTAGAGTTCTGGCCCACAATCCTTATTCTTTGCTCACTTGCATTTCCATGACTAACAAGGACATCTTTTCATTAAGCTGCTTTGATCGTACTAGCTTTTCATTATGTTTTACCATTTAGCTCTGGTCAAAGTCATCCTTCCCAGCTTTACCCATCAAGTATTGACCAATGGCAAGAGCTACCAAAGTTGGGAATCAAACTATGACTCGTCGTAAAATGACATTTGTCTTTTTGTCTTAGCAATTGTCCATGCAACAAAAAACAAGGCCCTATGTTAGTTGTTTTCATTAGGTTGTTGTGATCACAACACATTGTATGTAACTGCGATCCATTAGGTTGTTGTGATCACAACACATTGTGTGTAACTATGATCCATTAGGTTGTTGTGATCACAACACATTGTGCGTAATTGTGATCACAACAACTTAATAGAAAGAGACCTTGATTGGGTTTGCAGCTTAGGATGGGTCTAGAGCAATGTTGTTTCAATATGAAGTTTTGATGTTCATCTCAAGATATCAATATTGCATGTTCAGATTTATATATCATGTAAAATTCAAATGTGGATCATCAAGTCAATTTTTCACCACAATGATGATGTAATCTAAGTTTTCCACTTATGAATAATGACATCAAAGAGATGTCAATGCACAAGCAAGATTTAACATATGTTTAGTTTCAATTGGTGACCCTAAAATTCCTAGGATTTGTTTGGCAAAGAAGCCAACATTTGGCAATTTTCATGATTGTGTCACTAAGCAAGGGGTCAACACATGTAGTTGAAGTTACAAATAACCTTTTGAAAAAATATAATTGTCCAACAAATGCACATGAAAACTTTTCAATAGATGCACCAACACTAAAGATATTATTGCTTTCTTCAATAAAATCACTAGATTCAATAATTGATTCATCAACTAGTGATTTACATGTTTGCACAATAGGGTTTAATACATCAAAGATTGTCATTATAAGATAAATTACTACTTTTGCATCATACTCCCCAAAATAAAATAAAATACCATCCCCACAACCCACATAATTCTCCATGACCCATGAAGATTTCAAACAAGAATCTAGCAAAATTGCAAACATATCGTTGTGAACCTAATGTAAATCATGAGTTGCCAAGAAATGGACAAGGTTTGAGCACCTTAACCACCTCAACTTACATGTTTTCATAAAAGAAGAGGATTGTGACATTAAAATTCAGCCAAAAACATTATTCCCATCAAAAACTTGTCTCCTTTCAACTTCCATAGTTAGGGTCAAATGTATAGATGAAGTGAAAGCATCAAATGATAGCTAATGACCTTGTGATTGGTTCATCACATAAGTTGTGACAACAAGTTCAAAACATTCATGAATGCCTTTACAATTGTTTATGCTTCAACATTAAAAACTATTTATCATTTATCACAAAGTCATTGCCCTTTGCCACCCTTAACACAAAATAATGGTATGTTTGAATTTTAATGTCTCCCCAAACATAATCATTTTATTCACAAATACAGTTTTCATCAAGGTCTTCAATTTTCAAGGCCACAACTTGCTATTAACAAATGCCTTTTCTCTTGTTCATGTTCCACCTTTCTTAAATTTTTGTCCATGTGATTATTTTATATGTAAACTACCTTGGGAAATCTTCACATTAACATGTTTCAAACTTGCAATCACCTTTTCATCATTTGTAGCGTACTAGTGGGTGAAATCAAGGTCGATTAAACCAAAAAAATAGTCATTGACAATTAAAATGATCTAAATTCACACATTAACATGAAAGCAAATAAAAACTCCTCTTATCATAGCACAAAACCACATACCTCTATTGACCTCATAAGAATGTAAACTTAAAATTTGAAAGCAACTACATCATAAAAGTGTAAAAAAATATGTTTGAAAACAATTGTGTAAATGTGTTAAAACCTATTTCATTTCCATATATATATGAAAATTGCAAGTTCTCACAAAGTCTATGGTACATTTGAAGACTTCATATTTTTAATTTTTGATTTAGACATTGTTTTAATCTATTTTCATCTACTTTTCAAAAAGTTGATAATATAAAAAAATAGATTTCAACCTACTTGCATTTGATAATATAATCTCCTTAACTACCTATTAGATATGGTTTTTAAATATTATTATATAGGATAAAAATCATACAAATTCCATCTTGTAATCCAATCAAATTACATGTATAACAATTTTATGGTTTGTTTTGTGGTACTTGCAATTTAATTTTAAAATTACTATGGTTAGTCAAATACAACACCACATTAATTAAGTTTTGTTTTTATATTGCATTTTATTTTGCAAAACTTTGTGGTTCAACATTTTAAATACATATTAACCACAACCATGTAAAATTGCACCACAAAAAAAATTGGGATTGAATGATCTTAAAACATGCCAATACAACACAAAAATGTAACATTACAACTGAAGAAAACTTATTTTTCATTTTTTTTTTTGGTTACCTAACAAATCAAACCCATACATTTGATTATAATTATGAAACAAGGTTTTTAATTTGGCAATTTACATGGGCGAATGAGGAAACGTATGCATGTGACTTTAAGCACAATTGATTTTATGTATTTATTTAGTAGGTAGGTAAAAAAGTAGGACCAACTACTTACTTACTGAGGTCAGCAAGTGGGTAGGAAGGTAGAAAAAAGTTGAATTAAATGGTAGGTATATAATTATTTCTTTTCATTTTATGTTTTGTCTTCAAGATTAAATTCTTTTGAACTCATCCCAAATTGACACCTATATTTTAATGTGAACACACAAGAAAAACCACCTTCATTATATAATTTGTGAGATGAGGTTCAAGGACAAAACATATTGGTGAATCCTTTAGTTGCACATTAGTTACAAATTGAATTGCAACTAAAATTAGTTTTTCCCACATTTTTTGTGATTATTTTTTGATTATGTAAAGTGTACAACTAAATAGGTTATTATTGAATATTTCAATATGTGAATCAATTATCAATAATTAATTATTGAAATAGTCATTTGAATTAGACTATTGAATTAGTCTGTCTAATTTAAATAATTTGTTAGTTAATTCTCAATAATTAATGATTTAAATCTAGATAATTATTTGGATTCCCAAAATTAATTGATTGGATTATTTGATAGTTAATTATTTTAATTCATTATTGAAACTAGTTATTTTAATTAAAGATTATAATTCAAATAATCATTTAGTTACTGAATTTAAATTAGTAATTTTTCAGATAATTAATTCAGATAATTAATTATTTGAATAAATTCATTGAATTTTTTAAAATTAATCAGTCTAATCCATCAATTTGTTTGCTTAATTATTTTATTTTATATAATTTATTATCTGAATTGAAAAAATTAATCATTTTTTATTTGAACTAGGCTAATTAATTCAAATTAAAATTTAAGTATTCGGTCCAATTAATTAATTGATAATCATTAAGTAAATTATTTAACAAATAATTTCTAATAATTAATAGATTACTAAGAAATAATTAATTTTAAAAAATAAATATTATATATTAATTTGGGTAGAAGACATAGTTATCAAATAATTAATTATCTGAATTGATCAGTATAAATCATTTAATTTGTTAGTTAATTAATTTAGACAATTGATCATATGACTTCAGATTATTTATTATCAAATAAATAATTACCTGAATTCAAATAATTAATAATTTATTATTTGAATATTAAAAAGTTGTTATTAAGTATCTGATTTTTAAATCTGATTTTAATAATGTGAATTTTTGAATTGATGATTCATTATTGAAAATAAATATTTTTACTTTAATCAGTCAAATTGAAGAAATTATTTATATATTATTAAAAATTTGAATTAAATTAGTTAATTTAGATTAATTATTAATTATTTTATCTAATTAATTAATTCATAGTAATTAAATAATGTAAATATTAATTGTTGTGTAATAGTTAATAACATATTGAAAGAAAAATCATCATTAAATATTAAGGATTAAATATGAATTTGTTTGGTTATTAACTTATTAACATTAGGTGCAAAATAATGAAAAAGTAATATTTATATAATGGCAACACAATGACATAACTAATTGTATCAATGGGAATCATAGTTGACAACTATTTGCAAGTGTGATATCTAATGGGCTGTGGAAATGTATACACCCAACATCATCATATGTGTTGACATTGTACACTAGTTGTAACATAATTGCCGATTAGGTGTTACATTTACACCAATTGTAATATAGTTGCCACACTCAACTAATGTGTAACTTATCAAAAAATCAAACATGATTGACTATGTCCATATGTACAATGCATACATTACACTGTATATGTGTTTCATTTGTAATTATATTGCAACTACAATACAATTTCTTGATTTTTTTATGTGACATTTTATTTATTAATTGCTTATATTTCTATGTTTTAGTTGTAGTGTAGTTGTATATTAGTTGTTTTAGAGTTTTGGTTGCAAGGTAGTGCGGTTCTAACATATAAGATTTCCCATAATAATCTTTGCATATACCCACTTTGTGGATGAAGTTGATGAAACATCTTGTAACGGCCCTTGGTACTCATCTATTCCTAATTGCATTATTGAAATACATCTTCTAATAAATTTGCATTAATGATGTTCTAATGCACTTGAAAAAATTCAAGAGCTATATTGCCATCTAGTTCAAAACTTTGACTTGAACTAGGTCATCAATGGCATCCTTTAATTCATGCATTTTTAATTTAGATTCAAGGAAGTCTTGCATGCCCTTTATGTATTTTGATTTTAAGGCATCTAGGATTCATCAATGGGTTACAATAATGTTTCACTCCTTTTTAGGTTTCTTATAAAGTTCATCGTAAAAATCTTTGGCATGTTGCTTACAGTTCATCATTTATTTTCCATGATACCTTTTTTTGGTCACAAAGTTCAATTATGATTGATGATTTATGTTTTTTTCTTATGACAACAATTTCTTTTAATTACCTTATCACCTTTTAGCTTCCATTACATTTTAGTTTACACTTGTTGAAATTTTGTTTTGTATTCCTCAATGGTAGTCAATTTGTTTTTAAGTATTGCACTAATTCAATTTATAGCTCCTTATCATTTGATTTGTTTTGTAATTGAACTTGAGATTTTTCTAGATCTTGCCACACTTGAGTTTCCACCTACTTTCTTTCAATTGCTTTTAGTTTTATAATACTATTTATAAAATTGGATCATCCTTTTGAATTTGGCAAAAATACTCCAAGTAGTTGGATTTATGTCCCACAATTCTTTCATTATTGATTCAATTTCCTTCAAGTACATTATGTTCATCTGTCAATGTTAGTTAACATAACCCAAGTTTTAATAATATTAATTCATTTTACATGTTTATCTTTGAACCTTTAGGGAGGGAGGTTTTTAGTAAAATAAGATTAAAAAAAATAGGGGGTAGGGTAAAGAAGGTGTTGAAGAGTAGTCCACATTTTGCAAAGGGGTTTGGGTATGATTTAATGCACATAATAAGTTAGGGAAGGGTGGGTGGTTTATTACCGAAACATGGATAAGGCAAGGACTACCTTATCTTGTCCCCAAGACTAAATAATGGTTGGACAAAAAATAATGCAAAGTGAACTTGTATGTCCTTAGATGTTTCTTTTGTACTAGGGCATAGGTTATAAAATAAGTAATGCCTTTTTCTTCAAGCAAGAACCTTTCAAAACATTATTAGCGGTTACATTCATAAGGAGGCAAGGTGGTGAGATTTTTAAAATGAAGATTTGTAGTGGAAGCCAAAACACATGATAATTGTTCAAGGTGTTGTGGAAGGAACCCAAGGAGGAAATCAAGGAAGATGGGAGGAAGAGGTTAGATGACCATTACATAATACAGATGAGGGGTAGGATTTACAAAGGGAGGAGAAAGGCCAACTTGTGGCTCCTTTTCATCCCTTGTTTTCGACTTTCCTACATTGAGGTTGTTATTTTCTAAATCTTACAAAGCACCTTATACATTGATCTTATGGAAAGGATGCTAGGCGTGGAGTTCCTCTTAGAGGTAGGGGGTGAATTGAATATGAAGGAATATTAACTAGGAGATCAAGAAAGGGAACGGAGAGGGATTTCATGTCTTGTGAGACTTGAATACATGAACCTTGTTTTGTTTGAATAGAGTTGAATGTGGAGTTCAGTAGGGCTACATTGTTTGTTTTTCTTGACTTGGTGTTGGTCATAAGCTTGTAGAGATGTGTATGTTGTTGTACAAATTTTCTATTTTGGGTATCTAGGTAAAGAAAAGGAGTGGTAAGTGTAGGAAGACATGGCAAAGGAACATAAAAGACAAGAAAACAAAAAATAAAACAAAAAAATACATAATGGTCTATGAGTTTAGAAGGTTAAGGTGGGAGGTACACATAAGGAAAAGGTGATTTCTAAAGGTAGGGAGGGAAGAACCATGACCACAAATAGGTAAGATAATCCCTTCATTTAATTCATCTCATTTTGCTTGTGGGATATTTTCCTTAGTGGTGGTAAGGTTTGAAGTGAATTTAAAAGGCAAATAATACTCAATTCATTAATTTGGTGGGTCAACTAAGTATTTTTTTAAAAAAGGCATGAAGTAAGTTTTGAGGGGGTAGTGATAAGGAAAAAGAGTTCCTAAGAGTAATTGTCCAAAATAAATTGTTTAAAAATGGACTTTGGATATACCATTTTCCTACTTAATAAAATAGGATGGAGATAACAAGGTCAACATACTAACTAGGGCATGCTAATGACCACCATGTTAATGTATTCCACGTGGTAGAAGAATAACCTACATGAAAAATGAAGTAACATGTTAAATTTGCATTTAACAATGGACTCATTTTTTGTTACCATTCCAAGTTTTAGAATTAATCTCTTTGGGTGATGATTTGAAGTCAATATGTCATCTTTAATTAAATATAAAACAATCCTATTGATAGCCTATCAAATTGGGTCACAAGTCACAACAAGTGTTAAATTGATTTAACCTACCAAATAATCTTTTTCCATCAATTCAAAGATTATCCCAACTAAACCCTAACCCATTGCTAATTGGCTAAAAAACACTTTCAATTTGAACATTGTTTGAAATTGTTCCCAAATTTGCCATTCATTCTTAGAAATTAATCAATTACATTACCTTCATTTATCTTTAACATTTTCCACCATATTTAAATCTCTTCCAATTATGCATTGGCAATCCATGGGTAAAAGGTTGATCATAACTTCCTAAACTTTACACTGATCCCTTGTGTCATTTGGACCATACACATTTATAAAAGCAACATCACCACATGGGAGCCATCCTAGTACCCATAGGACTTCAAGTTATCATAGATGGTACCTAATCCATCATTGGGACCATTGATTATCTATAATTTGGGTGCAAATGTCATTGTAATTTGCACCTATTTGGCTAGATTCATATCTACGGTAATATGTTATGTTTCAACCATGAAGCATTATGAAATTCTTCATAATTTCCTCCCCATTGTTTATACCTTGTTTTGTCTTAATTTGTGTTCCTACAACACTAAAAAATTTATTTTCAATATGATATATATTTTTACATGTTTCTTAACCTTATGGAGTGTATAATTTTAATTGAAGTCTCTTACATTAAGTTAAGCAAGATGTAGTCTCATTAGGTAATGTTGAAGGTCAAATTGAAAGTATTTTGTCCATGACTTTTCTCATGTGATTCACTTGTTGTAATTGATGCGGTGTTAAAGAAATTATATTGTCATGTAATTGTAGGACAATTTTTTGACTACTTGACAAAGTTTGTTTTTCTCATATTTTTCTTTAAGTTACAAATGCTTGTAGGTCATTGCTAAATCCCCTTAAGATTGCACCTTTTGTTGATTGGCCTTTGTCAAGGTGAGGAACCTTGTGATCACTAATTCATGTTGGTTGGAAATGATGTATTTGCATGAGGCATGCTTGTGTTTTAATGAATTTCCAAGTTGTGTATATACTTATGTGCTTGGCAAGGGCAACTTAGGAGGGGATTAAAACATTGTGTCATCTTTAAATAAACTAATGTCCTCCATTCCTATATGTTATAAGATATTTGTTGTGATCTCTCATGTCTTCTGATTTGTGGTGGTGGAATGTTTTAAGGCTTAACATAGATATCAATAGGGATCTTAGGTTGGTCATTGATGTTTTCGATAATGATTTCAAGCTTTCACCCCTTTATCTTGGTTACAATAAACTAAGGAATTTGTTACTTGTTTTGGGTGAATGCAAGGTATGGTGGCTCACTTTTGGTGTCACAATGGTGTTTTTTGTTGGGTACCCCTTGTTCAAAAGCATATGGTGAGTAGTATATTTTTAAATCTATTAATTGGTAATTAAATGTAAACCAACAACTTTATTATGAAGATATTTATGTAGTTGTTTATTGATAAAAAGTTCATATGTTAGTAGAAATGAACTTTTGAAGTTCAAAATTATGGATTGGTCGATTGACTGGAATAATTGAAAGGTTCATTTTAAATTTTATTCAAAATGATCTATAGTGATTTAACATATGAGTTATAATGAAATAATACACTTTTATATGAAAAATTTCCTTAAGAATCATAGCATTTTGCCTTAGAACTTTTGAATGCCCTAAATTAACTCGTATTTTCATAAGTCCATAACATTGTTGTTTTTCATTCATTTTCAATTTTTTTTCAAAGGTGCATATATTTGGAATCTCTACTTGGGCTCCTATTAATATGGACTATATTGCTTTTAACACATCGACTTTATTACCATTTAACCAATGGTACCACAAAAAATTAAATATTTAACACTAAAACATGGATTTTTGTGGAATATGATTATTTAAAAAAATGAGCTACCATATTGTGCATTTACCATTTTGTGAAAATTGTCATTGTAAGGTGAAAGCATAGTCAAAAGAATCATCTAAGTGGGTGGACATTCCTAAAAATTTTGTTTTTGTATGTTTGAAAAATCCCAGGGGGAACATAGAAATTTGAACTTTCAATATATATTTTTGGAATAGGCTCCATTACTTGCAAAGTTTCAATGCTCAAAATTTGATGCAAATCAAAAGTTCATTTGCATGTTTAAAACGTTCAAACCTTTACATTGGATAATTTTATTTTTCAAATGTTTTTATTCATTATCAATTAAAACTAGTAAATTCATTTTTACGACACATTTGAACACATTTGGTTCAAATGCATGAATGCATAATGTACATGATATAGGATTAAAATGTAGTAAGAAACTAATTATATTTATCATATGATGGTAAATTGGGAATGAAAAATGCAAAATTTATGATTATCAACCTGACAAATGAATGCCATTTGTCACACGTAATCCTTGAAAAGTTTTTAAACTTAACACCTTTGGTTCATTTGATCATGTTTGCACCAATAGTTGTGTACCAATTGTAAAACCCAAGATGTGTTGTTGTGTTTATAGCTAGATTGGGTACGTTAAATTTCTTATGGATGATCACCATTTTAGCTACAAACAAAAATTCTAAAAAAAAACCATTGATATGATGAAACTATTGTAAATTTACAACAATAAAAAAAGAATTACATACCATTCTAGTATTCATCAACATTGTAGCAATGGGAACCACCAACATTATCGTCATGCATGGCTTGACAAGCCATGCATCATGCATTGAACACGCCGGCTTTAGAGGATTCTAATGATAGTTGATTATGCAATAAGTTAAATTTTGTGATAGAATATTGTTATTTGGAGATGTAAAGAACTAGCCAATTTTTATCTAGTGTATTTTGGGGACACTCTCATCTAGCTGAAGATGCGAAGAAAACTTCCAAAATTCAAAAGGTCCTTACCAAGCTTGTGAACTATGCCTTTTGGATTTCAGAAGTTCCTTTTTGAAAGAAAGGAAAAAAAGAAATTGAGCATTTCTTTAATATTGGAAGATTTTACCTAAGGTAAGTGTACAGGTTAGTGTAAAGGGCTGGGCTTAACTGGAATAAGGGCTGTGTGAGGTGGAGCTCAGCATGGGCCTGAATCCTGTTTAGAGATGAAGTACCCAAGTGAAGGGGGGCATAGGAAGTCGATTCTGTCCGGTGCACCATAATTGCCTGTTCACTGGTGTCAAAAGCCAGCAGAATGGCTACAGAACTGGCATTGGTGGCAAAATTGGCCAGGCTGTGCCCATTCCAAGGTTCATAATGGGCCAGTTTGGTAGTTTAACCATTACCCAATAGACATGGTCCTGCCCATTCCAAGGTTCATAATGGGCCAATTTGGCCATTTTTTTACCCCTACACAACGGACATGGTCCTGCCCATTCCAAGGTTCATAATGGGCCAGTTCGGTGGTTTAACCTTTACCCAAATGGACATGGTCCTGCCCATTCCAAGGTTCATAATGGGCCAGGTTGGCCGTTTAACCGCTATGCAATCGACATGGTCCTGGCCATTCCAAACTTTATAATTTGCCCAATTCCATATTGTACATTAAAGTACGAGGTACAAAAAAGGATACTTTCTACCCGTACGTTGGGGCCCTACAACTCGTAAGGAAAGTTCCTTCAGAAAGGAAAAAGAGCCCCAAAGCGCTGCTGTCAAAAGGTCAGTGGCCCAATCCCGCCACGTACGAACACACGTACTTCTTACATGCGAAAATATAGAGTCCTACGCCCTGACCCCGAGGCCCATTGGATAAGGAGACGCAAATCACTTTCTTGCCCTATAGACAACTGGGAGCATTTGTATGGACAATTTGAATGCCCCCACCCTCCCCTCACCCCCCCCCCCCAAAGAGTCCTAACGAAGGCCTATAAAGTAGGAGTTCTAAGTAGCTTTCTTGCCCTATGTATGGATTAATAGGTGTGTGTATATGGACAATTTACAAGTAAAATACATGATCCTAACAAAGACCTATACGGTAGGTAGGAGTCGTTGCAAGGCACTCTTTTGCCATAGGTATCGACAAATGGGAGTGTGTATGTGGACAATTTACAAGTAAAATATAAGGCCTTAACTAAGGCCTATTCGGTAGGAGTTGTAGGTCACTTTCTTGCCATAGTTATTAACAAACAAATGGGAGTGTGTATATGTACAATTTTTACAAAGAAAGATATACGGTCCTAATGAAGGCCTATATGGTAGGAGTTGCAAGGCACTCTTTTGCAATAGGTATTGACAAATGGGAGTGTGTGTATGTGGACAATTTACAAGTAAACTATAAGGCCCTAACTAAGGCCTGTTCGGTAGGAGTTGCAAGCCACTTTCTTGCCATAGTTATTAACAAATGGGAGTGTGTATATGTAAAATTTACAAAGGAAAGTATAGGGTCCTAAGGAAGGCCTATATGGCAGGAGTTGCAAGGCACTCTTTTGCCATAGGTATTGACAAATGGGAGTGTGTGTATATGGACAATTTACAAGTAAAATATAAGGTCCTAACTAAGGCCTATTTGGTAGGAGTTGCAAGTCACTTTCTTGCCATAGTTGTTAACAAATGGGAGTGTGTATTATGTACAAATTACAAAGGAAAATATACGGTCCTAAGGAAGGCCTATACGGTAGGAGTCGCAAGTCACTTTCTTGCTGTATTGACAAATGGACAACTTTTGCAGTTGCAGGAAGCTTTTTGCGGCCGGCTTTCTGCGTTGTCGCACGAGAGTGCAACCGAGAGGGAATTTTGGTTGTTGCAGACTTATGGAAAGTTTGTGGCGCAAGTCTGAGTCTTTGTTCTGCTTCTTTGATGCATCAGGTTTTTGGTTTTTCTGGAGAAGAGTTCTTGGAACATGTTCCAGTCCAAGAAGAAGCTCCTGGGTGGGGGGGTTGTCCATCTCTCTCACTTTGCCTTATTTGGGAGGAATTCTGTAGTAGTAGTAGTAGTAGTAGTAGTAGAAGAAGGTGATAGAATTCACAGCAGAATGCTGGGGAAAGTAGGGTGAGTGGAGAAACTCTTTTGGAGCACAATGGAAAGATGACAGTGGAGAGAGAGAGAGAGTATTCTTTCTTTTGAAGGGCTCTCTCAGGAAGGAGGGTGGTCTGAAGATGAAGATGCACATGGAGATGGGGTAGCGAGAATCCGCGGAGAATTTACAAGTTTGACAATCGTCAGGAGAGCTTCTTCTTCTTCTTCGAGGATTTCTCCTTCAGAATTGGGTTGAACAGCAGCAGCTCCTTGAAGGAACTGTCACTGAAATCTGCACGGAAGAAATTGTGAGCAAGGGATCTCTGTCTGTCTGTGTTCCTAGTTCCTAACCTGTCTGTTCCTGTTGGAGAAGGCGCAGAAAGTAAGTCCCAATACCCTAAACTTGGAAGTTTTTCTGAGAAGATGGCGTGGGCAGCTACGGACAAAGTGGTACTGGGATGCGTAGCGTTCTTAGTATGGTGGGTGCTTGCCGTCTTTCCAGCAGTGCCATTTCTGCCCATTGGTCGCACCGCAGGATCCTTGCTGGGGGCAGTTCTCATGGTGGTATTTCAAGTCATCTCTACCAATGACGCTTTTGCGGCTGTGGATCTGCAAATCCTGGGTCTCCTCTTCGGGACCATGGTGGTGAGCATCTACCTGGAGAGAGCTGACCTTTTCAAGTATTTGGGTAAAGCACTTTCCTGGAGAAGCTGGGGTGGCAAGGACTTGCTGTGCAGGTTGTGTCTACTTTCAGCAATTTCCAGCGCGCTCTTCACAAATGACACCACATGCGTCATTCTCACTGAGTTTGTCCTGAAGCTTTGTAGAGAGAAGAAGCTGCCACCACAACCCTTTCTCATTGCACTTGCTTGCAGTGCAAATATAGGCTCAGCGACAACTCCAATTGGAAATCCGCAGAACCTTGTCATTGCTGTACAGAGCAAGATTGGGTTTGGGAGCTTTCTTGTTGGAATTCTTCCGGCCGTGGTGGTGGGGTTAGTCGTCAACACACTCGGGCTTTTGCTCTTGTATTGGAGGCGGCTTTCCAATTCTGCAGTTGAAGATGAAAGAGAAGCAAAAGATGATCCGAGTGTCAATGCTGCTGGTGGCGACCGAAGGGAACAACCAGAACGTCCAAATGTTGGAAGTTTTTCAGAAGATGTTGAACTGCCTAGGATGCTGGAGAAAAAGCGAGGTGAAATTGATCGAAGGAATTCGGATAGCTTGGTGGTAGAGCTTGCCAATTACTACAGGACTGGGAGAGGTGGAGTGGAGGTGCAGCAGGACTCAGGCTTAAGCCCAGTGAGAGGTTCTGTCCTTTCAGATGTGTTGGGCTTAGAGCCAAGGGTATCATCATCACCATATCCTCATTCTCATCAGCAAACAAGGAGCAACGAGGGAGGAATTCTGAATCAGATTGTGACAGATGCTTTGCCTTCAAATGCACCACAGTCTGCAGTAGTAAGACAACAAAGAAGGAGAAGGATTTGGAAAGTTTGTGTGTACCTTGTCACAGTGGGCATGTTGGGTGCCCTCTTGGCTGGCTTGAACTTACCCTGGACTGCAATCACTGCTGCTGTCACTCTTATGGTGCTTGATTTCTCAGATGCAGGACCTTGTCTTGATCAGGTTTCCTACCACTCCACTGCCATGTGTAAATTGTAGAAGTTGCAAAATGCTTCTTTCTTGCTTATGAATGGAGGATCTGTGTACTTCTTGCGCGTTGGCATTTAATGCAACAGTTTAAGGGTAGGCAAGGTTCAGAATCTGGAATTCAGAAATGTCACTAAGGTCTTCTACATTTCATGCTTTTTATCTCCTTGATGTGTGAAGCGAAGAATACAAGAACTCCTTAGCATGCATTAGTGCCAACTTCAAGCATCAATCCCACATCATTTGTTGACACTGTAGACACAGCAGCCAGGCAAGCAAGCAAAGTGCTTAATGAAAGTGACTGGAAAATTGAGGTGACTTGGAAGTTGGCATCTGTGGGAACAGGTGTCGTACTCGTTGCTGGTGTTTTTTGCAGGCATGTTCATTACAGTTGCTGGGTTCAATGCTACTGGAGCACCAGGCCAGCTCTGGTCTGCTGTAGAGGCCCACGCGCACATTAACTCCGCTAGTGGCCTTTCAATCCTTGCCATTGTTGTCACCGTACTTTCTAATGTTGCCTCCAATGTTCCCACAGGTACAACCTTTTTCCTCCACCTTTGAGAGTATATTAGGAAAATTCACTGAGACTACAAGACCCCATGTCTGAGCACTGCACTACATCCATGAAGTATCTCCACAACCTATTGAATTTCAAGAGCTTTGCGGCTGACAAGTTGCCAAGTCTCTGTACCACCATTGTAGCGCATAGAGCTTAAAACTGCAGTGTTATAGGGGTCGGTATATGACTACAGTAAGGGGTTTATCCAATATCTCCTGGCAGACTGACATCCCCTATTACTTAGCTAGAGCAGATGCCCACAGTTGCTGCCTGATTTGTGATCATCACTTGCGTTAATTCTGGTTTTTATATGCAGTTCTACTCTTAGGTCCACGAGTTGCTGCATCTGCAGCTGCCACCCCAGGTGCAAGCGTAAGCAAGGCATGGCTCATATTGGCGTGGGTGAGCACTGTGGCTGGTAACTTAACTCTTGTTGGGTCTGCAGCGAATTTGATTGTGAGCGAGCAAGCACGACGGTCTCCTCTCTTAAGCTACAAACTTTCATTTTGGAACCATTTGCGGTTTGGTGTTCCTGCCACCCTCATTGTTATAGCTGTTGGCCTTCCCCTTATTCGTGGATAAAGACTTATCTCACCCATGAGAGAGATGGAAAGGATTTAATGCTATGTTTTGTACAACATATTGCAGAGGTTGATCACTAATTTCAACATCTGTTTAGAAACTTTTAATTTGAAGAGGAGCAGAATTTGCTCAGAGGAATTGTCACCAGGCTTTCAGAGTATCATTTATCAAAGTGAGTTGCCATCAACTTGGTGGTATACCTGTGTTCTGCTTGAATATTACACTTCAAATTGTGTTCATTCTTCATGGCTGAGAGCTTGTATTACATACTGAGCATTCTAACCAATGCTCACACTGTACAACTTACAGTGCATTAGGCAGATGTACATTTTCCATCATGTGATTGAGTGAAATCCCAACTTTTGTAGTAGAGGGGTTTAATTTCAGAATTTCACAGTTTTGATTCATCAAACCAACATGTTCACTCATGTTTGCATTTGAACTATGCAAATATTTGTATCCATCACTGGAATTAATACATGTCTTGTAAAACACAAATCGGTCATACAATGGCAAGATTGGTGGAAGAAAAACTGAGGTAACTCTTCACTAGGAAATTGAAATTTGCTTGTGAAATTCTCAGCAGATCATTTCCACAGTTTCATAAAGCACATAGTCCTTTAGCACCTTATATGGGGTCACCTTAAATAATGTGGTTCATGGAAGAGTAAACAGGCAACTCCTGTAGGCAAATTGCATGTGAACTTTCAACAGATCATCTGCTGGCTTAAACATTGTGGAGTACAAATTATAGTCTTTACTGATTTGTAGTCAACAGAAAAATAATGGTCAAGTAGTACAAATTGGGGGAATTCGATAATTGCCACCACAAAATGGAAGTCATCCATGATGCCAGGAGCAGATGACTTCACAACTAGTGGCAGCTGAAAAATTGGTAGTTTTCTCTTCTTCGTTTTCTGAAGGGTTTTGACCTATTTGAATCATACTGGTTGTATGAACAATACCAGCATCAATCTGTTGAGTAGCAAATGGAAGGGTACACTAGCCATACATACTTATGGTGAAGACTGGGGATCTGTTTGGTAGAAAACAATATCTCCACTGTCTGGAACATAATGATCCTGTTTCAAGCTTGTAAGGAGAGGCTCTATAAGATGTGTGGGAATAGGACCTGATTTTCTGGGGTCCCTGTAGTACTGACCCAGTATAGGCTTGATTGCTTCTGTCTGCAACCAGCCAAAACAGTTTGTGTCAGCTTCTCATTACTAGAAGAGGGTAAAACTGCATTCTCCTGTGTGGTAAGACACATTTTGATGGTCAATAAGATCAGCATCATAATGCACCATCCTTGAACATCTGCTGCTTTGAAGAGACAAGAAAAGCAGATTACTTATACAACAAAAAGAACAAATTAATCAAGAAATAAGTACCGCTTCTATGAGATTGTAGTGAGGGATTTGAGGGAACAGATGATGGACAACATGTGTCCCAATATCATGGTGGATATTGTTGAACCATCCATAGTCCCTATCAATTGTTGACAGGCCACCTCGCATGTAATTCCATTCCTGGCATGGAAGGCAAATACATTCATCAGATCCAGCACGTATCTTTTGATGCCCATGTGTGTAGTTCAACTCTTTCTCAACAATCCAGAATATATCAGACTGCTGTGCCTTGGTTGTAGGAAAAGGTACATACTGTGCCACGGTACCAAGGGACCTTTTTGTCATAACCATGGTGATGTAGGTAGGTCACCACGTCTAGCCATACCACATTCACCTGCAAGTACCCACATGAAAGAACATGTGAGTTACTACTACCAATCATACCCCATGCCTTGACTACATCTCAAGAAAGACACCATGCAAAGCTCTGATAAAGTATTTTTCACCAATGACATGCATATGACCAATCAAGAAAGTACTATACAATCAAACTAGAGGAAAGTCATTGAGTTCCTCAGATAGTCTTGCTGAGGATATGAAGTGACAAAGTCTATCAAGAATTAAAGTTTCTAGGTAGGCGAAGCTGTGGATGTTTCAATAAGTGATCCTTCACAACTCCATTCAATTCCAGGCACATCATTGCCCCAACCATTACAGTTGGTGGAATCACCTGCATGAGATCCAGCCAAAGGCTGCCTGGTTGGAATAAGTTCAGGAGTAAATTATGAGTATATCTGGTAACTCTAGTTCTAAACTCAGCATCTGAAGTCAACTTCAAAGAGACTCAAGATTTACAGACATGAATAGGATCACCAACAAAATGCCCATGCTTTGAATAGGGATAGGACAATAAACTTCATTCTACTTCCTGTCTGACCAGGGACAAAGTTTGGAGGATCACCCAATAAGGCATGACATAGAGCTTGAGCATCCACATGGGTCCAACCACAAAGGTGAGAGCCACTAGAGTTGCCAGCATGGCAGTCCAGCATGCAGTAGATGTCATCACATCCTTAGCTTCATTTGGTACAAACAAATCACTTTCAGGATGGAAATGTGAGCCACGTTTACCAGGACTCCTTGACCACTGCCCCCCAAAAAATATAGCCATGCAGGAAGGATCTTTGTCATAATCCTCAAGAACAAGGACTTGATAACAGGACAGGAGGAAATTAGGAGTCTAGAACAGAAATGTTCAAATTATGCCCAGAAAAACAAGCACTAAGTTCCTACAACAATAGACTCTCATTGAGGAGGGATTACAGGGAGATGAGGAAGAGGCCACACACCAGGTAAAATGGATAAGCTAACATGGCCCAGGGAAATGACAAACGTCCTTTCTTTGCCCAGAAATCCATGTCTTTATAAATGGTCTCTGAGATCTGTTATCACAAGAAGTCACTTCTTCAGCATGCATAGTGTAGTGATAAAAAAGGAACCTCTTTCTCTTTCTCTCTTTTCATGACCAACAATTCAGAGATTGAGAGAAACTGGTTATGGTCTGGGAAAAGATAGTCATACAGGGTGCCAGGATTCATCATTCTCCACATGACCATGGTTTTGGTGGTGCGTCCTATGGCTGATACGCCTTTGTTGCAATGGGATGACAAGCAGCACATCACACTGATTCAGAAAGATTTGACTCATTGTAAATGCAAAGATGTAGTTTTGTGGTCTAACTGTAGGAGGCCATGTTGACAGTGTTGTTAACACCCTCTAGCAAGCTGCAACTTCAACACTGAGAGACAAAAAGGAACAAAAAAGCGAACACAAGGAAAAATGGTCTCACCAGCCATGATAAGGAACCAAAATAGACGAGTGCGTTAAGTGTCCAACAAGACTATTCAGCTTCTTGTTATTGGAAAAACTTCCATGCCCACTGAACAATCCCATACAAACAAAACAAGAATTCAGCATGACATTGCAGCTATCTTGGTGTAAGAGCATTTCCAGCAGCGCTCAGTATGTGACATATTTTCTGACTCGTTGATTGCAAGAAGAAGAAGAAGAAGTCGAGATGCCAAAATCAATTTTTTTTGCTTCTTCTCTCCATTTACTACTTCAATTCTGAGGCATGCAACAGACCTGCAAAGACGCTGCTTCTTACAGAATGTAGCCATTAAGGAAAAAGTCGAGAAATGAGCTCGACCAAGGCAGGGACAGGGGGCATCAGGGGGCGTACCAGTCGTGTCCCAGGACGAAGAGGGCCCAGAACATTGTGCCTTGTGCCAACCAATACAAGGGCCATACAAACCAAGTGTTAAGGTAAGCAGCTCCTGCCGCCAATCCAAATACAATTGCCACATCTCTGGCCACGAAGCTCATGGATTTCCACGGATTCTTTTCCCAGCAATGCTTGGGAATTGCAGCCCGAATCTCTGCCAACGTGAACGGTGGAAGCGCCGACGGATCGAACTCCCTCTCTTCTTCTGATTCCTCCTCCCCTAAATTACCGGCTTCCCGTTTCTCACGTTCCGTCGGCAGATTCACAGGCCTTACCGGCACCGCAACCATGGTCACAACACCACGCTTTTCGCTTCCACTCCTCCGCATCCTCTCCAAACCAAACCCCAGTCCTTGAGCGGGAGAAACAAACGAGAGTGCTCCGCAACGATTCCTACCGAGTCTCCATGCCCCATATGAGACGGGGGGAGCAGCACGCAAGTCTCCATTCAAGGCCGGTGAAGCCACAGCTGCCACTGTGGGCGCCAAATCCACTCCCTGCAGCAAGTTCCTGGAGAGCATGGAGGCTGCCATCGCTCAAAACTGGCTGGTCACAGAAGAGCACGCAGGCTCTGCTGCGGTACCCACTACAACAAGCAAGCAAACACACTTTGAAGACCCGCGAGCCGCGGGACGACGACGACGACGACGACGACGACGTTACAACTACAAATGCGTGAGACGACGAGCTGTGCATCCAAGCCGCACAGGGTTCTGTAGTGTTGGTCAAAAGACGAACAGCTAGCGAATCCGCACTTCAATTTTTTTGCACACTTGGAAAAACGATCAAAATCAGGACCTAAATTACTTATCACAACTCACGTGCAGCCAAAAGAAAGGAGATTTATGTAGGGTAAAGCCCTAGGATGAGGGAATTCTCAAAATAAGGGGCCTGGGACCAGTAGAGGAAACTGTCAAGTCCAATCTCGCGTTTTGGAATGTCTACCTCCCATGGGCTTCACTTATCATAAATAAAAGCATTGGGCAAAATTTATCATGAACCAAACCTAAGTAGATTGCGAGGCATGGCAGTGGGAGGGATATTATTATGCCTGCTCCTCAATAGTCGGAGGGAAATTATGCCTACTTATACAGGTTTAAGAACCTTCCCACTATTGAGGACTAGGCATAATATCCCTCCCATTTGCTAGGAGGGAAATTGATGGATATAATAAAGAACCTCCAAATACACTACATTTTTTGCTTCAGAGTGCTTTTACATTTGGGTACATTGTGGAGAGCAAAGTAGAATTTTTTTTGGGGGAACCTTATTATATTCTGGTGAACATCTTAAAAGCCATGGTCTAATCTCATGAACTTTGCCTTTTCTTTTCTTTTCCCCTCAAAATATGGTACCTTTATGCCCTTTTTCCCCGTAAAAACCTGGCAGGAATTTCCCCGTGACATATTGGGAGTGCACAATACCACATGTAATAACTCCTCTGCTGAGAGTAGTAGGCAATTTCTGTTTTGGGGGCGGGCATTTTGTTTTCGAAATGCTCATGTTGATTTTTTTAAAAACTTTATACTGTGATACCCGGAGGGTACCAGAATGATCTTCTCCACATATATAAATATTTGGAGTTTTAAATCTGTGTTTAAGGTAAGTTTGAACAAAGCCATGAGAAGTAATGGAACTATGAGCTCTACTATAGCAACTCGATT
>Ga0116229_10003500_pt1 | contig 25832 bp, 25 predicted proteins | sample S1TSphgellanicum_3_FD_87313 | JGI IMG/M metagenome (GOLD analysis project Ga0116229, IMG submission 87313) | Host-associated microbial communities from peat moss isolated from Minnesota, USA - S1T2_Fc - Sphagnum magellanicum MG | ecosystem: Host-associated > Plants > Peat moss > Unclassified... | reverse complement strand
TAAAACTTAAATAGATGCAAATGTGTTAAAAAATCCATATTCCCCAACCCTAACATTTAAAAGAGGAATTATAAGTAGTTTTAAAAGAGATAAGGTAGAAAAAACATGTGAGAAAACATTTGGCTCATTTACCACTTCAACATTTATACATACTATTCAAAATGTGCACATACTCAAGACAACAAAATAAGTCAAAGATACCATTTTCAAAATGGACTATAGCACAATGCACATGGTATAAATTAGCTTCTACTTGGTATCACACAACCCTACAATAAAACCCCTTTTCCCACTCATACATGTTTGTGTACCATAAGGTAACAAACAAGAATGGCCGTCTCATGCAAGGAATACCTACCTTGTTTCACAAACAAGATTTTCATGGGCTTCTCAGTGCTCGACATCTCATCTTTGCTCAAAGAAGTCTATGTGTGTATGATTTACAAATTGTAAGAATATAGTTAGAGTTGAGTGCTTGGATTGGAAGGAGAAAAGGAAACTCTCAACTCATGCAGCCAATGAGATGCTCAACATGCCCTCAGGAGGGCCCATTATTTTTCCTCAATGATTTTCTCAACATGTCTATCAAGTTCCCAAGATGTTCCCAAAGGTTTTCAATGACATTCCCAAGATGTTCCCATAGGTTTCCAGTGACATTCCCAACATGTTCCGAAAGTTCCTAATGTGTTATGCAAGATGTTCTCAATAGCACCATATAGTTTATCCCATTTCTTTTGGCATGTAGTTGAACTTGCACAATCTCTAAGTGTAGGCCAAAGGGAAGAGTTGCATACTTTCATTTTGGGGGATTACAGAATGATTCAAAATTGGTTTTTTGATGGGGGCTGATCAAACTGGCTCCTTGCAAACAAACACAAAAAGAAAAGAAGAACTTTGGGTGCAACCCCCACCCCCAAATCAATATAATACCACTGACAAATGGGTACCCATTCTATTAAGTGATAATGGATACATACTATATATCCAAGGGGAAAAGACAATTTAAGTTACACAAGAAAGAGAGAAGATGGGGAATAGAGAAAAGAGAGAGAGAGAGAGAGAAAGAGAGAGATTGTATTAGATATGATGATATGATTAGACTATAGCTTCTTCACACATAGCTTTGCCCACTTCATGAATGAATGAAGGAATGAGTGGGAATGGAATGGAAGGGAAGGGATGCCACCATCACTCCTCCCATTCTATTCTATTCCCACCACAACCACTGTTGTTGTGGTGGTGATTGTTGTTGTGATGGTGTGTCTCCCCCTGCACTCCACCTTTTTTGTACTAGAGTAGGTAGTCTTTGGTGGCTATGGTGAGGGGTGATGTGATGCATATCCCCTTGTTTTCTTGTTGTTGAAGTAGTTGTTGCCTGGCATGGCTTTGTTCATCCCTTCCTCCTAGTACTTTTTGCTTCTTCTCTCTAAAAGCTTTCTTTGCTACCCCCATGACCTAAAGCTTCCATAGCCCCAACCCAATGAGACAAGCTCTAGACTCCTGAAATAACAAACAGCTGCTCTTACTTACTTACTTTCTTCCTCTCTTTCTTTCTTCTGTTAGAGATCTTCGTCTTTCTGTATGGGTGGGTGTGTGTTTTTCTCTTTCAAGCTTTGAAGGAACTGGTACCATTGCTTGATGAATCCATCTTCTTGAGGATTTGGGACTACCCCAATGTGTGTTTCCATGCTTTTCATGAGGATCTGGAACTACCCAAATGTCTGTTTCCATGCTCTTCAAGAGGTTTTGGAACTGCCCAAATGTCTGTTTCCGTGTTCTGTGAGAAGTATAGAATGGGAGGTGGGAAATTGGGTTTCATGGGAAGTGTAGAATGTTTGATGAAGAATTGGGTAGTGGGGGAATGAAGGGTACACAGACGAATTTTTGATTTGTGACAAGTGATCAAGAGTTGTTTTTCTGCCAATTTTACTTTTTGGGACCAATTTGGAGCTCACCCAAATCCAAAATCCAGTTGAAGAGCGTGTACTTGCAGAGCAGCTGGCTGATGGAGAAAGAGAAGGAGGGAGATGAAATCAAGCTCTGCTGATCCTGATTTGGGTTTTACTGTGAAGAAAGCAAATGGTGGTTGTGTGTGGTGGGAGAAGTATAAGAAATTTGAGAAAGACTTGTAGATAGATATGTGTGTTTGTGCCTCAGGAGTCCTTGTGTGCAGAATTTGGGAATTGGGGTTTTAGAGCTGTTGAAGAAGAGCTGGAGCTTTTGTGTTCTGCTCTCTCTCTTCTGTGGGTTATGATGATGATGATCAGCGCTTGAAGATGGAGGAGGGGTTTGTTTGGTGAAGGGTTGATCTTGTAGCCGTGATTTGTTTTGCCAAGGGGTTGATTGTGGAGGAAGAAGAGGATCTGGCATGTGTGAGGTAAGGTGAGGTGGGTTCGAATGGCTTTGGACGTGTGGCGGATTTGAGGAAGTTCATGGTTCTGCAGCTTTTATGAGTATGCGTCTGTGAATTGGGATGCTTGCTTCCAGAGCAAATGGGGGGCACAGAGAAGCATCAAGATCTGGCCAAGACATCAGAGGAAACAGCTCTCGCATTGAGGGGTTTCTTCTTACAAAGATTGCCTGATCAAGAGCTGGTCAGATCTCTTGATTTGGGTTTTTTTTCCCCATCCCCCTTCCCCTTTCTCTTGAGATGTGCCTGGCCTAAGTCCAGGGCTAATCTCTGAGGAAAAAGGTTTGGTTTTGACAAGAGATTTATTGGCAGCAGCAGCAGCTGCTGCAAGATATTTCATTTCCCCTGTGCCTGCTGTGAATTCGAAAGAAGAGGAAGAAGATTGGAAGAAGATGAAGCTGCCTGGATGTTCAGTCTGCCAGGTAACCTTCAATGAAGATGACAGAGCACCCATGATGCTGCAATGTGGACACAGCTTCTGCAAAGAGTGCTTGTCACATATGTTTGATGTGAGTGCAGATCACAGCTTGGTTTGCCCTAGGTGTAGACAGCCCTCAAAAGTGGGTAATAGTGTGGAAGCTCTACGAAAGAATTTTGGCATGCTTTCACTGATTCGACGAGCTTCAGCTGATTGCACTGGAGAAGATGACTCAGAAGATGATGATGATTTAGCAGACTCGTCATCGAATCCCTACTCTGATCGCTCACGCAGCAATACCCCACAAGCTAGTCCTGCTTGGTCACCAGGATGTTGTGGAATTTTCTTGGACTTGGGTTCACATTCGCTGCGATTGCTGCGCTTGTTGGGTACTGGACCTCAACCTGGCCAAGATGTGTGGGCAGGATTGCTTACTGGTGCTAGTGGCTGTAAGCACAAGGTAGCTGTGAAGAAGCTCGACATTCCGGTCAGCATGGACTTGGAATGGATACAGGGAAGGATTGAAGTGCTGCGTCGCAGTGCTATGTGGTGTCAGAACATATGCACTGTTTATGGAGTATGTGAGAAAGATGGCAAACTCTGCATTGTGATGGACAAGTACTTCTCCTCTGTGCAGAGGATGATGCAGCAAAATGAAGGTCGCCTTACTTTGGAACAGATTCTAAGGTAAGATTCTCTGGTTGACACATTCTTTCCTTGCTTGATGTAAGTGTGTTTGCTGTGGGAACACAACTGTTGATTGACTTTGATGGTTGCTTGTGTAGGTATGGTGCAGATGTCTCACGTGGTGTAGCAGAACTCCATGCAGCTGGAGTTGTTTGCATGAACCTGAAGCCTTCAAACCTGTTATTGGACTCAAAAGGTCGAGCTGTGGTTTCGGACTTTGGGTTTCCTGAAATATTGAAGAAGCCACAGTGCAAAAAGGCTCGTTCTGTTGCTGGAAGTGGTGGTGGGGATGAGGGATCGATGGCACTGATGCATTCGTGCATTGAATGCACAATGTTGAGCCCACATTACACAGCCCCTGAGGCATGGGAGCCTTTACGAAAATCACCACTCAATCTCTTCTGGGAAGATACTGTTGCAATTGCAAATGAGTCTGATGCTTGGAGTTTCGGATGCACTCTGGTTGAGATGTGCACAGGAGCTGTTCCGTAAGACCAAATTCCTTTCCATTTTCTGTGTGTACCATCCTCTACCCCAAGATCTAGATTGCTAGCATTTTGCTGATCAGCAGCTGCCCCTTGCTAACCTTCTTCTCCTCATGCTAGATACCCCAATTGTTGAAATTGATTGTGCTTGAAATTGCACAGGTGGGCAGGCTGTAGTTCAGAAGAGATATACAAAGCTGTGGTTAAGGCTCGACGACAACCCCCACAGTATGTTGGGGTGGTTGGCGGAGGAATTCCAAGAGATCTCTGGAAGATGATTGGGGAATGCCTGCAGTTCAAACCATCAAAGAGACCGACTTTTCATGCAATGTTGGCAATTTTCCTCCGCCACCTACGGGACATGCCTCTGAGTCCTCCCCCCAGCCCTGATAAGTATGTATAACAAAGCATCAAAGTTTCCACCTAGCTGCTGCTCATGTTATTGTTTATAAATGATGGGTATTTTTGTCCCTAATTGGGCATTTTGTTGATGATCAACTCCTCTCACATGCTGCATGTTTATTGTTGGAACCAGTGACCTATCAAAAGATGCAGAATCATCAGGGGCAGAGCCATCACCATCCTCAACTCTAGATTTTGGTCTTGTATCGCAAACATCCCTTCATCGGTTCATATCTGAGGGGGATACTGATGGAGTACGGTAAGTGGACTGGTTCAGGAGTTCTTAAAGAGATGACCTGGATGTGTACATGGGTGTCGTATGTTTCTAGGTTTCAGGATGCCACACACTTGCATTGACCAGGTTACAATCACAAACACTGGGTTAGTGTTATATAAACTGAAAATAAATGCTTTTGGGATTGTCTGAAACTGTGCCTTTTGTCAACCTCTATATACATATGCAGGGATTTGCTTCGTAAAGCTGCTGTGTCTGGCAAATCCGAGAATTTGCTTGGGGTGCTCTTGGATGGCCGTAATACAGAAGGTCAAACTGCACTGCACATGGCAGCTATGCGTGGTTACTCAGAGATAGTTGAGGCCATCTTGGAGTACCCAGAAGCAGATGTAGAGGTACTGGACAAAGATGGTGATACACCCATTGTGTTTGCTGTGGCATCTGGTACACCAGAGTGCCTCAAAGTGCTCATAAGAAAGGGTGCTGATGTGAATGCCCGGCTAAAGGATGGACTTGGCCCGGCTGTGGCACATGTGTGTGCATTCCATGGTCAGCCTGATTGCATGAGGGTAATTCATCTTTTCTTCATTCATCTGCATGATATTACATGATTGCCTACTTCTGTCTTAGATGTCAAGGTAGGTGTTTTCCCAGTCAAGAACTGTGCTCAAGAAATATGCAGAGCAAGCTCTGGATCGTGATCCGATCATGTACAGAAATCCTACTACTCCCCATATTCTGGCTGGTGGATCAAGCATCACATTTTCCATCAAGGATGTTGACAAAGAATTATTGTGGATTTTATTGTTGATATCAGGAGTTGCTTGTGGCTGGGGCTGATCCAAATACTGTCGATGATGAGGGAGAGACTGTCTTGCATCGGGCTGTTGCTAAAAAGCACATTGAATGTGCGATTGTCATCCTGGAGAATGGTGGCTGCAGATCCATGGGCATTCTGAATGCAAAGGAGCTCACGTATGTTTTTTTCATTCTTTCAGGACTCTCTATAAATTGCTAGATGTTGTATTCTCTTGTTGCTTGTTCTGATCCTAGGATTTTCTTGTGCCTTCTCTTACACCATTCTGTATTGAATAAGACACTGCCACTATCATCTCTTGCCATTTCTTACCATCAAGATACTGCTGACAACTTTTCACTTTTGCCTTTATCCTAGCCAGGAAAGATGATCAACAATTTTTTAGAACCAATTTCATGAGTCTAAATCACTGTGTGCTTCTGCTTTGTAATCTCTCGCAATTTTTGTGTCTACCTTCTGCTGCATGGAAGGGTGGTGGTTTCCTGAGATAGGTCTAGTGAGAGATAAAAACAGCAACCCACTTTTTTTTCTAGACATTTTTTTCAGACACACCACATTTAATTCTCTAGGCAGTGTTAAGGAGATCAAATGCTTTCTTCTGCTGCACCCAGTGAGTCCGGTGCCAAATCCGATTTTCCAGTTGTGGTGTGATGGATCTGCGTGACTTTATTCCATAACAGGCCCTTGCATTTGTGCATTGCAACTGCAAATGTGGCTGTTGTGAGAAAATGGGTGGAGATTGCGACACTTGAAGAAATTGAAGCAGCCATGGAGGTGCCCAGCTCGGTGGGGACCGCTTTATGTATGGCTGCTGCTCTTAAAAAAGCCCATGAGGAAGGTCAGCTCCCTGGTTGCTCAATTCCTTATATTGGATCTTGGCAAAGACAAAGCCCAGGCTTCATTATCACTGTTCAGATTGTTCTACTCTGTCTTTGAGATAGGTTTTCCGCTAACACAGCAGTAAAAGCCTTATCCAGACAAAAATGGATTGAGCAAGCTCACTGTGGTGACAAACTTGACTGTACAGTTTTGTCTGTCTCCAAAATGGGTCGATGGTATATGATCTGAATGCTTGATCCATTGTGCTAAAATTGTGAAAGAATGTGCTATTGTTTCAGAGGCAAGAGAGCTGGTGAGAATTCTACTGGCAGCAGGAGCTCATGCAACTGCTATGGATATCCCCCGGGGTCAAACAGCATTACATGCTGCTGCTATTGCCAATGACATGGAGATGGTGAAGGTGGGTTGGATTGTCGGCTGGTGAAAATTTTTATTAAAATTGGGCAAACAAGAAAATCTTATTGCAAGAGAAGAAACCAGAAACAACCTGGGCAAGTTGTGGGTAATTTTATCCACTTCTTCTGTTCCACATGGCTTCAAGACTACTACTACTACTATGGTTGTCCCTGACTTAGATAGTGGGCATTCTCTATCCAGGACATACTGAGCACAGGAGTTGATGTTGATGTGAGAGATATCCACACTAGCACACCCTTGTATGTTGCATTGGCACGTGGCTCAGGGGATTGTGTAGGTCTGCTGCTAGAGAGAGGTGCCCGTTGCAACATTCAGGTATAATTGTATTCATTTCTTTGTCTTCTACCATGCATATAAACACTAAAACCTAAACCCACTCAACCATCTTTTGGTCAAACAGGTTGTTGTGCCTCATTGAATATGCTGCACATGTTCAAAGTCTTTCTGTTACCTGGAAGTTTGAGTCTTAGGTTGAAACCAGAATTTGTGGAACTTGAGAATGATCCACATTATTGGCAGGATGATGAGGGAGACAATGCATTCCACATAGCAGCTGATATGGCGAAGATGGTTCGAGAAAACCTTCACTGGATTGCTGTAATGCTGCAGCGCCCTGATGCAGCAGTAGATGTAAAGAATCACAGGTCAGGATAGAGCTGGCCCCATATAAGACTATGATTATAGGCATGTCAATTGGTATCTGAGAAAATGCAAGTTGGGTTTTTTCTGAAGCCTCCTGTCTGTATCTTGCTAGCTTGGGGTGGTGTTATTCATATTGAAAATGGATTGATTTTGGGGCAGTGGCAAAACCTTGAGGGACTTGTTGGAGGCGCTGCCTTGTGAGTGGCTTTCTGAGGACTTACTTGAAGCACTCTCCTTCAAGGGTATTCAACTCTCACCTACCAAGTAAGTGACCCTTTGGAAATTGGTGTATTGGTTTGCTCAGTAATTTTCAGTAATATCTGCAGTATTGCAATCAGACAGTTACTGGACGTATTTTTATTTTCTGACATAGGGGATAACCTAGTGTTCTTCTTTGACCAATTGGGTGGTGTTTGATTGTTTGACAGATTTGATGTTGGGGACTGGGTGAAGTTCCGAAGGTGTGTGAAAGTGCCCAAGTTTGGATGGCAGGGAGCAAATGACCAAAGTGTTGGTTTTGTGCAAAGTGTGGAGGGTGTTGACCAGGTCATCATATCCTTTTGTACTGGTGAGGCACGGGTGCTGGCTGATGAGATTCTCAAGGTGGTGCCTCTTGATCGTGGCCAACATGTCCGCTTGAAGGCTGATGTCAAAGAGCCAAGGTAAATTATTTGAGTGTTTTTTTGTGTTGGGTTTGAAGAATCTCTTTTGAATTTTCTCACAATGTGCTGTAATGTGGGATTGACTTCTCTCTAGGTAAAAACTAGCAATTTTGCGTTTTGCATGCAGGTATGGATGGCATGGGCAGTCACAGGAAAGCATTGGTACAGTGCTATGTATTGATGATGATGGGATCCTAAGAGTAGGCTTTCCAGGGGCCTCACGAGGCTGGAAGGCAGACCCTGCTGAGATGGAGAGAGTAGAGGAATTCAAAATTGGTGACTGGGTTCGTATCCGCCCATCCCTCACCACTGCCAAGCATGGTCTCGGGCCAGTCACACCTGGCAGCATTGGAGTTGTTTACAGCATCCGACCTGATCATAGTTTGCTGCTGGACTTGAGCTATCTCCAAGGCCCTTGGCATTGTGAGCCTGAAGAGGTGGAGTTTGTAGAACCATTTAAGGTACAAAGATGTACTTTCTCAGGGTGGAGATGGATGTTTTGGTTCCTTTGGTGAGAGCAAGTTTATTGAAACCAAGTGGGCTAAACATTCAACATTTTGTTTCTCATACCAGGTGGGAGATCGTGTGTGTGTAAAAAGATCAGTTGCAGAACCACGATATGCTTGGGGTGGTGAGACACACCACAGTGTTGGTAAGATTAGCGAGGTGAGCAGTGATGGCTTGCTCATGATCGACATCACAGGTCGTCCCATCTTATGGCAAGCTGATCCTGCAGACATGGAGAAGGTTGAAGAATTCAAGGTGTGCTCTTGTTCTTAGGAGGTCACGGTTTAGCTCCATAGCTTGACTGTTGAATACAATGTCCCTTTAGATCCTGCTGTGAAGATAGTCAGAAAATGTCATCAACAATTCTTGGATGATGGTGTCTGTGGGTACTATAGAAATGGAGACATTTGATTTCACATGGGGCTGATCTGTGGATTATAGGTTGGTGACTGGGTTCGGGTGAAACCATCAGTTTCTTCCCCCAAGTATGGATGGGAAGATGTCACACGAGGGAGCATTGGGGTGGTTTATTCTCTGGATGAGGAGGGTGACATGGGAGTTGCATTCTGCTTTCGCAGCAAGCCTTTTCCATGCTCAATCACTGATATGGAGAAAGTTAGCCCTTTTGAAGTCGGTCAAGAGATTCATATCTTGCCCACTGTTACTGAGCCGCGCCTTGGCTGGTCCACAGAGACCTCTGCAACCTCAGGAAAGATTGCACAAATCGACATGGATGGTACCCTCAATGTAATTCTTTTCTTTGCCTTACCTGATCCTCTGCATGTTGAATGACTTGGATAGTATTTGGTCAGTTGTGTATCCACCGCTGTATATGCATGATCTTCTTTGTAGCTCAACACAAAGAGTAGCTAGTGTTTGATGCATGTGTTTTTGCTTCAAGCTGTCTAATTGCTTCCAACAAGTTTTATTCATGCTGATGCTACAGGTGCGGGTTGCAAACCGGAACACATTATGGAGAGTGGCACCAGGTGATGTGGAGCGGCTTTCTGGGTTTGAAGTGGGTGATTGGGTACGGCTGAAAGCATCTCTCCGAACTAAGCCCAGTTATGATTGGCATGGAGCAGGCAAAGAGCAAATTGCAGTGGTGCACAGTATCTCAGAAGCTGGCTACTTGGAACTTGCTGGCTGTTTCAGAACAGGCCGGTGGATGACTCACTATTCAGATGTAGAGAAAGTGCAGACACTCAAGGTTGGGGAGCATGTGCGGTTTCGGGAAGGAGTAGTGGAACCACGTTGGGGATGGAGGGGATGCTCATCTGCCAAGAAAGGAGTTATCATAGGGGTTCATGCAGACAGTGAGGTACGAGTTGCATTTCCTGGGCTGACTACCACATGGCGGGGGGACCCAGCTGATTTGGAGAAAGAAGAGATGTTTGAAGTAGGAGATTGGATCAAGATCCGGGAGGATTTGGAGGAACCTCTGCGTGGATGGAAAGGTGTGTCTCCTGGCCGCATTGGCGTCATACAGGGTACATCATATGAGAATGAAGAGGATATTGAGGGTACAGAATTGCTTATTGCATTTTGTGGCGAGCAGGAAAGATGGCTGGGATTGGCTAACGAAATTGAGAGAGTGAATCCAATACAGATTGGGCAGCAGGTGCGAGTGAAGGCATCTGTGAAGCAACCACGGTTTGGATGGTCAGGCCACAGCCATGGTGACCTTGGGACAGTCACCTTGATTGATGCTGATGGGAGGCTGAGAATACACTCGTCAGTTGGTTCACAGAAGACATGGATGCTAGACCCATCAGAGGTAGAGGTTGTGGAAGAGTACCCTCTTTGCATCGGGGAATGGGTACGGGTTAGGCAGTCTGTTCCTACTCCTGTCCATCAATGGGGGGAAGTTACACATAAGAGTATTGGGATTGTGCACCGTATTGATGAGGATGGAGACTTGTGGGTTGCTTTCTGCTTCTTGGAGAGACTCTGGGTGTGCAAACCAATGGAGATGGAAAGAGTGGATCCTTTTAGAATTGGTGACTCCATCAGGGTGAAAAGATCAGTTGTCACTCCACGTTGGGGGTGGGGTATTGAAACATATGCCAGCCGTGGTGTGGTATCAGGTGTTGATGCTGATGGGAAGTTGAGAATTCGTTTTGGCAGACGTGAGGGCAGGTTGTGGGTAGGAGATCCATCTGATGTGGAACTTGACCCTGATCCTCCCTGACATCAGGAGGCACCAGACATGGGCACAAGTCTCTGTTTCCTCGGTTTTTTCCCACATCTTGTTGCCCATCTCCTCACATGCCAAATTCTTGCCATCATCATCAATGGAGTGTTGGTAGTGTCACCTCATCTATGGGATGGGTTTGTGGCACTGCAACAATTTGATGGTTGGACTCAAATGACAAAGAGGACCCAGACTTCCTGCAAGTCATTCTTTCTGTCAGCAGCCCTAGTGCTGCTGCTTGCTTCAGAAAGGTTACCAGACTTGGAGGTCTGAGGTTCAACAGTTGACAACAGCTTGCACCCCTCCTGGGTGACGATGAAATGCTTGAAAGGCACTGGAACATGAACCATCCTCTCCTGGTGAATTTGAGCAAGTCTACATTCAGCTGCCTTGCGTGTAATTTCAAGACACAGAATGTAATTTGAGCTCTCAATTGGTGGGTTGGGTCAAAAGCTGGATTGGCTCACTTGTGGAGGTCCTTGGAAAAAAGATCCAGTGGTGCATACCTGCACTCCCTTACCATGTTCCTCCCTCCCTCGCAAACTTGCTTGATGTTTCAAAGACTTTCAGCTATCTTTGTCCAATGAGATTTTCTTTACGAATATTAGCAAGAAAGTATACTTATGTGATGGATTGTCCAGGTGGGCTTTCTGATCAGTCACCTTGTGCAAAATGACTGCTTTGGTGCTGATAGTAGAGTATGTAGAGAGGTAGATGATGGGAGTTAAATGTTGGTCAGTGATGAAGTTCCAAGTTCACATCTTTGCACCTGAATCTTCGTCTCTTTCGGAAACTGCAACATGTCTGAACCTCTTTCACTTTACAAATATTATGGATCTTATGTAAAAGGTTAATTGATGCTCACAGAGGGTTGTTCTTGCAATCACTTACATACAGGACAGGAGAGACACACACATGGTAACAACATTTCCGCGGAATTCAATGAGGTGGGTTATTAAACTGGAAGCATCTTGACATTGCAAATTTTTGAGAGTTTGAATATGGCTGAGATGGTTTGAAATGTGAGGGATTGAATTCATATATTAGTGCTGATTAGCAAACTGTCTTGCTGCAAAGGAGGCTTGTGTATGTATGTTTCTGTGTATACAAATAGTGGTGTTCTGTTGGGACCTTGCCATTGTATTGCCAATGTGTTGTAAGTAATAGTGGTGTCAACTTTGGCATGTGTAATAAGTTTCCAAGTGGAGAGTCTCCTTGCTCACAACTATGAACCTTTGGAATTGTCTAGGATTGATGGTTAACCCCCATATTACTATGTGTTGATTTAGCATAAACAGACTTGAAAAATGTTCCTCTCACACGGGCACACACCTTACTAAATTAAAATTTTAATTAACTTCCTATAGTGAAAATGGTTCTAAACTCTATAACATTTGCTCCTTTGGTGTGGAAGTTGTAAAATCATAAATGTGCACATAGGACTTTATGAAAGTACCAAAAGTGCATCAAGGGCCATATGTGGGTTAAGGTGTGGTTACAAAACAAACACCAATCTTAATACATAGATCTTGAGCCTATAAAGGAGTAGGTTCAAGAACCCTCTTCCTCCTACAACTTGCAACCTACTAATGTTTAGGTTGATGACAATGTTCCCCTGAGGGACGTTCCCTAAATGCTTGTTCAGGGATCTACTAATGTTTAGGTTGATGACAATATTCCCCATAGCGACATTCCTTGTTCAGGGACACATTATAAAATTATCTGTAAAGTCACCCTCTCTTGCACCCCCTATCCTCTCTGCTTTCACCCATTATCCCCCTCTTTCAGTGGTATCTGCAAAGTAAGAAATTTTATTATCTCAGTATGAAATGCTGAAACTCAGCATTTAATGCACAAGGTTCGAGAGTAATTATAGTAGTTGTGCAGGTAGGAGCAGTGAAAATATATGTAGCAGCAGTGGATGTACACATGAAAAAGGAAAGAGGCGATGAAACTCAGTTTACCACCAAAATTGGCGGACAAACTAGTTTCGGTCCCAGTTACTTCGTTTAGTAAAATTTCATTCCCAGTTACGCGTTTGATTCCCTATTATGCCGAAACTGGCCGGTCTTGCCCCCTAATCGCCTGACTTTACGGATATCTTAAATATCTATTTTCAACTGTGGATTATGTGCAACTACTATTTGCATTTTTTTTCACCTCATTCTTAAGATTCTGATAGCTCACCACCTTCTCAATTTTGTCCATCTCTCTCCCACTGTCAAATATACTTATTTCTTGCACACAAATTTTCAAGACTTGAAATCCATGTTCAAGATGAAGTTGGCAGGATTATATGTGCGTATAAACAGCTCACTATTTTATGGATTGAAAAGGTTACACAATTTATGATCACTACATCACAAAAATCCTGAGAAAAAATACTGTATTGTTACTAGCCTAAAGCTGAAGGTGCAAAGTATGTCAAGATTTTCAATGTGGAACAGAATGTTCTTCCAAGTCCTATATTTGCAGGTATTACCAAAATTGAGTTCTATTCCACTGATGAAGCCAACCACCACAGTGTTGGTTATTGAGTGAAAACACTAGCACGGAATATCCTAGGTGGACTCGACTGGCAATTTTCATTGTAGTGTATGTCTAATGGAAAATTCTTCCTGAATTGCACTCCCTTCAGTGCGGCATTGGGGACTTGGTGGGAGTAAGGTGAATGTGAACATAATATCTTTTGTTGTATGAAATTCTTACAAAAATTTGAATTATTCATGATGTTTGTTCACAAAATTTCATTTGAAGTTTGAAACTCCATGAATCAATAGAAATTGCATCGTGAAAATTACAAAGTGAAAATTTACAATGAAAATGCATGGTGAAAATTGTATAGTGGAAATGCATAATGAATATTACAAAGTGAAAATGCACAATGAAAATTGTATAGTGGAAATGCGTAATGAATATTACAAAATGAAAATGCATAGTGAAAATTACAAAATAAAAATTACAAAGTGGAAATGCATAGTGAAAATTACAAGGAGAACTTCCACACACATTTGTTAAATAAATAATTAATTCTGAAAAGTCCCATTCAAAAAGAAAACCTTGAATATTCAAAATGCTTAGGGTAATATTCTGGCCGTAGAGCGTTCCACCCTGTGAGCTGAGGATGGACCAGTGTAACTAACGACCAAGGTAGGCCAGTATGGTGCAGCATCCTGCTTGTAGGCTGAGAAATTCCAATTTTTGTAATTTCCCGCTGTACAAGCTGAACACCCTGGCCTCCTCCCTCCCCCACCTACCTACCTATTGACCCGCACACCCAGCTACCTACCTACTCACCCATCTACCTACCTACCTACCAATCTACCTACTTATGTACTTACACACAAACTTTCTACCAAGGCAATGACAATGCAAGTTGATGAAGGAATTGCAATATACTAGGTAGGTTTCCACCACATTTCCTACCTACCTACCAAACTGTAAAAAACAATGTTGCAATGACCCAATAGAAGGTAATACAACTAAACTAGATTTCTTCTTTATAGTCCTACAAAACTCAACAATTGAATTATTTTGCAACACCCATATGAAGGTATTACAAATGAACTTGATATATCACATTTATTGTAATACAATACAAACTACTTTAATTTCATCTAATTCAACAATGCAATATCCCAAGGACACATTGGAAATAACATATCCAACCTAATTCCCATATGCATTACCTTCATCAAGGTAATGTAAATGCATTGGATCATTTTATTGTTTTGCAATACCTTTAGGCCTAGTTGTAAATATTTTATTTCATCTACTTCATCCGTGCAATACCCTATGGATACATTGACAATATACTGTCCAACCCAACTCACACATGCATTACTTTCATCAAAGTAATGCAAATGCACTAGATTATTTTGTTGTTATACAATACCTTCATGCCCAAGATAATATATTTCACTTCATTTGATTCAAAAATGCAATTACTAGATTATTTTGGGCTTATGCAATACCCTCATGCTTAGGTTATATTTCATCTCATCTAATTGAACAATGTTATACCCTAAAAACGTATTGGAGATATTTTATTGTCTTGCAATACCTTTAGGTTTAGTTGCAATTATTTCATTTCATCTATGTCATCAATGCAATACCTTATGGACACATTGACAATATCATATTCAACCATATTCACATGTGCATTATCGTCATCAAGGTAATGCAAATCCTGTAGATGATTTTGGTGTTTTGCAATAGTTTGAGGACAGCTTGGAAATAACTTATGTTGACCTTGTATGCAATACCCTAATATGGGTGTTAACCAATATTTAATTGTGGTCTCATGTTAGACTAAGTTAAAAAAATCCAATTCGATTGCAATACCTTCATATGGTTTACCTTATTCTTATTGGAATTATGCAATATTGTCATGGGTGTATTAAGGTATTGCATGGACTAAAAAAGAATTTGAGCCTATGCAATACCTTCATGAGTGTATATGATTTAAGGATAGGGCTGATGGAATATGTTTTGTCATGTCCCATAGGTATTGCATAACAAAATTGTAAATGCAATACCCTCATCATGTAATATAAACTATTTCAAAGTTTTAATTATGAAATAGTGAATTATTTTTATGATGAAAGTATTGCACAAAAGCATGCATTTAGGTTTTAATGGAACTTGCATAGACATTTGGATTACAATTGCAATACCCTCATGTCCTAACAATACATCCAATCAATTTTTTGCTCAATGCAAAATTCACATACACTACATATGGATCCTAATAATGTTGTTTCTGTACAAATGACATTCAAACTTTTTACAAGTAGATATCTTTGCATACATTCATTTCCAATGCCAATGGGCTATCATGGAGGTTAAATTAATCTACAAGAATGTGGCGTAGAAAATTCATGGATGTTGTACACATGGTACAAAATGTGCATTAGTCAAAAAATGGAGTGTCAAGCTAACCACCCCCACCTTCACCTTCACTTGCATTAGAATTTTCACCAATAGATTTCAATGATAATCCATTTGCATTCCGATAATGTGTTGATGTATTCTTTGCAGATTGAACATATTGTTGGGTGTATAATTAATGGTTTGCCAAAATTGTCTTCATTGAATAATCTATGAAGGCTTCCTCCATAGTACTTCAAATCTTAAAGTGGACATACGCATAAACCAATTAGTATAATTTGGAAAACACATGTTTGAAACATAATGCAAATTTGAAATGAAAATTGAATGTGATGGAACCTATTGGCCATGAATCATTTCCAATTCATAGTAATTCACAAGTAGAGTGATCTCCTTTTTACATTCCTTTTTGGATGAAGATCTTGTCCGATCCAATTTTCCCAAACATTTTTAAGGCCCTTTGCATAAGAAACCTTGCTACCTTGAATTATGCCAACAAGATTTTCATCCTTCTTTAATTTGGTCATTACATGGGAGGGGGGGGTTGGGGGGTGGTGGTGTGTGGGATGCCACATCCCATGTTGGAATGCCAATAGAGTGAACAACTTGGAAGAGGCAAATTTTACCAATGTGAACTTTGGTGTCGATTTTATTTGTAGTGCATCATTCTAAAAATGATCTCACTTGCATGTGGCATGGGCCTTTGCTTAAGCAATTGCCTTTTGCATGTTGTGTTAAAGTTTAGAAATGGGATTGTTTAACACTTATGCATTCATCGATGCATGGTCTTGACAACATGGCCCTTTTTATCGAGTAGATGGACATCCAAGCTTCCTTAGTTTTGTGGAAAGACGGTGTTCTTGGTGCAAACATTGAATAAGATGCATTTCAAGTTTTAATTTTGCAAATAAACCTATGCCATTTTTTTCTCGAGTCAAGCCCTCCTTGATAACCCCATGTGACACATAGCCCATAAACCAGTAAAACAAAAAAAAACAAAGGAAACAATCAAAATGTTTAGATAAATCATAAAAGAGGATCAAGGGTATTGCATGCACACCATTAACTACTCTTAAGGTTATTACATAGGCAATGAAGGTATTACATATACAAAAATGATTGATTATAATGTTGTCACATAAATAATGAAGGTATTGTATATGCAACAATGATTATTGATTAGGTTTTTACATATGCACTGGGGTATTGCATACCAACCATTGAGTATTAATAAGATTAAACATTTGGTCATTAGGGTATTGCCACGACCCTAGCTTTGGGCTCACGACCAAGGCAAAGGGTTTCCAAGGGTGTGGGCTAAGATTAAGTTCGGGAGTCGCATTTTTATGCCCCGGGAGTGCAAAAGAGTGTGAGGGAAAAAACCTTCACATTCCCAAGTGAACTCCCATGTTGGGAGTTAGAGTCTTGGTGGACTCCTGAATGTTGAAAGAGTGATTGCAAGGGTCAAAACCTAATGGCTTGAAAAGTTTTTTATATCGTTGGAAAGTTATTAAAACATAGATGTCTAAAATGGGCTCACATCACCCATTTGGACATCTGAAACATAAGTTATGGCCAAAAGAAAGGCCAGGAGTCAAATTGGCAGTTTGATTCTCGACCACTAAAAGTCGGGAATCAACCCGATTTCCTTGCGTGTAGGTGGTGTGTGAGATACCATTAGAAAGCTTTCGATGAGGGCTACAATTTTGCTTTGGACCTCATTGCGATCATAGGTCTACACACAAAGTTATGGGGCTCCAAAGTTGCGGGAGTCCCGACTTTGGCAATTTCGGGACTCCCACTTGGGAGTCCCGGGACAAAAAGCCATTTGGATGTGGGCCTCGTGGAGAGGCACAAAGTATACTATAGGGGGGAAGGTGGTGGCTTTCCTCAAGTCTGGGCTATGGTGAGTCTTGTGAGTCCGAGTTTGCCCGTGGCTCATTTTAGCACCAAAAGTGTTTCAATTATGCACTAACCAATTTGTTATTTGGTTTGTATAGATCCGAGTGAGTGATTAAGTGCTTGTCATTCTTCCTAGTCCCATCTCGTAGCTCCAGCACGCCTTTCTACCCCCTCAAAGTGTTGCAAGCTAGGGAGTGTGCCCCGACTCCTTGCTTTTCCGTTGTCTTTAGTCTGGATTCACATTTGAGTCCCTTAAGGAGCCTGGAGGTGCGTCAGGTATTGTTAAAAATAATTGGCCAAAAAAATCCCATCCATTATTTCAATGTGAAAGAGTGAGCATGCAATGACTTAACATAAGAAAAAAACTAGTGCTAACTTGTGTGAAGATTGAAAATTACAAGTGTTTACTACTTTTACTTTTGCTCTTCCATTGCATGAGCATTTGCTTGTTGGTGTTCCTCTACTATGAAAGCATTTGATTGCATTTGTTCATTTGCATTATCAAGTTTGTGCAAACCAACACTGTCATTTGACAAACTTAGCTCAGCCAAAGATGTCAAGCTATTTTAGCCTATGTTACATCTTCCATCATAGATGATACTAACTCATTGCTTATATCAAAATTGCTTTCAACACATTGCTTGAACTTCTTGTGAGTTTACATCCTATTTTTAAAATCATTAAAACTAAGCTTCATAAAAATTATAACAAACACAATAAAATCAAAATGAAAAAATGAATGACACAACCATTATCAAAATTATGATATGGAGCAAAAGGAAGACAACCAACAAGAGCACCAAAATCAAGACCACTAAAATCAAGACGATTAATAGGAGTTGAGACGAAAAGGTAAACCCCTTCCTTTATGGTTGGGACAAGGTGAACCCCTTCTTTTGTGTGTTGGGGTTTTCCCACACACACACACAACATAAGCAAAAAGAACAATTAAAGTTAGCAAGCCAATGTTTTTTTTTGAGAAAACCAAAAAAAGGGAGAACAAAAAAACCCGCAAGAAACAATAGAGATAAATAAAAAATTCAAAAATTACAGGGAAAAAAAAAAGGAAAAACATAAAAAAACAAGAGAAACAAAAAAACTTGAAAAGAAAAGGAAAAAAAAACTAGAAAAATAGAACTTAAGAAACCCCCAAAACTTTTATTAAAAAACCAATTAAATTAACAAGAAAAAAGGAAAAAAACAGCAGAAAAAAAAAGAGAGATTAAAAAAAGAGAAAAGTATAGAAATGAAAGCCAGAAATAAAACCAAAAATCCAAAAGTAGAACTTTAAAGAAGTACAGAAAGAAAAAAAAAGAAAAAAAAGAGAAAAGAATGGAAACAAGAAAATCATGGGGGAAAAAATCCAGAAAAATCCAGGAAAACAGAAATTAACAAACCCCCAAAAACTAGTATTAAGCTAACCAAAAAAAACAGGAAAAAACAGAAACAAAAAAGAAACAAGATAGAAATAAAAATTTAAAAATACAGAAAATGAAAACCAGAAATAAAAAAAAGAAATAAATTTTTTTTTAAAAAAGAAGCACAAAAAGAAAAAAAAAGAAAAAAAGGGGGAGGAAAAAAAAAAACCAGGAAAACAGAAATTAAAAAACCCCAAAAAACCTAGTATTAAAACCGACAACAGAAAAAAGGAAGAAAAAGAAAAAGAAAAGAAACAAGATAAAAATAAAAATTTAAAAAGGTCCAAAAATAAAAAACCAGAAAATAAAGAAAAAATATAAAACTAGAAATTTAAAAATTACAGAAAATTAGGAATAAAAGAGGGAAAAGAAAGAGGATTTGTTTTAAAAATCAGAAAAATATTGAAACGCCGAAAAAACGGTATTAAAAATAGAAAAAAAAAGAAAAAAATTTGAAAGAAAAAATGAAAATTAACAAAAAAGAAATAAGAGAAATAATTAAATAAAAACTAAACTGAAATCAGAAACTCCTAGAGAAGGCAGCAAACCTTTGCTGCAATTGAGAGCTCTTGGCATTGGCAACAAACCTCAACTATCATTGTAAGTTTTCAAGGGTTGGGTTGCAAGAGACTCACCTCTTCTAGTTGCTCCTTGTGTTGCTCCTCATCATCTCTCTCATCCACTTTTTGTTGCTCTTGTCCTCCCTTTCCACAGCTTCACACACACACACACACGAAACAAAGGGTAAAAGGGGAGGGGCGGCTGTTTAGGGAAACAGAGTGCCTGCCCACAAGATTATTGCTTATATGCACACAGCATGTCTTGGATCATCAATCTAGACATGATATTTTGCTGAAATTGTTGAGAATTGTACTCCCAACTTATGAAAAACTATTTATCGTCTCAACCATTGGGTCATTATTACATATACACAACAAAAGGTGTACTTTGCATAGTTCTTCCCCATGTATTGAAATTCTGAAAAATTACATTTAAGACTGCATAACCTCATTTTAAAAATTAAATTAAATAAATAATCAGCAGAAGAAGTGCCAAATATTGTAGTACCTTGGTGGGTTCGGCACACAAGTGCCGAATAATTAATTAATTTTAAATTATAAATTCTCCATGTGAGTTTTTAATTTTGAACTTTTTGAAATATAAAAAATTTACATAGTAAATTCCAACTCAATTTCACAGTTCTCTTATTGTCCTTGTGATCAGTGGGTTCACAACTAATTGCTTATCTGTATTATGCTAGTGTTTGATTCTAGATTCCAGCTTGAAAATCTTCGGCAAAACAAAAAATAATTTAATTGATGGCAAAGTCACCCATGTACTATGGTACAATAAAGACCATAGTAAGTTTAAAGTCGTTTTTATGTATTATTGCCCATGAATTCATCTTTCTGTCAAACATTTTCTACTCTGCCCAAGTGGAACCAAGGTTAAGTTTTCTTTGAAAGTTAAGGCAAGTTGAATTAAAATCGCCACTATTGTTGAAAAACAACATTTGTGGCCATTGTACTACCCAATAAGACCGTGAGTGTCCCAAGTAGTTTTTATCTTAAAAGAAAGCTAATTTATGTTCACGACATTTCCACGAGAATATTGGCTTGCTGTGTGTTAACCGGAAGTGCATCTCATTTTCTGGCATCAACCATCAACCGTGTAGATTTGTAAACTATTTGGGTAAAGGTGAAAGGAGTTTTGAACATGTGAAAATGAATTTTGATAAGATGAAACCAAGAAAATCTATACACATGTATGCATCTATGTACATGAATGATCTGACATAAAAGTTTAATTAATGATATATAAACATACAAAAACTTATAATATCATAAAAATATTAGAATAGTAGAAAATCAAATTGCTGTACTATGCCATTTTATGGAAAATATGAATGTCCAATGCAATTTGTATTGCAAAAGCCATAGTTATTTCAACTTCATGAAGTACGTTGAGATATTTCCTAGTTCATTTGGAGGGCACCTTATGTTCTTGATTAGCCCTCAGGCCACTCTTAAGTAGTGGGTGTAAAAGGCCACCCCTCTCATATCTTGTGACTCAAATATGTTTAGATTTATGATAATATTTGGTGTGTGCTTTGCAATGGGTGGGGACATTCCTAAGATGTGTGGGCTGGATTCAGCTATCACCTCCTCCTAGGGCCCTTGTACTTTAGAAATGCCCCTTGAGCTTGGCCATTATCCTACACAAAAATGTTCCATGGTGCTTCCACTGATAAAGAATGGATTAAGTATTTGAGATGCAAATATCATAATTGAAATAAGTATATATTGGTTGTAGGTTAAACTTTTTATGAATGCAAAAACTAAGTCAAGAGTTTCAAATCTAAACCCACAACTCTCATGTAGCCATGCTTGCATGACCCTAAATCATAGAACATCTAAGTGGACTGGAGCTGGGTTCAAGGACATTGTTATAGAAAGCGCACATCATTAATTCTATTTATCCAGAGACCGATTTGTCATTAACTTTTTCTTTGTAGGTAATTTGGGCTGTGCTGATCCAAGGTAGCAACATCGTAATTAGTTGGATCTTTCTCAAGTTTTTGCATCAGAAAAATCTGGATCTAATCTGAGGAAAGAGGAGGCTAAGCATGTTAGCAATCTTATCCTTCAACTTCTGTTTTTTTTGTGGAACACCATCTAGCTGAATTTTTTTTCTGTGGCTTATGGCCAACCTTTCCATGGATTTCCACATTCAACTAACTGTTGTAGCACTATTATAGCTTTTGAAGGTAGAAAGTGTTATTACATTCAACTTCCATTATGTGAGCTGCCCATAATTTGTTAAATTAATTAGACATCACAATTTTTGTGTTGAGTTTGCTCATTTGGCTTCTCAGTCTAGCCTGGGGAAAGACTTAGCGTTCTTTCAGAGTTACAAGTGAGTGAGGAAGAATTACACTAAGCATCATTCAGACCTCCGAGCTGTAGCTGTTCTTGAAGAAAGCCAAGCAATGTCATCACCTCATGTCTGTTGGTTGTGCTTTTGGAAAATTTCCTACAAGGAATTGCAGCAGGGCTTTAGCCATGTAGTTGTCATGTGGACAAGTTGCTTTCCATGAGTCCTCAGCTACAACAGATTAGAGTTCAACCTGTATAAATGCCCAGTCTTTCACCCAGCTCCAACTGTTAATTGGGTCTACTGCAAGCTTGAGTACAAGGTCGGTGGTGGACAATGGGAGGAGTGAAAAAATGACAATGTTTGAACTTTGGACTACATGGATTGGTTGGATGTTTAAATGAAAGTTCCAGGAAGGAGGCTGCATACATTTTCATGTACAGCAAAAAACATTGTGATATTTTTACTATCATTGATCGTGCGCACACAACTCTTCTGAGATCATGTAGAATTGCTTTGGGGTCCTAGTCTATTAGCTCACATTACCTCAAGAACATAATCTTTTCAGGAGTATGTATGGCTGTTGTTATGATAATGTGCAACTCAATTATATATAGACCGAAATGCTTTTGTTAAAATCTATATTCTCTTCGAATTTCACAAGAATCATCCATGTGTCCTTTCTCATAAGTCCTTTAAGATTTTACAACATCAACCTGCTTCATATGATTTTTAGAAGGAATAGGTGGACAAATATAATCAGTACAGTTGTTCTGGGGGCCCTGGTCTGAGCATATCAATTGCATGCAATGTGAAATTCATGTGACAGGTTTCTAGGACATTGCTGAACCTTCTACCAGTGCATTTAGACAGATGCAATCATGTCCATAAAACATTTTCTAGGGCTTGTTCAATGACACAGGACATGCCCAAAATACTTCCATGCCAAATGTTAATTACCCAAGAGTTTATCCAACATAGACACTATGCAAACTATGTGAAGATTCTGAAATCACAAGAGAATTTGTTTCATTTCCATAACAGATCCTCCCTGCCCTTGAATTATCACCTCTTTGAATCTTCAATAAATGCAACCAGTTTCAAGCTTTGTTCCAAGAGATTTTCATCTATATAATCACATGGTACAGGATTTATAGTGGTGTTTGCTCTATTCACAAGTGTGAGTCCATGTATTGATCATCAGCTCTTTGATCTTCCAGCACATGTGCAATCAGCTTGTGATTTTATACATCTACCTGCTGATGATGGGGAACCAGTGACTTTGTAGTGATTCTTGAGAATCTCTACTGAAGTTGCAAATTACAGCCAGCAGTCATGTAACATCCTTTCATTCTTCTTATAACTGAGGCACTATGTAAGCTTCTTTAACAGGCAATGAGTTGAATTTCTGCAAGAAAAAGCTATCAATTTCAATGGTAGCTAGGCAAGTTAAATCTGTCAGGTTAACTACATGCTTTAGGAAGCTGCAGTTGCCTAGCAGGACCATCCGCTTCACAGAAAGGCTGAACATGCATCACCTTAGATTCAGCAATTTGTCTTGTCTCCAAAATCTCATGCAGCCCAAGGGACGAAGTATGTTTCATAGGGTTTCCTGCAAGTTGCACAGAATGTCGTCCAAGTCCTGCAGTATAAAGCATACCAAAATGCAGGAATATAAGATTCACTAAGGTTACCACATGCTGAAGCTCTGCAAAGAAGTTAAAGAGTGGTGACAAAAATATTCTGGGCAAGGTGATAGAATAGCTTACATTCATGGTTGCAATGTAGTCTTGCTTGGTGGTCATGAAGAATTCATTTGGTTATTTTTTGGAAAGCCGAATATGAAGTAACCACTCAATTGCAGCAGCAACGTGAAGATCGAGGTCCATTGCAGGCACATCTCATCACCATCATGTACAAATGATTCGAACTAATCACCATGTTCAATGGTATAATCTGGTCGATTACGTATGTGACAAGGTAATGAGGTGACTTAGCTTGGTGACTCCTATTTGTATTATTTGAGCTACAAGTTGTTGAAAGAACACACATTTCTAAATCAAACGGGCGCTTGTCAGTGTTCAGTGGGGAGAAATGTGTGTTAGTCCTCGCAATGTGAGGGATTGAGTCCAACTGGAAGGTCTCATCCCTGCATTGCGATAACTAGCAGACATGCCTCCCCACGGAGCAATGACAGGCGCCCTTTTGATTGAAATGCTTGTTTCTTCAGCAGCTTGGAGCTCAAATTATCTCTCATTACTGCAAAGGCATCCTCTCAATTGATATTCCAGCCAATATTTCCCAAACTTCATCGTGTTCGGGTTTTATCCCTAACACAATGAAGTTTGGGAAGCTGTTGGCAGGAATATCAGGAACCTTGACTGGCCGGCTGAAATTAACAGCCCTAAAGCAACTTCACATCACCATCGACTATCTCTGACAACCATACTTATCCATGTTAAGAGGAGAAGGACAACTGTATGCCAAGCTCCTACCCCACCCCCACCACCAACACTAGAAACCTTTGTGCAAGGACACAGTTGCATGCATATATATCCATGTTAAGAAAGAAGATAACTACGTCAAGATGCAGTACCCCACCACCCTCCCCAACAGAAACCTTTGTGCAAGAATTTCACGACCCTTCCATACAAACACAGAATAGAGAAATAACGGCAGTGACATACTCGGAGCGAACCCTGCTATTAGAGGACAGGGCGCCGTGGACCCGAAGCGTTCAGAAATGAATAGAAGAAGCAGGAGCAGGAAGAAAGGAAATCTCAGTAGATCCCCGGGGGGTGATCAGAGGAGAACCCGAGATCAGGAGGACAAGACTTCAGCTGAGGTTTTAGCAACAAATAGAAGAAGAAGCAAGAAGGAAAAGGAAATCTCAGCAGATTCCGAAGAAGGCTGATCAAAACAGAACCGGAGAGGAGAAGAAAACTTGAGAAGAGATAGGAGCATGTTGTGGTCCGCACGCCTCTATATACCTGACCTGGTAGGTTCAGCAACCGAACTACAGCGCCGACCATGAGAAGGAGAACCGGAAAACGCAAGAAGACCTCAGAAGAAGAGATAGGAACACGATGTGATGTGCACGGCTGTTGCAAGGTCGAGAGACCCGAGACTGGTAACAAAGCCGGTGACTCCCACCAGTGGCTAATTAGAGCAGTAAAAAGGGATTTTCAGAAAACCGGATTTGTGCAAGGAGACTGACTGGAGGTGCATTCACACCTAATGTTAAGTCAGTTTTAATTGAAAATCTAGGTGGCATCTTAGGTGGCACCCAATGTTAAATGGGTGATTATTTAATATTAAGTGAATGTTAACTTAAAATCTTCCTGGAAAATAGGTTTAGGTTCCAAATGACTAGCGTGGTGTTAGGGGACTTAATACTACTAAAGCCCTTAACACCAAGTGTGAATGCACCTTAACTTACCTACTACCTGTGAGGGAGAAAGACCGACGTTGCCAATGTTAAGCTGCTCTATTGTCCACCGCTCCCTCGTTCGTTCCCTACATTCATCGCTCTCTGGAGTTCCGAATCAGCGACCACCTTCCGGTATCCAAATAAAATTGCTTTTCCTTAGGAGAATACAAACTAACTTGGCAGGTTCTTGTCAACTTGGTTAAGTTAAATTGCAGTGTAAGAAATGGTTCTCAACTGGCCTTTTCTGAAAGTTGTTCGTACCCAGCCCCTGGGGTGATGGCTCACTGGTACAGCCCCTTCTGGGACCCTGGGACCTGAGAAGTCCTGGGTTCAAACCCAGTGGTGTGCAGGTGAAATTCCTGCTGGCCATCTTCTGTTGGGCCTGACTTGGGGTCTTCGCCAACAGCTTGTCAGTCGGGTCTGCTGTTGTGTGCCCCCAAAAAAAAAAAAAAAGGAAAAAAACACTTGTTAGTCCCCTAATATAAGGCAGAAATGGACAGGTCCTCTTATATAAGTCCACCTGTTATCTCATTTGTGGGAAAATGCCAAAAATAGGATATGTGAAATAAACAATACTTAACCAGGCATGTGCAACCCATCTT
>Ga0116229_10003499_pt1 | contig 25834 bp, 19 predicted proteins | sample S1TSphgellanicum_3_FD_87313 | JGI IMG/M metagenome (GOLD analysis project Ga0116229, IMG submission 87313) | Host-associated microbial communities from peat moss isolated from Minnesota, USA - S1T2_Fc - Sphagnum magellanicum MG | ecosystem: Host-associated > Plants > Peat moss > Unclassified... | reverse complement strand
CGGCACGATGTCGGTGTCCGAAATGATCCGAGTGCGCGTCATTCCCAGGGGCCCAAACACGCGCTGTTGCAGATAGTCGCCGTAGAACATCCCCGCGACCCGGTTGATCACGAACCCCAACAGAACGTAGCCCGTGTCGCTGTACGATACGTCGGTGCCGGGTTCGAAATCGAGCGGTTGGCTCGCGGCGAGTCGAATGAGTTCCGCGTCCGTGTAATCGTGACTCAAGTCAAGCAATTGCCGCGACGGCGTCGTGAATTGCGCAATTCCGGATTGATGATTTAGTATGAGACGCAGCGTGATCTGTCCCCAACTCGCCGGCAACTCGGGCAAATACTTCAACAGCGGATCGTCGAGATTCAGTTTGTGATCGCGTGCCAGCAACATGATGGCGACAGCGGTGAACTGTTTTCCAATAGAACCGATTTGATACACGGTGTCGGGTTTCGTTTTGACCGGATGCTCGAGCGTCGCGACTCCGTAGCTCTTGACGTACACCGCGTGGCCGTCACGGGCGATCGCGAGCGACAGGCCTGGGATCTTCTGCCGGCGCATCTCGGTGCGTACGTAGCGGTCGATTTCGGCCGACGCAACAGGCGATTGGGCGAGCGCAGAATTATTCGGCGCCGACTTACCGAGCGCGGTGTGTGCGACGAGACACGATGCAATGGCGAGCACGACGAACTGGCGCAGCATATATCGACATCCGATAGCAATTTGAAAGGAACGAACTATGCATCGATTGCGCAAACCCTATCTACTGTTTCTTGGGGATGTGCAGGACAAACTGACCGCGAAGACTGCCTTCGGACTGCGCGATTGGTGCCCTGACGACGTGCTAGGCGAGTGGCGGCTTCCAGGCTGCGGCGTGACGTTGGGCTTGGAATTGCTGTCGCCGCAGACGGCGGCGACGCGTGGTGCGGGCTCGATCATCGTGGGGATCGCGCCGGCGGGCGGGCGGCTGCCGGCCCATTGGATTGCCGAGCTCAACGCCGCGGCGGATGCGGGACTCGACGTGGTCAGCGGCTTGCATACTCGATTGAGCGGGTTTCCGCAGCTCGTCGAGACGGCGACGCGACGTGGGGTCAGGTTGATCGATATCCGGCATAACGACCAGTCGTTCGGTGCGGCCACGGGCCGGCGTCGCGCCGGCAAGCGGCTCCTCACCGTGGGAACCGATTGTGCGCTGGGCAAGAAATATACCGCGTTGGCGCTCACGAAGTCCCTGCAGTCGAGCGGAGTCGCGGCCACCTTTCGCGCGACGGGCCAGACGGGCATCATGATTTCCGGTGGCGGCATCGCCATCGATGCCGTCATCGCTGATTTCATCGCGAGTGCGGCGGAACACTTGTCTCCGGATAACGCACCCGATCACTGGGACGTCATCGAAGGCCAGGGTTCGCTGTTTCATCCGGCCTATGCGGGCGTGACGCTCGGGCTGCTTCATGGATCACAGCCCGATTGGGTTGTGCTGTGCCACGATCCCTCGCGCCGCACGATCGACGAATACCCGGATTTTCCCATGCCCTCGCTGTCCGAGGCCATCGATGCCTATCTGCGCGCCGGGCGCTTGACCAATCCGGCGATCCGTTGTCTTGGAATCAGCATCAATTCCTCAAGTCTGACGGACGCCGACTGCGCCGTCTATTTCGAGCGCCTGCGCCGTGAGTTGCAGCTACCGGTGTGCGATCCGATCCGCACCGGCGTCGGTCCCCTTATCGAGGCCCTCCTGGCATCGTGATCGACGTCGACGTTACCGTTGAGAATTGGGAGCTCGTCGAGCCGTTCGGCATTGCCCGCAACGTGACGTCGGAGGTCCCGCTGGTCCACGTGACGTTGACCGACTTTGCCGGCCACAGGGGCCACGCGGAGGCGGCCGGCGTCGATTACCACGGGGAGACGCAAACCAGCTTATGCGAGCAGATCCGATCCTTCGGGTCTCGCTGGCCTGATTCCATTACGGGCGCCGAGCTGCTGCGACTGCTGCCAAGCGGTGGCGCGCGCAATGCGCTCGATTGCGCATTATGGGATCTGCGCGCGAAACAGAGCGGAGTGCGCGCATGGCGTGCCGCATCCTTGAGCGAGCCGCAGCCCCTGCTCACGGCATTCACGCTGGGACTGGGCACCGAGCAAGAGACGCGGCGTAAAGCGCTTGCGGCGACCGGGTACCCTTTGATCAAGCTCAAAGTCAGCGCCGAACAACATCTCGACATCGTCCGCATCGTGCGCGAAGCGCATCCGCGCGCGCGGTTGATCGTCGATGCGAATGAATCATGGTCGCGCCGGTTGCTCGAGGAGCTGCTGGTACCGTTGGCTGAGATGGGTGTGGAAATGATCGAGCAACCTGTTCCCGCGGGTGCCGATGACGAACTCGACGGGCTGCATTCGCCCCTGCCGCTGGCGGCGGACGAATCATGCACCGATCGCACGTCGCTCGATGCGTTGGTGGGGAGGTATTCTCACATCAACATCAAGCTCGACAAATGCGGCGGCCTGACGGAGGCACTGGGCCTGGTCGCCGAGGCCGAGCGGCGCGGCTTGCGCCTCATGGTGGGCAACATGTGCGGGACGTCTCTCGGCATGGCGCCGGCGCATCTGATCGGGCAGCGCTGCGAATATGTGGATCTGGACGGCCCGCTGTTGCAGCGGCGGGACCGCGAGGTACCGATGCGGTTCGATGGCGCATGGCTGCATGCGCCTCCGCCGGCGCTTTGGGGATGAAGGGATATATGAAGCGCATGAAATTCAAGATCCTGATGGTTTGCCTCGGCAATATTTGCCGAAGCCCGACTGCGGAAGGCGTGGTTCGCTACCTCGCTGCGCACGAGGCGCCGCAGCTCGAACTCGACATCGATTCCGCTGGGACCGCGGATTACCACATCGGCGATCCTCCGGACCCGCGCAGTCAACACGCGGCCAAGAGGCGCGGCATCGACTTGAGCGCGTTGCGGGCACGGCAGATTCGGAGGGAGGATTTCGATCGCTTCGATCTGATTCTTGCGATGGACGGCAATAATCTGCGTAACCTCGAGGCCATGCGGCCCCGCGGTTCGCGTGCCGTCGTGAAGCTGTTCATGGATTACGCGCAGGGCGCCGGAGGGGACGTACCCGATCCCTACTACGGCGGCGCCGATGACTTCGAACGGGTTCTCGATCTGACCACCGAGGCGTCGCGCGGTTTGATCGCCCGCTTGCTGCGGCAGCCTTGGGAGCCAGTACAATGACCACCAGGATTTTCGATGCCATTCACGATTTCACACGTCGCCGCCGTCCTGCCGTTCTCGCGTCCGCTCGCTCGCTGGCGATTGTTGTCTGCCACGATCATCGGCAGCATGGTTCCTGATTTTGGATTGTTGCTGCCGTGGCGGCCGCCACGGGTCGACACCCACAGTGCCCTCGGCTTGCTGACCTTCTGTTTGCCGGTGGGCCTCGCCACCTTCTGGATCTTCCAACAATTGCTGAAGATGCCGGTGATGGCCGTGTTGCCCGACGCCGCCTATGCGCGGTGGCGCCGATTCTCAAAGCCAGCCGACATCGGCAGCTTGACGCAGTGGGTGGTCGGTGCATGCGGCGTGGTCGCGGGCGCCCTGACCCATCTCGTCTGGGACGGATTCACTCACGAAGGAGCGCGTGGAATTCGCATGATTCCGGTGCTGGTCGATCCCGTCGTCGATATTGGCGGGCACCGTCTGGTTGGCGCGCGACTGTTGCAGGACGTGAGTTCGCTCGTCGGCCTCGCGGTCGTGTGCGCCATCGTGGCGTTCGGCTTGCGCCACGGTCCGGCAGATGCCGTTCCGCAGCGCGTCCTGCGAAGGACCGAAAGGCACCTGTGGGTCGGGGCCTACGCACTGATCGCGCTGCTGCTCGCGGGTTCTTTTTTGGTCATCAGACGCCCGAGCAACACATCGATGCCATCCGTGGCCCTGATGGTCGGCAACGTGGCCATCGCCGTGCTACGCGGCTTTGCGGCCGCGTTGCTCGTGGTCAGCCTGGCTCTGACGGTTCGACTGCGCGCAAACCACTGAAGCGCGCTAATGCTCCTCCGGTCCCGTGCGCGGTGCTTCGCTGGGCGCCGACGACCACACCACGTACTTCGCGTCGTTCCCGGCGGCAGCTTGGGTCGGCGCCGGAGCTTCTGCGCGGGCCGCAGCTTCCGCGCGGGGTGGTGGCGCCGCGGGTGCTGACACGTTCTGTGCCGGTGGCAGGGTCGGCGCCGGTGCTGCCACCGCCGCAGCCGTCGGCGCGGGTGCCGGTGCTGGAGCAAAGTCCGGTCGTCCGGTGGCGGCAATGGGCGGATCGCCGCCTTCGTTGCCAGGGCCTTGGCCATTCGCGGCGCTCTCGCCGCTGTCCCGACCTCGACCGCGGCCACGTCGGCGCCGGCTGCGTCCGGTGCGCTCGCCGCCGGAACGCGGCTCCGCGGCGTCTCGCTCGCCCGTTCTTGGCGTTTCGCCGCCGCGTGGCGCATCACCGCCTCGAGGCGGCTGATCGCCGCGGGGCTGATCCGACCGGGGCGGCTCGTTTCGTATAGCGTCGGCGCGCGGCGCATTGGGTGAGCGCTCCACCGGGGAGGAGGCTTCCGGACGGCGTGAGCCGTCGCGCGCCGGGCGGTCACGCCGCGGATCACGATTGGAATCGCGCGGTGCATCGCGCACGGCTGCGTCGCGCGCAGGGCCGTCACGCCGGACATCGCGGTTGCGGTTGCGATCGCGGTCCCCGCCGCTGCGGTAGCGATCGCGCGGGGGCGGACCGTCGCGCCCGGGTTCGCGCCCCGGTCCATCGCGCCCCGGCCGGTCGCGCTGCGGCGGCGCCGCTGCGCCAGCGGCGCTCGGCGGCGTCTCGTGTTTGGTGCCGAACAGCCATTTCCACAGGCGCACAAACGCGCCTTCCCGCGGGATATCGACCGGTGCCGGCGTCGCCGCCGGGGCCACCGGTTCGGGCACGGGTATGGGGATCGCCGGTGCCGCCGACGCGGGCAATATGCTCGGCACCAGCGGCGCCTCGCTTTGCGGCTTCTTGTCGCGGCTGCCGATATTCGAGTCATCCAGCGTGGGCTGATCCGCCAACAAGTAGCTGACCGCCGTATTTTCCGGCAACTCCTTTTCGTCGTCGCGTATGCGTCGCAGCGTGTAGGCGGGCGTTTGCAGATGCGGATTCGGCACGATGACGAGTGAGACCTTGTCGCGCGATTCGATCTGGTTGAGCCAGTCGCGCTTTTCGTTCATCAGGTACGTGGCGACATCCACCGGAACCTGGGCAATGACGCGCCCGGTGCGTTCCTTGCGGGCTTCCTCGCCGATCAGGCGCAACAACGCCAGCGACATGGATTCGACGCCGCGTATCGTGCCCATGCCCGCGCAACGCGGACAACTAATGTGCGTCGTTTCGCTCAGCGCGGGGCGCAGACGCTGGCGGGACAATTCGAGCAAGCCGAATCTCGACAGCCGTCCCAACTGGATCCGGGCCCGGTCCATTTTGACCGCATCGCGCAGCATGTCCTCGACGGCGCGCTGGTTGGCGGTGGATTCCATGTCGATGAAATCGATGACGATCAAGCCGCCGATGTCGCGCAGCCGCAGCTGCCGCGCAATTTCCTCGGCCGCCTCGAGATTGGTGTTGCGGGCGGTGGCTTCGATGTCGCCGCCGCGCGTGCTGCGCGCCGAGTTGATGTCGATCGACACCAATGCTTCGGTGTGGTCGATGACCAGACTGCCGCCCGACGGCAGCGTGACCTTGTGCGAGTACGCGGATTCGATCTGGCTCTCGATCTGGTAACGCGTGAACAGCGGCACCGGATCCTGGTACAGCTTCAACTTGCGTTGCGCGTCCGGTGGCATGAACCGCTGCATGTATTCCAGCGCCTTTTGAAAGGCTTCCGGTTGATCGATCAAGCATTCGCCGACGTCGTCGGAGAAATAATCGCGCAAGCCGCGCGTGACGGCATCGCTCTCTTGGAATATCAGGAAGGGCGCCGGCCTGCCGTCGTTCGCGGCCACGATGGCGTCCCACGCCGTCTTCAGATTGTTCAAATCCCATTGCAGTTCTTCGGTGGTGCGGCCCACACCGGCGGTGCGCACGATGGCTCCCATGCCGTCCGGGATCTGCAGCGCGTTCATGGCTTCGCGCATCTGGTCGCGGTCCTCGCCTTCGATACGCCGCGACACGCCGCCTGCACGCGGGTTGTTCGGCATGAGCACCAGAAAACGGCCCGCCAGGCTGATGAAGGTGGTGAGCGCCGCACCCTTGTTGCCGCGCTCCTCCTTCTCGACCTGTACGATCAATTCCTGGCCTTCCTGGAGCAGGTCCTTGATGTTCAGCCGGCCGCCGGCCGCGGGTTGCGCACGGAAGAATTCCTTCGAGACTTCCTTCAGCGGCAGGAAGCCGTGGCGCTGAGCGCCGTACTCGACGAACGCCGCTTCGAGACTCGGCTCGACGCGCGTGATTCGGCCTTTATAGATGTTGGATTTTTTTTGTTCCCGTGACGGGATCTCGATCGATAAGTCGTAAAGTTTCTGACCATCGACGAGAGCGACTCGCAGTTCTTCTTCTTGAACTGCGTTGACGAGCATTCTTTTCATTTGCCCCAACTAATTTGGTAGGAGCCGAGGAGGTGAGCTTGAGAATAGAAGCCGGGGCCGCGCCTTGTTGAGCGCCATGAATTAAGTAAACGCCGAGCGTGAGCCACGCCATCGGCATTACATCAACCCAATTCTGCCAAAACGAATACGGCAATCCGGGGCCTTTTTCTCGGTTAACCGCTTGTAAAACGCCGGAGCTTGAGGCTCTCTCGCGTCTATCTCATCGGCCGAGCGATGGTCTGGAAATCCAGAACCAACTAATATGCGGCTCCCCAACGGGTCGGGGGGCCACCGAAACCGGTGTCAACTTGCACCTTGAACATGGGGCAAGATTTTAAGCGAACCCTCGAAATGGTCCAGCACCTGACACGGTTTTAAGACATTATCACGACACCCTGTCAGGGTCAATGTAATCAATACCTTAGAATGCTCAACGAAGATCTCGAATTATGAACACCCCGATCATCGATCCGCTCCGCCTGCACGTGCCGAAGAGCGCGGTGGAACTGCGGACGATCACCACGGAGGAGGCCGGTCAGCGCATCGATAATTTTCTCATGCGGCATTTCAAAACGGTGCCGCGCAGCAGGGTGTACCGGCTCTTGCGCAAGGGTGAAGTGCGCGTCAATCGCAAGCGGGTCGATGCGGAGTTTCGCCTGAGCGCCGGAGACGAAGTGCGCTTGCCGCCGGTGCGAATCGACGTCGGCACCGAGCCGGGTCGACCCTCCACCAGTCTGCTCGAGCTCATCGAAGGCGCGGTCATATTCCAAGATAAGCACGTGATGGTGCTCGACAAGCCCGCCGGTGTTGCCGTGCATGGCGGCAGCGGCATGAGCTTCGGCGTGATCGAGGCGCTGCGCGCGTCCCGGCCGCGCGAGACCCTGGAGCTCGTGCACCGTCTCGACCGCGATACCAGCGGTTGCCTGCTCATCGCTCGGGATCGCGCCACGCTGGTTTCATTGCATGCGCTGATCCGGGACGGCGGCATGCATAAGACGTATCTCGCGCTGGTGTCGGGCAACTGGCAGCTCGGCACCAAGCGCATCGATGCACCACTCGCAACGGACAATCGTGAGCATGGCGAGCGCCATGTCCGCGTCGCACAGGCCGGCAAGGATTCGGTCAGCGTTTTCAAACCAGTGCAGTTTTTCGGATCGCTGGCCACGTTGATGGAAGTGGACATACCGACCGGCCGCACCCATCAGATCCGCGTGCATGCCTCCTTTGCGGGTCACCCGCTATTGGGGGACGACAAGTACGGGGATCGCGAGCGCAACGGTGAACTCAAGCAGCACGGGCTCAAGCGCGTGTTCTTGCACGCGCAGTCGGTGGCCTTCGAGTGGCCGGGATCCGGCGTGCCGTTCCATGTCAGTGCACCTCTGCCTGCGGAACTGTCCGCCGTGATCGATGCCATCACGCCGATGAAACGCTCCTCCAAGCGTCCAGCGCTCGAACGTCCGGGACCGAAAGGGCCCAAGAAATCGACGCAGAAGGCGCGACGCTGAGCGCGGCGGCGCCTTCAAGGCAGTTCGAATCCCCGCGTCCTGAGGACTGCGCACAGGCGGATCAGCGGCAAGCCGATCAGCGCCGTGGGATCCTCGCTCTTGATGGCCGCGCACAGAGTGATGCCGAGGCCCTCGCTCTTGAATCCGCCGGCGCAATCGAACGGCTGTTCCGCGGCGACGTAGCGCTCTACCGTTGCGGCATCCAGTGTGCGAAAGCTAACCTCCGTGGTGTCGATGAACTCGTCGAGTACGCCGCGGTGCACCACGGCCACCCCCGTGACGAACGAGACGGTTCGTGCCGAACAAGCGAGTAGTTGCGCGCGACAACGGGATGCCGTCTCGGGTTTGCCCAGAATCTGCCCTTCCCCGGTGCCCGACATGAGCGCGACCTGGTCCGAGCCGATTACGCAGGCTTCCGGCCGCTGCTCGGCCACCGCTCGTGCTTTCGCACGCGACAGGCGGGCAACGAGCGCAAGGCCGGTCTCGCCTGGCATCGGGGTTTCATCGACTCCGGGGGGCAGGCATTCGAAGGGTATTCCGAGGCGCGCCAGCAATTCACGCCGATACGCCGACGTGGAGGCCAAAACGAGGGGGGGCCCATCGCGCGCGCTGCGGTCGATTTCGAGCCGCTTTTGCAGCAAGGGCGAGGACTTCAAAAACAAAGACTTGCAGGCGATCGATTTTTGACAGCGGTGTGCATGGGCCCTATTATACGCGGCCCATGGCGACCGGCTTGCCTGACCTCGTCGATTGCGTGCGCCTTGCCGAGGAATCGGCAGTGGTCGAACGGCTATACGAGTTGGACGATCTGCCGCGATTGCAGGATCTGCTCGCTGATTCACGCGGGACCCTGCGAGCGCGCTACGCGTTTGCCAGCGTCGCGGGGCGCCCCAGCGCCAAGGTCACCGTGCAGGCGACGCCCTTGCTGGTTTGCCAGAGGTGCATGCAGGAGTTCGCTCTCGGGCTGCGCGGCACCAGCGAGATCGAATTCGCTCCCGGCGACGAGGCGGGTAGCGCCGACTCGCAGCGAGAGTGTTTTAGGATGGATGACGGTCTGGTGTCGCTGCGCGAACTGGCCGAGGAAGAATTGTTGTTGGCCCTGCCCATCGCGCCGGCGTGTCACGCGCCGTCGACGTGCGGCAAGGCACCGAGCTACGCGACCGGTGACGAGACCGGGGCCGCGGCCGGCGACATGCGCCGGCCTTTCGGCGCGCTGAAGGACTTGTTGAAGAAAACTTGATAGGACATAGCACTCATGGCAGTTCAGAAAAGCAGAAAAACCCCATCCAAGCGCGGCATGCACCGTTCGCATTCCGCCCTGCCGCTTCCAGCGGTATCGATCGACGCGAAGAGCGGCGAGACGCATTCCCGCCACCGTATTTCTCGCGATGGATTTTATCGCGGCCGCAAGGTGCTACAGACCAAGGCGGATCTGGCAGCGAGCGATAGCGAAGAATAATCCCGACGTGCCCGGCGGCGGGTCCGCAGTCGAGGAGACGCACGCCGTGTCTGCGCTGCTTCATATAGCCGTCGACGCCATGAGCGGCGATCGAGGGCCTTCCATCTGTGTACCCGCGTCGCTGGCCGCGGCCCGCGACGCTCCCGACGTGCGTTTCACGTTGATCGGCCGCCAAGCCGATCTGGAACGAGAAATCGATGCCTCCGGCGGAGCCCCCGCCAACGTTTCCCGGCTGTTCACCGCCGAGGTCGTGGAAATGACCGATCATCCACGCGAGGCCCTGCGTCGAAAGAAGGATTCATCCATGCGCCGTGCGCTGGACCTGGTCAAGTCGCACGAGGCCAACGCCTGTGTCAGTGCCGGCAATACCGGCGCGCTGATGGCCATGGCGCATTTCGTTCTCAAGATGCTGCCGGGCGTGGAACGGCCGGCAATCGGATCCCTGATTCCGTCCCATGGCGGACACACGTACATGTTGGACCTGGGTGCGAATGCGTCGTGCACACCCGCACAGCTGTGCCAGTTCGGCGTCATGGGTTCGATTCTGGCCTCTGATCTGGAGGGGGCCCACGAATTACCGCGCGTGGGTCTCCTGAACATCGGCGAGGAGGAAATCAAGGGCAACGAGAACGTCCAGGCGGCTCACAATCTCTTGTCCGTCAGCGGACTCAACTATGTCGGTTTCGTCGAGGGGCACGACATCTTCTCGGACAAGGTCGATGTGGTGGTCACCGATGGCTTCACCGGAAACGTCGCCTTGAAGACGATGGAAGGCGCCGCCCGTTTCATCACGGAAACCCTGCGCGCGGAGTTCATGCGCAGCACCGCTCGCAAGTTGGCGGCGCTCGCCGCGCGACCGGTACTTGGTGCACTGCGTACACGATTGGACCCAAGACGGTACAATGGGGCGACCATGGTCGGCTTGAACGGAATCGTCATCAAGAGTCATGGCGGCGCCGATCATTTCGGCTTTCAGCGAGCCATCGAGGTTGCGATCCTGGAATCGCGGACCAATGTCCCGGCGCGCATCGCTGAACGTCTTGGCGCTCCAAGCAGGGCATGAGGGATTTGGATGTATTCACGGATCGCGGGCACCGGCAGCTTTCTGCCGGAGAAGATATTGACCAACGCCGACCTCGAGAAGCTCGTCGACACGAGCGACGAGTGGATCCGTACGCGTACCGGAATATCGCAGCGTCATGTCGCCGCGGACGCGGAGACCACCACCGATCTGGCTGAGCGCGCGGCGCGGCGCGCGATCGAGGCTGCGGGCATCGAGGCCAAGGACATCGACCTCATCTGCGTCGGTACGACCACACCTGATTTCGTATTTCCGAACGTCGGCACGCTGCTGCAGGATCGGTTGGGGATTCATGGCTGTCCCGCCTTCAGCCTCGAGGCGGCGTGCACGGGGTTCGTCTATGCACTCAGTGTCGCGGACAAATTCGTACGCTTGTGCGAAGCGAAGTGTGCCCTCGTGGTCGGCGCCGAGACGCTGACACGCATCGTCGATTGGAACGATCGCGGCACGTGCGTGCTATTCGCGGACGGTGCCGGTGCGGTGATCCTCAAACCGTCGGATGAACCCGGCATCATCAGCACGCGGCTGCACTCCGACGGGAAGTACAAAGATCTGCTGCGCTACCCCGACGGTGTTTCGGCAGGCTTCAAATTGGTACGCGAGGGCAAGGCTGGCGTGCAGATGAAGGGCAACGAAGTATACAAGGTGGCGGTCAACACCCTGGGGGCGCTCGTGCTCGAGACGCTCGCGGTCAATGGCGTGCGCAAGGACCAACTCGACTGGCTGATTCCGCATCAGGCGAACATCCGCATCATCGAAGCGATTGCCAAACGACTGGAACTGCCGATGGAAAAGGTCATCGTCACGATCAAGGATCAGGGTAATACGTCCGCCGCGTCCGTTCCGCTAGCGCTCGATACGGGCATACGGGACGGACGAATCAAGCGCGGACAGTTGTTGCTGCTCGAAGCGTTCGGCGGCGGCTTCACCTGGGGTTCGGCGCTCATCCGTTATTGATCGAGGCGGTGGGCCGCCGCCGCTCCGTCGAAGCCCCACCAAAAAAAACGCCGCGGTGTGAGCCGCGGCGTCGACGTTCGCAACGACTGTTGGAACGTTACTTCGATACCGACTTCTTGAACATGCGATCGATCTTCTCGTTGATCGCTTCGATGGCGGTCGCGTTCGACTGAGCCGTCGACAACGCTTGGTTGGCCGTGCTCTGGGCGCCCGAAGCGGCCGAAGACGCACTGGCGGCTGCGCTGCTTGCGGCGGCGGCATCGCTGGAGGCCTTCGCGGTATCGCTCTGCAGCTTGGTCACCTGGGACTTCAGATCGTCCAGCTGAGCCTGAATCGGCTTCAGATCGGTGCAACCCGCGAAAGCGAGAACGCAGGCAGCGGCGAAGGTCGCCTTGAGAGTCGTAGAAAGTGTCATAACAATATTCCCCTAGGGTTGATTCATTGATCTCGGGAAGTCCCGAAGTGTCGTCACAAGCAGGCCCAGTCTCGAGTTGGGCGCACCTGCGTTTCAATACAGTCGCACATAAAGCCAAATTCGCGCGGCGAATGCAACCGAAATGCGCTCTACGTGCGGAAGCACACGCTATTTTGCCCCAAATTGTCGGGTGGAAATTAAATCATCGTTAAGAATTCGCCCGCAAATGTAAGTTTTACGCTCGATGTGCAGTTCATGTCTGGTCCGTGCGCAGCAACTCCATGACGGCACGATGCCCCTGATTGATGGCCACGTCGGTATACGCACCGCCGCCGGCATCCGAGTTCGCAATCGCTATCCTGCCGAATCGCGCGCGCCCCCGCACGTGCGGCCTTTCGTCCTCGGGCACGTCGGCATCGAATAATGGGTTGTATTCGGGTGCATAGCCGTGGGGCCAGCGATTGACGGTGATGCCCGTGATGTCGCGCGCCGGATCGAATCCTCCGTCCTTGAGGGTACGGCCCAATTGATCCCTGATATTGCGCTCGAACGTCTCGAACGATGTCGCCAAGATCTCGGCGCGGCCGGCGCGATTTTGATCGTGCTCCGCAAGGCCGGGTTGGCACGGTGTGCGCACCATGTGCACCAGGATTGGGTCTTGCGGCGATGTCGTACTCTTGTAGTTACCGACATTGACGTGCGGGTTCAAGTGAAAATACGTGTGATAACTCCCGGGGGCGTACACACGATGGAGTTTCAGCGCATCGAATGCGCGCCAGTTGGCGAGCGCCACGCTCGTGTACACCAGCGGACCTTTGACGAGTGCGTGCAGGGCCTCCTTCTGCGGGGCGGGCAGTTCGGGACACAGATAAGGGATCACCATGTTGTAACAGGCCATGACGACGCCGCGCGCACGTGCGGTGTAAGCCTTGCCACCCCGCAGATACGTGACCTCGACCTGCCGCGCGGAGTGCGGATCGCCGAGATGCCGTGCGCGGATGACGATGCTGTTGAGCCGCAGTCGAGTCGGCATGTCCGGGCGATCGAGTTGCGCGTAGTTGACGCGCGCCGTGACGATGCCTTCGACGCCCGAGCCGGGCACGGCGCCGGGCATGAGGTCGCGCACCAATAGCCGCGCGATCGTTGCATTGCCGTCGGGAAAATGCAGACGAAAGGAGCCGCCGGTATCGGCGTAGCCCGCCGGGGTGAATCCCATGCGGGCGATGGAACCCTTCGCCAAGTGCATTCCCTGGAAACCCGGCATGCCGAAGCCCCAACAATCGAGCGCGGATACCGCATCGGTGCCCACGCACCACTCACCCATGGTGCGCGCGCGATAGAACTTGAGCACCGCCGGATCGACCCGCACGACATCGCGCAGGAATGCTTCATAGCTCATGCGCGACAGGCGCTGTTTTTTCTGCGCAGACGAAACACCGGGCATGTAATCGATCTGGGCGGTTTCGATCTGGACGATTTCCTTTTGGGCACGCTCCGACAGAGGAGCCTGACTCAGTAATTCAGCCAACGGGACGGCGCCGATGCCGACAATGAGTTTGTCCGAGCCGAAGGTTTCGCGATCGAAGAACGCGCCGGCTTGCAGTCCGCGATTCTCGTAAAACGTCGGATTCTGCGTGCGCTTCGCGAGCGCCGGCACGTCCAGTCCCAAGGTTTTCAGCAAACCGGCCGCCACCGGGCCGTAGGGGCGGGGGCTATCGATCTCCAGCGTTCCGCCATTGAGAAGATGCAAGTGGCCGTCCAGGTTGAATTCGTTGCGTTTGGCGTGACCGCCGAAATCATCGTGGTTGTCCAAGATCAGGATGCGGCTCGTGTGCGGTGTTGCCGCACGATGGAAATGCGCGGCCGAGAGGCCGCTGATGCCGCCACCCACGACGATCAGGTCGTACTCTTCGCCGGTATCCGCGACGTCAGGCCAGGTCTTGCCGTCGCGCAGCGCATGCGCGTCTTCGAATGATCCGGGATGATTGCCGCGCAGTCCCTGAAGCAGCGGTGGATAATAGCCGTAAGCATCCTGCGCGGCAGCGCCCGGGATGGTTGTAGGAGCGGTGAGAGGGGACTCGCCGGATGCGGCGAACAAGGGCGCGGAGGCAACGGCGGCCGCGCCGATCGCGGCGCCGTTCAGGAAGTCGCGGCGGGTAATGGGGCGGTCCATTCCGAGCGCCCGATCTCGGGACTTGTCGTTTGAGTTCGTTGACATAAAAACCTTAAACCTAGGGTGGGACGGGACAGTCAAATCGTCGGCAAAGTAACGTGCCGTCAGCAGACTTGCCATAGCAACAAGCCTGTATATAATAACAGTCACTGGCTACATATACAGGTGACGCATGACCGACCTTACACCCCGTCAAACTCAGATTCTCCGTCTCATTCAAGACGCCATTTCTGAAAGCGGAATGCCACCGACCCGTGCGGAAATCGCCCGCACTTTGGGTTTCAAATCGCCTAATGCCGCCGAGGAACATTTGCGCGCCCTGCAACGCAAGGGTGTTATCGATCTGATTCCCGGCGCTTCACGGGGCATTCAACTCAAGGATGTTCTGCGCGAACAACTGGGCCTTCCGCTCATCGGGCGAGTCGCCGCCGGCCGTCCGATCCTGGCCGAGGAACACATCGAAAAACGTTATCAAATCGACCCTCAATTATTTCAGCCGCAGCCTCACTATCTGCTGAAAGTGCAGGGCATGAGCATGAAAAATGCGGGCATTTTGGATGGCGATCTGGTGGCCGTGCACCGCACGCCGGAAGTACGCAACCGTCAAATCGTGGTGGCACGTTTGGACAATGAGGTGACCGTCAAGCGCTATCGGCAGGAGGGCCCGATCGTCTGGTTGCTGCCCGAGAATGCGGATTTCGAACCGATTCGAGTCAATCTCAAGGAACAACCCATGATCATCGAAGGGGTGGTTGTCGGGGTACTTCGTCGCGGTAAAGACGTGGATGCTGCGTGAGTCCTCTGACTCGGCCACGGCGCTTGCGCGGATTCTGGCCGATGCACGCGTCTGGAAGCTAAAAACCGCCGCGGTCTCTTCATCCCCGGTGTGGTCCACCGGTCGCCCCGCGCTCGATGCGCGTTTGCCTGGAGGGGGTTGGCCCACGGCGACACTCGTCGAAGTGCTGTTGGAAACTCCAGGCCTGGGTGAACTCCAACTATTTTTGCCCGCTTTGATCGACTGTCAGCAGCGAGCTGACGCGCCTTCTTGGATCGTGTGGATCGCACCCCCTCATGAACCTTATGCGCCGGCGCTGGCGCAACAGGGAATCGAACTCGCAAGACTGTTGGTAGTGCGTCCCGCAAGCGCCGCGGAAGCATTGTGGGCCGCGGAACAGGCCTTGAGTTCGGGGGTGTGCGCGGCGGTGTTGCTGTGGTTGCAAGGCTCCGATGATCGCTGGCTGCGACGCTTGAAGCTGGCGGCGGAAGAGGGCGGTGCGCTGTGTGTGCTATTTCGGCCCGAGCGACATCGGTTCGAATCTTCTCCCGCTCGTCTGCGTTTGGCTTTGACGAAGGGTGAGCACGAGACCCAACTCGATCTCGTCAAGGTCCAGGGTGGGCGGCCGGGTCCCGTTGAATGTCGAGTCTCCGGATGAAGTCGGTTGCACGGCGTACCGCGGCCGCGCAATCGGCCACGGCGGATTTGTTTGCGGACCGTGCACGTACCGGCGTGGGGCCTTGCGCGAGCAGCGGTACGCAAGCCGCTGCCGTACGACGCACCCGGCTTTGGTATGCCGCGGTGTTTCCGGAACTGCCCGAAGCGCAAGCGGCCGCGATGTTGCGGCGTCTGTGCTTGTCGGCGCAACGATTCACCTCGTTGGTCAGTATCGAAATGCCGAATGCGTTGCTGTTGGATATCAAGGCCAGCGTGAAATTGTTCGGTTCCCTCGAAACACTGCATGCGGATATCGACGCGGCATGGCGCCGGCTCGCCTTGCCCGCGTATACGGCGACGGCACCGACCACCCTGGGCGCATTGTGGTTGGCGCGCGCCGGCAAACATGTGCGCATCGAAGACACCGGTTCGTTGGCGGGCGCTTTGGCGGAGCTGCCGATCACCTGTACTGCCTGGCATCCGGATCATTTGCAAACCCTACGTTCCATGGGCGTGATCCGGATAGGGGACTTGCTGCGCTTGCCGCGCGCCGGCCTGGCGCGTCGTCTGGGACCGGCGGCCGTTTTGGATCTCGACATCGCATTGGCGCGGCAAGACGCGCCTCGCCGCGCATTCGTGCCGCGTGAGCGCTTTCGGGAGCGTTGCGATTTCGAGACGGAAATCGAGACGGTAGTCTATCTGCAAAAGGCGATCGAACCCCTGATCGAGCATTGCGCGCAGTTCTTGCGTGAACGTCAAGCCGGCGTGCAGGCATTGCAACTCAGGCTGCGTCATCGTGTCATGGTCGAAACGCGTGTGTGCGTGGGGCTGGCGAGCATCACCGGCGAGCGCCGACGTCTGGCGGATGTGCTCGACGAAAAATTGCATCGGCTCGAACTGCCTGCACCCGTCAGAGGCATGGAACTGCGCTCCGGTGCTTTGCAGCCGCTGTCCGCCTGTTCGCTCGATGCATTTGCCGGGTTGCGCGGTACGGGCCGCGACACCGTTGACCAGTTGATCGAGCGTTTGCGTGCGCGGCTCGGCGAGGCGGCGGTGTATGGGGTCATCTGCATCGCCGAGCACCGGCCTGAGGCTGCCTGGCAGCGCGTGCATGAGCTGCGTTCAGGCGAGGTGGGCAGTGCGTGGGGAGAAGATCGCGCGCCACGACCGGTGTGGCTGCTGGCCGAACCCGTGATGCTGGCGGGCGCGGAGCCGTATGAATTGCGGCAGGGCGGCTTGATCCTGGAGGAGGGTCCTGAGCGCATCGAAAGCGGCTGGTGGGATGGCAAGGGCGTCACCCGCGATTACTACGTCGCGCGCCAGATACGAGGCGCGAAGTGGTGGGTTTTTCAGGAGCGGCAAACCAAGAGCTGGTATTTGCACGGCGTGTTCGCTTGAGTCCGGTCCGTGTACGCGGAACTGCATGCTTTGACCAACTTCTCGTTCCTGCGGGGTGCCTCGCAGCCCGAGGAAATGGTGCTGCAGGCGGCGAAGCTTCAGTATCGCGCGCTGGCCATTACCGATGAGTGTTCGCTCGCCGGCGTGGTACGGGCGCATGTCGCCGCAAAAAAAATGGGACTACCGCTCATCATCGGCGCTGAATTCAACTGTGCCGACGACCTGAAATTCGTGGCGCTGGCCACCGATCGATCGAGCTACGGCGCGTTGAGCCGTTTGGTGAGCCGCGCCCGTCGCGCCACCTCCAAGGGCCGCTATGCACTCGAGCGCGCCGATCTTGCTCTCGATGGATGCTTGATCATCTGGCTACCGCCCGCATTGCGGGGATCGCAGCTGCAACACGATGGCGATGCCCGCTGGTTGCGCGAACGCTTCGCCGGTCGTGTGTGGATCGGCGTGGAACTGCTCACCGGCGGTTTCGACACGCGACGCCTGGCGCTGCTCCAGGCGCTGGGCCGAAAATTCGATCTGCCGCTCGTGGCCGCGGGTGACGTGCACATGCACCGGCGCAGCCGGCGCGCCTTGCAGGACGTGCTGACCGCTATTCGCCTGAACACTCCATTGAGCACGGCGGGATATGCCTTGTTTCCGAATGGCGAGCGCTGTTTACGTCCCTTGTCCCGGTTGCGGGAGCTTTATCCGGCGAGCTTGCTGGCGCAATCCGTGGCCATGGCCGAACGCTGCACGTTCACCCTCGATGAACTGCGTTATGAATATCCGGAGGAGATCGTACCGGCCGGCACGACACCGGCCGGCCATCTGCGCGCCTTGACCGAGCGGGGCAGCGAGAAGCGATGGCCGGCCGGCGTACCCGCCGCCGTGCGCCAGGGCATCGAACATGAGTTGCGGTTGATCGCGGAGCTGAAGTTCGAGCCGTTCTTTCTGACCGTGCACGATGTGGTGCACTACGCGCGCTCGCAAAAAATTCTATGTCAGGGCAGGGGGTCGGCCGCCAATTCCATCGTCTGCTACTGCCTCGGCATCACCGAGGTCGATCCCTCCCACATGGAGATGTTGTTCGAACGCTTCATTTCCAAGGAACGCAATGAGCCGCCCGACATCGATGTGGATTTCGAACATGAGCGGCGCGAAGAGGTCATTCAATACATCTACCGCAAGTACGGCCGGGAACGTGCGGCACTCGCGGCCACCGTCATTTCCTATCGTCCGCGCAGCGCCCTGCGCGATGTCGGCAAGGCATTGGGCATGAGTCTTGCGGAGGTGGAGCGGCTGGCGCAGAGCATGCAGTGGTGGGACGGCCAAGATATCGATCCTGAACGCATTCGCGCCGCCGGTTTCGACCCCACCCATCCCCGCATTCTGCGCGTCATGGCGCTCAGCCGGGAGATCATGGGATTTCCACGCCATCTATCGCAGCACGTGGGGGGATTCGTCATCGCGCGTGGTCGCTTGGATGAACTCGTGCCCATCGAAAATGCGACCATGCCCGAACGTACGGTGATCCAATGGGACAAGGACGATCTCGACGTCCTCGGTCTGCTCAAGGTCGATGTGCTCGGACTCGGCATGCTGAGCGCGATACGGCGTGCGTTCGATCTGGTCAACGATTTCGGTGGTATCGGTACGCCGGGAAAACTCGAACTCGCGACGGTACCGCAGGACGATGCGGCCGTGTATGACATGATTTGTCGTGCCGACACGGTCGGCGTATTTCAGATCGAATCGCGGGCACAGATGGCGATGTTGCCGCGGCTGCGCCCGCGTAATTACTACGATCTGGTGATCGAAGTGGCGATCGTGCGTCCCGGTCCGATCCAGGGCGAGATGGTGCATCCGTATTTACGCCGCCGCAGCGGCGAAGATCCCGTGAGCTATCCCAGTGCGGCGGTTGAAGCCGTGCTCAAACGCACCCTCGGTGTGCCCATCTTTCAGGAACAGGTCATGAAGCTGGCCATCGTGGCCGCCGGCTTCACGCCCGGCGAAGCCGACGAGTTGCGCCGCGCCATGGCGGCTTGGAAGCGAAAAGGCGGCCTGGAGCCGTTCCAACGCAGGTTGATCGACGGCATGCTGGCGAGGGGCTATCAAGAGAGCTTCGCGCACCAATTATTCAATCAAATCCTCGGCTTCGGCGAATATGGTTTCCCCGAATCGCATGCCGCCAGCTTCGCGCTGCTCGTCTACGTGTCCTCCTGGCTCAAACGGCACCAACCCGCGGCATTCTGTGCGGCGCTCGTGAACAGTCAACCGATGGGATTTTATGCGCCGGCCCAATTGGTGCGCGATACCCGGGCGCATGGCGTCGAGGTACGCCCGGTGGCCGTCGCCGTCAGTGCGTGGGATTGCACTCTCGAGCGACGCGAGGACGGACGTCCGGCGCTGCGCTTGGGGCTGCGCTTGGTCAAGCACCTGTCGCAGGACGGCGCCCTGCGGTTGCTCGCGGCGCGGCATGATGCGCCGTTCGTGACCATCGCCGATCTGGCGCAGCGTGCCGCGCTCGACCGGCGTGATCTCGAAGCACTGGCTGCGGCCGATGCGCTGTTCGCGTTGAGCGGACACCGGCATCGTGCGGTATGGCAGGTCAGCGGTGTGGAACGGGTCTTACCACTGCTGCCCGTGCAGACCGTGGTCGATGAGGGCGTGCCGATGCTGCGCCCGCCACGGGAGGGCCAGGACATCGTTGCCGATTACGGCAGCACCGGACTTACACTGCGCCGCCATCCCGTGGCGCTGCTGCGCGAGTCGTTGGCCGAACGCGGCGTCATCCCGAATCGAGCGTTGTGGGAGCAACCCGATGGCCATATGGTGATGGCGGCCGGGCTGGTGATTACACGGCAGCGGCCGGGCAGTGCGGGCGGCGTGACCTTCGTCACACTGGAGGATGAAACGGGTTATGTGAACCTCATCGTCTGGAAAAACGTGGCAACGGCGCAGCGTGCGGCGCTGCTCGAATCGCGACTCTTGCTGGTACGGGGCAAGTTGCAGCGCGATGGCGACGTGTTGCACGTCGTGGCGCAGCGCTTGACCAATCTCTCGGCGTTACTGGGTGAACTGGTGGTCGTGTCGCGGAATTTTCATTAATCGACTGTCAAATTCTTGTGATCGAAGTAGCAATACCGACCTCCTCCTGCATGCGTCCGCCGCCGTTGGTTTATCGTGTGAGTGAGGGACCGAGCGTAATGGAGATTGGATCCGCGCCGTAACGTCAAGGACGAGAGTGCAGTCAGCCCATATGCTCAGAAACAAGGCCTCGCCGGTCGCCGGCAGATTGCGGGCAGCCCGTCGCGGGCTGCGCGACGCCGTGCTTGCGCTATGGGCAGCGCTGGCCGCGCTCTGTTTCGCCGGTGCGTCCTTCGCAACCCCGCCGGAAATGGTGTTCGCGCGGCTCGGCAGTGCCGATGGGTTGTCGCAGGGCGTGATCACGTCCATCGTGCAGGATGCGCAGGGCTTCATGTTGTTCGGCACCGAGGATGGATTGAACCGCTTCGATGGCTATGAACTGCGCCACTTCATTCACAGTCGCACCGATGGCGGCAGTCTCCCCAATGACTGGATCTCGGCGCTGACACGCGGCGCGTCGGGCCGTCTTTGGGTGGGCAGCGACGGCGGCGGTCTGGTCTGGCGCGACGACGGCTCGGGTCAGTTTCGACGACTCGAGACTCCTCGCGGGAAAGCCCTGCTCGACCCGGCGGCCAAGGTCCGCGCGCTATATGAGGATCGAGCGGGGAAGATTTGGGTGGCGACGCGGGGAGCCGGACTGTATCGCCTCGATGTCGAGAGCGGCCAATCCGTCCAATTCCGGCACGAACCGGAGAATCCGAATTCTCTGAGCGACGATTCGGTGTTTGCGATTGCCGAGGATAGCACCGGACGGCTGTGGATCGGGACCGCCAGCGGACTCGATCGTCTCGAGCCGCGGACCGGCCGCATCGAGACGTTCAACCCGCAACTCCTGGCCGCCGGCCTGGCGCCGGGTGCGGTACCCAAGGTCAATGCGCTCGACGTCGATGCCAGCGGTACCTTGTGGGTGGGCTTGGATGCCGCACTGGCCCGGGTCGACGTGTCGAGCGGTACCGCCACGGTGCTGCGGCACCGCGACGGCGATCCGACCAGCTTACCCGCCGGCCATATCACCTCGATGCTGGAGGATGAAGATCAACGGTTCTGGGTGGGCACGTCGGACGGCTTGGCCCTGCTCGACCGACGCAGCAACCGCTTCGTCCTGGTGCGGCATGATCCGACCAATCCGTCGAGCTTGCCGGACAATTACATCACCTCGCTGTACCAGGACCGTAGCGGGTTGCTGTGGGTCGGCACCAAGACCGGCGGTGTCGCGCGTTGGAACCCGCGGTCGTGGTCGTTCGGGCACCACCGCTTTGGCGAGGAGGCGGAGGACAACGTCACGTCCTTTGCGGTCGACCATCGCGGCACTCTCTGGGTGGGATCATTTGGTGGCGGCGTCGCCGCCGTTGACCCGGCCGGCACCACGACGCGCTACAACCAGAGCCGCGAATCGCCGGTGGTGTTGGGCGACGTCGTCGTCATGGCCATGGTCACCGACGACCGGGATCGGGTCTGGCTCGGCACCATGAACGACGGGTTGGAACGTCTCGATCCCGTGCACCACGAACTCGTCAAGTTCCGTCCCGTGCCGGACGATCCGGCCTCCATGCCGTCGCCCGGTGTCATGAGCTTGCTGCGCGATACGCGCGGGCGGATCTGGGTCGGCACCTATGGCGGTGGGCTGGCCATGGTCGAGCCCGACTCGGATCGCGTGGTGCGCTACCCGCATGGTACCGACGACGCCGGCAGTCTGTCCGGGGACCGCGCGACCGCGCTTGCCGAGGATCGCACCGGCCTCATTTGGGTCGGCACGGACGGCAATGGTCTGAACGTCTTGAATCCCGTCACCGGCCAGTTCGCGCACTTCGTTCATGACCCCGGCAACCCGGCATCGCTGAGCGCGGACACCGTGTATGCCTTGCATTTGGACGACAAGGGGGTCATGTGGGTGGGTACGCGCGGCGGCGGCCTCGACCGGGTGAGCGGCGCGCCGTTCAGCCAAGCCGGCCTGCGTTTCGAGAATTGGTCCGAAGCCGATGGCCTGCCCAATAGCACCGTCTACGGTGTCGAGTCCGACGCCGCCGGGCGGTTATGGGTGAGCACGAATCGCGGCATCGCGAGCGTGTTTCCGGCTGACCGCAAGGTCCGCGGTTTTCGCCGCAACCATGGCCTGCAGGCGGATGAATTCAATTTCGGCGCCCACTTTCGCGGACCCGATGGGACGCTGTATTTCGGCGGCAGTAATGGCTACAACGCATTCTTGCCGGAACGGCTCCAATTCAACGAAAGGGCGCCGCCCATCGTACTGACCGGCGTCCTGAAGCTCAACCTGCCCGCAACCCCGACACCCGAAACGCTGCGCAAACTCGATCTGGGTTATCGCGACGCGGTGGTCACGTTTCAATTCGCAGCGCTCGACTTCACCGGACCGGCCGAGAACCGCTATGCCTATCGACTCGATGGGTTCGATCATGATTGGGTGGATGCCGGCACCAGCCGTCAGGCGACCTACACGCATCTCGACGGCGGCGACTACGTGTTTCGCGTGCGCGCCGCCAACAACGATGGGCGCTGGACCGAGTCGCCGCTATCCGTGCCGTTGCACGTGGCGCCGGCACCGTGGGCGACGTGGTGGGCACGCACCCTCTATGGCGTCTTCGTGGTGGCGGTGCTGTCCTTCGTCTGGTTCAGTCAGCACCGCAAAATGCAGCGCGAAGTCGCGTACGCGCAGCGCTTGAAACTGGAGGTCGACGCGCGGACCGCTGAACTGGCCGAACGCAATCGCGAGATGGAGGTGGCGAATCAGCAGCTGCGCGAAGTCAGCGTGTCCGACTCGCTCACCGGCCTCGGCAACCGCCGTCGCCTGCACGATGTGATGGCCGCCTTGGGCGTCCCAAGCGGACGGGAGGCGGCCAAGCCACCCGCCGAATGCGTGCTCATGGTCGTCGATCTCGACTACCTGAAACCCATCAACGATCAATTTGGGCATGAGGGCGGCGACGCCCTGCTCATTCAGTTCGCCGATATCCTGCGGCGCGAGTTTCGCGCGTCGGATCTCATCGTGCGGTGGGGTGGTGACGAGTTCGTGGTGCTATGCCGAAACTCGGATATCGAGATGGCGAGCATCCTGGCCGAACGAGTGCGGTCCGCCGCCGCCAAGCAAATTTTTCGGGTTGGCGATGGGCTGGTGGCGCGCACCAGCTGTTCGATCGGCTTTGCTCCCGTGCCGTTCATCCGTGAACATCCCAAGATCCTCGATTGGCAGCAGTCTCTGAGCATTGCCGATCTCGCTCTCTATCACGCGAAGCGCGACCGCAATACGTGGATCGGCTGGGCGGGTACGGCGAAAGCCGCGGAGCTGCCGTCCATCAATGCGGCGCTGGCCGGTGGTCCCACGGTGCTCGAGCAGGAAGGATACTTGATCGTGCGACGCCGCCCTTGGAACCCCGAGGAAACGGTGGACCGGCTGCGTTCGCCACGCAAGCCGAGTTCTTAAGCTTCGGCACCCACACGCTCCGAGCCGAGCCCGCACCGGTACACCCAGCCGACGTGCGTTTGACAAATGAGTTATGAGATCGGCATCACGTTCCGCGTCGGCCGTTCACACGGCAGCGGCGTCTTCGTGCCACGGCCGCTCGGTTCTAATGCGTCACGGCACAACCACTGCTGCCAAACCGTGAAGGCGACGTATGCGACCCTTGAATTCCCTCTTTCCCACATTGCTCGCCGGCGTGGCCCTCGCGGTGACCGCTCTCGGCGCAGGCGCCGCACCTGCACGCGAGGCGCGCAGTAGCTACATCGTCCAGGCGGTGAGCCTCGGCGCCGCGCGCCGCGCGGTGCTCGACCAACATGCCGTGGTGGTGCGTGATCTCGGCATCATCAACGCCGTCGCGGCGCAACTCACCGAGGAGCAGGCAGCGCACCTGCGCAAGCAGACCGCTCTCCATGTGTTTGCCGATCGGAGCGTCACGAGCGAATCGAGCCTTGTTGGCGTGCCAACGCTCACCGGCACCTCGAGCACGCCGGTGGACGGCACGGGAGTGGCCACGCCCACCTTGCTGTATCAGACCGACTACCCCGCCCTCGTGGGCGCCGACACGCTGCAGAAATCAGGGATCACCGGCCGGGGCATCACGATCGCCATGCTCGACACCGGTCTTTACCAAGACCTCAGCCAGAACTACCTCGGGCGAATCCTGGCATCGGTGGACATTCTGAATTCGGGCAAGCCGGTCACCGGCGATCCGTATGGTCACGGCACGCACATCACGTCGATTGCCGCCGGCGGCGCGATGAATATCTATGGCAACTACCTGAGCATCGCGCCGCAGGCCAACCTGGTCATCGTGCGGGCCTTCAACGGCACGGGCGCCGGCCGCTATGTCGATGTGATCGCGGGCTTGGCCTGGGTCATCGCGAACCAGCACAAGTACAACATTCGCGTGCTCAACTTGTCCTTCGGTGCGCCGCCCGAGTCCGATTATTGGAATGACCCGCTGAACCAGGCCGTGATGGCGGCATGGAAGGCGGGTATCGTCGTGGTGAGCTCGGCCGGCAACTCGGGACCCAAGCCCATGACCATCGGTGTGCCGGGCAACGTGCCGTACATCGTCACCGTGGGTGCAATGACGGATAACAATACGCCGTACAACTCATCCGACGATCGATTGACCTCGTTCTCATCCACGGGTCCGACGTATGAGGGCTTCGTCAAACCGGAAGTCATCGCGCCGGGCGGGCACATGGTTGCCTCCATGTCCAGCCAAAGCTATCTCGCCAACATCGACCCCGGTTCCATGTTCCCCGGCGAGCAGCTATTCACCATGTCGGGTACGTCGCAGGCCGCCGCCGTCACCACGGGCGTGGTCGCCTTGATGCTGCAGGCCGAACCATCGCTCACGCCGGACAACGTGAAATGCCGGTTGATCGCCGCCGCGCGACCCGCCGTCACGTCCACGGGTAAGCTGGCCTACAGCGTCTTTCAGCAGGGCGCAGGCCTCATCAATGCGGTCGCCGCGGTCAACAGCTCGGCAACCGGCTGTGCCAACCGCGGACTCAATGTCACCGAGGATCTTGCCGGCACCATGCATTTCGGCGGTCCGGCCAATCGGGACGCCCAGGGCAATTATTACATAATGAATCTGACCGGCTCGGTCTGGGGTGCCGCGCAGTCGGGCGATGGCTTGACTTGGTCGAGCAGCTTCGCCGGCACCCAGGGATATACCTGGAGCCAGGGTTATACGTGGAGTCAAGGCTATACCTGGTCGCAGGGTTACACGTGGTCACAGGGCTACACGTGGAGCCAGGGCTATACCTGGTCGCAGGGCTACACCTGGAGCCAATCCGTCCCCTGGTGGGGCACGTCCGGCAACACCAACATTCTGACGTCGCCGGCGTCGATCGAATGGTGGGTACCAAATCAGTGAACCGGACCCACGTCTTGGATTTCAATGGGCCAAAAATGCTTACATGTCGGCGTGAAAAAACACGCCGACATCGCTCTGATCGATAGTTTGCCCGATCTTGTCCTCGCGCTGAGCCGCGACGGCGTCATCATGGGCCATGGCGGCGGCCGCGCGCTGCCGGCGCTGGCCCTGCGCGACGCGTCGGAAGGCGATCGCCTGGAATCGGTCTGGCCCCAGGCCGCGGCCGAAGCCGTGATGCTGCTGGTTCGCAAGTGCCTCGCATCGCGTGCGCCTCTCGAGACGCGTATGGTCGAAGCGGCCAAGGCTTACCGGGTGCGCGCGATTCCCCAGGG
>Ga0116229_10003497_pt1 | contig 25834 bp, 15 predicted proteins | sample S1TSphgellanicum_3_FD_87313 | JGI IMG/M metagenome (GOLD analysis project Ga0116229, IMG submission 87313) | Host-associated microbial communities from peat moss isolated from Minnesota, USA - S1T2_Fc - Sphagnum magellanicum MG | ecosystem: Host-associated > Plants > Peat moss > Unclassified... | reverse complement strand
TTCTCCACAGCAACATACGTACACAGGACTACAGATGGAAACAAAATAAATTGTAAACAGAGCGAGAAAAGAGGAAGCTTACATGACGATGGCGATGATGAAAAGGAAAGCAAAAGGCTCACATATTCTTTCCTCTCCACCGCAAGTCCACAAATCCTTTGCCAAATTCACAAGAGTTTGAAGCACGGAGATGGTCTCAAACAAAAAACCATACCTAAGCCTCCAACATAAAACCCGCCACGGTGTGAATACGGAAAAAACAAGACGTGAACCCTCCAGCGTAAATTTTGCCTATTAAAGGCTGGCATCGGTAGTCCCTCCCTGTGTATAAAAAAGGCAGGGATGGAACCCATCCACAAGAAATACAAGGCAAATAAAAGCACTAGAGGGGAACCCATCCGCAGGACTGCGGACTTTACGCGCCCCAGCCCCCCGCCCCGCACCTTGGAACTTCAGGGGTTTATTCTGGGGCTTGTCCATTTGGGCAAACACTAAACAATAGCAATGAATTAAATCTTGCTTGAGTTGCGGCGTGCCCTTATAGTCAGGGTTGCAGACCCTGATGACAGTTTATCAGGCCCGCCGCAGTTAACTGAATCCGATTGGACCCCCCACCTCCCCCAAGCCTCAAAGCCCACCTGTCACTTCCTCAGAAAGTGTTTCTTTCTTCCAGCAAAAACCACTTGGCTCGGTATCGTTTGGCCTCAAATTTACTCGCGGCATCCAGACTTTGTATCAAAGAAAACTGATGGTGGATCTTGGGCTCAAAAAGGCTGTTACTTGTGATGTAACTTTTGAAACAATTGACAATTAGGTATTATCATAATTTTTCCCTCAATGCCTCATCTTTTCAGGATAACATGGTCTTCCTAGCTAATGAGTGTTTTGTTTGTAGTAGTTTTCGTTATAAGTTCCTAGGCTTGAATTGTATCCACTTAGAACAAGAGTTTGGATCTTCAACAATGGTTGATAACGTTGAAGGCCAAATTCCAACATAATCTTCTTGAATCAAATCCTAATGTGTTTATTGTTGATGATGTTGATGCAAAGATAAACACAATCAAGTAAGAATAACTCCTACATATCCTTAGGACAATTGCAAACAAGGGTGGATGCCCTTCCCTCGAGAAGGCAATATATGTACTAAAACAAGCTCCTCTAGGGAAAGTAATTCTAGGTATTTTTACATTGATATGCTTGGGAATTCTCCAAAATATAATTCACCATCGTCTTTGTTAAGGGAGTAGGTAGATTACATAGTTCTTGGGCTTATAAGACATTACGATTAGGAATAGGCCATTAGACACTTGAGGGGTTTGAATTTTGAATTCTTGTCGAGTTTTGTTTTCTTGTTCATATTGATGGTGATTGCCCAAGGGAAAGAGTTTTTGGAGTTTGAAGACATTTGTAGATACACATTTTTGGAGTGAGAGTAAAGATGTACTTTGGAGAGGAACTATAGATTCTAGTGTTGAATACCATAGATTGGACTTGTTGTTTTGATTACACTTTTAAAGAACATGGATTTTGTTGTATTTTTGTTGAGTTTCAAATAAATAAGGAGAGTACAAACTTTTCCATTGATTTCCATTTTCAATTTGATGTGTGAATCATTTGTGGTCTTTAATTTCATGAATATGAATTGTAATTATGTTTGTAGTTTCTAACATTGTGTTTTGGATTACAGATTTTAGTTATCAGAGATAATCATGAATTTGGTGTATTGCAGATGTATGTGTGTTTAAGATTAGTGTAGAGTTGTGAATGAAAGTATTTTTGTAGTGCAAAATTGTTGTTACAATAAGTGTGCAATGGTTCTCTAAAGGAATTAAATCCACATCTACCATTTGGCAACCATTTTTTAGGGATTTGTTTTGACAAGAATAAGAGGATTTTCTGCATTTTCCATTATTTGCACCATAAATGAGGGTGTTCAAAACAATGGTTTAAGTTTAATTTAGATTTGGAAAGAGTATGTTAGAAGTACTAGAGGTTTAAATGGTTGAAGTTGTGAGGATTGCAAAATGATCTACATATTCTGAAAAATAAAGTATTGTGAAATAAAATGCATTGGATGGTGACTTATAGTTTACAACAACAATTGGATTTAGAAGCAACTTGTTAAGATCCTAAAGGAGAAATAAAAGACAACCATGAAAGTGGAAAGGAGTATTCAGGGATTACATAAACCCCATATCAGAATCTAATGTTGGATAAGCGAGTTTTGAGAATAGAAGAAAGACTTGTAGGACATAAGACGTTTCTACCACAAGAGGTGGTAAGGCTTGAAGTATGGATTAGTGATCTTCAAAGAAAACAATGATCTCCAAATAGAGAGATGTAGTTAAATACTCACCCAAATGAGTGGGTGTAGTATATTTCTCAACCGCAATCTGTGATTTAAAGTCACAAAAATCAAGAGAGAAAAGGGACTCCTATAATATTTGATTGATTAAAGGAAATCTCAAGTCCATAATTGGTGATTAACCAAAGAAAGGATATCACAAGAAGTATATAATGTAAATTTGTGTACCAGTTTACATTTCCAAATTATTATGAATTAGTGGAAGACTAAGAGGTGGGAAAAAACACCAATATCAATGTGCTTGAGGAGACTAATGAAAACTACCTAAAACCATTTGAATATGCAGAGGCATAGTTGAATGTGTTGGATGAAGTACCATAGTCATATTCACATCAAAAAAATCTAGAGTTGGATCAAATAAAGTACATCGTCGAAACTAGGGATCATGAATATGTGGACTCAGAGATAACCAGATTACTTTTAAGAGTATGTGCATTTTGTGAGGAAGGACATGTAGTCATGGATTGTCCTTTTGTACCTTTTCACATCAAAGTAGGCATTGCTAAACATGTGGAACTACAAAATGTGGTAAAAGCATTAATGGATCAACCATAGGAGTAGGAATCAATAATTCTTATAGTCCAAAACAAATTAAAAGGCATGGAGTTGGGAAGCCAATTATGACCATAGAGTAGACAAATTAATTCGTCCATTTAGTTTAGGAACAAAGTACTAGAGGTGTATTCACATCCTCATTTTACACCATAGAGGATAGCAATGGGTAAACAAAGAACAGGGAATTATAAAACTTGAATCGCCTAAGTTTCACTAAAAATGTTAAAAGTGGCAATTACTGAAATCCAAAAACAACCTACTAGAATAGAAGTTATTTGACCATTTCATTTTATAATATGAACCACATGAATGGAAATTGTTGTTGTACCCACCATATATTTTGTCAAAAGTGGAATACTAATTGGATCTATAACTAACTTCGATTATGGATTAAAAGGGGTTTCGACAAGAAGGAATTTGAGTAGAAGCTCAGGAATACCAGTAGCAATTATTGGAGTTGTTGCAACACCACATATGGTGTTTACTAATCCAATAATGATTACTCATGTGAATAAAACTACAGATCGACCATTGATGAATTCAATGGTTACTAGAAGGTACATAAGTATAGATGTTGGAAATCTAGGAAAAGGATATCAAAAACCATCTGTCGTAACTACAAAAATCACCAATAACAAAAATGGTCATTCTATGAAGCCAAACATGGTAACTCTTAAGTACCCTAACTTCAAAAAAGTTGTTGATCCAAATATTCATGTCAAAGTGTTCAATTTTGTAGTGAAAGCAAATGCAAAAACCTTTGAAGAATATATCATCAATGCATTTAACAATATGTTAAAAGATATAGCATTAAACTGGTGCCATAATTACATGTCAAAATTTCCCGACTATAATTTTTTGGAGCTCACACAAGCATTTTGCAAATGTCATCAGAAAACTCAAAATGACAAAAAAAATTACATCTAGAATTTAAGAATATGAAACAAGAGTAGACTTAAAGGGTGGAGGTTTATTATGAGAGGATTTAGAAGTTAGTTCATGCTTTACAAATACCAACCACAAACAATTTCCTGACTATTGTGTTTAGGGTGGGCTTGTAATTATACCTCAAAATTGTGATTACAGGGATGAAATGGTCAACATTACAACAACATAAAAAGGCGACGATGTTATGTGAAAAAGGGATGACTACTATAAAAGTAAGGAATGCATTTTCAATACCACAAAATATTAAACAAGTAGTACCACCAAAAGCATAAAATAATACAAAGAAAACTAATAAGGTGTAAACAAATTGTGGAATGAATAATCACAATGTGGAAACATGCAAAAAAAAAAAGGCCATAATGGTAGCCAAAGAGGTAACACCACAAAGTCAAAAACAATAGAAGACATCTTCATGTGTATGCCACCTTTCTAGTATAAAAGGACACAAAATGACAGACTATCCAAAGTTTGTTGAGATGTAGAAAATGTTTCATGGGAAATCTATGACAATAACAAAAGTTCAACCTATTACTAAAGTAAAAACAATCACTACATATATGAATGTGGTGGATGTTAATGTTACAACAAGAAGTAAGGCAACTAAATAATAGGTGTTCAAAAATAGAAAATCAAGGAAAGCAAATAATGTTACTAACTAGGAGAATGAAGAACAGTTGAAGAAGTCAATGGTGGAGACAATTTAACAAATTCAAAAAACACAATCCTAGACAAAAAGGCCATCCGCATCCATGGAAAGATGGAACACAACCTGGCTGGGTATGCCAGATATTATTCTTATAAAAACACACAAATTTCAAAAGGTAATGCTTTCAAAAGAATTTTATAGTAAAAGAGATTTTTCAAGATATTAGTAGGTAGATGTTGGAAACAAGTTATATTTTAAACTTGGGACAATTACTTAAAATAGCTCCTAAGTTAAAGAGGTATTTTTGGTAGAAGCTAAAACCAAAGAAAATTCAAAATTTGAGTAGAACAACCATAAAGAAACAAGTTAGTTTTTCAATACTAGAGGTAGGGATAACTACTATAACAATAAATAATCATATGGTAGTTATCCAAGTATAGGTGAGGAAGAATATAATAGAGGATGTGTTATTGGATGGAGGTTCTGGAATTAATATCATCACAAAATAGTTGAAATTGAAGTTGGGGCTTCCAAAGCCTAAATTTGCACCATATAATCTAAGGATGGTAGATTAAACAACCACAAAACCAATGGGTTTGATTAAAGATTCGAAGATATATGTTTACCCCCATCACTATTGTGTGTTTTTGAAATGAATTCCTCGTTAAACATGGTTGTGGACAATGAAAAATGATGCTGAAATTAAATGAAATGAAAGAACACACCTTGAAAACCAAAAAATCAAAGAAAGAATACACATTCAAAATCAAGAAAACAATAAAACACCCAATCCAAATATTATATTGCAAAGAAAATAAAAGCTCGACTTGTACCAAGAATAATTAAAATGAATGGAGCAAAAAATTGAAGCAACATAGCATGCAATTGAAACACAAACATGCAAATGCAAATGTTTTCCATGGGGGATATAATAAGATGCGTCCCTAGGCATCAACAACTTGGCATCCTTGGACATAGATGGAAAGGCAAAACGTCCTTTGGCATCTTGCTATCTAGGTAGTTTTAACTTTTCCCAAGCTCAACTTCTCCGAATCCATGGGCAACACTAGAAAGAGATTGATCATGGAAGGTGAACATTGGTTGTGGATCGTACAAACCCTAACCAAAAGGGCACACAAAATTACAACTATGCCCGTTTCATAATCATGTTGCTCTTGTCATTATTTAAGCAGTGGTGTCGAATTTAATGATTATGACCCTACTGACATATTCTTTTCACAACCATCATCAATTTGATCTAGATCAACAATGGGGAATGATAACACTACACCCCTATTGACCACAAACATTAACTCCTTTAATGAATTCAAAAACTTGTGAAAATTTGTGAAAATCTTAATTAATAATACCGTTGGGGAGGGATGTGGTCAGGGAGAAGACATGTCCTTGGGGATGGACCAAGGAGATGGGGCTAGGGAGAATATGGTCCCCGAGGAGAAGGTGGGCTCGGGGAGGGGATAGGGCCAAATAAAGGATATGGGTTGGGGAAAATAGGTTCTTTGGGGAGAAGGTGGGCTCAGGGAAAAGACATCATTCCCTTGGTAGTAGATGTGTCCTTGGGGAGATGGGGCTAAGGAGAAAATGTTCCCTAGGGAGAAGGTGGGCTTGGGGAGGAGATGAATCTTTGAGGATGGATAGTGGTTAGGGAGGAAGTGGGTGGGGGATGGTTCTTCAAAGAGGATATACAACACACTATGGGTTTTTTGATTGGTCAAAAAAATGATTATTGTCCTTTTTGACTACAATTGTAACTAATAAGTCACAAAAATCAATATGTAGTTGCAAAGGCCATTGAAATGTCATGTGATGTCATGGTTTTGTAATTATAATTAGTATGATGACTAGTGGGTTTTTTTGGATAGATATATTATTATTCTTGAAATTATAATTTAATGTGCTTTTAAATAAATTAAATTAGTTAATTAAAAATACCCTAACTTTTGAAACTAGAATAATGATTTTTAGTCTCACAACATGATGATGTGGCATTCCACATGTAATCAACACCAAAACATGTCTTTTACAACTTGTCCTATTTAATTAAAATGGGAGAAATGACTCGAAAATGACATAAACAACTTTTAAAACAACTAGAAAAATGACTATATTCAAATAGGAGCAATTGCAAAAGACATGTTTTGTCATTGTACATGGTAATAAAATATTTGATTATTAGTTAACATGATGATTCATGCACTGCTTTGGATAAAATGAAGCATGTATTGGTTGGTCATTATGTTAAAGATGATGTCCAATCTTTCAATGTAGCTTTTTGCATCAAAATGTAAGTCCAAAAACTTTACCTTCATTACAACAAATCTTGTGTTTTGAATTAGACATAAAAATGACAATTAATTTTGTTCAACTACAATAATAACTTTTTAATCATAAAAATCATTAAGTAATGGCAAAAAAATCAATATGACACATCCCATAATGGTTTTGCAATTATAGTCAATATGACAATTTGTTAGTTTTTGGGTACATTATCATGTTATTTTACAAATTTTTATTCATTAATTAACAAGTTGCAAGAACCATCCACCTTTGTGACTAAAGAACCCAATTTTCCATGATCATGACATGGCATGTTATATGCCAACAAGATGCTATGGTCCTATTTGTCAACATCATGATTCATGTCATTGATTTGATAAATTAATGTCATCTATTAGCTACCAGTTGAAAATATTGTTGTCCTTTGCAATTAATAACAATTCGGTCTTCCATGTGATGATGACATTGCATGCCTTTTGGCAACAAGGAGTGGTAAATTTTCGTGGCAATCCATGATTTTTTATGACAACGTAAGCTTTTATGTGTCTTGAATTTATAACACCAATATTTGTCATGGCATGCCATAATTTTTTATGTGCCATGAGGTTTTTAAAGTCATGAATTCACATGCATGTGTACATGTACTAAACAATCTATTGTTAATTTGTAATTATGATTACAATATTAATAATCATTTTGAAAAAGATGACACATAACTCCTTGATTTTTTAATTACTTAACACACTAGCTTAAGTTAACATACCTATTAAGTTAACCTAAGTAGGTAGGTTATTTAGTAAAAACATACATCGTAATGTAGGCTACCTTTTAAATTACTTAACTAGACATAAGAATTTTACTACATTTAATATGTTTAAATACACCTAGAATAGGTCACCTTACTAATTGGTCAACCTAAGTAGGCTTATTTAGGTTCTTAGCTTTCAGTTTTTTGCCAAATCAAACTAGGTAGCCTCATTACAAAATGTTTTATCAAGTTTGTAAGCATTTCAAAATTATGTAACTAGATGCGATTATGATGTGACTAGATGTGACATAATTATCCTAGGTTAATTTATTTTTTAGCCTAAGAATGCCTAGGTTAACATAAACTAGGTTAGTAAGTAATATAGGTTGACATTAGTTCATCTTAAGTTGACCTACGTCAATCTAGGGTGGCCAAGGTTAATTCAAAGCAAAACATTTTGAATTTTATAACTTTGTGTTAAATATAATTAGTAGAACAAAATATGATAGTGCAATGGATGAAGATTTTAACCCCAAAGTGAAAGTGAGGGGTTCAAGTCCTCATTATTGCAACCTATGATACTAATGCCATTTGGCTTAGGTTAAATAGTTTAGTCTAGGTTTCTTGGGTTAAGAGCAACATTTGTTTTTAATTTAGGCCACTTAGCCTAGGATAGGTTGTTTAAGATAGGTAGTTAGCCCAACTAAGTTTAGCTAAATCGATTTGTGGCTACGTTAGCTACATGGCCTAAATTAAGTTGATTTTTGGTCATGTGTAATGATTCATAACATGTTTATACATATTTGACACATGTCATCCATCCATCAAGGTGTCTTATCTAACATTTAATTAAATAAAACAACTAAATTGAAATGACATGCAGTTTACACGTCATACCAAGGTTAATGATGATATGGAATTTAATTATTATAAGAAAATTTTAAAATCCTAATCGTGAAAATGAATGGGCTTTGCAACTGAACATTCCTTGTGATGAAATGGGTTTAATAACTCATTAATGACTAGTTGCATATATCCTTCTTGACTAGTATGTAGTTGTAAAGGATAGTCACAACTCTTGAAATGTATTATGATATGGGGCCAAGGAGAAGGTGGGCCTAAGAGGGGATGATTTAACCTTGGGGAAAGGGTGATCCTTGGGAGTCAGGGAAAGGGATCTGGAATGTTGGGGAAGTGAGAAAAAAATTATTTTTGGGGGAGTTGAAGTGGGGTTAGGTTCTGGCGGTGAGCTAGAAGAAGCAATAGATGGGGTTCAAAGGGTGGGGGGTGTCCAACCAAGTTCGGTTAACCATGGTAAGTTTGGTAAATGACAAGGTTCAAGTCATTGGGGTCCGCAACTTTGATTGTCAAGACACATCACAAACTGCACTGTATTTAATTTGTTGTTATTATTTAATGTTTGTTGTCCATTTGTGCTTTGCATGGTTACAAAATACCAAATGGGTTAGCATGAGATATATGTTGGGGTTTTTTTTTTGGATTAAACTAAAATCATAGAATTAAAAATTTACCTAATATGAAATAATGTCAAATATATATTTGTGAGAACATGTATGCGTAATAGATTATGGTCACAAGACAAAAGATTAATGGGCTTGAGCTTAGCCCAATTGGCATAGAACCTTTAAGGTATTTTATTTTTGGGAAGGACACAAGTGAACATTTTTGAAGGCCAAGAAAGTGGGAAGAACATGAGCAAATATCACCTTCCCTTTTAAGACACTTAACCACATGCTAAAAAAACTAAAATGCGCATTAAAATGCTTGAGTTATAAGTTTAGACCACTTGCCAATATGCTTAGATCACAAGTCCAAATGTTAAAAAATTATAACCTTTAACCAAAATGCTTAAACCATAAATTAAAATGTTAAAAAAATTATATCCTTAGGTCAAAATGCTTAAACCACAAGCCAAAATGTTTAGACCATAAAACATAATGCTTAGACCATAAGCCAAAATGCAAAAACAATTTATGACATGAAGCCAAAATGTTTAAGCAAAATTTTCATATCATAGTTTTTTCATTTGGAAGGGGCATTTTTTTTTCTTTTCATTTGTGTTAGGGAACATGGAGCCCTCTTTTAGGGGGGGAGGGGGCTATGGAAACTAAAAAAGCCATACCAAATTTGACTATGGGATTGGATTAAATTGGCCAATTTTAGGTTAAGATGCCAAAAAAATTATAATTTTGAGTCTAGATGCAAAGAATGATTCTACCCATAAACTAAAATATTCAAATATTCATACCTAATGGCAACATTTTCAAAAACATTCTAACCCTAAGCCCAAACACATGCTTTGGCTTGTGTTTAAACTAGTGGTACCCGTGACCTTCGGACACCCGTGGCTACGCCACTCCAGCCACCTTAAACGCGCAGTGGTCCCGACCGACATTGTGCGGGTATCAGAACCAGCCGTGTGTACCTTCAGGTTATCAGTCCGAGTATTTACTCCCTTACCCGACCTGAGAAAACCCAAAACCCCGGTTTTAACATTTTGAACCTTGGTTCCCGAAAGTTTTGGAAATTTTTGAAAACACGCTCCTCTATATAATTGCCGGTTCTTTCGGTAATGGGGGGGGGGAGGGGAAGGTTTTTATATCCGCTTTTAGTGCGGTGGGAGAGGGATGCGATCCGACCGTCATTCCTACCCTTCGGACAGCTGCAATGCTTTGTGGAGACGGTTTGTACACGGAAACCGTGGTGGTCCAACCCCCGTCACAGACTGACACCAATCGCCCACTGCTTCACCGGTCTCTCCCCCCCCCCACCCCCCAAAACCCCCGTCACAAACTGACTAATAGACAGACAGATGTAGTGAATTAATATATAAAATATCTGAAAATAAACAGTGGGACCTCGTTTCCAGTTTCTCTCCGCCACCATGACCTGCACCTGGTTTTCGGGACCTCATTTTTGTCAACTGGGGGGTTGCAGAATCGGCCTCGCAGATTAACAAGTTGGAACCTCGTTTTTGTTAAATGGGGGGTTGCAAAATCGGCCTCGCAAATTAACGGGTCGAAATGGCATGTCACAGATAGACAAGAGAATTAATATATATGATTATGTGGCTCCAAGTCTTACACTAGGCCAAAACAAATTGACTTTTGAATATGTTTTTTGTCTATGGCCTAGGGTGACTTCACATTAGGCCCAAGGACATTTGGTTCATGATGTTTGCAAGACATTTGTTTTAAGGTGTTCATAAGCCAAGTATCCTAAAATACTTGTATCCTAAGTTCCTAGGGTGTTTAAGATTAGTATCTTTTTGGGCTTGGGGGAGAATCTTTGTAGGCTTAAGGTTGAAATCTTTGTGAGCCTAGGGTCAAAATTTGTTTAGGCTTAAGGTGAGAATCTTTATAGGTTCAAGGTCAAAATCGTTTTGGGCCTAAGGTGGGAATCTTTTTGGGTTTAGGGTTAAAATTGTTCACATCCTAAGCCTTAGCATCTTAGGATAGGAAAAACATAAGTCCAATATATTGTTCACATCCTACACCTTATATATATTGGGTTTTTTTCTTTTACAATATGAGAGAGAAAGAAAGAGATGTTTGTAAACATGTTAGAACCTTTTTCATTGTTTGTTTGATGAGAGAAGGAAAGAAAAAAAATATAGAAGGACTGCAAAGAACTTCTAGTGGGAACCATACAACTATTTAAAGCCAAAATAATAAAATTATTTTAATTTCTAAGTGTAAATAAATTCTAATTTTAAGCCTAAAAAGATTCTTACCTTTGGTTAGGCTTGAACATATTTTAACTTTAAGTCTTCATATCTTAAGACATGTTATCATGTCCTAAGACCTCATATCTCTAAATCATGATGCCCCTTGTTGTGATATGATCAGGTGCTAAAACATGTCTACATGTCCCCAAGTTATCATGTTTTAAACCTTTGGAACTTTAAGGTTAAATGTTAATGTCCTTTAGTTTGCAAGTCTTAAACCCAATATATTGTTCACATCCTAGATCTTACCATCTTAGGATTGGAAAAAATTCAAGGCTTAGGCTTTGAAATCCTTTTGTCCTAGGCTCTCAAACCTTACGGTCCTAAATTTTAAAAACATTATATTCTAAGATGCCAAGTCTTGGGGTGTGCAAGCCAATGTCCTAAGGACCATGTCTTTGCCTTTGGATAAGACAAAATTATAAATGTTTTTGGGCACCATATCAATGTTTACAACTATAGTTTTTCACACGCACATAAACCGTATAACATAAATCACCTTAAATTCCTCATCTCCAAATTGCCTCCCATTTTGGGGTTAACTCATCACAAATTTACAAGCTTTATGGGTTCATTCCAAATTTGTGCAAAATTTGTTATTTCACAGGTTTGTATTGGTTAAACATGAATGTTGTGCATTATTTAAACATGAAAGTCGTGTGTATGATTTTTGTGTGTAAACAACATGAATAGACACATACAACATCTGTTTTTAAATAATACAAATAGGCATATAACATTTGTGTCTAAAAAATGCACACGATATCCATGTTCAAACAACACAAGTAGATTGATGAAATTTGTGTTTATTCCATATGAACTTATGAAAAACACATTTCACATGATTATTATTACCAAATTGTGACCCATTAAGTTTGTGATCTCAAGTCCCTTTAAGCCAAATAACCATATAGGAAATGTTTTTTGTAAATCCACCACGAGTGAATGTGTATTAATAAGTTGGGTGCAAATGTGAACCTAGATATTGTTAGTTGCTTAATTGCAATCCCCCCAACTTTTCAACCAAATGTGAACCATTGTGGGGAAAAACTAATGATATTCATACATAGGTTTCTAACTACAGGAATAGGTATCTAGGTTTGCATAGTGCATTGAGGACAAAACCATTTTCCAATTGGTAATTCTTCGCTTGAATTTAGGTTGTGACCCAAAGGTAATGGTGGTGTGAGACATCCCATATGTCAATATTTAAAAACATTGATCACAAATCAACATAATGGTAACATTAGTAGATTGCCCACACAATATACAACATGATTTAGTGGGAACAACCACAAAAGCTAGGTCAACTTGGCCATCAAATTGTAGAAGATGACATAATGCACAATTACACAAATGATATTTCCATGTTTGACCATGTCATCCCTCCAACAATAACATTTTGGAAGGTAGCACCTTTTATATATGCAAAATGATACACTTGCAATCACATCCAAGGTAATCAATGTTATTTGTTATAGGCACACATAATCTCCAAGTTTGAATATATGAACTTGAAGCTCATAACCACCTTTTTGAATAGTGGCATCACACAACAACATATTTTGATATTGAACAATTGCCAAAATTTTCATAGTCATTAACATTCATACCAATTGAAAATACACCAACTCAAAATATATTATTTAAATATGACAATTTTCAACATAAAAAAAGAAATTAAACTAATTAAAAAAAATTAATTATGAAAACATGGCAAGTCAAATACAAAATTTATGCAATTAATTACATAATTTGAAGAAATTTAATAATAAAAATAATTAATAAATAACCTTGAAACTAATTATGTTCTTCCCAAACATTTACATTAAAAGTTGAATATATTTTGATTATATTTTAGGAAAGTTGAAAGTTGACATGTGCATTTTATCATGTCATTGATTTGAAAATAGAAAAAAATCAATTTTCATCTATTTAAAATTTATTTTGTAAGCTGTGACATCTATACAAATTTTGATGAATCTATTCAAATATAGTTTAAAATATGGTTCTAGAATATAATTATAAACAAATCAAATAACATGTTCATATTAATCATGTTGAACAAAATAATATCCTCATTAGAAGAAAAATCAAAATTTACAATTGTCATATGCAATTATTTTTTAGTTGCATGTGTTAGTTGCAATTTAAAATTGCTTGATCATTTCGGACAAGTTGCATGTGTCCATAACCGCAAATGACAGTGTTTATTAGTAAGCCATGGATGAAATTAATGTTCCACATATACAAATGATGATTTTCTAGATAGTTATTTTACTCTTTCAAAAATTTGAGAACTATGGTTATATATCATAATTGGGTATTTGATTATTTGATAAACACAAATATATATCATAATTAGGGCATTTGATTTTTTGAGAATTGCAAGTATCAACCCTAAAAACTACCTTGAATCATGTTCAAAGGGGTTTGGTGCACTTTATAATAATTGCCTCACATTTGTGTAAACCAATTTTGTAAGCTTTTGATTTTAAGCAAGTTTAGGTCCAAATCTAGGGTATTTGAACTAGAGGTTGAATGTTTTGCTAAAACGACCATTGGAATCATCATACTAGAAAATTGGCCTTTCAAAAAACTAGAATTATAAAATGAATAGGGATGTTGTTGAGAATGAATTAAATTTTATATTCTTCATTCTTGTTATTGATCAATTTGATTCAACTTTCTTACGTTGTAATGCAGTTCTATGCCGATTGAAACATTTTCAAGGTATTATTGTTTTTTGTTATGTTCTTATTGTTGCTGTGTTTTCATCTTATTTAGTCTGATTTTGTACTAATAATTGAAAAACAAAACTTGACAACAAAATACTTTCAAAAAGAATTTATTGAGACTCAAAGTGTTTATGCAATTGAGAGATAAGTTTTATTCAAAACAAAACTCTTCTTCGTTTCCTTTAGACAAAATGTTCTTTTCACGATAATCATCCTTTTCCCCCTTTGGCGGGTTCTTTAATGTATATTCTTCTATCATAAGTGATTCAACATTCAAATGTTTGACTGGTAAAAATATAATAGTACTTGATCAGTATAATTGATCAAGATAGAAAATGAAAATCCCTAATCAATAATTGAAAATAAAATAAAGTACTAAACAGTAAGCTACAAGGAAAACTATGATTAACAATTGCCTTTTTAAAACATGTTTAGATTCTCTAAGTAAATAAGAATAACTTTTCAGGAAAAAAAAAGGTCTAACTGTATTTTTAATGCAAATACTGGGTTTTAATTAGTTGGACATAATTAATATTATGTAATTGCTATTTTGGATTGTGTGGGTTAGTTGAACAAACTAATACCACACAATATAATTTGTGTTTAGTTGTGTGGAATCGAGATAGAATAGGACCGAGATCCAACTTTGTTAAATGGAAACCAAAGGTTTCAAAAATCTGAAAGACTTAGTCCATAGTCTGCATGACAGGTTCATTCAAGAACTAAAGGCGTTTCAAGACCAGGTCCCTTTGGTTGCTTTCAAGGGTTTTGTAAACATCTATATTACTCTACGTGGCCCGCTAGAAGAATACCCATCAATATACCTTCTAGTTAGTAAATCATTGTTTTGAAAAGAAAATTGAATTTTCACGAATGACAACTACTTGTGCAAGCATTACACTATCGCCCACTCAGTGCACTCAACAAAGCTCAATGAAGGTTAGTTCGGTCTTGCCTGGCAGTGGGGCTTCAGTGAACCTCTCTCTCAATGAAGTCCTCATTCGGAGTTGGAACTGAAAAGTCAGTCCTGCCCATGCCCACATGCATATTTTATTTTCAAGGAGACTGAGGATGACGCCTGCCAAATTATTTCAATAAGGAAAGCAAGGGTGATGGGAAGAAGTGACATGAATATGGGTCTCACACGTTTTTCCCCACCACAGTTGACGATATACTACATCTGACATCCATTTCTCCAAGTACGCACCACTCATAAAGCTCATCCAAGGTACTCTCCCTTGCTACTCTCAATTTGTCGTGGTTAACTTATCAAGGTGTCAGATCTGTCTTGAAAACCAAGCTCCTGCGTTGCGGAAGAGTATGCCATGTGAGGAGGGGGTTTCCATTCTGCGAAAAGTACTTGGCTAGAGTTCTTAGTGTATGAGTAGGCTATATTCCTTAAATCAAGGAATATAGCCACCTCGAAAAGACTAAGCAACTTCCTCCTGCGCCTTCAAAGTCTCTCGTACTTGCAAAAGAGGCATAAGATGCCTTGTACTTTACACTGGGTAAGCCCTGCTGTAAGGGCATTATGCCCTGGACCTCAGGCTCCACCCTGGCTACCAGGGCCTACGTGCCCTGACAACAGGTCCTTACTTACCCCATAGTGACCTGCCAGAAATTTTGCAGTGAATCCCGAGGTGGTCTTATACAGCATTTTTTTTCATCCAGGAGCAGGTATGGCATTTCGATTTTCAAAATACCCCCGTACTGTTTCGCCTCGGTTTCCACTGAACTTCTGGCAGGGCTTCACCTAATCTCGTCGACCTAGAGTTTTACCCTACACGAAATGCCCCCATCCAAGGTGGGGGCATCCTGGGTCCCACCGGTCCAGGAGATATTGTTTCATATTTTCCCACCGTATCAGCAGAAGATTTTGTTTCATATGTCCTTGCATATCAACTCCTGCCATATTGGCCATTGATCATTACACCAGATAACGCCTTGCTGCAAGGCCATTACCGTATACTAAACTCTTAGAGGCCTCCTTCATCTTTTATGAGTATAAGGTGAATGTTAATATCATTATATTTGGAAAAATAATGGTACCTTTCTTTTGAAAAATGATTCAAAATTTATATTTTGAAAAAACAGATGTGAACTACAGGGGAGCAGATTTGATGACAATGGAGATATTTGTAAAATAAGGGAAATATGAAATCAGTACCCAGAGTTTGGTCATAAAGGGGTGAGATTTTTTTTAAAAAATAAATAAGGACACTGCTATTAAATGGGGACTACCTCCAAGTTCAATTGGCCATTTGAGTTTCATCTTGTTTTTGTTTTTCTCGAGGATTTTCATTGCTGTTGTCTGTATGACTGCTATAATTATTTTTAATTACGTGCATTAATTGTATTGATGTTGAGATTTTAACACTTTATACTGAAATTTAACAAAATTTCCTCACTTTGCAAATAAATGTTTAAAGTTGAAACATGGGTTTGGGGTGAAAGGAGGGCCTAAAGGCAAGCTTTCTTTGCGATATATGAAGAAATGATCCACCCAAAACTGGGCATTTGGCAAACTCTTTTAGATTTAGTGAGTATGGAAATGAGTTTGCCCCTGTCTTGAATTGCTAATGCACAACTCACAGGCTACACAAGTTATTTCTGCTTGGCGGATTGCAGTGAGTTTGGTTGGTGGAAAATTTCACTAAAATAATTTTGTCCGGTTTGGCTGGTGAGAATTGGACCTAAAATAATTCTGTACAGTTGACTGATGGAGAATTCAATTAAAGTAATTCTGTCCACTTTGGCTTGTGGAACATTGAATTAAATTAATTCTGTAATATATAGTTTGACCTCTGGGAAATTGAACTAAGATAATTCTGTCCAGTTTGATTTCTGGAAATTTTAATTCAAATAATTTTGTCCAATTTGACTTGTGGTCCATTTTGGCTTCATGCAGCATAAATCATAATAGGTGAACTGCTTGTTTACCCAGAATACATTTTTCAGGCAGCAGTTAGCAACTTAGCCCTGTTTGCTTTTATGAGCTACAAAAGAGAGTACACAAATTGGTAGCATTTTTAATTTGTGAATCTTTCATGATTGCTATGTTTTGTGTGTTGGATTTCTTAGTACTTTAATTTGTATGTTCTACTTGCAAGCATTTTAATCTGGATTCCATATGTTGTGTGGAGCTGATGTTTCTTGTTTTTAAATTGTCTTTCAAGTACATGGAATTGCAACATCAAGAGATATGGAAAGTGATGGGATACCCCACTAATTGACCTTGTGCAAGGAAAACAAAAATCCAATAAAAGATCGATGGCTCGATCCATCCCAAAGGAGATAAAAAAGGAAGGCCAAAGAAAGGCCAAAAGATGCACAACTCATAGGGCCCAAAAAAAAGGAGAGAGCTAGTTTTTCTTGTGGTAGGAAGCTATCTCACCCACGGCCCCTCTATTGTCACTTGCATGCAATCGTGAGATCTAGTAATAATGGGAAGTTTAGAACAAACATCACTTGCCAACACAATCTTCCTTTCTATAGCAAAGGTTAAAGCCTCTTGGAGAGCAATACTAACACAATGCTTGAACAATTGAATGAAAAAAGACAAGGATAAAAGACCTCTTGATTATCTATCGTGAAAAAGAAGAATGCACTTCCTGATGAAACAATCCATATCATACCTAGGTGTGTAGTGCACCTCCATGGCATTGGAAAAAAATGGTGCCCTTCTTGAAGCCTTTTGTACTTGCAAATTTTAGCAATGGCGTTAAGTTCTGCAATTGCACCTGTTGGTTGACTAATGACACTTGAAACCACCATCTTTCGTGTCAGGTCATTAACCACCACATTGACAACAAAGACTTGGTCCTTTCGAGTCATGAAAAGACTAGCTTGTAATGAAACTCTTGATATAAAAGTGTATCACCGTTCTTTCCAAATAGCATGTCCATTATCTTGAACAAAGGCATACATGACGTTTCAGATGGCATCATGTGTGGTTATCCATTGACCTCCAAATGGGCAATGAATAAAATGTGTGTTAGATGTGTCCAACTTGTGTCCATTCACATGTGAAAAGACTAAATGCTGAGGGTTGAATCAAATCGAAACGAAAACGCAACACTAAGGTGAAAATAGAATTTGCGATGCAAAATGAACAGATAGATGGTTTAGTAATCGACCATAGCCTTACCCCCTTGCCTAAATAAGAATGAATGTAGGTTTTAGATGTTAAAGAAATGGAGTCATCCTCCAAGATAGACCTAAAAGATGTGTTGTGGTGGATGTCCATAAAAGAAGCTTGTAAACTTAGGGCGCCAATAACAGTCAAACTCTCAAAACAAAAGTGCATCTCCTTAGCTGCAAAAAGAAGGCCATCTCGTGCTGCATGCAGACATGATTAAAGTCGGTGTGGGCCCCCTTCAACATACTCCTCCAAAACGGGCCTAGAGCACAAATACAGAACCACCAAATCCTAACTTCTTAGGAAAGTAGATGGGGCACAATCCTCCATAAAAAAGGCCTAAACCACCAAAAGATATCGGTAGTTGAACCTAATGCCTTGCTAAAAGGCCCTAAAAAGACTCCCACGATCCTAGAGCCATAATGTCCCCACATACTTACATAATTTTCTTGTCGAAACTTGCCAAAATAAATAAGAAGGAAAAAGGAAGAGGAATTGTTCATGTGGGATAAGAAGGTCAGTGAGCTACACATGAAAACAATATGCCCAAAGTAACTTGGGGGTCTCCTAGGAGAGGAAAATCATTAATATGCACCATGTCCTAAAATAAAGCTTCATCCAAAAAATATGTGGCAAAGTTTTGAAAACCCACTGGCACACCCAAAATGCGTAAGCCATTTATGACCAAAATGCAGCTTTAAGGAAATCTCTATGCTTGGAAAGATCCTTAATGGACTTTAAAACTTGCACTTTGACACCTTGACCTTAAGCCCAACTTGGGTTAATTGGGTCGAAAGGTGGTCAAAGGCATGGGAAAACTCATTCATGGGCCTCATGATGTGGGTATCATTCGCTAGGGATGGAAAGACACAATTGGGGGCTCGTTCAATGGTCTCCAATAGAGTTCAATAATGGGCCAAAACAAATAAAAGACCTCTTAAGGGGTCACCCTGCCTCATGCCTGAAAATGATTCAATAATGGTGACCCCTTCCACATGTTGGCCATGCTAGTAGTAAAGAAATGAATGAGCACCATAAAATAACTTAGTAAAAGGGATAATGTTCGCCAAAAGCCCTTCAACATTTCACAAATTTTTAAAAATAACAGTTTAAGAAACATTATTAAAAGCATTTTTGATGTCGACCTTCATCATGGCCCAATCAAGGGTGCAAGTCGAAGAGGGCTCAAACGCCAAAAGGGATGGCTTCATAGCCGCTAGGGGTCGATACTCCAAACTAATGGAGGGATAGGTACTCCTGAAATGGCCCTTGAAGCTATAAGATAATGGAACGACTAATAAGTCAAAAAAACACCTCGCCTATGACAATAGAATGAAAACCACCAGTGTCCTTTGCCATTACTAGTAGTTTGTTAGCCCCTAGCATTAGGGCCACTGACCTAGGGATATCCCCATGAATAACAGTAACAACAATCTAGAAAAACCCTAACGATGGGTCCTCCAGTATGAAGCATGTTGAGATATGTTCATATACCATCTTAAAAAGCCCATTTGAAGACAAATGGGGAGTAGTGGCTAAGGCTTGGGTAAACATAGAAAAAGGTGTGCTTAGGCTAATAATAAAAAATAGGTGGAGGGACAAGGTTTGAAAAAGGGGGGTGTAATTGGCACAAGGTAGCCACGATGTCCTTTGAAGGAATAGCTAGTGTCATGAGCTAGAGAACTCCAGTTGTGTGACTATACTCACTGACTTTCCTTAAAATTAGGCATCAATGAAAATGAGTGATAAAAAAATCTTCACATGAGTGATGAGAACCGGGTGCATAAAAGGCACGTGAAGACTTGTCTTAAAGAGAAAACCAGTCACCCACCATAAACCTCTTAAAGTGAGTAGAAACCTTTTGTTGACCTAAACAACCTCCTTAAATATAACATAAACACCAACGAAACAACAAGAGAAAAAAACCCATGTTAATTTGTCCGTCGAATCTCGAGCAATTCGATCAAGGGGTAAACAAAAAGCCTATTTGACCTCATCTTGGATGATTCAAAAGATCCTGGGAAACAAACGAAGGCACATGAAGCGAGATTCAAATAGCCCTAAAATGGAGTTAGACTGAGCTTGAAGCCAACCCCAAGAAGTAAGAGGAATAGAACAAGGGAGAAGCACAAGATGAGAGGACACTTGCAAAGAAAAAACAATTTGGCTAGCTTGGGAAATGAGGCTAATGGGAGGGTGGGCACTCTTGACATGCCTTGAAAGGCCACCTAAAAGGTAAAAGCTAGAACAATGAAGTCAAAGGGTATTTTGCACTAATGAGGGATGCAAAGAAGGAACCATTAAAATTAAAAATTAAAAATTAAAAAATTAAAAAACCCTTAAGAAGCAAAAGTTCAAGTACCCCAAACAAAAAAAAAAAAAAACTATAGCCAAAACCCCTAGGAAGCAAAAGCCCAAATAGGTTTCCCCCCAAATTTTTTTAAATAATTTTTTAATAATTAAAAAAAATTAAATTAAAAAAATGATGAAAACTTTCAAGAAATACTTTCATGTCATTGTAGGAGTTCGCTAGTAATGATGGGCCAAAACGTTGTAAGAATGCAACAAGAAATATGTATTTACAAATGGAGGAGCTAGTTGGTGGGTCCTATCATGGTGCTCATCATAGTTTTCCTGCTATCATTCGTTGCCACATTTCTTTTCACTATCTTTTCAACGGCACACTTCCACCCCCCAGTGCACCATTCCCCACTCTCCTTTTCTCCATTGTCAGTTTTGGCTACAATTCATTTTCCCTCCTCTACCATGATCGCTTATAAACCCTCCTAGTGCTTTCACATTTTCTTCACAAATTTTTCATCCATTTGAAGAAAAATAAGAACTTTTTGAATAAGAAACAACTCATCAAAGCCTTTTTTTGCATTGCCATGCATGTATTAGTTTACAAAATTTAATGTAATCATTTTTCATTTCTCACTTTTGAAGATGTAAAATCTTGGCATCACCTCACCTACTACATTTATTGCATAATTTATAATTAACCATTCCCAAGACTTGGGGATGGTTTTGTAAATTGCATTGGACTCTTTCTTGGCAAGAACCTTTGCTTTTGATTGTCTACTTGCTTGAATGTTTGTTTCATTCAAATTCCATTTATGATTTGTGGAATATTGGTGTTGGCTATACAATGTTTGTTAGTTGTTGTAAAATGAAAGTTGCAAGAATTAATAATAAGACCTTATGTTTTGCAAACTTCAAGACATTTAATTTGTTTTATATGCTTAATTTTAAATGTTTGCACTTGAACGAAAACCACCAGGTGTATTTTAATATTCCATTTCAGAATTGTGTAAGCCTTGTTTGTGTCAGTTTGGCAACCTTCATCTTTAGGTGGTGCAACAACATGAACAAGCCACATTCGTACATAGTTAATGCCCAAACAATGATTGTTGAATATTCTTTTTTTGTTTTAGCACTTTTCCTGGTCCCATTTGTTTGGATTTGGTTTGACCATTCAGATGATCATAAAGGGAGCTCTTGAAGATATGTTCCACGATATGTTAGCCCTTTGCAAAGAACAAGTTCTTCTTTCAACAATATCCATTGTTTCTTTCAATGCTTCATTTGTCCATTTTTATTGCAACCATTGGAATTTGACAAACCTTTGTTGGTTTTTTTCTTGGCTATGTTTCAAAAATAGGCAACACATTCTCCTTGTCCATTAGTTGATTGAACATGCTATTTTGTCACCTTTGAGGCACAATCAAGTTCATCAACTTTTCACTCCTCCTAGTAGCAACCTTTAAGGAGTTGGGGGTTCATGTTTTGGCCCAACAAGTGGTAGGCCTCCCTCTTTCCTAAACACAACCCAAAAGATGAGAAAATGAATTAGATTTAGATATGTTGTAATTGCATATGTCTATAGTGGTTTAGTAGAATTTATGTGTGTAAAAGTCTTCAAATTAATTCCACATTACAATCACATTTGATGTGGATATGCAGGTCATGGGTATGAAATTAAGTTGTAACAAGGTTGAACTTTATGAAATTCGGTCCTCTTTGCACTCCTTTCAACTCAAATTTTTTTTGGAATAGATTATGCAAAGTAATAATAATGTAAGTATTTTTTTGTACTGCTTTGTGTAAACTTGATCTATCATATATGTTTCTACATTTGGTCTTGGTTCTAGTATTGATAGGTATGTTTGTTTTATTCCTTTGTTTCTTTTTATATTCGTTTTTTGCAATTTTTTATTTATTTTTTACCTTAATTTTTCCTCCTTTACATCATCTACTTTTGCTTTTGAACTTTGACCTATTGTAGTTCTAGGAAGTACAAGTTTTAGTTCATTCTCTATGATATCTAGTAGAGAAGACATATTTTGTAGAAACACAATTGATATAAAAATGAGTTTTCTTGCATAGGTGATTTCAGCTTTGCCCATGTAACTTGTTGTCTTGTTGAACTTTCGAGTAGGAAATGCAAAATCCTCAAGAATAAGCTTGTTGTACTTCTTGGCGAAAATGCAAATTGCTCAAAAATCAACTTGTTGGCTTCTTGTTTGGGTTGGTAGTACATGCTTGTAGGATCCAAAGATTGGATTTAGGTTGTTAATAAATGTGCATGTTTGTGAATGGTCCAAAAATCATATTCAAATTACCTTTGGTGAAGTTTATGCATTGTAAGATTGTTAAGGTTTTTCTTATTAATGTTCAATTGCATGCTTTTAAATGTAACAAACTCACCCCTCTAACCAAACATTTGCCCTTACTCTTGTTGTTGAAATTTTCTTTAAACTGGCCCAAAACACCCCCATAACCATCATAAACCCCCGTTGCTTGTGTTTTTGGAAGGTTGAGAAAATGGACCCAAATCACCTTTAGACCAAACATCCCATTTGGTAAAGATGCGCAATTTATTCCTCTAATCGTTTCATATGGCACCCATAACCAAAGAGCCAAAGTACTACCATACTTCTTTGCCTCTAGTTATGGTTTATTGTATAGATTAAAATGTGCAACTTCACCTTACCATCAAACAAAACCCCACATCACTGTGGTCATAAAATCTTCGCACCAAACTGCTCTTAGCCCCATAACTACACATTAAAATCATCCTTATAGACCAATGGACCAAAGAGACCACTCGAATGTTTTTCATCCAAATGTTCAATTATAAATACTACTGTGATTTGTGCCATTGGCTCAAGTGTGAACTTGTTACAAAATAACATGAACTCAACCTATCAACATTGTCCCACATCCTAAATCCAAATCACAACACAAATTCCATTAAATTTGACTTGTCAAGATCTTTCCAACAACACCAAAGGCACATCACAATTCCTTTTTTCTTGAATTGAATGGTACACATTCAAGTGTTACCACGTCCTCAACTGATTTTTCCTTCCAAAATCTGATTTTTTGGAATTTATTTGAATTTTCAGCGGCAGAAATCACTTAAAAATCAATATCTCCCACATTTTGAATCCAAATCTTACCAAATAAATTCCATTATATCCTGCTCATCAAGATCTTTCCAACAACACCAAAGGCACATTCCAATTCCTCCGAAATTTTTAGCTATGATTTGATTTAATTTTCCTTGAAGAAATCATTCAATATTCAAGAACTTCTGCACCGCAAGTCCAAATGCCATGAAACCAAGCTGATGCACCCCTCCTAAAACAAAACAAAACAAACGACCTTTGTTCAGAGATAAATGTTGTTGAGCGATAGAAAGGCCACCAGCAAACAATCACTGACTGTTCGAACACAGTCCTCTGAACAACTGAGGCTGTGTCTACCCTAGAACAGATTTGAGTTGTCGCTGGTAGAGTTGATCAGCTTGTAGTGGGTTTGTTTAATTAAATGCAACCACCCCTCCTCTTTTCTGGTTACAATTTTGTAAAGGACTTTGAGAAATTGCCTGAAAGGAGCCCTACTTGTGCATTGCACAAGATGTTTTGGATGAAGAGCAGTAAAGTACCTATGATGGTTTGGGGGCAGTAAAATGACTTTGGGCCAGTATTTATGCATAGGATGATAGGCTTGCAAAAGGCGCTACATAGTTTAACGATTACTCTTGATTTGGCCAGATAGAATGATTTTTTTCACAGGATTTGCTGTTAATAATCTCTCACCTTTTGGTATCTTAATTTTTCATTTTTAAGGGTGAGGAAACAATAAGTAAACCATCTTCCATGTGAGAAATATTATTAAAAGCTCAAATACTGAGAATGAGTGGAGTTGCTGTAAGTATATTTGAAAGGCACCTATGTTTATGATTATCCTTGCTAGAAAAGACCTTACATCTGCTCCTTAGGAGTAGGTGGAAAATTATGCCTACTTGTTTGTAGGTGGAAGTTCCCTCCCACACTTAAGGAGTAAGTGTAAGAAACTTTCCCCTCTTATGCCTCAGCCCTCATCCTCTATGTACATTTAGGTTTACATTCATTTAGGTTTATGATAATGTTTGGCTTGTGCTTTATGATGGTAAAATCCACAATTGGGGGACATTCACAAATGCTGGGACAGACCTTGTTCTGGGCCCCAAATGCTCCCATCATGGGGCTCCACCCTACATTGAATTCTCGTCCACCAAAGTCAATCCTTATCGGTACCGGACACCAGGTGACCCCACCTGCCATAGAAACCTCTATAAAATTTCTCATTTTATGCACAGGCGAATTCTCACATGTAATTATGGTCTTACACCAGCCAACAGGGCTGTTCTTGTAGGCAATGCATGTAAGAGCATCTCCAGTAGTGCTCAGTATGTGACTCTGCAAAAGTTTTTTTCACATCCAAGTTTGGTTATTTACTTTTCTGTAACTCCACCCATAAGATTGAAACTACCTAAGTATAGGCAAGTCGGTAAGAAATGTCAGTGAATAGTATTATGTAAGTAATTAGGTTGGGCACTTTGCGGTTGCTAGGTATGTAGATGGCTCTAACCTTAGAGTCTGGAGTGTTTGACAGAGATGAGGAAGAGAGAGAAAGTGGGGGTGGGGACAAGAAAACAAAGATTTGGAGGAGCTGAAATCGGATGTGTGTTTGAACAAGGAGTAGAGAGGAAGTCTAGAGCCTCGCATCTGCTGTAAGTCGGAAGATCCACCAGGTATGGAAAAAAGCGGGTGAGCTAGCTCCGGCAGATCGAGAATCAACATTTTGTGGAAGCTCAAACTCTTGCAACCAGCAGCTGGTCCACATTGAAGGTCAGCTCATGCTACTGAACTTTCAAGTTCAAGATTGTTAGAATAATGTTCAGAGTCATTCAAATGGGTGCATGCATCAGCAGCTTATATATACGCGCGCACATAGTATACACATGCATGATCTTGGAAGATTCGAAGTAGAAGAAGAAATCAGTGGGGCCTCATGCAGGAGCAGCTGGTTCCCAGCAGGATATATATGTAACCATGTTGTCGAATCTCATGGGCGCTAGATGTTGATCTGGTTCGTTTTACAGGAGCTCTACCTTGCTGACTAGATCCTGGGTGCTGCAGGTCAACATATAATAAGCACGGCAGCTGCTTCTTCGATGCCTGGTCCACATGTGCTGCAAGGTCCTGCAATGAAGAATGTGCATGTTTGCTTCCTGCTCTCGGTCTCTCTAGTGGCTGCATCTCTCCAGCTGCTGATCTACACTGAATCTGCAGTCTGTGAAGCAGTTTCAGCAGAAGGTTC
>Ga0116229_10003495_pt1 | contig 25836 bp, 17 predicted proteins | sample S1TSphgellanicum_3_FD_87313 | JGI IMG/M metagenome (GOLD analysis project Ga0116229, IMG submission 87313) | Host-associated microbial communities from peat moss isolated from Minnesota, USA - S1T2_Fc - Sphagnum magellanicum MG | ecosystem: Host-associated > Plants > Peat moss > Unclassified... | reverse complement strand
TTTTTTTTTTTTTTTTTTTTTTTTTTTTAAATTTTTATATTTTTTTTTTTTTTTTTTTTTTTTTTTTTCAAATTTTTAATTTTCAATTTTTTTCCAATTAGTTTTTAAAATAAATCCAATAGACTATATATGTACATACCCATGTAATTTTTTGGGGTTTGATTTATACTTTTCAAATTTGCATATTAATGTGTGTCATGTGTTTGATGTAGACTTTGAATAATTATGAAATACCAATTTGTAACCAATGCCATTCAACTCCAATTGTATCATTATCAACTTTACATTCATCAACATGTTATTAAGGTGGTTATAACAACAAGAACTTATCAATGAACACATAACATTGTGGCTAATGAAAATAGGTCTAAAAAGGTGTTTTTTAAAGTTAAAAATTAACATGCATATCTTACTTAAGTTTCTTTGGCATAAACAATGGCATGGAATTCATGTTTTCCATTTTTTTTGACATTTTAAAAAGTTTTGATAAATGTGATATTTACATCAATACATACAAGTTTTGTTTTATTGTAATTGTAACCTCATGTTTGTATTATGTTTACATGCTTTGAATGTGAGCATTGCATTAATATTTTGTTGCATTGTTGCAATGTTGCATTATTGCATTAAAAAAACTTCAAAAACATAAAATTCAATGTCAAATACTTGCACAAGGGTCACAAAATAAACATTAGTTTTGTTAGCAACACCCACATTTGAAGCATAAAATGTTGGCTGGTCTTTTTGGATGGTTTGTGCAATACCCAAATGTCAAACATAAAATATGCATGTTCAATGAGAAAAATGATGATGATAAAAAAAATAAAAAATTAGAAGAAATAAAATAATTGTGATGAATAAGAGAAGAAAATAATTTAGTACAAGAAAAGAAAAAAAAAAATTGAAGGAGAAAAAAAAGAAAATAGAAAAAAACCATAGAAAACAAATTTTAAAAAAAGAAAAAAAATGCTTGCATTTTGGTCACAAAATATGTAATAATTATTGAAGTGTATTGTATTTGAAATGACATTGTTTTCATATGTGAATATTGTATTTTGTGATTATATCTTCAACAATAACTACCAAAATATGCAATATTTATGTTGGGTCACAAAAGTTGATCGAATGTGCTCCCATTCAAGGTTACCATTTACTAACATCAAGGGGTGATTAAAATGGTTGTTAGTTCATTTAGTGCAATACCTTTATATTTTGTATATCATACATTGACAAACATTAACATCATGTAAATGATAGGTAGGTAGGTGAGTGGGGGTGGGTAGGTAAATAAATAATATGTAGGTAGGTTGGTGATTAAGCAAGTCAAAGAATGTAATTATGTCAATAAGATGGTTAGGTCAATAGGGTAGCCAAAAGTTTTGTTAAAAGATTTTGTTGAAATGTAGTCTTTAAGTTTATTCAAGGAAAAAAAAAAAAGATTTAAAAATTTAAAATGGACCAAAAAAAGATAGAGCTTTTGCCAATAATTAAAGGTGTAGCCATGAAGAGATGGAAGTTTGGCGAAAAGGTATAGGTTTAACTAGGAAGAATTTATTTATTTTCCAATTTGTAGAGGCTTAACTAAGAAGAAATAGAGGTTTTTATTATGAAGTAAAAATTTAACCTAAAAAAAAAGAGTTTTGTCAAAAGGTAAAGGTTTAGCCATGAAAAGTTCAAAGCTTTTTCAAATGGTAAAGGTTTAGGCAAGAAAATATAAAGGTTTTGTTGAAAGGTAAAAATTTAGTTAAGATATTAAGGTTTTGCCAAGAGGTGAAAATTTAATCAAGTATAAGTAAAACTTTTGCCAACATATAATGGTTTAGCCAAGAAGAGATGAAGGTTTTGTCAAGAGGTATAGGTTTAACCAAGAAAAGTTAGATTTTTTTTCAAAAGGTAAAAGTTTAGTTAAAAAAATATACAAGTTTTGTTGAAAAGTAAATTTTTTGTCAAGAGATAAATGTTTAGTTAAAAAGATATAAAGATTTTGTCAACATGTAAATGTTTAATGATGAAGAGATGGAAGTTTAGTCAAGAGATATAGGTTTAACCAATAAAAGTTAAAAAGTGTGCCAGAAAAAAAAGGTTTAACCAAGAAAAGTTAAAAATTATGCCAAAAGAAAAAAGTTTAGCCAAAAAATATAGGTGTAGCCAAGAAATGTTAAAACTTATGCCAAAAGAAAAAGGTTTAGCCAAGAAATAAGTTTAGACAAAAAGTATTAAAAATTATGTCAAAAGGCAAAAGTTTAGCCAAGAGATATACGTTTAGCCATGAAAAACTAGAGGGTAGAAGGGTAAGGGGTTGGACAGTGGAGTCAAGATGCAGGTCAGTAATGTAGCTAGGTCAATAGGATAGCTAGGGAACTAGGGTGATTAAGTTGGAGGGTGGTATGGTCAGGGTTGAGAAAAAAACACCCACAAAATAAAAAGGGTCAAAGGCCAACAACCCAAAAAGGTTGACTGTGATACAATATTGAGTTAACAAGGGTCAGGAGCCGGATGAAGAAATGCAACCCATCCTATGGACAGAACGGCCAACTGATGCACTGGTGGGTGCTGGTTCACTCTGGCCCCCAATCCTGCTCAAATTTGCACCTTATTCGGTGGACTGTTGGATGGTTCGTGACACCATTGCCATTCATTCTCTTCTCTCTGAAAGGCTAACATTCGATGCTATGTACTCACAGCAGTACATCAGTTGGATTTCAGCCTATGCCTAGGGCTGGAATCAAGATGGACTCAAAAGAGATGGCAGAAAAAGCCCACAAACACATGTTTCAGCTCTCTGGATTCTCTTATATTTGGGCCCTGTTGCACAGATGGTTCAAGGTGGGACAGGTGGGAATAAATACTTTCCCAAGAGATTTGGTTCAAACCAATTGATTTTTCCCTCCAAAATGGTGCCATGTAGGTTTAGCCTTGATTTGCCACTTTTTGGTCTTGGACCTTCATCTAAAGGCCGTGGGTCCAATTTATACCTACCATCCAATAGGACTGCTCTATTTGACTGGTCCCTAGACTTTGGATCCTCATCTACAGTGGCCCTTAGCTCATGACTCATTTAAAGAAAAAAACACTGCAATGTGGCCACAGGAGACAATCATGTTGTGAAAGGGACTTGATCAGTTTGTGAAGCTCTGTTCCACTCATTGGATTCATAAACGTCTGACCAAATGTGTTGTTGATGGTATGAGGAGGTTCAAATGATATTCTGTCATTGTTTTTTCTTGCAACTTTAGTATTACTTACTTGGGTCTTGTTAGGTGCTTCAAAGAAGAGGAGAAAATTGAAAATTCTAGTTTTGCTGATATGACTTGGAATAGGTAGTCACAATATGATTCTCAGGTGGGTTATGTAAGGAACCTGCTGCCACTGAGATAGTCTTTGAGGTTGTGCTTCATAGATTGATCAGAGAGAAAAATGACCTTGAACTTGTGAAAATTTGGATTTGGAAATGAGCTGCAAGCTCTGGTTGTTCCTGAACTTTGATGTCAAATGGCACTTATTTCCAAGTTCCTCTATTGTAGCGGAAGTTCCCAATTGGCTCAAGATATTTACCTATTCCCTATTGAGTTCCCAAGTGTTCTCAACAGTTTTTTTGATCATGCTTTTGAGCAACCATAGGCCCTAACTTTCTTTTGGTCCATTCCTAGCCATTCATCTAACCTAGTCAATGGCTTTTCAGATGGGGCAAGGGATGGTCTAGTTGGCCAAAGGGGAGGACACTTGTGTCTGGAAGCATCATAGATGATATGGTTTATTGGGCTCTCCATTCATTAGGCTGGATGGAAGCAGTCCATCTACCCTCCCCAACATGCGCGACTAGCACCACATGGTTCCTGCACCCACTTGCACATATCGGATTGGGAAGCACGCACAATTGGGTACCTTGTTGGTTTCATGTGGTCACATTTTAGGATAAATGGTGTGGACAAGTTTTAAGATGCTGTTTCTTGACTTTGAAGGCAGATGCTGCATTTTCACATAGTTTCAAATTGGCTGTTGTTGCAAACATGAGGAATTTGGTATAGGAGAAGGGCCTGAGTATTGAGAGACCTCTGCCGAGGCCAGTAGGCCAAGGGAAGACGTCGAAAATCATGGAAGGACCTGTAATCAGGTCCTTTTCCTATGTAAGCAGAGCTGGAATTTTTTCACTTTTTAGAAATAGTGACAGGCTGGCTGGTACCTTCTACTGGTCAGAAGATCCCAATATAGCCTGGCTAGTACCTTCCACCGCAGAAGATCCCGCTTGCTGAAAACATGTTTCTTCACGCAGGTAAGGGAGCTGAAAATACAAAGGAAAAATCCAGGCAGTGCTTTACGTGTGTGGGTACCTTGTGTATAGTGTTGTCCAGATATATCGATTTCAAAAATTAAGCCAGAGAAGGCCAAATTCAAATTTTCAACAAATATATGAGCCAGGTGAAGGCATGTAAGCTTCAAAAGGTTCCAAACTGGGTAAGGGTATAAAGGTTCTCTAAAATTATCATTCCAGATAAGGGTAAAGAAAAATGAGTATCAGTAGGGTACGGGTAGAATAAATATTTCATCAATTACACTATACATACCGTGTGAGTATAAGTTCATAAATGTGTGGTAAAAGATATTTATACAAGCCTGGCACATTTCAAAGCAAAAATGATCAGAATGTCATATAGCATTTCTTTACTTGTGAAATTGGCATTGCAAACTTGAAGACATGAAAAAAATTAGCAAAGATCTAATCTAATCAATCAACAGGATTAAAGAAATATTCAAATTTTTTTAATAATGGCACATGGTTATAAATTCTGAAAGGGTTCCAAGAACATATGGTAAGAAATGTGTTCAAGGTAATCAATGTAATGAACCAAATTTAAGTGCCCAAAAGCAAATATATTTAATAATTAGTCACCATTATTTGAACAAATCCATTGTAATCGCATGCATTGCAAAACATGAAAATACATACAAAAGGCCCTTTGTACATTGTTCCAAGATTTTGAATCTGGCCTGAAAAGCACCTGATGTGGTGGGGCTGTTGGGATGCTACAATGCAAAGGTGGTCATTTTTTTTCCTCTCTCAAATGTGTACGAATTACTAACCAGCTCTGGGCAAGTATATATGGCTCATCATATGCCAATATGGAAATTGCATATAAATCTCCAAACAAATTCAGTACCAAAATGAATTCAGTGCTAGACAAATTGTCAACTTTAGATGTCACTATGAATGTGTATAATCAATTTTTTAATTTTTTGTTAATGGTATGAATTTAAGTATGAAGGAGACCAACCAAATATTGAACATAAATATTGGTACTATGTGAGAATTTTATTATATTTTAAATTCAACTCCATTTTAACTTCCAAGTCAAAATTATAACAAGTAATCATTTCAAACTATAGAAAGAATATATTAATAATGCTGCAATTAACCACACTTAATTCACACAAAATGATTGAAAACATCTTGTCAAGTATGTCTTCTAGCAATAGCATGTTTGGAATGAAATTTGATTATAGGATATAGTGTAACTATCATTATTTTGAAAACCATAAACCCCAAACTTCACTATGTAGCTTCAACCTTAACCAATTTATGGGGAGAACTACCTCACAATTAGTTACATGCTAGTCAAACCCTTGGCCCAAAAACTGATACAAGTTTTGGAATTTAGGCTATAAAAATGACCATAAAACATGATAACAAGGAAATCACTGAGACAAAATTTTCATTAACAACTATTTTGCCTGGTAAAATTTCAAGAGATAGGAAATTTCTTAAAACTAAAATTGTTGTCAAGGATTTTGACCTTTAAAAAACTGGGAAATTTGGATTCTAAATGCATCCTTTGCCCATGTGGTTCGCCCAATACATTTTGCATATTTATCATTATGTTCATTATTGTTGTTGTTTTAATTTCTGCAGGTCCACAACGGAGACAACAAATTACAGGACTTTTGGGGGCTTGAGTAAGATTTAAACATTTTAACAAGGTTTATTTTTCAGGTTAAAAATTTAGAGATGTTATATTCTAAGATTCAATAACCAGCTTATGATCTACTATACACATACAATTTATAATTGAATTTTGAATTATTATTTTTTAAATGCACCTAATCAATTCAATGAAATTACGAATTATTTTTTTCAAATTCCTCAAGTAGGTGCATTGGTGAGGATCCCCATCATTAATTAACATTAAATAGCAATTGTTGGAGGTGGGTTGTATATATATTTTCAAAATCCCACTTTTTATTGGTTACCTCCATGAATGTAATATATAAATGTGGCAACTTTCTCTGAAAATATGACAAATTTTGTAAATTTTTTTCCCAGAAAGCCCTTTGTGACATTCACATGTGTTTTTTTTGGATCATTATAGTGCAAGAATTTGTCAAAAAAACAAACACTGAATGGAATGAGTTTTGAACTGAAAGTGCTTTATATATGGTAAGGATTAACTGATAAAAAAATTGAAGCTTCAAAAAAATAGTGTTCCAAATAGGTGACAACCAAAACATGTACCCCTCTACCTGATGATTCTAAAAGTTGCTGGTTCATAGCTGGTTTATAGAAAATCCTGCTGGACAATAGAGATATCCGCAAATTCACCCTGTCTTCACCCTGTCTTTGGGCCTCCTTTCACCCCTTACCCCATCTTTTACTGGTATCCATAATGTAGGGAAATTTTATTAAATCTCAGTATCAAATGCTAAAACTCTATACAAAACGCTCAATCCCAGCATCTAATACACAAGGTTCGAGAGGAATTATAGTAGTTGTACAGGTAAGAGCAGTGAAAACCTATGTAGCAGGAGTGGAGGCACTCAGGAAAAAAAGAAAGACCGGGTGAAACTCAGGAACAATCAAAATTGATGGTTTTCTGAGTTTCACCTCCCCTTGAATGCTAATGTACTTTTTTGCAGGTTTTTTTTAATTGTCACCCTGTGTATGACCAAACTCAGGGTACTAGTGCCGTCTTTTCCTGACTTCACGGGTATCTCTAATATGACTCTAACTTAATTAATTCCTTGTAACAACAAAGAACAGTTGGTAATCACTATTTTAAGTAATTACCACATCTGCAATATGCATAGCCGTTCCTCTACATATAATATTATTTCTTGAACTCTCATACTCATCTAGTGCAAGTATTGATCTCACAGTTTCATACCTAATCAACCTGATCTTATCTTTTATATGATCCCCCACACCATGTTACATACCACCCAGCAGACTATACCCTTGCCCAACATTGATAATAAGTACTAACACTTTCAGTTAGGTTTTAACTCAGGTTTTCACAGAGTCAGATTTCCAATCACACATGTAAGGCTGGAATCAGGATGGGACATGGGACCCAAAAGCGACTCTACCAAATAGTCATACAAAATCTAGATCTAAATTTGAATAAGTCATGATGATGTTCAAAAAGTTTCACTCCCATTGGAGTTGATGGTTACACATGATGAATGCATGTGTAACATTAATGGCCTAAACTAGAGGTGCTTGCATCTTCTCCAATTATTTTGGGGAGTCAAAATTGCATATGAAACACATCGCATGCAGAGAATCAATGTTGTCTTCATGTTACATACATAGCAATGTCAACTGGTTCCTTAATTCAAGGGGACCTTTTGGGGGTGGGTGAGGGCCTGGCGGCACTAAATGTTGAAATTTAAAACCACCTGCATTAACCAAGTATTGTTCAACAGGTATTAGATAATTTTTCACCTTATTTTTTCTTGCCATATTATTATCTAATTTTTAAATATGCACATATTTAAACCACCTTGTATTATTATATATTTTCTTCAGATTAATGCATATGGGTTTTCGAAAGAAATCCCCTTTATCCCTTTTCTACCCAACAACGGCAACGCACATGGCATTGTCAAAATTATACATATGAGATGACTCTTATTTAACAAAAAATTAAAATCAATAAAGACATATGTCACATTCGAATGGTAGATACACACAACTCAATAAGACAAAAAATATCAATTTTTATTTATTTATTTGGAACCAATTCAATAGAATCTGCTAACATTGTCCATAATCTTGACCCAATGGTTCCAGGCATCATGGAATGCTCTTGAGTAAAGGAAGAAAATTATAAACAAAGCTATAATGTGATGCCTTCCCAAATTTGCCATAACTTGCTCAACTACCTCCCCAAAGTGGTGGAAAGATTCTGCCTTTACTGGCAAGGGGTCCTTTATTCCCTCCACATTGGGGCGGCCCCCTAAATTCCGTAGCCTGCCCTCCATGCCCCCTCCCCCGCCCCCTTGTGCCTGCCCAACATCACGGCGATGCTGGACTGGTGGGGTCTGGGTAGTCTCCCACCCTCTAGAATCCAATATGGATAAAATCCTATTTGAAAATAGTAGTTTAGAATATTTAATTCAAAGTCTTTTACAAAAAATAACTACCTTCCTTAGAAACCAAGTGCACAAAATTGAGAAAAAACATTCCTGTGATTGCGGCACTTTAAAATTTTGAAAATAGACGTTAAACATCTACCTCATCGTTCAGTGGGGTTTCCATCCTGATTTAAATTTTTGGCCGCAAACTCTTGAATGAAATTTAGGGGCCTTAAGAGTTGCAAGGGATTTCCCAAAACCATACTGGCTGCATATTACAAAGCACACTGGAAACATGCAAACAAATTGGAGATTTGAACCTGGCACATTATTGTGAACATTAAGATCAGCAGGGAAATGAGTCTGGAAAGCATCTACATGTAAGGATATATGAACAAGCCATTTGAGCATGCAATGTGACACACTGGGAAGGATGACAAAAAGCATCATAAGAAAAAATAGAGAAATTGTGTGTCAACAAATCTTTCATGTACTCTATTTGCTCTGCCCCAAGGGAAGAGACTTCCCTTCAGTGTAAGATTTTGGGTTAATATTTTGGCTTGAATTTGAAACCAATGTGTGGGTGAGAGCTAGAAACCTAGCTGTAATCTTTAGGTAAATCACATAACCATGTTACAGAGTTCCACAAATTATCATGCCAGATTCTGTTTGAAACTGTCAATTGCGGCAGAACAAGAATGCGATGATCCATCCAGAAGCTCTGTTTCCAACCCTCTATTACAAACCTTAAAACCAGCAGCTGTAAAATCATGTCCTACACATTTCTACTTCCAATAGTTCATATTCAAGCTTGATTCAGCACTCATGTCTATGAATGCTCACCTAGATGGCTCTGAGGATGTACCTTCAGATTGATGAAGCCAGAGAGGGAAAGGCTGGTGAACTTCTGAAGTTTAGGGTTTTAGAATTAGCTGCAAGTTCCTCTTGTTCTTGAATTTTGATGTTGAGTGTTGCACTCACCTCTCCGCCATTCTCAATGTAAACAGCATACAAAGCCAGTCCAATCCCATTTGCTACTAGGCTCCAACAGTATTATGACACATAAAAATGCCCTCTTCCGGGGACCTAGTTGTCTTCAGATGGGCAATACAGAAATTAAGTTACACTAATTTTGCTACCAGATTACAGCAAGATTATGTTGTATTGGAACAGAATCAATAATTTAATCGACTCCAACACATGGAGTGGGTCTATAGTCACATTTGGAGCAAAAAAGTTAAGAACCACGTAGTTCATGGAGAGTTAGTGGCCTCTCGGAGACATTACTGTTGAGTATGGTTTGATTATGTGGATGAGAAAGTGCTCAAGTTCAGGATGTTGCTTACCAACCTTTGACACTGGTTTTAGAAGAAAACATCAGTGTATTTGACTGCTGGTTAGGGGAAACTGAGCTGCTTAGGAGCAGCAATGGCTTTTTTGCCTTAACGGTTATCAGAATTTCCAGGAACCCTTAAGTTGCTGTATTGGAGCCAAAGTTTGATGTGCCGGTTGGGCCATTCCCAATTGGTGCAACATGATATTCCACTTTGAGTTCCCAAGGATTCTGGACAAGTTGTTTTGTATATGCTTTTCAGCCACCATAGGCCCCAACTTTCTTTTTGTCCATGACTACTGATTCACCTTGCTTAGCCAATCGCTTTTTGAGTGCGGAAAGTGATAAAATTGTTGCAAAACATGGGCATGGAGAATCCTTGTGTCCAGAAGTATGATAGAAGATATTTACTTGGCTCTCTCTCCATCCACTGAGGCAGTTGGAGGGGAGCATCCACGCTCTGCAACATGAGCACCAAGTTGCGCATCATTCCCATGCCCAGTAGTGGGTGTTTCCTGCACCCAGTTCAGGAAACAAATGCAAGTGGGTGCCCATAAGATGTTGAAAAGTTCTAAGATGCTGTTTATTGACTTTGAAGGCAGATGACACATTCACACATAGTTTCAATCAGCATTTTTTGCAAACATTCAGATTTCAGGATGTCATGCATTGAGTCTATCAATTCCAATAACACTTGTGGGTTTTGGGTTAGGCAAATGAGTTGGCCAATTGCAAAATGCCCAATCCAGCCTCAAACTTGCACCTCATCTGTTGGGGCTGTTGGAGGGCTCGGGTCATCATTGCCATTCATTCTCTTCCCTCTCAAAGGCTCATGTTCTAAGCTAGATACTTGCATAAGATGAATGCCAGACTTTGAGCTTACCATGTTGTTCATTTGATACTAGTAAGACATAGATTAGCAGGAACTTTGATTAAGACCTACGATGGCTATAGAATTTCAAAAACTCCAAGCCAAATCTTTCTGACTTTGGGCAAGGGTCTGTCAAAGGTGACCATGGACACAAGAGCCCTCCATTTAAAGAGATCTTGGAACTAGAAACCATCATGTTGGGGTTAAGGTGGATGGGCACCTGTCTTAGATTATACATAGTCCATGGGTCTTTTAGTTACACCCCTAATTGGACTGAAACTTCAAGCATATTGATGTATTTCCAAACACTCAGAATGACAGAATGTGAGAAAATTCAATTTAAGCAGGAACTGTAGGCAGGGTGTGGATGAATCATTCATAGGAACCCAAGAAGTTCAAGCTTGTGCACCAGTTTGCATGATTTGAAGCCCACCCAACACCAGGCTTCTCTGTGCCAGCATTCAGCAAACAGAGCACCCACCAGCGCACCATCCACTGGATGCCTGCTACAACACAGTTGTGGATGAATCTTAACTGAGTTAATATTGGGTTTCACCTCGGTAACCCATTCTGTAAAAAGTGGGACCTACATGTAGTTACATACTATAGGGAAATAGATGATTATTAGGTAAGTCGATGGATGGAACATAGATAAGGGTTACTCTTACTATATACTAACAACCCAACAATCCCGTTGTTAGTAGGTAGAAAAAAAAAGCAACTGAGCTTAACCACCATGGTTAGCTTACTCAGCTAGAACCCAACAGAAACTGTTTACTAACCACGTACCATCCATCCTTCATGGTGTGCTGTTGGGTACTGTTCCCTCTGATCCTGAACACCTACCATGCAACTATAAAACTTGCAGCTTGAGGCGTCTTCACCATTTGCTCGAAGAGTTTCAGTATTAGGTATTATTTGTTTAGACTTATGGGTGTCTTCATTTTTGTTTTGATTCATTCTGGATCGCTTGTGCACAGATCGCTATTGCACATCATCATCGGCTTTTTTTTTAGTCTCCTCAACGCTTGTTTCTTATTATAGACATTGCATGTCCATAGCTCTATAGTGTGCGTAAGTCATCATAATTCTCCAGCGGGCTGCTGCACTTGGCTGGAGTTCCTGATCTCTTTCACACATCGTAGCTAGTGCATCTCCGTCACTAGCCGATTTGCAACAGATGACAACTTTTCCGTCTTAGGTCTTCTTTGTTATATAGTTGATTGTCATTTCGTAGCGATGTGTCCTCTTTGCATAGGGTCTTTACCTGATTTTTTGTTGATTGTTTGCTTCGTTTTTTCTTTGGGTTGTGTCTTCTTGTGTTCTCATTTGCCTTGTACTTTTGATGGACTTGTTTTTTATTTACACGGTATTTCTTCTAGTTTCATTGTTCTCTCCTCACTCTCTCTAAGTTTAAAAGTCGTACCCCCTTGACAGCAGAAGATTGCTGCGCACATTGCCATTGCGACCTCAGTACTGACGGATTAGCGCTTCGTCTCTTCAACTCTCGGTGTTTGACGCAACAATCTCGCCTCGCGATGGCTTTAGGGGAAGCGGAGTTGAATCTCCTCAGAGCAGCTTATTCAGGTGACGTGACAGCGGTTGGAAAAGCGTTGAGTTGCAGTTGGGTGGATAAGAACTGCCGTGAAAAGACAGGGTATCATTATACGGCAGTCCAACGGGCAGCTCTTTCAAACGAGAGTGTTGTGGGGATCTTGATTAATGATAAAAGAGTCAAACTGAATTTGACGGACGATCTGGGTCGGACGCTTTTGCATCTCAGTTGGAGGACGAGTGTTCAAAAACTGCGGGGCTCCCGAAGGATGGGTGACAGAGACTGGGATCTCCGTGACAACATTCATCAAACCCCATTCCTTTGCCAAGCAAGGTTTGTCAACCGACCCATCGTGCTTGATCTGCTCGATGTCCAACTTACTAGAATCCCAGTACCGGCAGTGGACATGAACATGATAACCATTGATGGGTTCACGGCATTGCATCAAGTGGTGGAACAAGATCCACTTTCTTTTCCAACGTGGTATAATTTTCGACCTCCACGTGATAGGTGTGATCTTGTTACTTTATTGTTGGATGAGCTGCGTAATAGAGCGAGTCAAAGGAAACTGGCCGCAGGACAAAGCCGAGCAGTCGCAGACCTACAACGTGAGGTGCTACAGTTCGTGAATGCAACAGACATACTGAGCCGATCTGCGCTGCATTACATAGCAGAAGACGGATGCGTCGAAATTTTGGACACGCTGTTGAATTGGTTTACTGTTGTAAATATACGTTCTCAAATAGATCTCCAGTGTGCAGATTTCCATGGTTTTGCACCACTGCATCTGGCTGTTCAAAGGGGACACAGCAACATGGTACGACGGATTCTTCAAAGGCCCGGGATCGATCCCAATGTCAGGGCAACTGTAAAGGCAACACATCCAGAAAAGCTCCAGGTCTACCAGGAGAATCATAAGGAATTGTGTAGGCCAAATTTGTTCTCAAGAAAGCCTTCTGAAAAATATTCTGGCATGACGTTCAGACCTCTACATTTCGCGGCCATGAGTGGGCACACGGAAATCACAGAACTACTTCTCAACAACCAAAATACAAATGTCTTCCCGGCCAGAATCCCTACACCACTTGACTATTCTATTGTGAATCGTCACTTTCAGGTGGCGGCTAAGTTGCTTCTCGATGGTCAAAGAAGGAGTGTGCAACCCATGAACCGCAATCAAATGTGGGACGTCTTCGATACGGTACTATGTTTGGCTGAAGGGCCTGATGATAAGACCATAGCCAATCAGCTATTGACTCAATTAGAAGATTTAACAACGCCAAACCCACCGTTTCAGCCTATCACCGTCGGCTACACACGCATCGAGCTATTAATAACTGTAGCTGCAATGGAGAATCGGCACGAAATCATCCGACACATTTTGAAGTGGAGCCCAGAGGTCAATGCGAACTTTACAAGCCAATGCAATGACAACCTGTACCGCGGTCTAATAGCCACACCTCTTCATTTTGCTGTTTTGCAACAGCATAAAGATGCTGTAAGAGAGCTTTTGACTCATCTTCCGTTGGATGCCAACACTGAAGATTCATATTTCCGAACTCCACTTGAAATTAATACAAAAACACTTCCCGACTCGAGTACCAGGAGAGAGATTGAGAGGTTGCTAATGGGACGACCTGAGGTGAAAGAATTCGTCGACAGGATGTACAGAGATAGGCAAGTCTTTGTTGACGCCGCAAATGCTCTTCTCGTGGGTGCTGCATTGATCGCAAGTGTTACCTTTGCAGGTTGGTTACAACCCCCTCTAGGCTATACCACGTACTATGATTACCCAGAATCCCTTCCCGCGCCACCTGGCACTTACGAATCTTTCGCAGCAGTCAAGCAACATGCAGCTGTTCGAGCATTTTGGTTTTTCAACAGTCTCTCTTTCTTTTTTGCCATAGCAACTGTCTTGACTGGCGCAAATGCAGCAATGCCAAGTCTCGAAAATGAATTCATTGGAACAGTTGTCAAATCTGTTAGGGAAACCCTCATTCATGCTTCCATTCTTTTAGCAATTTCTGTTGCATGTGTGCTCGGTGCTTTTGTAACCGCTGGCTTTGCAGTGCTACCTCGTGCCGCAAAGTACAACTGGAGTATGATTAGCACTGTTGCTATAGGTCTATCAGTTTGCCTTATCTGTCTAGCATGTTTCCTATGCAAACTTCCAGAGCCAATTTGCTTGCGATTGCACACACACCCTAAGCCTGGAGGTGCGCAGAACCTTCAGCCTGGAGGTCAGCAGAACCTTGGGCCTGCAGGTCAGCAGAACCTTGGGCCTGCAGGTCAGCAGAACCTTGGGCCTGGAGGTCAGCAGAACCTTGGGCCTGCAGGTCAGCAGAACCTTGGGCCTGCAGGTCAGCAGAACCTTGGGCCTACAGGTTAGTAGCAGCTTCAGCCTGGAGGTGAGCAGAACCTTGAGCCTGGAGGTCAGCAGCAGCTTCAGCCTGGAGGTCAGCAGAACCTTGAGCCTGGAGGTCAGCAGAACCTTGAGCCTGGAGGTCAGCAGCAGCTTCAGCCTGGAGGTCAGCAGAACCTTGAGCCTGGAGGTCAGCAGCAGCTTCAGCCTGGAGGTCAGCAACAGCTTCAGCCTGGACCTACAAGTGAAGAATTGATACCAAGAAATTCCTTTAATTAGTCAAAGATTGTGAGTTTGGAGGATACAAGCAAGATCCTAAAGCTGGAAGAAGGCATGCAAGATCCTGAAAATCTATTAGACAACATGTTTAGTCAATGAAAGTTGAACTTTTCAAATTAGAGTTGATTATTGTAAGTGAGTTTGCTTCTTCAGTCACACCTCACATGTCACAATACACAAACTTTTTTAATTCAATGGTGTAATAGGATTGTTGGAACAAAATATATTGTTTTCAGCATACATTCACATTGCTTTCTCTTCACCGTTCTTGCACATGACTGAGTTTGGTTGCAATCATTCCAAACCTGGTACTCAACATTGCTTCCCAATGTCATGGAAGTTCTATGATTGACATTAGACCTTCACTATATCTGTTGTTGAACTTGGTTGGAGAAAAGCAGCTGGGCTAGCTTATGAATTCTAATTGACAATTTGTCTAAACCTAGTTGCCAGATTCAGTGACAAGATTGTAGCAGCACCTATTTGGTTAGGTGCTCATAAATTGATTGTATAATAGTACACTGCTGTTATGGTGAAAAGTTTGTAGAATACAATACAAGGTTTGGTCTTCTTACTGGATCTTTGCTGTTTCTAATATGAGAAAATGGTTCTGATGTTGTGAGTTGGTGCACACAACCATACCATGATAGTCTCAAGTACATGGTCATCATTCTTTGTTGAGCTGTAAAGCTTGGAGTGGTTGGTGTGTCAATCAAACCAATCTATAGATTGCCTATGTCAAGTCAATGTGAAGTCAAGATAACTTGTCTTTAGGTCTTTGAGAGTAGCCTGAAACAAGCAATATTTTGTTCCAGTGAAAATGAAAGACTTAAGTGGTAAGAAATTGGGCAGCTATTGAATTTTTTTTAGTTTTTCTGCCTATACATGACCCAGTATGCACACAGTTAATTTTGACATCCTTGCACTCTCTTGCTAAACCACCATTCTGTGGAGAATACATGGGGGCAATGTCACAACAGAGAAAACAAATTCATTGCTTGGTGTTCCATCAACTATGTATCTCATTACTAACCTCATAGCTTGGAGGCAAAACATGCTGAGATGATGCCTAAAATTTCCAGAATTGCCACAAAAGATATACTGAATGGTTAAACATCTTGATCTGCAGACATTCAAGTGAGACAAACTACAGAAAGGATGAGAGGGGGCTAAGTGGCTGACTGCTATATTGTTAGCAATACACTCTTGGCCAAGTTTAAGGGATTAACCTCCATAATGCAGAGACCATAACTCCATCTGAACAATCTCAAAATATGTCATTTTCTCCATTAACATTCCAAAATTGGCCATTGGGAACAAGGCCAGAGAAACCCACCTGGCTCAAGCTTGGAAACATCCAATCTGTACTCCAGCACCAGACTCTGCACGAGACCCACCATGGGAAAGTTTAGCACCTCATTGCAGTGCCTTCAAATCTAGGAAAAAACACAAGAGAGAAATTACTGTGCATGACTACATGGTCACTAGAAACATCCTCATGGGGAACTTCCCTTCAAGGTACTTAAAAACAGTGGTAGAATCAGCAAACACCCACTAACCCCATTCTTTCCACCAATCTCCACCACCATGTTCCAAAATAATATTTTCTCCTCCATTTGCACATCTCCAACACAACCCAAGAACTTTCAACCCACTCATTCACGGCATTAAAGCATATTCATGACAACCGGCCCTTCCTAGGTGTTAAGCCTTCAACAACTTGAAATCATTTTGGAAAACCACACAATTAACCAACCAGGGGTCACTATTGGCAAGAAATCAGCAAACTTTCAAGGTAAGGAACTGAACTAGTTGTCATCCTGTCAACTGCTGAACCAACTGTCAAACCGCATTACTCTATGTGTTGCTCCTGCTATGCTAATTTCACAGTTGATGTAATCACCAATGCAGGTGTCACCAAAAGAGAGGGCTATTAATGATGTCTCTGCCACTAAGAAAGCAATGAAGAAATGTAGTTCTGTGGACTGCTGAACTAACAGAAAAATGGCAGAACAAAGCTGAAGTCAATAGTCCTTCAGTCCACCCTAATCAAATTGAGCAGTGGACCATGAGGGATCAGGTCAACTCCGGTTTCACTCTCTTGAGCCGAACTAGTCTAGCATGGCAATTCTCCACAACTCCCACTCGTTCAGAATGAAAACCCACCCACACACCACATGAAACTTCAAGGAAGTTTGACAAAAAGGAAAATAAGGCCCCAACTGTCTCACTGACCAAATTTTTTGATAAGCCCCAGAACTTTCTAGTATCCCATTACTCCTTTTCAGGGCTCCCACAATTGTGAATACTCCTTCTCATGAACTCCAAAGCTTACTGCCTCCGAAACCTAATGACAACACTCATCACCATAAACCAATTGTCACGCAGACTGCTCTCGAAACCCCTCAGACCTTCATCATTTTCCGCATTTGGTCTCTACATTATACATCTTCTCTGTCTAACCTCCAAAGAAGGGCTATGGCGCAGAGGAAAGAAACACAGTCCTCTACAGGCAGGTTCAAATTACAGCAAGGGCATTCATCGCTCACTACAACTACTGACAAATTGCATTCTTTCAAACTCCAAACCTCAAACACACATACATTCCTGGTGATAACCTTCCTTCTTTCTACAACCCACAAGACTTAGCTAGCAGAAAACTTAGCTTCACCAAATTGGAAGCTCTGCCTTTTACTTGCCATCCACCATCCTCCATTACACATCCCGTCCAAAGGCAGCACAAAACTCCAAGTTGATCAACGCCGAGCGCCCCCCATTCCATGAAGAATGCAAAACAGAGTTCATCACCTACAAACAAAACAAGAAAATAGAAAAAACACACATCAAAAAGATAGAAGCGCCCTCAAAGCTTCACGATGACCAACTGTCCATTGTTTTGGCACTTTCTGCCAGTCCAAATGCACGCAGCCCTTCATCGATTAGGGCATTGCATCATCCAGATGCTCATTTTTCCTCTGTTGACACTGAGAAACGCAGACACATTCTTTCGTCACATAGGTTTTGACTGCACACTCTCACATCCATTATCTTCATAATTTGGGAAGGTTTGTTGTCAACATGTAGTGCAAAAAATTGAGACATCTTGTCACAGGCAAAATTTTCATGTCGGTTTTTATTTTTTTTGCTTTTTATTTCATGACCCAACAGCAAATTGGACTTGTAATAGAAGATCTGAATTCCACATGACCTAAACAAAAATTGAAAGTTTGGCATTTAGTGGTGGGATAAATAGTATTGTTGTTGAGAACACATAGCCATATGAGAAATATTACGGACCAAGAAGAACAATCAAAGAGACATATGCTTAATTGGGACCACTATTTTGAACGTCATTATGAATTCATTAGAACATAAGAAGCAACCAAAGGGAACATATATTAGAAATGTATGTAACAAAGAGCATCACAAAAAGCATATCCCTTAGTGGGAACACATGATGATATAGGCAATAGGTGAGGGGTTATACTTGGAACATAAGTCTGACCTTTAGGTCAAAGTGCCAAAAATTGGTTCCAACCCTAGGCCAAAGTTCTCCTTTATGTTTTAGACAATAGTCCTTTAGTTTTTCCGCACTTCAATAAAAGTTCATCCACTATCAGTCAATTTCAATTAAACTCCTTCAGACTTCTTCAATTGAATTTTCCAATAATTCCATAGGTAACCTACATTCTGTACACTTATCATTCTTCATGATTGAAGCAATTTGGTACTCACTAGGATTTGTTGAAGTTTCAATGATATGTGGTACAAAAATTCAATGATTCAACCGTTATGTTTGGTTGAGCAAGTGCACATTGATGATTGTATACCTTCTGCATATGATTGAGGTCTGAAGTTAACTCATTTAGTGGAATGTATCAGTTATATCAAGTGTCAAACTTTTTAATATACAAATGGAACAATAGTATTGTACTCTCTAACACAATTTTGTGGGTCTACTTTTGGGTATTGAACAAATTTTCCAACTACCATTCTTTTGCAGAAGAACCCTTTCAACATGGCACAACCATCAACTTGGTCACCCATTCTATCAGTTCTATCATTCATATTCATGGTCCAAATTGCTTTTGTGGTTTCAACTAGTGTATATGGGCTGAGTAATGGCAACAAAATATGTCTGGCACCATCAAATGGGGGGTAAGTGTGTAACATGTGGAATAAAGGGAACTTGTGATGTTGTTTATTGTTCAAATCCAACTTTGTGCAAAGGAAGATCCACTGGAGGTTACAATAGCCCCAGGCCAATCATGTGTCTAAGTCAAGATGAGATCACTCCAAAACATCCAAAAGCTATGCTTGCTTGCTAGCACAGAAGCTGTGTTTGTTGCAGCAATAGAGGAAGGGCATGCTTTGGCTCTCTTTTGGGCTCAGACCTGTAAGAAAGACTTTGTTAAAGTTTCCAAAACTTCTTCCTTGTTCCTTATGGCAAACACTAGAGTTGTTGATCATATGGAGGTTTAAATTCAGCATAAAAATTGCCTCATATAAGTATGTATATGTTTCACTTGTTTGACATGAATCTGAACCCATATGCCAGATTTCCTTATATAATTTAGATTCATTTCTGAACTGAAATGTTTCATTCTAACTATTGGTATGGAGCTACAATAATGAAGGCCTAAAATGAACTTAGTTGAAGGATTTCTGAATAAATTGACTTTGTTGAGTTTATCATCCTTGTAGTGTCCCCGATGTTCCCAATGCCATTCTGCATGTGGGCTTCCTTTCCAATTGTTTGGGCTTTAGTTGAAACTCATCCAAAATATGAAGCAGATTCAATCGAGTCTAACGAATATAAGACCAGATCAATTAGGTGATCTGAACCAACTGAAAGAAAGTTGTATTGAGCTTTATTTTTCTCTTTTGGTGGTTTAATGACCAACTGGACTCTGGCCATGCAAACCACAACATGGCACTATCCAACTAATTTTGTGAAATGAGTTAGCTTGCAATAGAGACTTGAATCTGACTAATGGCAAGGTAATTTAGAATGTATGCAAAATACATCACAAAGAACATTATGCTTAATTAGGAACACATGATAACACAATTGGGAACACCACCTTTGTAAGTTTTTTCTCAATTAAATAATCCTTTTCTACTATGAAACAATTTATTTTACACTTCGTTTGTTGAATACTAATGATACATAACCTAGATCCAGTATCCTGATTGAACAAATTGGTATTAGTGAGGTTTCGGGGAAGTTTTATGATAAGTGGTAGTAGTTGTATTAGTTAGAAGTTATGCTTGGATGAGTTAGTTTACATCCAATGCAATGTCATGTCTATCATTGAGGTCCAACTTATCCTAATGTAATGTGTCAATTATATGAGGGGGTCAAAACTTTTAGTATAAGATGATGAAATGGTAGTCTCCCCTATTTAACCACATTATCTATTGTACCTTTCTGTAATATCTCACCTTACGAGCAAACTGGTATTAGGCAGAAAGTCTTGTTGTGCTCCTCTCTCTTAAGTTTGTTTATGGATGAATTTTCAAGTATGTTGGGACTCAGATCAGATAGAAGAAGAGAAGGCTGATAGCAATCAAATGGAGACCAGCACTTTTGGATTTGATAGACTTTTGTAAAAAGTGAGGGATCAAGCAGCTGGCAATCTTGTTGCACCAGATGCACAAGCCAGGGATGGAAACAAAATCCTTCTAAAAATCATAGAACCATATAAGGTACTTTTTGAATTTTTACATTAGTATGGAATGGCACTATGGCCCTCAAATTGGCTTTGATCTACAATGAAGTCAACAAAAAGGACCCCTACTCCCTGGAATTGATGGCAGTGCACAAGGCACTGCCATCAATACCAGGGCAGAACAAAGCTATTGCATGATTCATTGCTTAGTTGAAGGAATTTAACTAAAGAAATTTGACTCAGCAAATTTCATGGATGTTTAGCTCTCCAATTGATAGTTGACAAACCACAGGATGAATGCAGGGTTAATTCCCATTACCAGAAGGTAGTAGGATTATCTTTCATAAGAATAGAGAAATCTCCATTCTCAAGTTGAAGATAAACACAGCAAGGTTAACACTTATTCAAGAAGCCACAGAAAGTTCCAAACCAGGAAAGACAAAACAAATAAAATAAACAAATAAATTTTTTAAAATAATATTTTTTTTTTCAAATTTTTAAAAAAAGAAAAAGAAGCTGGTAAGATTGTAGACAAACCTAAAGTCCATGAAGCAGTGAGCCAACTAGAAACACACCTATCATCTTCAAATTCTGTGACCTGTGGTCAGTACCCTTGCTCTACACTCCAAACTACAAACAAGCCAAGTCTTTGCTCATAAAGCTTCTCTCTGAACTGTCACTATTTCCAAAATATGATATTACACAGTATAAACATCATTGTCATATAGAAACCAAACTCTCTAGCAGTGTGTAAATCCACTGTGCAAATCCTCATCTGTCATTTGTGTAGATATCCCACAGGGCTGCTACACAAGCACAGGATACATGACTTTTGAGGCATACAAAGAAGTGTCCATGTCAGAAGAGTGAGATGAGACCACTGCAATCAAGGAAGAGAAAATAACAGTGATTTCAATTGCAACACAAAAAACTGCTGAGTTGACTTGAAAGTAAATGACAACTAGACCTTTGCAAAAGAATCTGTTCCGAGGTCACTAATTTGGAAAGATCCTCGCTTGCTCTATATCATCCAATGACTGTGCACACATGACACCTCAGTAAAACTAGTTCCTGCCATAGGGATGATATCGCCCATTGTTGCTGCCATACCCTCGACTACTTCCATAGCTTCCACTGTACCCTCCACTTGTTCCATAGCCTCCACCATATCCTGCACCACTGTATGCACCATAACCCATACCTCCATACCCGTCATCTCCATAACCAGTCATCATACCACTGCCATATCCCCCAGTGGAGCCATAGCTTCCTCCATATCCTCCACCCATGCCACCACTTCCATAAACACCCACACCTGGGCCAACTCCGCCATAGCCTCCACCACCATACATGCCAGTTCCTCCATATCCACCCCCATAACCACCACCTCCATATCCTCCCCCTCTTCCACCATAGCCTCCTCCAGATCTATATGAACCACCATAGCCTCCACTGCCCACTCCTCCATAACCTCCCTCCGAATACCCTCCATAAGCTCCACCACCACCAGCCGTATAATAACCACCTCCTCCCCTTCCACCAAGTCCATGTGCTGGATTGTCTTGAACTGGTCGTTTTGGCTCTGCCTTTTTAATCTCCACCTGCATATCCAAGAAAGGTGAATGTATAAGCCTTAGGTTGTGGATGGAAACTATCCATGAATGTTTGGAAACTTTGCATGATGACAAGCCTTACTCACCTGCTTGCCTCCAAGTTCATGCATTTTTCCCTGAGCAAGTATATCCTCAACAGTCTGTTCACTGTCAAAGGTTACAAATCCAAACCCACGAGAGCGACCGGTACTATGATCTTGCATGATCTGGTGCTCCACTACATTTCCAAATGCTGCAAAGTAGCTCCTGAATTCCTCTGCAAAGGTAACATTGTATGTAAATTTGTCAGTAACCCCCAATATGCAACTCCCCATTCACAGCTACATGAGATGCTTCTATTGAGGAATCTGGAGGCCAGGTTATAGCAGTGTGGTTGGCTCAATGTAAACTACAAGACTATCTATCTACTCTCTCAAGTACACAGACAAAGGGAGGGGAAGGCTAATGCCAGCGAAAGCACTTTCTGCATACCATCTGTGATAGAAGGAGGAATGCCTCCAACAAAGATCTTCTTAGTCTTCGGTCCTTTACTTGCACCCATATTTTCACGAGGAACTGAGATTTTGGCCTCCACCTGCAGCTACATCTAATGAGCATACCCATTCACCACTAGTGTTCTCTCTCTCCTGATCTAGCACATAATACTATGAATATGGAAGGTTGAAAAGCACTGCTGCTGTGAACCCTAACTATGAGGGGACAGTGGACTGTGCACAGACTCAACAACCTGGAGCCTGATGCCCCTGTGACATATTGAGCCTCTTACCGTTCTTCCGTCTATGACATGCTTGTCTTGCACAACACGTTTGCATGCAGATGCATCCATAAATGTCACAAAGCCAAACCCACGGGGATGACCTGTGGAGCGATCCTTCATTATGACAGCATCTGTAATCTCGCCATACTTCTTGAAGTGGTTCATAAGGTGGTCTGTGCATGTACAACACATAAGTGCAAGAAATACAGAGGCTCCTGCAGGAGCAGTGATACGTCCTTCACAAAGGAGACAACCCTCAGTGTGCAACAAAGCCTTAAAACATCAGTGCTACACCCAAACTATCCATGTTTTATGGACACAATTGACATCAGAAGATCCTTTGTAAGGAGTGAAATACTTTACAACCAGAGAACAATCTGGCCAAGGAGCATTTCTAGACAAACAAAATCCCATTTCTTAGTGCTTCAATGCAATGGAGTTCTCATCACACTCAAGAGGAATGATTGTTTGGAAGAATTGGAGACTAGAAAGAAGGAAGCAGTAGTTGGAGAGCTTCTCATCAAGTGCACGGAAACTGATCTGAGTGCAGACTGATGGTGCAAAAACAAAACCTTGGCACACCACTCAACCAATTTACACCAGAATTTTTGCTGATTCTTCATGACAACAAATATGCTTCTGGGCTGCCATTAAAGTGGCATCAGAAGTTCCACAACCTCAAAACGAGAATTTTTGATAGGAGGAACGTGGAGACATACCTGTGGAAGTGTCCCAGGAGAGGCCGCCGATGAAGATCTTCCCTCTATCAGCAAATGGATACTGCGTTAGCTATAAAAGGAGGAGACAACATTCTACGTCTATCCCGTGATGATCCTTCAACTGCATATCCACACTTCCCAACACACTTGGAGCTACATGTGATGCTAAACCTCAAGCTAAAGTTGGAGCTAGATCTAGGGACTCTGGCTACTAACCCTGAACTGGACGTCTTTCCTGAGGATGCATCTCGCGAACTTTTGGCTTCACTCTCTACCATAGCGTCCTTGGCTGTCCCTCCATTCTGAAAGCTTCCCTTCTGTGCCTCATCATCAGCTTGGTGATGTGACTCATCTTCAGCCACTTGCTGATGCTGCTCCTCCTCCTCCTCATCTTCTTCTTCCTCTTCTTCTTCTATTGCGTCATTCAAATCTGGAGCCACTTCGTGCATCCTCTCTTCGTCTCCCCCGCCGCCGCCTTCCATGATTTTACAACACGCGGAGCAGCAACAACAGCGTCTTCAGATTCTGTCTTTAACACCAAACCCCAACCCCCACCCCAACCCTTTTGCCCCCCTGCCCTCCCTCCCACACACGCCCTACTCCCCCTCTTGCCTCCCCTCGCTTTAAGACCCACAAACTGCACACACCCACAACCTTCAGAACCCTAAGACAGACATAAACCGATTGCTACCAAAAACTTTCATCTGAAAGATCGCGAATCTCTCTCTCTCTATCTCTCTCTCTCTCTCGGCGACGGGATCAAACTCCACGCCCCCCACCAAAGCAACCGAAACGAGAATTCTCAACAGCAAAAAGAACGGCTTTCTTCTTATGCTGCTAGCGACAAAGATCCAAACGTCGCCGATAGATGATACCTCGTCGATCCTATACGTCTCTCCTCGCGTGCTAGTCTCAACCCTGTTTTGTTCGACTAGGCGATCTCTGAGCCAACAACAGTGGAGTGTTTTGTCTTTGGGTTTGGGTATCAACATGCAACGGGATCAGATGCACGCAACGATGTGCCTCAAGCCCTAGAAATTGTCGGCCATCATACGTTCCTCGTGACCGATGATGGGCTCGGAAACACTTGGCACCCCCACCGACCCATGCAGTCACTCAGGTTTGACTATTTTGCGTACGTCGGTAAGACACGACCGCCGATAAGGAAGCGTCGTGATACCTCCCATTCACATTTTATAACTCCGAGTTTTAATGATTGCACAGTGCGTGCAACAATGCAGTTGAAAATCCAAAAGCTTTCGAAATCAAAGCTGCGGAAATTCATTGAAAAAACGTCTGCTCCTCCATGACCATCATTATCATTATGTTTTCATGATCGGATTTCGACAAATTGTGGATATCTTGTTTGAGCATAAGTGAGTGTTGATTGCTTCCGTAGTGATTGTTATTTTTAGCTAAATTTCGTGACCTGGCGACCCCAAAAAAAAGGCCCTTGCAACAATTACAAAGGCTTTTTTTTCTCTCTAGGGTAATGCCCCAAGAGCTGGGCCTTACTGAAATAAGGGCCTGATTAGGAAAAGCAACTGAGGGAGGGCTGTTTTTCCAAGTATGCCCTGCTCCATGGGCATTAGCTGGTGTAAAGCCACACAGTTGATGCGAAAATCTGAAAGGTCCAGATTGCAAGACAACAGCAACCTGTGGACAACAGGCATTTCATTTTGTGAAATGCCGTCTTCTATTCACTTCTCCTCTCTTCTTGAGCCGGTTTTCTTGGTAGCTGCTTTCTTGGTCTGCAATCTTTGTTTTTTAAGATCATTGTGTGCATACCATTGTCAACTCTTGTGGCTACATGTCGCTATGAAGATTTTTAAACCAGGTCACAAGATTTGAGCGTATCTCTTCCTCCTTTTCTTTTTTTAGTTATGCAAATCAGCTTTAGCCATTTCAAGAGAGAGAATGAGAGGGAGAGGAGGCAATGGTGGGGCTGCTTCTAACATAGACACGAAAGTGAAGGGAGTAAAAATGCAAAAGGGGTAGAAAAGTCAGCGGTTTTGGTGATGGCGACAGGCGCATTAGCACATCAATGAAGCGTCCTGGTGATGGATGGAGGAGAAGGGTTGGCGAGTGGTAGTAACAAGGTGGCCTGAGGTATGTTTTCCTCTTTTCTTTTTCAAGCTTCTTTTCCTATTTCTTCTTTTTCTATTTCTTTCGTTTTTTCTTTTGGCTCTTCCTTCTTCTTTTTTTCTTTTTCTTTTTCTTTTTTTCCTCTTTTTTATTTTTTTTTTTTTTTTTTTTTTTTTTTTTTTTTTTTTTTTTTTTTTTTTTTTTTTTTTTTTTTTTTTTTTTTTTTTTTTTTTTTTTTTTT
>Ga0116229_10003492_pt1 | contig 25855 bp, 34 predicted proteins | sample S1TSphgellanicum_3_FD_87313 | JGI IMG/M metagenome (GOLD analysis project Ga0116229, IMG submission 87313) | Host-associated microbial communities from peat moss isolated from Minnesota, USA - S1T2_Fc - Sphagnum magellanicum MG | ecosystem: Host-associated > Plants > Peat moss > Unclassified... | reverse complement strand
TTTTTTTTTTTTGTTTTTTTTTTTTTTTTTTTTTTTTTTTTTTGTTTTTTTTTTTTTTTTTTTTTTGGATGGGTTTTGTTCGCCAGGGGGGGTGCATTATGCACCAAGTTCACACTAGTACTATTGAACACAACACATGGAATTCATGACAAATTTCAAGGAGGGGGCAATAATATTAGGGCCAGACCATGCAAAATTATAATTAACTTAACACTAATTCCCAAGATGATTTAGTAGATTCTTTGACTCGAGGTCTAGGTGTTGTGACTTGTGTGACTTGTGTGAACCTATTGGATCCCATGTCTTTTATGTCATGAGTTTTTAAACAACATTGGATGCCATTGCCATTAGTAATCCACCACCATTTTACCCATTGGACTGATTTTTTCAACATTTAGAATTGGATTATGAGGGCATTCCAAGATTTCTAAAAGGAAAATAAATGAATATTCCATGCACCATGTACACAAAGTTGGCATGGTTTGCTAAGGAAAGCAATGATCCTTTTGTGGAACAATAGTTGGTGTAATTATAATGTCGAAACAAAACAAGATGGTGTAAAATATGGTAGAATCTTAGTTCGTCATAAATCATGGAAGTCGTGTCACATTGGAAGAGGTGTTCCACATTGTGGAAAGGATTGACCAAGGATTTTGTGTGGTGGAAGTTGGTAAGTTTGCTTTCACCATGACCACATAGAAGGATTTTAGTTTTCCCCCTAGTGATTCAAATGGACCTACCATTGGTATTGCCCCTTTATACCTTATCCTTATGACTACCTTTGTTGAAAAGCAAGCACCTATTGCAAAATTGACTAAGGGGGAAATAATGGTAGTGAACTTTAAGAGCATGACAAACAAGTTATTTCCATCTAATGTCCACGAAGTGTTCCTTTTAGGAAAAATGGACATCCTAGGTGAAGGAAGTACAAAGTAAATACTAACAATTTGAAAATGATTGAAGATATTTTTTAGATGATTTAATTTAATTTTTTTTAAGTTTAAAACAAAAATTAGGGAAATTGTAGAGTTGTAACCTATAGTCTAATGTGAAAATTTTAATTTTGTTAAATCAAACCTTTTCATGAAACTTCTCCATTTCCTTTTGAGTCCATAGACCCCAAACATTAAAATTTTAATTTTAAACTTTAAAATTCAAATCCAAACATCTTAACTTTACCCAAACCTAAAATTTACACCCTAAATCCCTAAATCCAAACCTTAAAACCTTAACCCTAAATGTTAAATCCATACCTTTCAAACCTTTAGCCCCTAACCCTTAACCTATAGCCCCATAACCCCTTTATGCCTTGTTCAACCAATATATAACCTCCATACATGTGGGCAACCTATGAATGGAAAAAAAAAGAATTGTTAGAACTGGTTTTGGGATCCCATGTTGGTTTTTCCTTTTTTTTGTCCCTTATTTGCAAATATTATAATGAAACAATTCTATCCATCAAATATTGGTTCAAATACAACCACCACTTTTATCTCATATTGTGTAAATATGAGGCATTCTTTAAAATCCTTCTATCTATGAATATAACAAAAATGAGAAAAAGTTAAGAACATGAAGAGATTGCCAAGGGCCACTTTGAAGTGGGGGAAAAACAATTTGAAAAATGGAAGGGAAAATGGAAAAAGGTTGGAAGTGGAAAGGAGAAAAGGGCAAGGTGGGAAGGAAGAATGAAGGTTGTTGAATGTATGACATTTGACAAGAAGAATGAAATAAAACCTCAAGCAAAAATCCATGACAAGGTATAAACCAATGGATGAAACATGGTTCATGTATGAGATTGACCACAAAGATGTACCTATTCATAAATGGACAAATTACAATAACATCCCTAAAATTAATCCTTTAAATTCAAAAACTTGATACAAATGAATCATATTTTACATGGTTTAGTTTATGCTTATGGATGAATTGACCATGTAATTGGTCATATGGACAGTGGACAAAATCATCTACATGGATGAAATTGATGCACAAACGAACCATACCATGTGGATGAAATTACTCATGGATGAAGCTGAAAAAAAAAAGGTGGCAAGGACATTGTCCAAGAAAGTGAATTCAGTAGACAACTTGCATCATGAAATGTTTTGACATGGATGAAATTGACCAATTGATGAGATTTGAAAATACAGATGAAACTATCTTACTCATGGATGAAAGTGACCATGTCATCTACATGGTAATGTATTTTCCACATGTCATTAATGTTTGTTTTGGTCATAATTTCATCATTATTTGTTATTGCCAAGTTTCATCATGTATTTCTGTCTCCATTAAGACTGCATGTTTACTTCCTTTCAACCATGTAAGCATATGTACCTTCTTCCTTCATCACCAGTTAAGCTTGCAAACTTAATTTCTTCCCCTTTATTCAGCAACACCATTCATCCCCTAAAACATCTCATATCACATTTGTGTGTCGGTCTCATGCAAGATAATGCTGGGAACTAACTAATGATTGCCTCCTCTACCTTTCTTGCATATTTTAAGTCCACAAAATCATATTTCAAATCACTATATAAACACCTTGAATGAAAAGAGAGAACAATACAAAAATAGGCATTGAGAACCTCTTAAGAAAATTTTCAAAGTTCTAATGCAGATCACCAAATTTGTAGTCCTAATGCAGATCACTGAAATTCTAGTCATAATGTGGGTCTACCCAGCAAGGGGATTTGCATGTATTGTGATGCGATTCAACCGAATCTCCGCAAGGGGTCTATCTGCAGCTCCTGTTGGTGTCTGGAACCAAACAATCAAACATTGCATTACAAGAATAATACCTTCAACATGAAATGTTATGACACAGCTTTCTTCCCACTACTTGATGTGTAGCAAAGAGCTTGAAAGTTGAAGGAAGTTGAGCACATCTCAAACATTTGCAGCTACATTTAAGAAACCTCAAAGAGAGGAAGGACTCTTCTCTCATGGATGGCCAGAGCAGCTGGAAAAAGACACATGATTGAAAATACCTTTTCCATGACATCAAGAGTTTCAAAGCCATGAATAACACGCCCAAAAATCGTGTACAGTCCATTCAGATGTGGCTGCTTAGCATATGTAATAAAAAATTGGCTCCCATTTGTATTTGGCCCACTATTGGCCATTGACAAAATGCCTCTTGCATTGTGCTGCACAGATGAATCCAATAATTAGTTGACAATTAAATGATAACAATGCCACAAAACAATTGCAGCCCATCAACAGCATTTGGCCATAACATGAGCAAATCTCTGGTTCCCAACCAAAACTTATTGATAAATTCAGATGTGTAGAACCTACATTTTTATTTCTGAGGCCTGAAATCCAGTACCTAGGATGTTTTGTCCTTGCAAGGAATCATACTTCTAACACTTTGATTTTGCATCATTAGCATCACTGATAGGTGCTGTCTTTGTAATGGATCAAAATGGGTAGAGCATGGGAACAAAATCAATGAAGCAAAACAAAAAAATTGATAACATTACTTGCAGGAAAGAGTCTTACTTTCAAAGATTCTCGAATCTCATCATTGAATTTACGGCCCCATATGCTGTTGCCACCACGGCCAGTACCCGTAGGATCACCACCTTGTATCATGAAACCCTTTATGTTGCGATGAAATATTGTGCCATCATAATATCCACTTGCACATAGAGCTAAGAAATTCTGGGAAACCAAAATCTTAACCACTATCAGGAGAGAAGCAGAATCTGAATGCTTACATAGAAGGCCCATGCAAGAGTCTTACAAGTCACACAGCAAAATGTACACATTTTAAAGGATCAAATCCCCATGCATTCCCTAACAAGTGCAGAACACTGACCACCACCAGACTCATGTATGGCACAATTGCACACATGGGTAGAATAAAACAATGTACACACAATATACACACACTGATACACACCCTAATCTGTTAAGAAGTTAGGGCAAATGATTACATAAACATCTGCATGCAGAGTTCTGGTAAGCCTAGCAATCAAGATTGACATTAAGAAGTCCACCCCAAGGGTGAGAGACAGCAAAAGAGAAGGACAGAATGAAACAATGGAGCAAAGCAATAACTTGTCATACACTAGAATTTAGAGAAGAACAAAGACAAGAAGGAGACAGCAAACACAGAGAGATACAAGAAAAAAGACTAGAGGGAAAAATAAAATCAAAACACAGATCAAGAGAAGAGACTGTGCAGGTCTCATAAGACTAGACTGGACTAAGAGAAGAGAAAAAGATAATGAGAGATCACACCCAGAGATACAAACAGAACATAAAACAAAAAAGAAAGACAGCACAGCACAAGAGAGGAGGAGTGGGTGTGACTCATATGACAGCTTGCTGTTGTGGCCTCATGAGATAGAGTGACAGAAAGAAATAATTAGAGAGAGAGACAGAAGCGGAGGGAGAGTGAAGAGAAACACAAACCTCAGCAGTTTTAGGGACCTCATCACAGAAAATCTCACACTTGAGTTCTCCCACATTTGTATGCAATGTCACTGACTGCATAAAACCAACCGCCACCAGAAACCCAAAAAATATATATATATTTAAATGAGATTGACATTCACACCCTGTAAGCTTTACATTTTAGCCCCCACAGGCACTACCTTACAATGTAACTTCCTGAGACACAAGACAGTGAACAACAACTTCTCCTGCAAAGTAGTCCACAAAGCAGTAGGCAAAGCAGCACCATGTTGTAGAGTATCTAGACCATGTGAATATCAGGATGAATAAACTGGTCATCATGAGGATACATAAAGATACACATCTATGAAATAGGAGAGAAATCTCCACAACAACCATTTGAAGGTACCGCAACCATGAGTGCAGTCATAACCATACGTGAGTCCCTCACAAACCCTCCCTAAACCCTAAACCATCACCATCTTCATCACAATCAGCAATGAGGACCTGCCACCATTACTACACACTAACTCCATTGGCTCCAGATGGTGTTGGCTATATATAAGGAAAAAGATGCATGCACATAGCAGGTTCTTGAGGAGGAATGACTAACCATTTCTGATTTTTGAATGCTGTGGCTTCTTCTTCTCAATCAGCAATCGGTTCCTGAACAAAAAATTCTTGCCTGCAAAAGAATCTATCTTTCAGAAGACCAGAAAACAACACAGCCAATTTGGCAACAAGTGAAACCCTAAAAACTCACAAATCACATGAACAGAATTTGACAACAAAAGCTCAATCTCAGCACAAATAGAATATTCAGTAGCCTTCAATTGTGCAGCAACTAGTTTCAAGTTCTATCTCTTGCATAGAGCAACAAGAAGAACACAATCTCTTCATATAGAGCAACAATAAGAGCACAATCTCTTCACATACAGCAACAAGAGCAAAATCTCTTAACATCCAGCAACAAGAACACAATCTCTTCCCGTGCAGCAACAAGAACAAAATTTGCAATTCGAATGTTGAAAGAACAAAAACAAAGCTGAAAAAATTCTGATACACAAAGAAAAAAAGGCTTCAAACTCATGTGCAATCCGGCAAACAAACAAACAAAAATCGCAATTGAGCCTTGGCAATATCTAAGCACATCCACAACCGCAACAACAACAAGTGCATCATGCTCTCAAGATACATTACCTGCTCTTCTGCCACAACAACAGCCGCCAGTCAGGTACTCTGTCTTTCTTCTTTCTTCCAAGTACTTAAGATACGTGTATCAAAATGCTCCCAGGCTACTGCACAAAACAATCTTGGCAGCATTACGGCTGCCCAGTGAGAGAGATGTGTCGCTGCAACAAATTAGATTGTGATCAAGAAACACTCGAAACCCTAAGGGATTCAGAGCTTTGTCGCAAGCTCATCAATGCCTCCGACAGCAATTTAGGGTTTCTGAAAGTTTTTTATGGGTTTTAGGGTTTCAGGGTTTTCGAGTTGGAGTTGTTAGCAGTGTTTTTTCTAGGAATTTCTTATGGAGGTTAAATGGCGATCACACATACTAAGACGTAGAAAAAATGGCGATCATCCTTAGGAATATTTAGCCAAATCTGGCTATTACGAGATATGGAGTACAAATCTCTAGTTAACCCTTTTATTACATGCATGGCTACACACTGCAGACCAAATATAGTAATTTGCGGATTTTTGCTTTTTTTCCTCCCTAATTTTTTTGTAATGGAAACTATTGAAAATCACCGCATTTTTAGGTGAAATTTCGCTAGTAAAATAAAAGGGCTGGTTGTTAAAGTTTTTAGGGTTTTTTTAATAATAAGAGGGACTATGGTAAAACCTCCTAGATATGCTGCATTTTGATTCAGGGTTGTTACTTAGGATTTAGGTTTTGAGTTGGATGTTGGATTTGGTTATGAAAGTGAGTGTGGTTACTTAACTAGACCTTCAATTGTCAATTAGATTTTGGACTTTCCTACCTAGACCTAGATATGCTAGATTTGGGGATTGTTAATTAATGTCCAATTAGATTTTTTGAACAATTTTTCATATCCTATTTGTTGGGCCCTTTGTGCATTCCATAGGGGACATGGATTGTGCATTAGTTTTCTTTTGTGACTTTTATTTTCAATTATTCAATTTTATATTGGTCAAACTAAATTTTATGTTGGAAACATCTAGACGATTGTTAGCCCTACTGACATGTCTATGTGCAATACTTAACATTATTTTGGTATTGGGTTTTGTTTCATTAAAATCATGGGGAAAATGACTACAACCTAAATAGGAAGCTTAATCAAGAACACCAAAACCATGAATGTTTATAAATTGTTTCATTAAAATTAAAAGGATGATGATTAGAATAATGATCAAAAGTAAAATTAAGAACACCAAGATCACCAAACCAACATGTAGTTTAGGGTTAAGGACTATTAGTCCATAATCAAAAGGACAATGGCCATAATCATAAATAGAATAAAAACCATCAAGACCAAGATCTAAAGCTGAATAATTTAGTTTATAAATGGTTTCACTAAAATCCAAAGGATGATGATCAAAGTGACCATTCAAAATTAAATCAAGAATAACAAAACCAAAATATATATATGTAGTTTAAGTTCAAGACTACTAATACATAATCAAGAAGATGATGACCACAACCATGATCATAAGTAGAATTAAAAGCACCAAAACCATGATTTAAAGCTAAATATGATGATTTGAACATTGTTTGAGTAAAATCAAAAAAATGACAACCAAAACCATAATCATAAGCAAAATCAAGAACAATAAGACCATGATTTGAAGTTGAATATGATGGTTTAAAGACCATTGGTTAACCATGATCATTAAGGTGATTATTGTAATCATGATCAAAAGTTGAATCACGACACAAAAACCATTTAATGTTTTGGGTTAATGATTATTTCATTAAATTCATAAGGATGATGACCAAAACCATGATTAGAAGTAGAATCAAAATGATCAAGACCATAATCACTAACACAATCAAATGGCCAAAGATAATGGAGTTCAAAATTCTTTTCCATTTACATAATGAGAATTCTTATATAAAATCTCAATTGTTAATATCTTTAGTGAATCACTTGCCATGATGCAATATTGTAAGGATTCTAATTCAAATTGTAATCAAGTTTCAAAAGAAAGCCTTGGAATACCATATGTATAATAATTGTGTGATGGTAGGAGGCATTGTCAAATTTCACAATTTTAAAAGTTTTCCATGCTATGGTTTTACCCACAACTATAAACCAACTCATGTTTATTCAAAAAGATGCCATTGCAACGAAAGATAGGGGCACAAAAATGTTCCCTTCATACCAATGAGGTCATATCCATGAGATAGATCTTGAATTAAGCTACATAACTCCAAAATTTGGTAATACATATAATTACACAGGTCCAAACAATAACCATCCTAAGTTTTGTAAAGGATATTGGTTGCAAATCTATGGGGGTCAAGTTGTTTTGATCTTTTTTTCATGAGCTTCAATTGACATTATTTGGTAGAATAGTGTATTTGACACCCACACCCATATCTAAACACACAAATGAAAACAAAATGTTGAAACAAAATGAAGACCAAATAGCTTTTAGTGATGATGATAGTCAAACAAACAATATAACAAGAAGTAACATGAGAGATATGCAACCTCAAGAAGTTTTACAAATGCAACCTAGTGTTCACCTACTAGAATCCCCAATGAAAACTTGCAAATAGTAGACACATTCAACACATTTGGAGGTCCCAATAAAATCGGGGTACTTTCTTCTTTCAAAACTATTGAAATAGAATCCAAATCAGTCAAAACAACTTCCCACACATAACATTTATTTGCCAAAATTTGTCACTTTCAAAATCCCTAGTTATCTTCTATAACAAGTTTCTAACTTTAGGGTTTTGCGTGTGAACAAAAAGTGGTTTTAGGGTTTCTAAGGAACGATGTTTTTTTTCTTGTTGGCGGATGGTAGTGTTTATTCTCAATGGTGGAAAGACAAGGAAAAACATTGAATGGAAATACGATGGTCTTTTATGGTGTTGAAATCTTTATGTTGTTTTCTTTTATTTGGGATGTGTGTGTTGCTGCTGGACATAGGATGACTATGTGGCAAGGGAGCTACCAAGTGAAGTGCAGTCAACGGAAATCTCATAGTGGAGCAAAAGAAGGATGAGCAACAAAGTAGATAAGTGATGTGGTTTTGGGTTTTTTTTTAAAGGAAAAAGAGTAGAGTTTTTTTTCAAGAAGTGGGATTAGATCTTAGTCTCCAACTGAAGTACAAGAAAATCCGATGCACAATGTACTCAGGGAGGCAGAAATTCAGTTTAAGCGTTAGTTTTGATGATTGATAAAAGGGATGATGAAAAGTTTAGAGGTTTTGAAAACACCCAAAAATTCTTCTCAAAGTGTGTGTTTTGGGTTGATTTGTATGAGGGTGTTGTTGGATTTCATTTTATGAGAGAGCACCTAGATTATTGGGAACTCCGAAGAACTGCAACAGTCCATTGATGTTATAAGGTGGATCATATGAAAGAAGGTTGTGGTTCTTTGTAAGACTTGTGAGGTAATCATTAGGGGAGTTCATATGTGTTGTTTTCTTATTTCCATATTTTGTCAAGTTGAGGGATGGTGTTAGGAACACTGGATTATGTAGTCTATCTAGGCTAAGGGATCTATGTTACCAAATGTAAATAGGAATTTGGGTTCACATGGAAGTTCAATGTAGTTCTAAGTTTGTGTGGTCTGAAAACTTTGAGAAGAAGAAAGAAGGCTAGTGGGTTCAAGAGAGAGAGATCAGAGCAATTTGACCCCTTAGAAACCTCAAGCCTCTCTTTGATGAAGAAGGCAATGACTTAAGTGGTTACATGACAAAACTTAGGTGGCCACTGGCTCATGCTAGTGGGAAATTTTGAGAATGTATTTACCATTCAATATATGTGTGTCTGTGTTTTGATTGTCATGTGCCTTAGTTTTTTGTCACACCTCATCTTCCCCTTAATCACATACCCCTAATCTTGGTATTAGACTGTGTTTCTTTAAAAGGTACATGGTGCAATGGAAACAACCTTTTCTCCTTTTGAAAAACTACAATCTTCACCTTCATGAATCCATCCTTCCAATGTCACCAAACATCATAAAATTTCAATTAGTTGACCACCCAAAACACCAAACAACCAAAAAAAAATCTAAATACTTAAATGTTACGATTGTTAAAGTCCTTTGTACTTAAATTTCCAACCTCTTCTTGTTTTTTATTGACGTCCAACAAAAAAAATCAACACCACACCATACAAAACTTACCCATAAAAGAAACCATAAACAAATTGAACGTCATTAATTTAAAAAACTTTAGAAAATTCATAATTTGCAAAAAAACAAAGCAACACAAAATAGAAAATCCACTCCTTCCTTCAGTCACCATCAACTGCCAAACTTTTGTCATCTTTTACTTTTGGTAATTGATATGACATATGACATATCATCTAGTTAGGTTATCATTCCTTAAATTTTTATCACACCACAACATTAAGAAGTTCATGGGCAACTAAATGAATATATGTTGAATAATAAAGGCATCAATTAAAGGGCGGTAGTAGACGGTCGTCACTCTCAAATATAAAGTTTTTGGAATATGGGTTCTAGGGCCCTAAACTTTACAAGTTTTGGTGTTCTTAGAGGTTTTTGACCATGGTCAACAAGTTCTAGGGTTAAAAAATATTCTAAAAATTTATGTTTGTTTCGAATCAATTCCTCCAATTTTTTCAATTATTAGGCAAGCCGTGAAAAGGTTCGAGTTTGCAAAAATTCGCAAAATTGAAAAGTAAACACACAAATTGTCCAAAGAAAAATTCAAAATGATCATAACAAAAACAAAAATGCTTACCAAAAGGTGCAGTTTTCTAGGCAATAGTTGTAAAAAAAGTATTTCCTTGTCACAAGTATAGGATATGAGCACTTTTATATATTTTTTGCACTCTCCATGATGCAACTCCCCTTTCTTCAAGCCATTTACTAAGCTTTTGATGCAAGTCGTTTCAGCTCTCAACAATTGTAAGAAAAATGACTTACAAATGCACCAAGTAGAACAATTTGACATCGAATTCATTTCATGCCAAGTTGATGACAAAAAAATAGTTTCATCCCTTGTCATGGCCCTTTGGACATTTTTGGTGCCAAGTTTGAAGTTACAACTTCTGAATCTAAGAAACATGGGCTTCCAATGCCATGTTCATTGCACTTTACTAACTTCAATTATTGTAGCCTATGCCATTGGCCCAACTATGAACACATTGAGGGTTCAACTGATTTTTCCTTCCAACCCCAATTTTTGTAATTTGATTGAACTTTCAACAACAAAATCCACACAAAAATCAATATCTTTCAAACCTTAGCTCTGAAAATTGTGAAATAAACTCTATTAAATCTGATTTGCTGAGAGCTTTCCAATATCACCAAGAACACCCTGAAATTCTAGTATACTTTTCAGTTTCAATTTTATGTAGTTTTCAACGAGACAATGGTTTAATAATCAAAAGCTTCCATATCATGGTTCCAATCAGTTTCAAACCAAGTTGGTGCACCCTTACTCATCGAGAGTTTTCCAAACATATCGAGAATGCATGATGAAACAATGTGATTTGGAAGATCTTAGTGTAACAAAACAAAACAAACTACCTTTTTTTCAAAGATAGATGTAAAATATTTGTATGATTAGTTTTGTTATTATTTTATGTTTACTTTTTAAATACTGATTGTATTGGAAAAAGAATTTGACAAATATACTTATGTGTGTATAAACAATCCAATTTATTTTTATGTTGAAGGAATTGGTGCAAGGAAAAATCATTCTTTATTGTTTCTAGGCACTTGGTGGATTCACAAAAGAACAAAGCTTTATGAAAAACAAAGTTTGCAAGCAAACAAAGTGGTTTGATTGAGAAGGTTTTTGCACACCACCACCACCACCTTCTTGAAGTTGTTATATAGAGCTGAAGAGATTATTCATAACTAGATTACATGAATATTAGATATGGTAATAGAAATTAAAGCAAGGTCTCATATCAAAAGAAGAGAAGAATTTGGTAACCAAAATTTGATAGGTAGGTGCGTGTTGTATAAATTTTATTTTGGTGTCAACTCTTGTTTGGGATTTTTGAACAAGGCAGAAATCAATCTTTGGCAGAAGAATTTGTGCATTTACTGGATTCACACAGCAAATTAAATTCCATATGAAAAATGAACTTTGCATGAACAGAATTCAATTGCAGAATTTCATTGCAGAACTACCCATTTGCACAGAATTCTATTGCAACACTGCAGAGCCTACCCATTTTGCACGAAATTGTATTGCAGAATTTCATTGGAGAGCTACACATTTGCACAGAATTCTCTTGCAGAGCCTACCCATTTGAACAGAAATGTAGTGCAGAATTTCATTGCAGAGCTACCATTTGCACAGAATTCTACCGCAGAATTTCGTAACAGAGCATTTTCCAGAGTCTAAACAACATTAGGGTTTAGGGTTTAGTGGGCTTGAATGACCAGAAGAAGTTGTTGCTCAGTTTGGGCGGGATTTTTTGGGTGCTACTTCCTTGCGCGGTTTTGAACTGGGGTTTTGCGTCTGTGTTGCTCAGGTTTCAGCACGCACGCACGCACCCACGCATCCCACCCAACTGAGCTGTGTGCGGTTTCAACTCAACACAGTGGGTGGTGTAGCGATGGATTCTGATGTGCCCGTCGTCACAAGTAGTGATGATGATGTGCCCCTTCCCATCGTCACAGGGGACATGGTTGAGGAGGAAAAGAGATTGGCAGAGGAGAGAGCCAAACAAGAATCTGCGGAAATGGAGGAGGCTTTGGCAAACCAGGCTGCAATGAAGCTGGAGGTCACAGCATTCAGCAAGCTTGATGATCTGCTCAGCAAAACACAGATCTATTCTCAGTTCCTGTTGGAGAAAATGGACGACATTGCCATGGTTGGTAAATCAAATAGTCCGTGTGAACTCCATGTGTTTTGTATATTTGCAAAAACTTTTTTCTACACATCGACAGGATTCTCCTGCAGTTCACCAAGACTACTTGTGACCTGGTTTCTTTGGATGGTCAGGTTCCAGGACAAGAGGATGCATCAGAGGAGAAGACCATCAATGACAAGAAGCCAGGCAAAGGGAACAAGCGAAAACCTGCAGTTCAGAAAGCTGTTGCTAGTAGGGTATGACTGCCCTTTTTCCATGCGTGATTTTTGTTTAGGGTTCTGTGCCATCTTTCTTCTAATAAGGAGATGGGAAGTTGAGGAGAGGATTCTCTATAAAAATGCCATCTTGAACAGGTTCTGAAATGAACCCCAGAAAGAATTTTTGCACAGAGCTGTGTATCTATCTGTCCATCCCCATTTTCAAAGAACCAAAAGAACTGAGCATCACGGCATTTTGTGTATGCATGCTACTGGGATTTTTCGATGAATAGGGTAGGAAGAAGGCAAAGGAGGCAATGGAGTCGATGCTTGCTGCTCAAGTGAAGGAGACAGAAGCTGAGAAGGAGAGTGTTCTCGAAGGATCCGAGTTCCTGACAGAAGAAGAACGTAATTACAAAGAGCAAATGGACATTGTGCCACTTGTAACAGGCGGGCGATTGAAAGGCTACCAGTTGAGAGGGATCAAGTGGCTCGTATCCTTGTGGCAGAATGGGTTGAATGGAATTCTTGCTGACCAGATGGGACTTGGAAAAACTGTTCAAACTATCGGTCTGCTTGCACACTTGAAGGGAAAGGGAATGTATGGCCCGTTTCTTGTCGTTGCACCTCTTTCAACTCTCTCAAACTGGGTTTCTGAAGTAAAAAGGTAACTTAGGGTTTTTGGTCTCTCAACACCACCCCTCTACTACGTACTCCTCTCTCTCTGTAGATACCACAACATATGAGGCTTGGATGTGTGCTTGTATTGGGGCCAAAGCTAAAATGAATTGAATCTTTCATCCTTGCCGGCCTGCTCTTTTCTGTACTGTTTTTGTGAGGGAATGATGGCATTCCTTTTATATATATTTAGTGTGGTCTTTATTGGCTTTAGCGACCCATGCAATGATTTAATGACACAGATGGGTGCCTAGTATGGAGGTCCTGCTTTACCATGCACCAACAAAAGATGATCGTGCAGCCCTACGAAGCAAGCACATGCCTTATGGTCCACCAAAGGAGTCTACTCCAGTTATTGTTACCTCGTATGAAGTTGCCATGAACGACCGAAGATTTCTTGCCAGGCACAAGTGGAAATATATAATTGTTGATGAGGTGAGTATAAATAAATGGAACGTCCACCTACCCATTCCATATTTCTGACTTAGTTGCTCCTTGGACATCTGCTAGCAATGTTTTTGCCAGGTTTTCTTTTGATCTGATCTCTGGTTTAAGTTCCACTTTTGTGAGGAAAAAACATTGTTAAGGAGTATTACAAGTGGTAGAGATTTATTACAAGTGGTATGGCTAGCATTGGCAGACCACTACAAAGGTTGGCATGATTGGAAAGATCTGCTTCAGAGCTCCCAGATTTGCAATCTGGCTTTTTATTCCCAACTGAATTATTCTCTTTGTGGTGTTATATCTGATAATTATGCAGGGCCACAGGCTGAAGAACTTTGATTGCCGATTATTGCGAGAGCTTAAGCAAATCCCAGCTGACAATGTTCTGCTACTAACTGGCACACCACTTCAGAACAATTTGCGAGAGCTTTGGTCCCTCCTGAACTTCATCCTTCCACAGATTTTCTCATCACTTCGTGAATTCCAATCTTGGTAATAAAGCATACCCGCAATCTTCCTTCCACCCATTGATGATTGAAAAAGTTCAAATGATGTTTGAGTTTGAGCTAGAGCTTTATTTGTGATCTGGATTGTTTCTGCCTGCCCTGAGGGGAGTGGAAGTTTAGGAGAGTTTGCAATGAAGATCCTAGTTTGTTCAACTGAGTTTGGCACGCAGGTGTATTCTTGCTTTGTGCAACATGGCTATATATTGCTTCATTCCAGAGTTTGTCTTATCAACAGGTTTGACTTGTCAGAACGACAGACCAGCTCTTCCAGCAAAGAGGAAATGGATGAATCACGGCGGCTTCAGGTACAGATCTTGGGTGTGTTTGTTCCATTCTGATATGTTTTGAGAGAGAGCTTGAAAGATGCTAAAAGAGTAAAGAGATAGGCCAACTTCTTTGACTTTCAGTCATTTCTCTTGCAGTTGCAGTTACCCACAAAATGATGACATACTTGTGCGTTGACCCACATGCACAGGTAGTGTCAAAATTACATCTCATACTACGTCCCTTCCTGTTGCGGCGTCTCAAGAAAGATGTGGAGAAAACACTTCCCTTGAAAAAGGAGATCATTCTGTACACTCCAATGACACCCCAGCAGAGAGAGTTCCATGATCATCTCATCAACAAGACACTCAATGAGTACTTTGAGGACAGAAGCAACTATCCTGGTTTGCCTCAAATTTACCTCCAGACCAGATGATGCAATTTTCCCCTCTACTTGCATTTTCCATCATAATCTTATTATGTCCCTTTGGAGTTGGAAGAGCCTCATATTATTAACGAGTGTCTTGCAACTGTTTTGCTGAACAGCTGCGCAGCTCAAGTCAAAAATCAACAATGTTGTAATGCAGCTTCGCAAGAACTGCAACCATCCAGACCTCTTCACTTCTCAATTTGGAGACAGCTGTAATGTCCTTGGTTTTATTCCTTCCTAGTTTACAATTCTCATATGAGGGTTTCTTTCATCACTGAATCTCTGTGCACACGATGGGTGCAGATGAGAAGGGGTTTAGCAGTAGGTAAAGTAGCATGGCAAATTCTTGTACAGGGAGAAGGCAGCTTCATATCAATTGCTGGATTGTTTTGACTGTCTCTTTCTCCTTGTCCTTTTGCTCTTTCTTTTACCTCTAGTTCTCACTCCATGACTTCACATGTTGGTGGGTAGTGCAGTGGACTACCCACCTGTGGATGAATTGGTTGCACAATGTGGGAAGTTGAAGCTGCTTGATCGACTGCTAAAACATTTGAAAGACCGTGGTCACAAGGTACCACCTGTTCATTTCTGTTTCTAAACTCATCTGATATCATGAAGTCTGTGTGTTCTGATTTAGTCACCAGTTTCAGTATGTATATCATCTGCCAGTTTTCCATCTGCAATTGTTGTGTTATGTACAAGATTTTTACTATGTTTTGAGCTCTTAATTGTGATCTCTTCTTTTACAGGTACTTGTGTTCTCACAGATGACGAAGGTTCTCGACATCCTGGAGTACTACCTGGGTGAACGAGGCCACAACCCATGTCGCATTGACGGCTCTGTCAGTCAAGTTGATAGGCAGCGACAGGTAGTTGGTCAGAAAGGAGGAAGGGTTTTAAGGTGATAATTGTTGAACTTAGATAACACATACTGTTCTCCAGGGTAGTGGGTTTGATCATATCTCCAGTGTGGAATGGAGAGGCTGTGAAAAGTGGGTGCAATGCTTGAGCAGCTTAAGATTTGAGCTCACCCAGGTTTGTGAAAATTTGAAATTGTGTGTGGGACTTTTGACCTCTCCTGGCTTCAGAGACATCTTACACAATTTTTTCCTCAATTCAGATCAAGGAATTCAATGAAGAGAAATCACGGTTTCTATTTCTTTTAAGTACACGAGCAGGTGGCCTTGGCATCAATTTGACGTCTGCTGACACTGTTATCATCTATGACAGTGATTGGGTACTGGAGTTTTCTCTCACACTTGCCTGATTTGATGCTCAGATGAACATTGTAGCTTGTCTCCTCCTTCAACTTGTAACAGGTTGTAGTGCAATTTTTGCTATCTTGAGACCAAGAAGTGTACTTATAAGGCAAGTTACTTGTGTCAATATTGCAGAATCCCCATATGGACATGCAAGCCATGGACCGTTGCCATCGGATTGGCCAGACACGTCCAGTTCATGTGTATAGGCTTGCAACTGCACAGTCTGTGGAGGTAGGCAGATTTGTCCGAAAGCTTGTCCCTTAACAGCAGATGATGTTTAGGTACCACTCTGGAGCTTGAACTGTCATGTTCATTTAAGGGCCTCATACTTGCATTTAGAACCCTAAACCCTACGAACAGAGCATGCTGGTCATGGTTTCTGTAGTTCCAAAGCAACTCAAGCCAATGTATGAGTATGATTCGACACCTGGATGGATGTGTCATGTTGATTTGCAGTGTAGGATGTTGAAGGTGGCAACTGGCAAGTTGAAGTTGGAGCATCTTGTCATTGAGAAAGGACAGTTCAAACAGGAGCAGGATGCAATGAAGACTGCTCTAAAGGTGAGAAGAGCAAGGATATCATGTGCATGCTCTGATTCTCTCCTGGAGAGAACATCCCTTTATTTTGGGTTTTAAGTGAATCTGCAGGTGAGGGATATGTGATACTTGTGTCAAAAGTTTTATCTTTGCATCTCATGTCAACATGCAATTTTTCCAATTTCTCTTTTATCAGGAGTCAGACTTGCTGGCACTGCTGAAGCAAGAGCAAGATGAAGAGGAGGAATTTGTTCAAAGTGCAGAGATAAGCGATTCTAATTTACAGATTGCCCTGGATCGTCGGGACTTATTGCTAGACTATGAAGAAGGAATCAACCCAGATCTGCAAGTGCTTCCGATGAAAGGACCTGGCTGGGAGGTGGTCACCCAAGGGGGTTCTGGTGGCAACTTGCTATCATCCATTGAAGGCTATCGGAAGGTATTGCCCACAGATCCAACTCTATGAATCTCTCCTAGCCAGACCTTTGTCAGGTTGGGCAGATCAGTTTCAAGAGATGTAGGCTACAGCACCTGCTCACTCACTATTCATCAGTCAACATATGTCTCACACTTCTGATTAGGCTTGGAGAGGCAAGCATGAATTCATTTAAGCTTGGGTTCATTACAGGCTTTACCTTTCCAGGAAAAGGTGGGATTGGCAGATGCTACTAGGATCACATACAGAAGGAATGGGCATCCAATTGGGTGTACTTTTTTTTTTGTCAAACTTTTACAATTTATGGTCTCACAAGAGTGACAGCATTCTTCCTCTGCAGTCTGACTTGCTAGCATGAACAATTTCCAATTATTCTTTGTTATTTTGTTGCCTCTTACCAGTTGATGGAGTCCAAATCACTCCATGTCTACTTTGTCTAAGAAACAGCTACACTGCTGGTCAAACTATGAACCAATTTGATCTCTGGGTGTTGGGTATTGGATGTTTTGCACAATCTTCAATGCTTTTGTGTTTGTGCAACAATTTTCTGCTAGAATCCCACATTCTCTTTAATACTTTCTGCAGTTGTGTTTTTTTTGTTGGGTTTGACAATTTTACATTATAAAGCAATATGCAAAACTGCTTATTGTGACATGATATTGTCCACTATTGTTGTATCCAATTCGTTTTGCTTTTGTCATCCATTATCATTATTTCCCATTCATCCTACTTTCGTTGCTCATTCTCACTGTTTCCAAATCATTGTATTTTTATCATCCACTATCGAGGATTCCAAATTCATCTTTCTCTCACGATCCAATATCATTATTCCCAAAGTTCATCTGGCCTTTTCATCAGTTACCATCATTTTCAATCCATCCTACTGCCATCATTTATTATGAGGATTTGTAAAATTCATTTACGTTTATCATCGATTGTAGTCATTACCAAATGTTACTTCGCCTTTATTCATTATCATCTTTTCCAAATTCATTTGACCTTCTCATCCATCATCATCATTTCCAAAATGCATTTGACCTTTGTCATCTGTGGTTATCATTTTCAATTCATCTTACATATTATCATCCACTACATCATTTCCATCTCATCCTACCTTTTTTTTCTGAAATTGATATCTTGGCTATAGCTTTGCACTCTTGCAAAAATATTCAAATTGGCATTGGCTTGCACAAATTGTATCTGATCTTTTTCAATTGGCAAAACAAGGTTTCTTCTTTGGATTTTTGGTTTATTTTTAAGGTTTAAGTTTATGGGTGATTTTCTCACATAAGTCTTGCAAATCTTTCTTAAATTTGTAAGCTTTTAAAAGTTGAAACAAATGAAAGAAAATCTTCAAATTCAAATGTGTTAACTTTGCAGATTTTTGCAACCACAATATTTGGAATATATATTTGGTCTATTATTTGACTTTTGTTGTTTTGAATTTATTTATTTTAGCATGTATTGGTTTGGATTATTACATAACAAATAACACATTCAATAACATAGTTATTAACATTCTAATTAAATTATATAATATCATTTGTGCATGCTTTTTTATTCAAGATTATATTTTTCAAACAAAAAAATTGTTTTATTTTTAAAAAAACCTTACATTATATGCACAACTTTAATTTTGATGGATTTAAACATGATCAAAGTTGGACCTTTTAACACAAGAACAACAAACGTCATCATAAATATTTTAGAAAAACATATTTTTAAAAAAAATTAATTTTATTTCAACTTCACCTTTCATTTCAAAATCCCAAATGCTCAAACACACAAACAAAAGCCACAACATTTTCATAAACAAATTTCATCAAATTTAACTTGACAACAAAATGATTGAAAACATGATAAAACAATAAGCGCATGCCTAATGATGTGAGTGTTATCCATCACAAAAAAGATACAAGCAAGAGCAAAAAAAAGGCTAGTTGAATTGTGCAAAGCTCGAAAATAAGCCAAGGTGAAAAAAGGTTCACCTAATGGATCCCCTTAATGAATGCTAATGGATGATTGGATAATAATTAAACCTTCAAGAAGGGAGTGATAATCGAAATAAAGGAAGAGCTATAAAACATAAAAGGGTGAATGTCCAAAGTAGCTTGAATACCATATGTTTCTAGTTTATGTACTTTTCACAACCATGTGTTGAAATGTGATTTAATCATTTGTGTGACAAGTGTTAGGTGCACTTCAACTTATTGCACTTGTGTCTTGACTAAGCACTTCCAAATCTTTATATTAAGACATGTGTTTATTTGTTTGGATATGATCATGCAATAACCCTCCCAAATTGTGGGGTCCTTTGTTTCACTTTTGCCTTGGAAAAGTGAGAACCTCTTCACAAGGTGGTGTGCACATTCAAGGTTTTACAATTTTCAGACTAAAATGGCAAAAGTTATTGAATTTAGAATGATTTTTTTTTGTTAAAAAACAAATGAAATGTTTTTTCCCACAAAGAACTCCAAAATTAAACCCATTTCAACTAGAATAGTATTTGGATGGGTGACCTAACCTGACATTTGAGGTACTTGGCCCATCATAAAAGGGAATCATTAGTTTTAATTCACATATCTAATATATTATTCATTTGGCTGTCAGTTTGTTTGTGATAGGGTTTGGGAAGGGGGTTTTGTGTTTCTACGAGCTCAGCATTGTAGGCAGGACGATGGCAGCGGAAGATAATCTTGGTACATAGTTATGAGACCCAAAATAATGACAAAGTCAAAGAACTAGGCAATGAAGTGGCAATTCTTCCACGAAACCATCAGCTCTGCAAGGTTGTTGAAATGAAAGGAATTGATGGTTCTTTTGTTCTTGTAGGGTTCTCAAGAATCGGAATCGAAAGGTTAAAAAACTGGAGTGAAAAATGTGAAGGACCGGCGGGGGGGGGATCGACGGGTTAAAGAACTGGAGTGAAAAATGTGAAGGACTGGCCAAGGGGGATTGATGGGTTAAAGAATCGGAATGGGAAATGTGAAGGACCGACCTGGGGGGATCGATGGGTTAAAGAACCAGAATGAGAAATGCGAAGGACCGGGCGAGGGGGCTCGACGGATTAAAGAACCAAAGTGGGAAATGCAAAGGACCAAGTAGGGGGGCTCGACAGATTAAAAAACCGGAGTGAGAAATGCGAAGGACCGGGCGAGGGGGCTCGACGGATTAAAGAACCGGAGTGAGAAATGCGAAAGACTAAGGTGACAAGGGGAGACCAACGGTTGTTTGAAAAGAAAAGTTTTTTTTAAAAACCAAAAACATCAACCAAACATTGTTGAAATAACACACCTATGCATTATGCACAGGGTTCACACTAGTCATACTAATGACACTAACATCCTTGAAGCACATATAGAAAGGTGATCAACAGGCTTCTCTTCTTAAAGAAACCAACTCCTCAAAGCAGCCCTTTATTAAACCCTAAACCCAACCTTAAACCCTTTTTTTGGTGCGATTGTTGCAAAAAATTTGGTCAAATTCAAGGACTTTTTGAACCAAAAAATCCCCAAATCTTTTTAAATAAAAAAATATTTTCAAAATGTCAGATTTATGTACCTGGTTCAAGTGGCAGCTACAAATATATAAGGATGTTTAAAACATTTTTCTTTTCAGCTTGTGGATGATAACCACCTTACCTACATCACAAAATTGAGAAAACAAGCACTACCTACCTCAAAGGCTCAATAATGAAAACATAGAAATATGTAAACAAAAATACTTAGTCATATGGGGGAATTTGATTCATAACATGGTAAAATAAAACATAGCTTCAAACATGAAACATAACTTATTATGGATGCTAAGATGAATATAAAAGTATTTTTCATTCATGGAAAAGATATAAAACTCATTAGTGGAAAAAAATTCAATTTATGAAAATTTTAATATTTTCATAATTTGAAATCTAGCAATGTTTCGAAGAAAATAAATATGAACCATGAGGATGTATAATATGTAGTCGAAAAATAATCACATCATGTGGGGATATTTTTTTGGTTTATAACATGCAAATTAAACTCGAAATACAAAAGTATTATTATTATTATTATTATTATTATTATTATTGGCTACATGCTAGAACCCAGCAAAGAAATATGGCGATTTATCAAAAATAATTGGGCAAACTGGCTAAATGTAACCAAAACGCGGGACCGTGTCCTGTTGCTTGGAACTACAACTCTCTCTGAAAGCTTCTTCGTTGGCGCCGAGGAAAGGGAGAGAGAGAGAGAGGAGAGTTGTATAGCGAGCGCCCGCACGATCGAACGATCGAGGAGGGCCAGGAATTGTTGTCGCCGCAAAGCAAATTGGAGAAAAACAAGGAATTGGAGCAACGAAGGGTCTGAAGTTGAAGAGAAATTCTTCTAATTTGTTTCTTTCATGGATTGCCGGGAAGGTTGTTGAAGAAGGAGAAGGGCTTTTGGAAAGCTAGACAGGAGAAGGAGAAGGACGAGGAGGAGGAGAAGAAGAAGAAGTAGCAGGAGGAGGAAAAGAGAACGGAGAATTAGTTATGGAGTATGATTATCGGAAAGGAGGAGGAGGACAGAGTAGATCGCAATCAAGTAGTAGTGGCTATGACGCTGCTAGGTATAATCGTCTGCAGTCCAACATTAGCTCTTCTTCCTTGTACCCCCGTATCGCGCAACCTGTTGGCCCGTCTGTGAATCGACCGCCGCCTCCTCCCACGATCGCCACCTCCTCCTCTTCCTCATGTGAGTTTTTCGTTTTCTTTTTCCTTCTTTTACCACTTCCTTTTCCTTTCCTCTTTTGCTGCTGTTGCTTCCAACAAGTCTTGTTTTTGGCGATGTCATCGTTGTCGCGGTTTTGTGAAATCGGTTGGGAGGAAGGGAAGACAGAAGCGGAGAGATGTTTGTCAAGTCAATACTACCATGAGAACTGTTTGTCATGGTAGACTATAAACCTATTGCACTGTTATCCTCGTGGAATCGGTCACAGCTGTGCCCCTGCTGCTGCCTCCTACTCTCATCTTCATCTCATCTTCATCTCATCTCATCTCATCTCATCTCATCACTTTGCTTTCTAGTTCTGTTGTCTTGCTTGCTCACAGGGGCTTTGGTATAACATGTGTGGGGGGCGGGGGGGTGCAACATAAGCAGCAGGAACAGGCATCAAAGTAACTATCAAACCTATTTATCAAGTTGCGCCACCGGTATGTACGTGATTTTATCAACCTTTTGCATCCTTAAGGAAACCTTGCTCAATGCCTCTCTTATGTGCAAATGGAATAGCATGGATGTTGTCTGTCTGGTGGCAATGTTGTATAGATGTGCATACATGTATATTTCCTTCACATCTATGTCAGTGTTGTCGTCTATGATATCACAGGTTCAATTATTGCCTCAAGGTGGCGAGGTGCCAAGGAGCCTCTTCCAATTTGATTTTGACCTAGAACGCCGCATTTTAGCTGAAGCTGAAAGCCCAGGGCAACCATCATACAGTAGAATCCGTGCAGATCACTCCCGGCTGGCCAATGGTGCAAGTGCAAGCCTTGCAGAGGTAAAATTATAATTTGGCTTTCAGAGATTCCTTGGATCAATCTTTTGTTGCTTTGTTGCTCAGACACTTCTATTTGGGGCTGGAAACCATCTGTACAGGTTGATGACCCTGCTGTTGGCAAGTATATTGCAATGGGTCTTAACAAGGAGGCAGTGGTGATGGCTGTCAGAACGTTAGGAGACGTTCAGAACAAGGTTGGGGTTTCTCTCTTTCTCTGTCTTTCTGGGGACAGCGTTTATGAATCTGGTGCTATGTCTACTACTGTGTGAACACTATTGACTAAACTTCTTCTTTCTTCTCTGTGCTCAGATGCCCATAAGTAAAAAATTGGTCTAGAATCCAGCATGCATAGTCATGCAGGGTGACTTAAACCAGAAACATGTTGATCATATCTGTTGGAAACATAGCTGTTGATTATGGTATAACAGATTTTTCGAGTCGGATCCTGTGGGAAGGGGATCTAAACTAATGGACAAGAAATTCAGGAACAAGCAGAGGAAATGGAGACACAATATGTTTCCCATTTCTTGTGGTGGATTACAAATGCTCACATAAAATCATACATATCCAGACTGGGAAAGTCAAGTTAGGATTCCTGCCATTGAGCAATAAGCAGATCCAAGTAGATTGGAGTCTGCTGTGTGGACATGAAGAGGATCATATCTTAAGTAGTGCCTAAAAAATTCCTAGCAGAAGCAGACCAACTTTCCATGGACTTACTCCTGCACCTCAATCTGCCATGCTTACATGTCTGAAGATATGTCTTGTGAGAGCCACCACATATACACTCTATGTTCACTCCCCTTCCCCACCAAATCATAGGACCCCTCTCTGCCTCTATTGCCTACCATGGTAGGTGGGATATATCTGCTGTTGGAAGTCATTTCCACATAAAACCCCTCAGTAGTATATTCACTTGGGCTTTGTGCTACTTTGCACTACCAGTGAGGATCAACTATTTTTTTCCCTTTTCTTAAGTTCGCATATTGTTTACAATAATCTCATATTTAATTTAATTTGAATCAATATAAATATTATGGACATGAAAAGGCACATGTTAATTTGCCTTGTCATATCCATGTTGGTGGGTAGGGGTATGGAGTGAGGTAGTTAGGCTTGAAAATGAGATCAGTATGAATTGTTTGTGGAATTGTCCAGGGATGACCATAAGATAGATTCCAAAATATCGCCCATATATACCAGTTCCTCTTTCCTCTTGTCACTGGAATTTGGACTGATAGGGCTTGCTTTGTTCTTTCATCTTGATTTCCCTGCTTGTGTGCATCATGGACTTGCTTGCTGGTGTACAGGAGGACATGGACCTTTTCATCTTGGGGTGCTTATTTTTGGTCATAGTTCTTGTGACCTGGTTATTTTTCTCTCTACTATCTCCGAGGACAGCCTAGTGAATCCATTTATATCTGAATGGTTATATTTGATGGGAGGCACAATACAAAACAGATTGGGTTGGAAAACCTGAATGGGGTTTCAGTCTTAGACAGCTGAGGGAGGAATGTGCATGTGTTGATGGATGAATGCAGGTGCTGGACTTTTGTCCATCTTATGACAGGTTACTGGAGATGGGATTTCAGCCAGATGCGGTGGCTGCAGCTCTGGCCAAGTCTGATATTGACTTTGAACAATCACTAGCTCATCTTGTTAGCTTGTAGGCAACAAGGGTTGTTGAATGAAACCACATTGCCTTTACATTTCACCTTTGTTCTGCAAAGCTATAGTAATCAGGTCTTAGTTCTGTACATAGTTGTGTTATTGATCTTCAGCTGTCTCTGCTAGTAGTACATAGCATAGCAGTGCTGAATGTATGTAAAGAAACTTTTACATCATCTGCGTGGACCTTTTTGGGCACACCCGACAAGGAGTTTTACCAGCCCACCAGAAGATTCAACAAGACAATAGTTCACTGCTGTGTTATTGTCTTGTCAAGAGTGTTTTATATGGCACAAATATTTAAGGTCATTTCAAGGGTCAGATTAATCTCTACTTCCTAAGACCTCACAATTATAAGTTTCTTGAAGCTGTTGGGCCTTGTGCTGGAGGAATGGTTACTTCCTCCAGAGGTCAGGGGTGCTGCTGTTGTGGAGTAGTCAGAGATTCAGCCAAAGAATTTCAAACAGATGGCACCATGTAAGATTTCCTTCACAATAAACCATTGCTCAACATAATTTCCACTGTTGAATCAGTGCAGATTGGTTTGTAGTAGATCTACATTGTAGATAAGGTGATTTACTGAGCATAGTTTTTCATGCTCAAATAAGAAATAGCAGGACACCATTCAGAAAAGAATTCATAGACATATGTAAGTATATACATATATGTGTATCATGTATGTATATACTTACATATGCAACTCACACACTTCTTCATCCTTCATGCTCAGTGAACTCAAGTTGACACAAGGGACACACAAAAGAGACAAGTTGGACATACAGAAGCCAAGAATCCTGATGCCCAGGTTGTCATAAATCGAGTTGACAAAGTCATGGTTGCTTGCTAACTGAAACCCTGATGGCGGTTCTTGATTAAGAGGTATGACTTGGGAAGTCTGCACCCACCCCAGCCATTTCCTTGACAAGAAATTTAGATTTGCCCCATTAGATTACAATCATGCTCCCAACAGAAGTAAGAAACTTTGGAACATGCCTAAGATACATAAAATCTAATAGGACAAAGGTCTGCCCAAGAGTCTCTGTTGCATGCATGCATCATGAGAGAGGCCTATTTAGATCTCTGCCTCATTTTCCTGCGCTTCCTCTTAAGATGCCTCATTCGTTTCTTCTTCCACTGTTGGAAAAAATCACAAAAGGAACACGCGCACGCACACACACACACACATATACGCACATGTTGTTAGCTCGAATTTTACATGTTCAATGGTTATTAGCACAAATCAGGAAGAAAGAAATACCCAAGGTTGGCACAATCAGAAGACTCAAATTATCCAGAATCAGAATACTGAAATATATTGTTTCTGTTCAACAACACTCCAAGCCCGCAAGGAAAAAAAAACAAAAATAGAGAAGAAAACAGAAGCGAAAAAAAAAAAAAAAAAAAAAAAAGCAAGATCTCAAACCTCTTTTCCCCCCTAAAAAAGACGGGCTAACAACTATAAACTCGGCCGCCGAGAGAAGGAAAGGTGGGAAACTTGAGA
>Ga0116229_10003490_pt1 | contig 25863 bp, 23 predicted proteins | sample S1TSphgellanicum_3_FD_87313 | JGI IMG/M metagenome (GOLD analysis project Ga0116229, IMG submission 87313) | Host-associated microbial communities from peat moss isolated from Minnesota, USA - S1T2_Fc - Sphagnum magellanicum MG | ecosystem: Host-associated > Plants > Peat moss > Unclassified... | reverse complement strand
GCGCTTCCTTCAGCACGCCAAACGTCATCGTCGAGGTGTCGGCATCCGCCGTGTCGGGGATCGGCACGACCGTCGTCGGCTTCGTCACGAGCTGCAGGAAGACGCCGTGCCCGGCGTCGCCCTTGTGCAGCTGGCCGGTGGAGTGCAGGAACCGCGGCCCGTAGCCGACCGTCGTCGCCACCCGCCATCGGTCGCGGATCACGACCCGCAACCGCTGTAGCGCGGCCATCGTCTCGTCACTCGGAGCGACGTAGGCCTGCAGCGCCACGTAGTCGCCCGGTCGGATCCCGCCGACGAACGCGCGCACCACGGCGCTCACCGTCGCGCCGCCCGTCGACGGCGGCGTCGTGGCATAGACGGCGAGCGCATCGCCCGAGGCCGTCGGCGTCAGCGTCGGCAGCGTCCCGTGTTCGTGATAGGCCTTGATCATCTCGCGCGCGAGCGCCTTCGCCGCCTCGACGTTGGGCTGATCGAACGGGTTGATGCCGAGCGACCAGCCGACGATCGCCGTCGCCAGCTCCCAGCGCACGATCTCCGCGCCCATCTGATACGCATCGGAGAGGACGATCCGCACGACGGGGTGCCCCGCATCGCTCAGCGCCGTCAGCGCGGCATCGTGCGACGTGTCGCCCTCGAGCGCGATCTGCACGAACAGCCGGTCGGCGCCATACACCGCCGGGGCGCCGAGCGGCTCGTCAGCGACCGGCAGGACGCCCCGCCCCTCCTTGCCCGTGCTCTCGGCGACGAGCTGCTCGACCCACGCGGCGAACGCGGTGATGCCGGCCGACAGCACGAACGTCAGCTTGTCGCGCCCCGCCGCGGCCGCCGCCCCGATGATCGCGCCAAGGCGCGTCGCGCCATCGCGATCGGTTGCCTCGAGCACGGCCTGCTCCAGCAGCCGCGGCACATCCGCGCCGATCATCGCCGCGGGGACGAGCCCGAAGTGCGACAGCGCGGAATAGCGTCCGCCGATATCGGGGTCCGCGAGAAACGTCGCGCGAAAGTGGTACTGCGTCGCGGTGTCGGCGAGCGCCGACCCCGGGTCGGTGATCGCCACGAAGTGGGCGCCCGCGCGCGCTGCGCCGAGCGTGTCGACCGTCCAGCGATAGAAATAGCGGAAGAAGGAAAACGTCTCCACCGTCCCGCCCGACTTCGTCGAGACGATGAAGAGGGTGCGCGCCGGGTCGAGCGCCGCCTGATGCTCGCGGACCGCGTCCGGGTCGGTGCTGTCGAGGACCCGCAGCTCGAGATACCCGGGGGCGGTCCCGAACGTCCTCGCGAAGGTCTCCGGGGCAAGACTCGACCCGCCCATCCCGAGGAGCAGGAGATGCGTGTACCCGTCGCGACGCACATCGGCCACGACGCGATCGATCTCGGGCAGCGCCGCCCGCATCCGATCGGCGATCGTCAGCCAGCCGAGCCGGTTCGAGATCTCCGTCGGCTCCGACTTCCAGACCGTATGGTCCCCGCGCACGATCCGGTCGACGATCCGGTCGCGGGCGAGCCGCGCGAGGGTCGCCTCGGCAGCCGGGGCCAGCGCCCCGAGCGTCGCCGAGATCGGCGATTCCGCGAGCGGGGTCACGCGACGCCCTCGAGCTGTGTCCGGGCGGCGGCCACGACGTGGTCGGCCGTGAAGCCGAACTTCTTCTGCAGCTCGGCGATCGGCGCCGACGCCCCGAAGGTGCTCATCGTGACCGTGGCGCCGGAGAGTCCGACATAGCGGTGCCACCCGAAGGCCGCCGCCTGCTCCACGGCGACACGCGCCGTCACCGCGCGCGGCAGCACCGATTCGCGATATGCCGGCGTCTGCCGCTCGAAGAGCTCCCAGCACGGCATGCTGACGACGCGCGCGCGGATGCCCGACGCGGCGAGTTGCGCCTGCGCCGAGAGACAGAGCGAGACCTCGCTGCCGGTGCCGAGCAGCAACACCTGTGGCGCGCCCCCCGCCGCGTCGGCGAGCACGTACGCGCCTCTCGCGACGCCGTCGGTGGCGGCGGTGCCGGTGGCGGCGAGCGTCGGGACCGCCTGGCGCGTCAGCACCAGGGCGACCGGCTCGTGGCGGATCGGCATGATCACGCGCCACGCGGCAACGACCTCGTTCGCATCGGCCGGCCGGATCACGAGCAAGCCCGGCATCGACCGCATCGCCGCGAGCTGCTCGATCGGCTGGTGCGTGGGGCCGTCCTCGCCGACGCCGATCGAGTCGTGCGTAAAGATGAAAATGACCGGGATCTCCATGAGCGCCGAGAGCCGGATCGCCGGCTTGGCATAGTCGCTGAATATCAGAAACGTCGAGCCGTAGGCGCGGAGCCGGGAGAGCGTCATGCCGTTGCACGCCGCCGCCATCGCGAACTCGCGGATGCCGAAGTGCAGGTTGCGCCCGCCGGGCGTCGCCGCCTCGAAATCCCCGGCGCCGGGAAATGTGAGATTGGTCTTGGTCGACGGCCAGAGATCGGCCGACCCGCCGATCAGCCACGGCACGCGCTGCGCGAGCGCGTTGAGGACCTTCGCTGACGAGTCGCGGGTCGCGAGCCCCTTGGCGTCGGCGGCGAACGACGGGAGGTCGGCATCCCAGCCATCCGGCAGCCCGCGGGCGAGCAGCGCGTCGAGGCGCGCCGCGAGTGCCGGCTCTCGGCTACGGTAGTCGGCCATCATCCCTGACCAGGCCGCGTGCGCCGCGCGCCCCCGCGCGCCGAACCGCTCGTCGAACCGCTCGCGCACGCCGTCCGGGACGAGGAACTGCGCGTCCTCCGGCCAGCCGTACTCCAGCTTCGTGGCCCGGACGTTGTCCACGCCGAGCGGCTCGCCGTGCGCCTCGCGCGTATCCTGCTTCGGCGAGCCATAGCCGATATGGCTGTTCACGATGATCAGCGTCGGCCGGTCGGTCGTCTGCTTGAACGTCTCCAGCGCGCGCCGCAGCATCACGCGGTCGTTGGCATCGCCGACGTGGATCACGTTCCAGTGATAGCCGAGGAACCGCGTGGCGACGTCCTCGCTGAAGGCGAGCGACGTCGGGCCCTCGATCGTGATGTGGTTGCTGTCATAGATCCAGCAGAGCTTCGAGAGCCGCAGGTGCCCGGCCAGCGACGCCGCTTCGCCGGAGACGCCTTCCATCATGTCGCCGTCGCCACAGATCGCGTACGTCGCGTGGTCGAAGACCGCCGCGTCCGCCCGGTTGAACTGCGCCGCCAGCCAGCGCTCGGCGATCGCCATGCCGACGCTGGTCGCGACCCCCTGACCCAGCGGCCCCGTCGTCGTCTCGACGCCCGTGGTGATGCCGTACTCGGGGTGGCCCGGCGTCGTGCTGCCGATCTGCCGGAACCGCTTGATCTCCTCGAGCGGCATCGCCGGCGCATCGAGCACGCGCCCCTCGGCGTCCACGGCCCGCACCCCGGTGAGGAAGAGGAGCGAGTAGAGCAGCATCGAGGCGTGGCCGGCCGACAGCACGAAGCGGTCGCGATTCGGCCACGCGGCGTCATCGGGATCGAAGCAGAAGAACTCCTGCCACAGCGTGTACGCGACCGGCGCCAGCGCCATCGGCGTCCCGGGGTGGCCGGAGTTGGCCTTCTGCACCGCATCCATCGAGAGCGTGCGGATCGTGTTGATCGCCAGGATGTCGAGATCCGGCGGGGCCGCAATCGCCATCATACGGCCACTCCCTGCGCACGAAGCCAGTCTTCCATTTCCGTCCGGATCGCGGCCAGCTGCGCCGTCGTGTGGGCCTCGAAGCGCAGCACGAGCGCCGGCTGCGTGTTGGAGGCACGTATCAGTCCCCATCCGCCATCGAAGACGACGCGCGCGCCGTCGACGTCGATCACCTCGTGCGTCGGCCGCCAGTGCGCGAGCGCGCGATCGACGATGCCGAACTTGGTCGCGTCCGGACAGTCGATCCGCAGCTCGGGCGAGCTCGGGTAGACCGGCACGCCGTCGAGCAGCGCCTCGACACCCTGCCCCGACGCGGCCATGATCCGCAGCAGGCGCGCCGCCGCATAGCAGGCGTCGTCGAACCCATAGAACCCGTCGGCGATGTACATGTGACCGGAGAGCTCACCGGCGAGTGGTGCGCCGAGGTCGCGCATGCGCGCTTCGATCAGCGAGTGCCCCGTCTTGTACATCACGGCCTGACCGCCGGCCGCCGTGATCGCCTCGCCGAGCGCCATCGAGCACTTCACGTCGAAAATCACCGGTTGCCCGGCGTGCGCCGGCTTGGCGAGCACGTCGCGGGCGAGGATCGCCAGGACCCGATCGCCCCAGACCACCTGACCCGCGGGGTCGACGACGCCGATCCGGTCCGCGTCGCCATCGACCGCGAGCCCGACATCGACCCGCGCCTCGGCGACCGCGTCGATCAACGTCCGCAGATTGACCTCGGCGCTCGGGTCGGGCTGGCCGTTCGGAAACGTGCCGTCGCTCTCGCAGCGCAGGCAGCGATACCGCACCCCGAGCCGATCGAGGAGCCGCGGCAACACGAGCGAGCCGACGCCGTTCATGCAGTCGATCACGACGGACAGCGGGCGCGCCAGCGCCCCGACGTGCGCCACGAGATCGTCGAGATAGTCATCGAGGATCGCCTGCGTCCGGATCACGCCGCGGGGCCCGGGCGCGGCGTCCCGCCCCTCGCGCACGATCGCCAGGATGCGCTGGATCTCGGCTCCGTAGAGGGCCGCGGTCCCCGCGCAGAGCTTGAAGCCGTTGTACGGCGCCGGATTGTGCGACGCCGTCACCTGTACGCCGCCCGCGACCGGCAGCCGCTCGAGCGCCCAGTACAGCGTCGGCGTCGGCACCATGCCGACATCGATGACGTCGCGCCCCGCGGCGCACAGCCCATCGATCAGCGCGGCGCCAAGCGCCTCGCCACTCGGCCGGTTGTCGCGTCCCACGGCCACGGGGCCGACGGCCCCCGCATCGGTGAGGTACGCGGCAAACGCCGACCCGATCGCGCGCGCGGCCGCCCGATCGATCTCGCCCGGCGCGAGGCCGCGGATATCGTACTCGCGGAAAATGTCGGCGGAGATCGCGGCCATCTGCATCGCCGGCATGCTATGCGGCTCGCGTCACGTTGTCGTCACGCCGGGTGGCAGGTCCGGAGTACCGACACGGAGCACGCCGTCGGTCATCCAGCAGCGCGCGTAGGTCCCGCTTTCCTGGCGCGAGAGCTCGAAGACGTAGACGACCTCGTGTCCATCCGCATCGATGATCACGACGCGCTGGCGAGCTCGGCCGCCGCTCACGGTGATCGGATCCCGCCTCGCGCGACGAAATCCGAGCATCGGCCGATACTGCGGATTCTTCACCAGCAAGGTGAATCGCTCGAGTGGCCCCGTCGCCCGCTGATTCTCCGGCGACGCAAAGGCGAACGTCGTCGCGATACCGTGGTCCGGCGTCGGCGTGTCGTTGTGCTGCAGCGCGTCGAGGATGATCCCGACGACGTCGGCGGCCGAATATCTGGGATCCGGCATCGGCGACGGGGCGGCCGCCGGCCTCGGCGGGAGGAGAGGCGCGCCGAGGAGCAGCGCGGCGATCACGGCGACGTGGCGAATCATGCGAGATGCATATCTCCAAAGGGCGGGTCTCGGTTCCCGGCCGAGCGGGGCCGGGCGCTGGCGCGACGCGTACGAGACGGACGCGGGGCTCCTCATGCCGCATGCGCTGGAGCGCGAACGCGTTAGCCGGCGGCACGGCCCCTCCGATTTCCGCCGGCGGACGCCGGTTATTCATTCAGGATGCGACTGCCAATGACCGCCCGAGCGTCTCTCCTCATCGCCATGTCGGCGTGTGGTGCGAGTTCCGTACCGTCGTTCGCGCCGCCAGCGCCGCCGCCGGGCGCGGTCACCACGACGGTGCAGGTGCCGGCGAGCATGCGGTCCTCGCCGTTCAACGTCACCAGGCAACTCGACGTGCCAGCCGGGTATACGATCGCCGTTTACGCCCGGATCGCCGGCGCGCGCTTCCTCGCCGTCGCCCCGGACAGCACGATCCTGATCTCGGTGCCGAGCACCGGGCGCATCGAGCGGATTGTCCCGAATCCGGCCGGCGGTGATCCGACCGTGTCGGACTACGCGACGGGGCTCGACCTGCCCCAGGGGCTCGTCTTCCACACGATCGGGGGGACGACCTGGCTGTACGTCTCCGAGACGAATGCAGTGGTGCGCTATCCCTGGGTCGCCGGCGCCCCGACGGCCGGCGTGGCGAGCGTCGTCGTCGCCGATCTGCCGACCGGCGGGTCGCACCCATACAAGAACATCGCGCTCGACGCGAATGACAAGCTGTATGTCGCCCTCGGCTCGAGTTGCAACGTCTGCACCGGCGACCGGACCACGACGCCCGAGCGCGGCGCGATCTACCAGTACAACGCCGACGGCAGCGGCGGCCACCTCTTTGCCGTCGGCACCCGCAATGCCGAGGGGCTCGCGATCCTGCCCGGCGGCACGACGCTGTGGGTCGTGATCAACAATCGCGACAACATCCCGTACCCCTATCACGACGCGAGCGGCATCGGCTACGGCGAAGTGGCGACGGCGTATGTGAACGATCATCCGCCGGATGAATTCACGTCCGTACGACAGGGCGGCGACTACGGCTGGCCATACTGCAACCCGACACAGGACAGCGCCAGCGGATACCGATCGATGGCGTTCGACCCCGCGGTCGACGCGGGCATCAACGGCAACGGTGCGGTGAATTGCGCGACGAAGGACCGCATCGACCTCGGGTTCCAGGCGCATTCGGCGCCGCTCGGGTTGCTGTTCACGAGTGGCACCGCCATCGCCCGCACGTTCGGCTCGGGCGCGATCGTCGCGTTTCACGGCTCCTGGAATCGATCGACGCTCACCGGATACAAACTGGTGTACGTCGCGTTTTCGGGAACGACCCCGGCCAGCACCACGCCGTACGACCTCGTCACGGGGTGGGCCAACAGTTCCGTCTCATGGGGTCGGCCGGTCGACGTTGCCATCGACGTGAGCGGCGCGCTGTTCATCACGGATGACGAAGCCGGCGCGATCTATCGCCTGGCGCCGACGTCATGAGCGACGCCCCCCGCCGCCGGCGCACGCCGACTCGATCCGGACTCGTGCGCGTCCTCCTGTACGTCGTCGTCTGCTGGTCGATGATCGCCCTGATCTGGCCACCGTCGATCCCGGGCGGCCGGTGGTGGGTCGCGCTCCTCGCGATCCTCGCGACGCTGCCGCCGATCCTCTTCGTCCGCGGCGGCGGATGGCGGCACTATCCCACGGCGCCCTTCCGCCTCTTCGTCGTGCGACCGGTCCTCTACATGCAGGCGGCACTACCGCTCGTCGCCGGCGCCGCGCTGCTCGGTCTGCTCGTCGGCGCGCCATTCCGGGCGCCGCTCCTCGGCGGTCGAATCGCTGCCGCGACGGTGCTGACGCTGATCGCGCTCCTTGCCATCGTCGGCTACATCGGCACACGGCGCCTCGTCGTCCGTCGGGTCGACGCGACGATCCCGTCTCTGCCGACCGAGTTCGACGGACTGCGCATCGCGCAACTCTCCGATCTCCACATCGGGCCGCAGACGTCGCGGCGCTTCCTGGCGCGCGTGGTGCGGACGACCGAGCGGCTCGCGCCCGACCTGATCGCCGTCACAGGCGACCTGATCGACGACCGGGTGGAGGACGTCGACGCGTTTGCGGCCGGCATGCGTGGACTCGACGCGCCCCTCGGCGTCTTCCTGATACCGGGGAACCACGACGTGTACGCGGGCTGGCAGGGTGTCGCCGCGCGGCTCGCCGAGACGGTGCCGGCGACGATCCTCGTCAACGAGGGGCAGATCCTCTCGCGCGGCGGCGCCCGCCTCGCACTCGTCGGCACCGGTGATCCGGCCGGGCGCGGCGATGGTGACGTCGCACCCGACATCGCCCGGACGCTCGGTGGCGTCCCGCCGGGCGTCCCTGTCATCGCGCTCGCCCACAACCCGGCGCTCTGGCCAGCGCTGGCCGAACGCGGCGTCGCGCTGACGCTGAGCGGTCACACGCACTGGGGACAGTTCGCGCTCCCGCAGCTGGGCTGGAGCCTCGCCAGCCTCTTTCTCGCCCGGGCGATGGGCGTGCACGAGTCCGACGGTGCGTTGCTGTACATCCACCCCGGCACGGGCTACTGGGGGATTCCCTTCCGCGTCGGCGCCCGGCCGGAGGTCGCCCTCGTCACGCTGCACACGGGCCCGACGGCGGCGATCGCGATGTCGGAGGCGCGCCCTGCGACTACCGCCGAATCAGCAGCACGCCACCCACGATCAGCGCCACGCCCAGCAGTTGAACCGGCGTGACCTGACGCTGCGGGACGCCCAGGACCCCGAGCTGCTGCAGCAGGAGCGCGGTCGCCATCTGACCGGCGACGATCGCGCCGAACATCGGGCCCGGCCCCAGGCGAGGCGACAGGACGACCGTCACGAGGACGTACGTGCCGCCGAGCACGCCGCCAAACCAGGCCCACGCCGGGGCGCCGGCGAGGACTCGGCCGCTGGGCCACGGCTGGCGCGTGGCGACGAGCACGAGCGCGACGGCGATCGCGCCGACGACGAACGAGATCAGCGTCGCGCCAGCGGGCGTGCCGGCGTAGCCGCGGAGCGCGGTATTCATCGCGACCTGCACCGTGAGCGCCGCGCCGATCGCTGCCGCAGCGAGCAGCAGAAGAAACGCCACCGATCGCGCTATCGTCTCGCCGCGCCAGCGGCCGCGCTCGCGCTTGCGGGGCCGAGGATGGCGCGGCCGGTCGCCGGGTCGAAGACGCTTCCCGGCGGAAGGACGTGCATCACGACGCCAGTCGCGCCAAGGACCGGCGCGGCCGAATCGGTCGTCACGGCGCGCCGCGCGTCGTAGATCACGGCCGCACTCTCGCCGGCGATCTCCCAGTGGCCGTCGGGCCAGACGATCAGCGCCGTCGACTCGTCGATCCCGATCCCCAGGTGGGGCGGCGCGGCGAGGACGACGCTGATGAGGCGATTGTGCCGCTTGCGCCTGAGAAAGTGCTGGTCGACGATCACGCCGGGAAGAAAGCCGAAGCCCGGCGCCGTCACGATGTCATCGCGCGCGATCGTGAGGAACGCGTCACTCGAGTCCTCCGGTGGACGCGCACCGCCCCGGTGCCGCTCGTCGCCGGTGATCATCGGCGAGCTCATCACGGCCGCCCCTGCCGACGTGCCGCCGATCACGGCGCCGGCATCATATCGCGCGTGGATGACGGAGTCGACGCGGGTCCCGCGAAGGACACCGGTCAGACGCACCTGGTCGCCGCCGACGAACCAGATGCCGGTTGCGGTCGCGACCTCGCGCACCGCTGCGTCGCCGTCGGCCTGCGCGCGGGTGATCCGCAGGTCCTGCGCATCGGCGCCCAGGGCCCGGAGCTCGGCTGCCTTCTCGGGGCCGCTGCCGCTGTCGGCACTCGCCTGCGCGAGCACGATGATGCGGGCGTGTCCCGGGCCGCCCGCGAGATCGACGAAGCGTCGCACGAGCGCCGTCGACTGCGGGCCGCCACCGACGATGAAGAGGACGCCGCGCGGCGCGCCGGGACGCGAGCCACCCGGCAGGCCGATCGCGAGCAGGACCGCGCTCGCCAGATGCGCGCGCCTCACCGTGCCCCGTCGATCACGAGGGCCAGGCGGTCAGCCCGCGACATCCCGCTCGGCGAGATCGCCCGTGGCGCGTCGGACCGCGTCCAGCATCGCCGGCACCTCGAACGGCTTCTCGAGACGCGGGCACCCGAATTCGTCGAGCGCATCGTGGACGCGGCGCGTGATGTCGCCGGTCATGAAGACCGCACGACCGGCCAGGTGCGGCTGCAGCGAGATCGCCTTGAGATAGAGGACGTCTCCGCGCACATCGGGGATGCGGTAATCGAGCACGAGCGCGTCGACACGGTGATCGGTCAGCACGGCCGTGGCGGCGGCGCCGGACCGCACGACGTCGACCACATATCCCGCGCGCGTCAGGAGGATCTGCAGTGCCCGACCAATCGCCTCCTCGTCGTCCACCACGAGTATCAGTGCCCCGGCCACACAGCAATCATTACAGACCGCGCCCGGCTTCGACAAGGCCGGATCGTCCCAACCGCTGACGCCGCAACGATGTTCTAGCCGTCCGTGAGCCCAATGCTCTGCTTGCCGCCGTCTCGCGGAAACGGTAGAGTTTGGAGATGCCCAGAAGGCGCGGCGCCCTGCTGTTTGACTTTGGCGGTACGCTCGACGCGGACGGATTGCGATGGAGTGAACGCTTTCACGCCGCGTATCTGGCGGCGGGCGGTCGCCTCGATGCCGCCGCCTTCGAGCCGATCTTTCGTCGCTCCGATCAGGGCCTGCTCGCGTGGCCGGGGATCGCACGCCTCGGCTTCCGCGCGATGCTCGACGCGCAGGCCGCGCTGTTGCGGACGATGCTCCCGGACGGGGACGAGGTGGACCTCGCCGCGGTCGCGCGCGTCGTCCATGCCGACGCGATCGCCGTCACGACGCGCAACCGGCCGCTGCTCGCGGAGCTCGGCGAGGAATACCGCCTCGGGATCGTCTCGAACTTCACGGGCAACCTCGTGCACTGCCTCGACGAGCTGTCGCTCCGCAGCTTCTTCGACGTGGTGACCGACAGCGCCGTCCTCGGCGTCGCGAAGCCGGACCCGACCGCCTTCACGGCGACCCTCGACGCGATCGGCGCAACGGCCGCCGAGGCGTGGATGATCGGCGACAACTTCGACGCCGATGTGCGGCCGGCGCGACGACTCGGCATGCAGGCCTGTTGGCTGACGGATGCGGCGCGCGCGGCGCCGGTCGACGCCCCCGATGCGGCGCGCATCGCGCATCTGACGGAGTTCCCGGCCGTGCTCCGCGCATCGACCGTCGGTGCGTCCCCGGTCTCCGGTCCGTCATGCACGGTCTGATCCTCGCCGGCGGCGAGGGCTCGCGGCTGGCGGCCGACGGCGTCGCGGAGCCGAAGGCGGCCGTCCGCGTCGCCGGCCAGTCCCAGATCCGGCGACTGCTGGCGACCTGCGACGCCCTCGGCTGCGAGACGGTGACCTGCATGGTGCGCGATGTCTTCCCCGATGTCGTCGCCGATCTCGAAGCCTCACGCGACGCGTGGGGCGACCGGTTGCGAGTGATCAGCTGCCACACGCCGTCGTCGCTGCACACGCTGGCCGACGGCCTGCGCGAGGTGCCTCGCGGCACGGTATTTTGCAGCATGGTCGACACCGTCATGCCCGAGCGGGACTGGGCCCACGTCTGGCGCGAATGCGACCGTCGCCTGGGCGAGGGCGCGGATGCCGTGCTTGTCGTGACGCCGTTCGTCGACGACGAGACCCCGCTCTGGGTCGAGCGCGGGGCGGACGGGTCGGCGGTGCGCGTCGGCGGGCCGGCGGTCGAGCCACCCTGTGTGACCGGTGGCGTCTACGCCTTCAGCCAGAGCGCGCGCGACGCGGCGTTGCGGGCACAGCGGCAGGGTGGCACCCGGATGCGCTTCTTCCTCGCCGACCTGGTCCGCGGGGGGGCGCGCGTGGCGACGGTGGAAGTCGCGCGGATCGTCGATCTCGACCACAAGCGTGACATCGAGGCGGCCGACGCCTTGCTCGCCGCCGAGGCGACGTAGTGTCGCCGCGCGCATGAGGCGCCTCGTCGCGCTCTATCGTCAGCCGTCGTACTCGCCGAACCAGCACCGGACGAACGATACGGCGATCCTCGACGCGACGGTCGGTCGGCTCGAGGCGCGGGGCTGGACCGCGACGCGCGCGGGCGAAGGGGATGTGATCGCCGGCACGGTCGACGCGCTCGACGGGGCCGATCTCGTCGTCAACATGTGTCAGGGTCCGGAGGCGTCCGACCGGTTGCTCGCGCTCGAACAGGCCGGGGCGACGATCGTCAATCGGCCGTCGAGCGTCCTCGGATGTCACCGCCACCGGCTCGTCACGGTGCTTGGCGACCGCCCGTTTCCCTTTCCGCGGACGGCGATCGTCTCGACCGGCGGCGACGCGGAGCTGGACGGGTTCGGCGCGGACGGGCGCCGCGTCTGGCTCAAGCGCGGCGACGTGCATGCCGAGCGGCAGGAGGATGTCGTGAGCCTGACGCGCGAGGAGATTCCGGCGGCCCTGACGACGTTTGCGGCGCGCGGCATCACGCGCGTCGCGCTGCAGGAGCACGTCCCGGGGCCGGTGCTCAAGTTCTACGGGGTCGCCGACGGCCGCTTCTTCCGGTATTACGACGCCGAGTCGGGACCCACGGGACCGGTGCCGCGCGTTGATGAGGCGCGGTTGCGGGCGATGGCGTTTGGTGCCGCCTCGCGCCTCCGGCTCGACGTCTTTGGCGGCGATGTCGCGCTGCCCGCGCCGGACACGCCGGTGCTGATCGATCTGAACGACTGGCCGAGCTTCGCGCCGTATCGCGAGGAGGCCGCGGGGCAGATCGCCGATTATCTGGACGCCTACTCCAACACAGGATCCCGCACGTGACGTCGATCAGTTCGCTCCCCGAGCAGGCCGCGGGCCCGCGGTCCGTCGCCGCGTTCGAGGCGGAGGCCGAGTTCCTCGCGCCCGGCACGCAGAGTGTCGCGCTCTTCAGCCGGCTCTGCATCGATCGCGGCGAGGGCGCGACGCTGATCGACATCGACGGCAAGCGCTACACCGACCTGCTCGCCGGCGTCGGCGTCGCCGCCCTCGGGTACGCGCACCCGAAGTTCGTCGCCGCAATGCAGAAGCAGGTCGCGAAGATCCATGTCGGCAGCTTCACGTCGGAGAATCGGGCCGCGCTCGTGCGCCTGCTCGCGGAGATCACCCCCGGCGACCTGAACCGCACGCAGCTCTACAGCAGCGGCGCCGAAGCGGTCGAGTCGGCGTTCCGGCTTGCGAAGTCGTACACGGGGAAGACGGAGTTCGTCGGCTTCTGGAACGGATTTCATGGCAAGACCGCCGGCGTCCTCCCATTGCTGGGCGGCAGCTTCAAGCACGGCCTCGGGCCCCTCATGCCGGGGAACTACAGCAGCCCCTACGCCTCCTGCGCGCGCTGCGTCTTCGACAAGACGTTTCCGTCGTGCGAGTGGCACTGCGTGGACTTCCTCCGCCGGAAGATCGAGGCCGAGACGTCGAACGACGTCGCGGCGATCATCGTCGAGCCGATCCAGGGGACGGCCGGCAACATCGTGCCGCCGCCGGGCTACCTGCGGATGCTGCGCCAGCTCGCCGACTCGATCGGCGCCGTGCTGATCGCGGACGAGATGCTGACCGGTTTCGGCCGCACGGGCACGATGTTCGCCATTGAGCACGATGGGGTCGTGCCGGACATCATGACGATCGGCAAGGGCTTTGGCGGGGGGTTCCCGATGACGGGGGTGGTGGCGCGCGAGTCGGTGGCGCAGGCGAAGCCATGGGCCAATCCCAGCGGCAGCTCGTCGAGCTACGGCGGCAACCCGCTGGCGTCGGCCGCGGCGCGGGTCACGATCGAGACGATGCTCGAGGAGGACCTCGTCGGCAACAGCCGGCGCGTCGGTGCGGCGATGATGGCCGAGATGCGCCGCTGGGAGGGCGAGATCCCGATCGTCAGTGACGTGCGCGGCCGCGGACTCATGATCGGCATGGACCTCGTCATGCCGGGCACGACGACGCTCCTGCCGAAGTCGGTGACGCGGTGGATCTTCGACACGCTGCTGGCGCGCGGCGTGTTGGCGATGGTCTACAACCCCGAGGTGCGCATCAACCCGCCGCTCGTGATCACCGAGGCCGAGGCGCTCGAGGCGCTGGCCGTGATGCAGGACGTGCTGCGCGAGGCGGCGGACCGCGTTGGTGGCTGACGCCGGGACGCCCGACCCGCTCGCGACCAAGGGGGAAGTGGTCGAGGAGTGGACCGATCTGCACTTCTTCCGGCCGATCGGCGCGCGCATCGCGTACGCCCTCGCGCCGACGCGCGTCTCCCCCGATCAGGTCACCTTCTGGAGCCTGATCGTCGGGCTGATCGCCGGGCATCTCTTCGTGTATGCCAGCGTGCCGCTGAACGCGCTCGGGTTTGCGCTGTTCATCGCCTCCGATCTCCTCGACAGCGCCGATGGACAGCTCGCGCGGATCCGCGGCACGTCGACGCGGCTCGGCCGCATCCTCGATGGCGTCTCGGACGGCGCGCGGTTCGTCAATCTCTACGTGCATCTCGCCATCCGGCTGGCGATCGGTGGCTGGCCCGCCGGCTGGGCGGTCGCGCTGGCCGCGCTCGCGCTGGCGAGTCACTCGTACCAGAGTGCGGCGGTCGACTTCATCCGGCACGCGTTCCTCGCGATCGGCGTCGGGCGCGGGAGTGAACTGGAGCTCGTCGAGGATACGCCGCCGGCGACGACGTGGATGGGACGCGCGTTTGCCTCGTACGTGAAGCGGCAGACGTCGATGTTCCCGCAGACGGTCGCCCTCGTCCGGCGGATGCGGGTCGGCGCGGTCCCCCCCGAGGCGCGAGCCGCGTACCGCGTGCGCATGGCGCCCCTCCTGCCCAAGCTCGCGTGGCTCGGGCAGAACATTCGCTGGCTGCTCGTCGGCGTCCTCGCGACCGCCGGCGTCCCCGCGGCCGTGCTCTGGACGGAAGTGCTGCCGCTCAACCTCGTGCTCGTGGCGACGGTCCTGACGTCGGAGGGGATCGCGCAGCGCGTGCTGCAATCGACGGCGACGCGCGACGACCGGCGGGCGACGCCCGCCGGCGTCGGCTGACGTCCGTCGGGACCCCGATGACGCAGGCCGTGCCGGTCGCCCGGCGCGTCGCGGGGGACGCGCCGGCCCGCCGGTATCGCGGGGTCCTGATCGGAGCGGGCGGCGTGGCGCGGAGCGCCCATCTCCCCGGGTTCGTCGCCGACCCGCGCGTCGCGTCCCGCTTCGAGATCGTCGCTGCGGTCGATCCGAGCCCCACGGCGTCGGCCCCGCCCGGGATCCCGCTCCTGCGCGACCGCGACGACCTCGCAACGATCGGGCCGATCGATTTCGTCGACATCTGCACGCCGACCGGCACGCACCTCGCGCTCACGCTCTGGGCGCTGCGTGCGGGCTATCATGTGCTCTGCGAAAAGCCGGTCGCCGTCGACCGTGCGCAGGCGGCGGAGATCCGCGCGGTCGCCGAGCAGGCGGGCCGGATCGTCATGCCGTGCCACCAGTATCGGTTCAACCCGGCGTGGCAGCGCATGGGCGACTGGCTCCGCGCGGGGCTGATCGGGCGCTGGCATCTCGCGGAGCTCGCCGTCTACCGGCCGGCCGCCGACGCGGGCGTCGCGGGCGACGCGCCGTGGCGGATCCGGCAGAGCGAGAGCGCGGGCGGGATCCTGCTCGACCACGGCACGCATCTCCTCTATTCGATCCTCGACCTCGCCGGCCCGCCGGACGCGGTGCGCGGCTGGACCGGCCGACTGCGCCACCATGGCTACGACGTCGAGGACACGGCGCAGGTGACGCTCGAGTACCCCGAGCGGCTGGCGTCGCTCTTCCTCACGTGGGCCGCGACGACGCGCGAAAACCGCGTGCGGTTCATCGGCGAGGCCGGCGTGATCGACTGGCAGGGCGGCGTCCTGACGCTCGAGCGGGACGGCGGTGTCGAGACCCACGATTTCTCGGCGCAGCTCGACAAGCGCTCCTACGCGGGCTGGTTCGCGGCGCTCTTCGGCACGTTTGCCGATGCGCTCGACCGAGGTGATGCGGCGACGCCGATGGCCGACCTGACTCGCGTCGCCACCGTGCTCGAAGCCGCCTATACGTCGGCTCGGACCGGATGCCGCGTGCCGGTCGGCCGCTGACGCCACCGGTCGCGCGCCTCGGCAGATCGTGAGTCGCTGGTGATCCACCCGCGCGCCACCCGTGAGCCCCCCGTGAGCCCCCCGTGAGCCCCCCGTGAGCCCCCCGTGAGCCGGAAGCTGCAGGTCGCCGTCTTCCTCGTCGGGATCACGGTCTTCAGCGTGATCATCTGGCACGCCGGCGTCCCCGGCCTGCTGCGCAGCCTCCACGCCGCGCGCTCGGCCCTCCTCCCGTCGGTCCTCGCCTGGGGCGTCGTCTACGCGTGCAACACGCTCGCCTGGAGCCAGCTCGCATCGGACGAGCACGGGCCGCCGATCCCGTTCCTGCGCGCCTACATCATTAACGTCGCGAGCTTCGCCCTCAACTACGTCACGCCGCTCGTCGCGCTCGGCGGCGAGGGCTTCCGGATCGCGGCCGCGAGCGCGTGGATGGACAGCCGCCGCGCGGCGGCGTCCGTGGTCAGCTTTCGCATCGTCCACTCGCTCTCCCAGGTGATGTTCTGGCTGACCGCCGTCCCGATCGCCTTCATGGTGCTCCCGCGGTCGCGGACCACGACCGCGCTGCTGATCGCGCTCGCCATCGTCCTCGGGACGGTCGCCTTCCTCCTGATCTCCCTCTTCCGCAACGGCTTCGTCGAGCGCGCCCTCAACCTGCTGCAGCGGATCCCCCTGCTCCGCGCCCTCGCCCGGCGCCTCGAGCCGCGCCGGGCCGCGCTCGTCGCGATCGATTCCCAGATGGCGAGTCTCTATCGTGCGCATCGTCGCCGCCTCATCGCGGCCGCGGTCCTCGAGTACGCCGGCCGGTCGATCGCGATGCTCGAGTGGTATTTCATCGCGCACGCGCTCGGCCAGCCGATCAGCTACCCGACGGCCTACGCGATCGGCGCCTTCCAGCAGCTCGTGATCAACGCGACGTTCTTCGTGCCGTTCGCCATGGGCACCAACGAGGGCGCGCTGACGCTGATCTTTTCCCTCCTCGGCCTGCCGGCGGTCCTCGGCACCGAGGCGGCCATCGTCGGCCGCCTGCGCGAAATGATCTGGATCGCCATCGGCCTCGGACTGACGTGGGTCGTCCGCCGCGGGACGACGGCGGCGCCGGACACGGAACCCGACGGCGCGACCGCTACAGCCAGCCCTGCTCGCGATACCACTCCGCCGTCTCCCGCAGCCCCTCCGGCAGCGCGATAGCGGACGCGTAGCCCAGCTCACGGCGCGCCCGCGCGTCGTCACACGACCAGTCGGGCTGTACGAGATCGCGCACCCGGTCGGCCGTGAGGAGCGGCTTCGAGCGCGTGACACGGGCCCATGCGCGGGACGCCGCCGCGGCGACGCGGGGCACGAATCGCGGCGCGGCGACGATCCGCACGTGGCGGCCGACCGCGGCCGCGATCCCGGCGATGAGCTCGTCCCAGCGGGCGACCTCGCCACTCACGAAGTAGATCCCGCGCGCCTGGTCGACGGTGGCCGCCAGCTGCAGGCCGCGCACCAAATCGCGCACATGCACGATCGCAAGGCGCTGTCCCGCCGGTCCGAGGCGCACGGCCCACCCGCGGCGCGCCAGCCGGAACGCGGCGAGGATGTCGACGTCGCGCGGCCCGTAGACGGCCGGCGGCCGCACGATCACATGGTGGCCACCCGCCGCGCTGACCAGCTGCTCGGCGGCAAGCTTCGAGCGACCGTAGGCGGTGATCGGCGCGGGCGCATCGGCCTCCGTCACCGGGCGCCCGTCGCGCGCCGGGCCGGCCGCGGCCTGGCTCGAGCAGAAGACGAGCCGCGACGCCGGCGCCGCGCGCGCGATCGCGTCGAGGACGCGGGCGGTCCCATCGACGTTGACGCGCTGATACGCCGACGAGTCGACCGCCGAGGTCACGGCCGCGAGATGAAAGACGGCGGCGGTCCCGGTGACGGCGGTCGCGAGCGCCGCGGGATCATCGATCGACGCGGTGGTGACCTCCACGCGGTCGGTCGGCAGCCAGCGAAGCTGACTCGATCCGCGCACGAGGCAGCGGACGCGCCAGCCATCGGCGTGGAGGAGCGCGGCGAGATGGCTGCCGACAAACCCGCTGGCGCCGGTGACGAGCGCCAGCGGGCGATCGCCGTCAGCGAATCGGCTTGTCGTAGACGCGATAGGTCTTGTACGGTACGCCGCCGATCTTCTCGATCGACTGGCGCATCGCGGCGTTGTCCTCGAGGATCCACGACGACTCCCCGTACGTCATGCCGCGCCTGAGGCCGTTGCGAATGATCGCCAGGTACATGAGCTCCGCCGCGCCGGTGCGGCGGAACTGCGGCAGGACGCCGAGCGTGAGGACGCGGAGACCGGGCGGCTTGCGACTGTACCAGAGCGCCTTGATCCACCCGAACGGAAAGAGATTTCCGCCCATCCGCTTGAGCGCCACATTGAGGTCCGGGAGGGCGAGCGCAAACCCGGCGAGCTTGCCATCCACCTCGGCAAACGCGACGAGATCGGGGACGACGACCGGCTTGAGCTGCTTGGCGAGATCGGCGAATTCGGCGTCCGTCATCGGCACGGCGCCCCAGTTGGCCTCCCACGCCGTGTTGTAGAGCTGTCGCACCCGATCGACTTCCTGCGGGAACTGCGACATATCCAGCGGACGGACGACGAGCTTGTACCGCTTGGCGAGCGTCTCGGCGACCTTCACGACGCGCTCCGGCAGTCCTTCCGCCGACGTGTGCCGATAGGCGATCAGGTCCTTCGCCTTGAGGAAGCCGGCCGCGGTGATCAGCTCGGCGTAGTACGGCGGATTGTGCGGCATCATGACGACCGGCGGCCAGTTGAAACCGTCGACCAGGAGGCCAAACTCGTCGTTGATCGACGGACTGGCCGGGCCGCGCATCACCGTGAGGCCGCGTTCGACGAGCCACGCCGCCGCCGCGTCGAAGAGGGCGTCGGCGACGGCCTGGTCGCGCACCGACTCGAAAAAGCCGAAGAACCCGACGCCGTCATGGTGCTGCTCGAGGTGCGCGTCATTCCTGATCGCCGCGATCCGCCCGACGAGGCGTCCGGTCGCGTCACGAGCCATGAAGAGCTCGCGGTCGGCGTGCTGGTAGAACGGATGCGACCGCTCGAGCATGTGCGCCACATCGCGACGCAACGGGGGCACCCACGTGGCGTCGTCCTTGTACAGCCGATACGGAAGCTCGATGAACTCCGCCAGATCGGCGCGCGAGCGGACGGGCGTGACCGTCACTCGCGGCGCGGCCGTCGTCGCGCTCAAATCACCCCGAACTGCTGGCCGACGGTCTTGAAGACCTCGAGCACCGTGTCGAGCTGCTCGCGCGTGTGCGTCGCCGAATACGACGTGCGAATCCGGGATTCCTTCTCCGGCACCGCGGGCGCGACGACGGGGTTGGTGAAGACACCGTGATCGAAGAGCCCGCGCCAGACGGCGAACGTCGTGTTGTCGTGCCCGATCAGCACCGGCACGATCGGCGTCTCGCTCACGCCGGTATCGTACCCCATCGCGCGCAGTCCATTGCGGACGTAGTCCGCGTTTTCCCAGACCTTGAGCCGGCGCTCGGGCTCGTGCTCGAGGATGTCGAGGCAGGTGAGGACCGCGGCGCACGCCGACGGCGGCATCGAGGCGCTGAAGATCAGGCTGCGCGCCTGATGTTGCAGATAGTCGATCACCTCGCGCTCGCCGGCGACGAACCCGCCGATCGAGGCGAACGACTTGCTGAACGTGCCGACGATCAGGTCGACCTGATCGGTCAGGCCGAAGTGTTCGGCCGTCCCGGCACCGGTTGCACCCAGCACGCCGACCGAGTGCGCGTCATCGACGATCAGTCGCGCATCGTACGCCGCGCAGAGCTTCACGATCGAGGGGAGGTCGACGATGTCGCCCTCCATGCTGAAGACGCCGTCGACGATGACGAGCTTGCCGCCGCGCACGGGGCGCCGAAGCTTGTTCTCGAGCTCATTGAGATCGGCGTGCTTGTAGCGGACGATCTCGCCACCGGCGAGCCGACAGCCGTCGACGATGCTCGCGTGATCCAGCTTGTCGATGTAGACGGTGTCGTTGCGCCCGACGAGGGTCGCGATCACGCCGAGGTTCGTCTGGAAGCCCGTGGAGAAGACGAGCGCCGCTTCCTTGCCCGTCAGGCGGGCGAGCCGCTCCTCGATCAGGTTGTGCAGATCGGTGTTGCCATTGAGGAACCGGCTTCCGGTGCACGCCGTCCCGTACTTCGAGATCGCCGCCTGCGCGGCCTCGATCACCCGCGCGTCGTGGGTCAGGCCGAGATAGTTGTTCGACCCGATCATGATCCGCGACTTCCCGTCGATCATGACCTCGGTGCCGCCCGACGACTCGACCGGAATGAAGTACGGATAGAGCCCGGACGCCTTCGCGTCCGCGAGGCGGGAGAACTGGCGCGTCTTGGCGAAGATGTCGTGCGACGCGGCCAGGGCTGGCGACGCCGCGCCGTCATCACCGCCTGGCCGGCCACGGCCGTTGGTGGACGACGGACTATGAGTCGGACCGGACGTCTCGATGCTCGATTTCACGGGCTCTCGGCTGTACGGCCTGTCCGGACGGTCCCCTGACCCATGCCGTCGTGCATGGTCAGGTGCCGGTCGTCCTGCAGTCCGTCGTGCATATCCATGGATGCGTCGTCCATCGCGTACGTCACGCGCAGGTCCTCACGGTACTCGGGAGCGCCCCGATCGAGGCGCGGCCAGCGGGATGGGTCGGACGGGCGGACGATCCCGCCCAGCGTCCCCATCGCCCCGTCCGGAATCGTCGCGCCGGTCGGGTTGTCGTAGATCGCCGTCAGCCGGTAGCGGTGCGCCGGGTGGACCGGCAGTCCGAGCTGCCAGTAGAAGATCTTGCGCGGCATGCCGACGACGTCGCCGGAGGGGCTCGTCTCGGGCTTCGCCTCCCAGAGGAGGTCCCCGGTCGTCATGTCCTCGAACCGCAGCGCGACGGCGTAGCGGTGCAGGTGGCCGCCCACGCCGATGATCCGGCCATCGATCGCGGGCCGCCCCTCCCAGCTCTGCTCCGACCGGCCCGGCTTGAGATCGTACGCGTGCTCGCCAGCCGGCGGCGTGACGTCGAGATAAAACGGGTAGACCGAGACCGGCCGCAGCCGCGTGTCCGCCGCCACATAGTCGAATCGCACGCGCAGGCGGACGCCATCGTACGCGCGCGGCGTCGGATTGTGCAGCATCGCCAGCACCAGGAGCGAGTCGCCGCGCGCGACGCGGTAGCCGAAGACGCGCGGCAGCACCACGGGGTCGGTCTCGGACCCCGCCGCGCCGATCCGCAGCATGATGTTGCTGAACAGCTCGCGCCGCTCCGGCGCGATCAGATTCACGTGGTGGATCATCGTCCGCGGGAGCGGCCGACCGGCCGCGTCGACCAGCTCCACGCGATAACCGCGCAGCCAGCCGTCGACCGGCAGCACCCCGACGAGCGCGGGTGCCATGCTCATCCCCGCCTCCCCCACATCGCCCGACGATCCCGGTGCGATGTGCAGCGGACCAAGCTCGGCCAGGATCTCGCTGCGCGCGGGGTCCGCCGTGACCGCAAGCGTCTGCGCAGCCAGCGGGGCCGCGACCAGTACGCCGGTACGCATCGCGAGCGCGATGACCGACGCAGAGACCACGGCACGACGACCCACCCTACTCTCCCACGCCCCGCGCAGACAGACGATCAACGCCGAAACACCTCGACCGCCACCGGCGGATTCAGGGTGAACTATCCCACTGTAACATAAGGGCCGCCAACCGATTGGGCTAGCGCCCCAGCGCAGTCCCAACTACACGGATCGCAACGAGATGCAGCCGACAAAGAGACGCAAACCCGTCGTGCGGGACCTACCCGTTCGTCGTCAGCGCCTCGCGGACCGCGACATCGCCGGCTCGCTCCATCCACGCGCCGAACTGCTCGTCCGGGCGGCGCGACCGCTGGAACGATTCGAATACCCGCTCGAGCGCATCCGGTGCCTCGGACGCGGTCACCCGTAGCCCGAGGCGGCGCGCGAGTCGAGGCGCCGTACCCACCGCGCCCCCGATGAAGAAGTCGAACCCGTCGACGCTGGTTCCGTCGACATCGATCCGGACCCCCTGCAGTCCGATGTCCGCGATCCAGTGTTGTCCGCAGGCGTTGGGGCACCCCGTGACATGGATCCGCACCGCGTCGCTGAATCCGGGGATCCGCTGCTCCATTTCCGTCACCAGCGTCCCGCTGAACGCCTTGGTCTCGACGACGGCGAGCTTGCAGTACTGCGACCCCGTGCAGGAGATCACGCCGCGCCGAAAGGGCGAGGCATCGAGCCGGATGCCATCGGGGAGTGCCGCCGCTTCCTCGCGGAGTCGGGCGACGCGATCGGCATCGACGTCGAGGACGACGATGTTCTGCATGATCGTCGTGCGCAGCGTGCCCGATCCGTGCGCGTCGGCGAGATCGGCGATGCGGCGCAGCGCGTCCGGCGAGAGCCGTCCCGCCGGCACGGCGAACCCGGCGTAGACGAGTCCCGGCTGCGTCTGCGCGTGCACGCCGACATGATCGCGCTCGGCGTGGAGCGGCGCGGTCTCGGGGACGGCCGCCGCCAGCGGCTCGCCGATCCGGCGCTCGATCTCGGCCAGAAAGGTCTCCGCAGTCCACCCCTGCGTCAGGAAGAGGAACTTCATCCGCGCCTTCGCGCGGTTGCGGCGCAGCTCGTCGCTGTCCCGGAAGATGCCGGCGATCGCCTCGATCACCGGCGTCACCTGCGGCGCGCGCACAAACGCGTCGAGGCGGAGCGCCAGGTGCGGACGCGTCGACAGGCCGCCGCCGACCCGCAGGCTGTAGCCGATCTCGGCACCGCCATCCGCGTCGCCCGGATCACGGCGCACGGCCGTCAGCCCGATGTCGTTGATCTCCGGGTACGTGCACCAGTGCGCGCACCCGGAGATGGAGATCTTGAACTTGCGCGGCAGGTTGGCAAACGCCGGGTTGCCGTTCATGTGGCGATCGACGGCGATCGCCAGCGGCGACGCATCGACGAGGGCGTTGGCGTCCACGCCGGCGAGCGGGCAGCCGGTCACGGTGCGCGTGTCATCGCCGCACGAACCCATGCTCGTCCAGCCGACCGCGGCCAGGCGATCCCAGATCGTCGGAATATCCTCGATCCGGAGCCAGTGCAGCTGGAAGTTCTGGCGGTTCGTGATGTCGAGGGAGCCGCGCGCGTAGGTCTCGGAGATGTCGGCGATCGTCCGCACCATCGCCGAGGTCAGCGCGCCGTTCGGCGTGCGGACGCGCATCATGAAGCGCCGCACCGCGTCGCCGCGCACCCCATCGCCGTCGCCCTGGGTGTAGAGTCCCCAGTGGCGGAAGCGAATGTTGAGGTCCTCGTCGGGGATCGACGCAAACCCCTCGCGGGCGTAGCGCCGGATATCGTCGAGGATCGACCATGGCGCGCGCTCGCGCTTCACCCGCTCGACGCGCTGCGCCGCCGTCTCGGTCGTGTCACTCATCGCGCCGTCCTCATGGTGCGTTCCTCATCGATACTTGAGCCCCGTCCCCGTGTTGAAGACGACGACGCGCTCCCCGGGGCTGATCCAGCCACTCGCGCGCAACTGCTCGTAGGCGACCCACGCCGCGCCATCCTCGGGACAAATATCGAGCCCGGTGCGCGCGGCGAGTCGCCGGGCCGCGGGCGCGATCGCGGACTCGTCGATGGCGACCGCGGTGCCGCCCGTCTCGCGGATCGCACGCAGACAGAGAAACCCGCCGATCGGCGCGGGCACACGGAGCCCGTACGCCTCGGTCGTCGCGTCGACCCACGGCGTCGTCACGGCTGCCCCCTCGTCGAACGCCCGCACTACCGGCGCGCAGCCGGCCGCCTGCACGGAGACGAACCGCGGCAGCGGCGCGTCGGTGCCAAGCCAGCCCATCGCACGCATCTCGCCCCACGCCTTCCACATCCCGACGAGGCCGGTGCCGCCGCCCGTCGGGTAAATGATCACGTCGGGGAGCACGCCGTCGCCCTGCTCGTACAGCTCGTACGCCATCGTCTTCTTCCCCTCGACCCGATACGGCTCGCGGAGCGTCGAGCAGTCGAACGCGCCGCCGGGGAGATTGGCGCGGAGCCAGCGCCCGGCGTCGGCGATCGTGCCACGCACGAGATGCACGTCGGCGCCGTAGTGCCGGCACTCGGCGATGAACGGCGCTGGCGTATCATCGGGCATCACGACGGTCACCGGCAGTCCGGCGGCCGCGCCGTACGCGGCGAGCGCGCCGGCGGCGTTGCCCGCCGACGGTGCCGCGAGCGCGGTGGCGCCGAGGGCGCGGGCGACGGAGACGGCGACCGACATGCCGCGCGCCTTGAACGAGCCGGTCGGGTTGCGCGCTTCGTCCTTGATCCAGACGTCATCGCCAACCGGAATCAACGGCGTCCATCCCTCCCCCAGCGTCACCGCGTCAGTCGCGAGGGGCAGCACCTCGGCATAGCGCCAGAGCGACGCCGGCGCCGAGCGGGGACGCGCTGGCGCGACCGTCGCATCGAGCTCGTAGTCGACGCGCAGCGGCATGCCACAGACGGTGCAGACGGTCTGCAGCACGCGATGATCGTGCGGGGTGTCGCAGGCGAAACAGGACAGCCCCGCTACGCGCGGGTTGAACGCCACCAGCGGGCTACGGCGTCCCGCTGCCCGCCGCCGACGGCGCTGCGGGGGCACACTTCGCGCGGATCTTCGCCGCGTCATCGAGCACGCGCGCGGACGCCGCCTCCGGCTGCTCGAACCGTTCGGCGTTGCCCTGCTGAATCGAGACGGTCTCGGCCTCGATCCTCAGGACGACGTCGTTGGACCGCTTCGGCGTCTGGACGCTCACGCGGATGCGGTCGGCGGCACCGATCTGCGACGGATCGACGAAGCCCCGCGCGCCGGATTCGCGGCGGCCATCGTAAACGCCATGCGCGGTGTCGGAGAGAAAGGAGCGGTAGCCAAGGTCGGTGGCGGTCGCCTGGACGCAGCCGAAGACGTCCGGCGCATAGGCGTTGATCGTGGTGGTCGTCACCGGCCACAGGGTCCTGCCACACGCGACAGCGGCGAGCGCGCAGAGGGCGGCGCTGGCAGCAGAGACTGCTCGGGACATGACGGCGAAGGAGTCGAGGAGAACGTCGGTCAGCGATCCGGACCAGACAGAATCTATACTCGACTCACGCCATCGCGTCGCCCCCGTTACTGCGTGAAGATCAGCCGGAACTCGTGCGAGCTGCCGAGCGATGCCGCCGGGAAGAGCCACGAGCGAACCTTCGTGCGGATGCACGCCTCCACCGGGGCGACGCCCGCGGCACCGGACCAGTGATGCTGCGGAATCTCCACCGCCGCGACTTCGCCCGTGCTGCGGATCGACACGCGCACCGTCACGGTCCCGGCGAGGTCGTGATTCTCCTTGAGGCCGAAGTCGGTGTAGCAGAGCTGCAGCTGAGACTGCCACTGGCGCACGAGATTGCCGATCGTCGACTCGGGCACGCGCTCCGAACCGGCGGCGCCGGATGCTGGCGCGACCTCCGGCGGGGTCGGGGTCGCGGTCGCGGGGGATCCGCCCATCGCGACGGCGATGACGGGCACTGACCCGCGCGTGGTGGCCGCGCTCGCACCATGGGCCGCGGCCGGCCGGCGTCCCGTCGCCGCGCCACTCGGCGGCGCGGCGTTCGCGGCGCCTGCGCTATCCGCGGTCGTATGCATCGCGGGCGGTGTGACACCCGATGCCGTCGGCGTCGGGGCGTGCGGCAACGCCGCTGATGCGGCTGATGCCGCCGGAGCGACGGGCGATCCGGCGGAGGTCGACGCGCCGGCGCCCGCACTCGCGGGCGTCGTGGTCGTCGTCGTGGTCGTGGTGGTCGTCGCGGTCGTCGTCGACGACGTCGCGGCGCGCGAGACGGCAGTCCGGCGACGCACCGAGCGCAGGGGCGCCGCGCTGCTGTCCGCACGCGGTGCCGCTGCGGGCGCCGCGGCACTTGGTGTCGCCGCCGCCGACGTTGGGGTCGCCGACGCGGCCAGTGTCACCGGCGCCGATGGCGCGACGCCGGCCGACGGCGCGACAGCCGCCGAGGGCGTCGTCGCGACGCTCGCCGCGACATTCGCTCCGACATTCGCTCCGACATTCGCTCCGACATTCGC